>OLQH01000308.1_pt1 | contig 56362 bp, 44 predicted proteins | sample 1672671 | NCBI WGS metagenome assembly OLQH01 (sample SAMEA3136712, study PRJEB25190) | human gut metagenome
TGCAGTAACGGAACATCTTATCCGTCATAATGCGGGCGAAGATCAGTCCGAGCGGAAGCGCGAGAATGATCAATGTGGCAGACGCGAACCACGAAGCGGAAATGCTCAGGTTCATCATACCGAGATTGTAAATTGCGCGGTAGAGATACAGGCCGGGCACCATAATCACAATAGACGGCACTGTAATCGCGATGCGCGGAAAACCGGAGTGCTTTTTGTACGCAGAAGCCAGCAGTCCGGCGATCATGGCCGCGAAAAATGCGGCAGCCGCAGGCGGCAAAGATGCAAGGTCAACCAGCTCCAGACGCAGCGTGTTGGATATTGCGCCGATAACCGCGGCGGACATCGCCAGTGGTACCGGGCTGTTGAACATGATCGAAAAGCCGAACACACCGCAGAAGCTGGTGAGCAGGCGAAATACGATATACTGCAGCATGCTGAGGTTCAGCGGCAGAAAATCTACCGGTTTGAGGTGCAGCGCGAGCGCCATCAGCCATGCGGCCATCGTGGCAATCAATACGATCATTACCGCGTAGCTGAGCCGTTCGAGACCTGACCGCATATCCAGCTTGGCCATGTCGATGCCGCTGGTGATGAACGGAAATCCGGGAATGATGAACAGCATGGAGCAGATGTAGCCGGCTTCGTGCTGGACATTGATGCCGCAGGTCATCTCGGCAATCTTGAGACAGCCCGCGTACACCAGACAGGCTGCTGCGACCGAAACAGTTGTGCAGAGCACAAGCGTCAAATGGTGCTTTGACAGCTTGCAGCGCACGGCGTTGCCGATACCCGCGCCAAAGAATGCGAGTATCATCTCGACCCAGCCGCCGCCGAGCAGAAACGTAAATGCACCGCAGGCGAGGGCAGCCGCCAGACCGAGCATCAGTGGCGAATACAGTCCGTGCACCTGCTCGATTTCGTCAAGGTGGGTGTGCAGCTGCTCGCCGGTCATACGGGAGCAGATGTCGGCAAACTCAGCGACGAACTGCTCGAGTCGGTTGAGTTTTGAGGTGTTGACGCCTGTGCTGGTCAGCGTGAGCGTTTGCGAAAATGCCTGTTCACCGTCAAAGCAGGTGTATTCGATCGAGGTCAGGCCAATGTCGGCTGCACAGACCAGCCCCAGCTCCTCCGCGAGCGTGTTCATCGAACTGCGGACACGCCATGCACCGGTGCCGCATGAGAGCAGCATCAAGCCGGTGCGGCCGATGACGGAGGCCTTCTCGCGCAAGGGCGCGGCAGAGATCGGTAGAGTAGTATCATGTGATGTGTAATCGTGCCACGCAATGTGCATGTGGTTGGGGCGAAAAGCAGTTTGCTGCATAGTAATGCACTTCCTTATATGGCTGTATTGTAGTCGTTCTGTGCAGTAAAGTCAATAGATGAATGTAGAAAACGTCTGTTCAATTATTTGTAAAAGTAAATTCCTGTTGGGTGTGGAATTTAGCCTTACAAACTTATTCGCTGTTCTCCTATGGAAGTGGAATTATAAAAGAACCGTTTAGGTAAAAAGTACTGCACCATCCTATAAAGGCTACGGATGGATTCCATGACCGTATGGAATGCGATGATCGTCAGAAAAGAGCGTGACTGATTGAAAGTGATCCGTAACTCTGGTATAATTTGAATACTAATGACAGCCCACAACAAGGAGGCTAAGGTATGGGAATATATTTGAACTCGAGCAGCATTGGATTCAAAAGAAGTCTGAATTCAGAAATTTATGTCGATAAGACCGGATTGATTGAAAAGACGAATGCCCTGCTCGATACAGAACAGAAATTCATTTGTGTCAGCCGTCCGCGCCGTTTTGGCAAGTCGATGGCGGTGAATATGCTGTCTGCATACTATGCCTGCGGCGAGGATTCTTCTGCGCTGTTTGACGGCCTGACGATCAGCCATACAGCATCTGAATCAGTACAATGTAATCAAAGTCAACATGCAGGATTTTCTGAGCATGACGCACAGCATGGATGAAATGCTGACAATGCTGCAAAAATACCTTGTTCTGGAGTTAACACGTTCCTTCCCTAACACAGCATTCTTTGATAAAAATAATCTTATTCAAATGATGCGAGATATCTATGCTGAGACAAATCGCTCCTTTATTGTCCTCATTGATGAATGGGACTGCCTGTTCCGGGAATATCAGCATGATACGGCTGCACAGAAGCAGTATCTCGACTTTCTGCGGTCATGGCTCAAGGATAAGGATTATGTGGCACTGGCTTATATGACCGGAATTCTGCCTATAAAAAAATACGGCACACACTCAGCGCTCAATATGTTCACCGAATATTCTATGACCGACCCAGGCGAACTGGCACCGTTCTTCGGTTTCACCGAACAGGAAGTACAGCTGCTCTGTGAAAAATACGATATGAATTTTGATGAGGCACGGGCATGGTATGACGGCTATGAGTTGATTTCTCATCGGCGGACGGGCGATATTCATTACGCCATGTACAGTCCGAAATCCGTAGTTGAAGCTATGCTCCGTCATAAATTCGGCACTTACTGGAACCAGACTGAAACCTATGAGGCATTAAAGGTCTATATTCAGATGGACATGGATGGTCTGAAGGATGCAGTCGTAGAAATGCTGGCAGGCGCTTCCGTGCGCATCAATACAGGCACATTTGCCAATGACATGACGACATTTGCTACCAAGGACGATGTGCTGACTCTGCTCGTACATCTGGGCTATCTGACCTACGACAGCGAAAACGAGACCGTAACTATTCCCAATAAAGAGGTCTCGCGGGAGTATGTCAACGCCATCAGTACGATGGACTGGCATGGCGTCATACAGTCGGTTCAGGCATCACGTGAGCTGCTTTCGGCGCTATGGGCCGGAGATGCAGACGCAGTCGCTAAAGGGATTGACCGTGCACACGAGGATATTTCCATTCTGCAATACAATAATGAGAACGCGCTCAGCTGTACGATTAACCTTGCGTTCTATTTTGCGCGCGAGTATTACACCATCGTGCGTGAGCTGCCGACAGGCAAGGGATTTGCCGACATCTGTTTCATTCCCCGAAAGCTGCATCTGGATAAACCGGCGGCAATAATCGAGCTGCAATGGGATAAAAGCGCGACTGGCGCTCTGGCTCAGATCAAGGAGAAGCACTATACCGCTGCTCTGCACGACTATGCCGGTGATTTGCTTCTTGTGGGTATCAACTATAACAGGGATACAAAAAAGCACGAATGTGTAATTGAAAAAGTGCAGAAAACGTCATAACCGCTACAGGATGCTGTTGAAGAGATCTGTTTTTATACTCTCGTATTCTTGATGCCTGTAAACGGATCCGTCTATTCGGTCGTCATTATCTGGTCGCACATTTGTAACCGTTAACCGGAGGATTTGTCTTTCTTAAGCGTCAAGAAAAAATGGGTTCTGTAAGCGTTGATGCCACAGAACCCATTTTTATTGTGTAGATAAGTGATTATGCGGAAAAGGCAGGACGAATATCTTGCTTAATACCTGTCAAAGATTCCTGTTCTTTGGCCCAAGTGACTCGAGTAACTTCCTCTACAAATGCCTTTTCTTTAGGCGTAGCAGAATAATACCGGATGCCGAATTGCTGGCAGATGTCGAACAATAGGTCAGTATAAGCCATGTCGTCTTGGGAAGGCATAGCAAAGTATCCGCCAGCCTGCTCTGCTAATTCATCAATTATATACATGGAATCATTTTGCTTCATCTTCGTTGACCTCCTCCACAAGATACTTTGAGAAAAGTTGCCAAGCTGCCTCATCAGCAAGCATAAAGCGCTTCGGACCACCGTTGGTTATGCTCGGAATACGCATAGCACCAAAGTCTTCTGCGTAATGCTTCGCAAGTTCATCGGTTTTTGCATCGAACACAACATCATCTCGGCAACCGTTGTCTATGGAATACTTGATACCAAATGCAATTAGTGCAGCGCCGATACCGCTGTATTTGCGCTCGGATTTTTTGGTGAGGACTGGATTGCTATGCGGAGCGCTTTCTGCATACAAGACATAAACATATGGTAGACAACAATAATGTCTGTCGTTTTAACTTTTTTACTGATACCGCGTCCAGTCGGGGACGCTTGTCAGCTTCGTCCAGCTTTCGCCGACCTCGCCCTGACGGTTGAAGGCATGGCTGTTCGTGGCCTCCTGCACGGCGAGATAGTGCCAGTCGGACGGCTTGTTGTCCGACCATGTTACCATGCTGTCTAGCAGGTCGCTTTCGCTCTGCGGCATACGGCAGAGCACGCGGTTGATCATCGTCATAGCCTCAGCGCGGGTGATGCGGGCGTCGGGGCGGAACGTGCCGTCCGGGTAGCCCGAAATCCAGCCGAACGCCGCCGCTCTCTCGATCTCGTTTTCTGCCCAATGACCGGAAATGTCGGAAAAGCTGCCGCTGTTCTCGACCGGTTTGGTGTTGAAGCGCGCGCAGATTGCCGCAAACTCCGCACGGGTGATCGAGGCATCGGGGTCAAAGCGGTCCGCACGGCGTCCCTTAACGACACCCAGTTTCGCCATCGTGGAAATCGCCTTGTTGTGCCACTGTCCATCCGTTACATCAGCAAATGTATTTTCAGCGGTGAGGTTGCCATCACGCACTTCCTCCTTGAGCAGGCGGAAGAAAATCGTTGCAACTTCGGCGCGGCTGATGTTCGCGTTCGGACGGACAGTGCCATCGGAGTAACCGACTACATAGGCGTAGTGGTCATCGCCGTTCAGCATATCCGGCACACCGGTAGCCTCCCAGCCTGCATAGACCGTCTTGTTGCCCGTCATTTTCACATTGGTGATCTTGTCGGTCAGCGCTTTGTCGGCGTACCAGCCGGTGAAGGTGTAGCTCTCGCGGACAGGAGCCTTATCCAGCGTCACAGTCGTGCCGGAGGAATAGCTTTCGTCCTTATAGGAAGTACCGCCGTTGGATTCATAGTGCAGCGTATACTTGGAGGAGCTGCTTCCGCCACCGCTGGAATATCCACCGCCGGAGGAGGCTGCTTTCTCATACAACAGTGCAAACGGAGAGAAGGAGTCAACTGCGAACTGAACGAATTTCTGTCCGCCGATTGTAACCGTTTCACATGTCAGTTCCTCCGGAATACGAGTGGTCAAAAGTTCATTCACATCAGCGTCACTGTCGCGGTCGATGCCCTTAAAGTGGATGATATGGAACTCAGAGTTTGACTTTGCATCGCTGGGGACCGGCCAGTACAGGTTCATTTTCTGACCAGCACCCATGGTAACGTAGGTATTGCCGTTTGAGGTATCAACCAGATCGAGATAGCGGAACTGATATGAATACTTGCCTTCGGTGTTGGTGGTTCGATTGATGTACGCACTTAAAAGTGCATCATCCAGACTGTGATCGACCATCAGTTTTACGTTGTCAGAGGGGGGTACGCTGATACCGCTGTTATTGATATAATACTGCGTGCCTGTTTGTGCAGTGCTGACAAGCATGATATCCTTTTCCTGCGGATTAACGCTCGGAATCGTGTTGTTCTCGATAGCACGATAAGTCGTATCATTGTTGCCGCGGACCTTCAGCGTGCCAGTGCCCAGCTTGATTGGACGGGTGAAGGTCTTGCCATCCGCGGTTGTAAAAGTCGCCTTGTATATCTGTTCATCCAGCAGACCCTGATACACGCTGATCTTGTAGTTGCGGAACTGGTCGGTGAGCAGCGCCTGAAAGTTCGATTCAGTCATGACCGAGCCGTCCGCACGGGTGAACTGTACGCGGGGGACGGTCTCCTCGCCGTCGTCGATCTGGCGGAGCTTGTAGATATAGACCCGACGTCCGTTCTCCATAACATGGCTCTTGCTTTCATCGCTGTACAGCTCCAGACTCCAGCTGCGCATTGTACCGTTGTCGTCGTCAGAGGTCAGTCGTAGTTTGTCGCTCAAATCAACCGGGTTTTCATCTGTACCGCCGAGCATTGCGTTAATATCGTCCGGCAGAGTGATATAGAAACCGATCTCCGGCAGATCATTCGCAGCAAACTTGCCATCGTCACCGATCACGCCGTGATAGCCGTCACCGCCGACATAAACCGTCAGGTTCATCGGTGCGATTTTAACGGCATACGCTTCATCCGGCTTCCACTGCGCGTAAACCGTCATGTTGTCGGTTACGTCGGTTTCAGCGGTAAATACCGCACCTGTACCATCAGCCTTGGTGTTCCAGCCATTGAACAGGTAGCCGCTGCGGGTCGGATTGGTCGTCGGCAGGTCAAAATGGTTTGCACTGCCTGCAACCTTCTCCTGCGACATAATACGCGGAGAGGCTTCGGTATCGCCGCCGTTCTTATCGAAGATGACGCGGATACCGTTTGCCACCTGCCACATATAGTAATCGTTCGAGCCATCGGCATCGGCCATGCGCTTGAGGAACCAGCCGTCTCCCACGGCATCGGCATTGCCCAATACAAACACATTCTGTGCGGGGGAATCGGTGTTTTTCTTGGAAAGAATGTAGTTGTCACCAAGTGCAGGCTTTTTCAGAGTCTGCCAATCAGCGGGGTCCACCGTGTTGACCGTGGTGGTGCCGGTGGAAAGGCCCTTGATTTCTACAGGAATCGTACCGGTATTGTAGTTTGCTCCGGTAGCTACTGTCGGCAGACGTAGCTCACCATTGTCCGCCGTATAGTTATCCTGAAGTAAGGCCGATCCCATCAAAGCCATTACGCCGTCATTGGTGACAGCACCCTTCAGGTTGCTTGTGCCGTGATTGACCAGATGGCCGTTAGAGCCGATCTGCATGGTGCCGCTGACAAAAATATCGTTGTAATCGTCGGTCTGGCTGTGCAGCTGCTCCCAGGTGCCGTTAATGACAGTATTGCCCCAAATCCAGACCTGACCGTTATCCGTGGTCAGGGTGCTGCCTTCCTCTACCATCAAGCCGGCATTGCTGGTCATAATATGGGCAGTCACTGCGGAATTGTTTGTGATATTGACTTGCGACATTCCCTTGATGAACGGAATGGTTGCCTCACAGTCATAAACATTGGCAACCGGGAATTCGGTCGAGTAGGAGCTTGCCTGCGTTCCTCGGATACCGGTGCGGATTTTCGGCTTTCCGGTGACATTAATGGAAGACCCCGCCGGTACAGTTTCTTGATCGGTAGCCATCACAAGACCTACATCGCCGCCGTTTACTGTTACGGTCACTGGGCCTTTGGCGGTAGCTGGGATACCTCTTTCCCACAGACCGAAAATATAGCCTTCATCATATTCAGTATCATACTCGCTGTTTTTCAGCTCAACATCGGTTGCATTTACTGTAACAGAGCCTTGGACAACGGAATCACTTGCACCGAAAATATTCTGCACATGAGATCCGTGGGCGTTGATCGTAATATTGCCGCCTACGTTACCGCGCAAGGCTCCGTAGATTTCCGGCAGATCATACGAGTCGGGCGTAGTTCCTTTGTCCCATGCCCATGCATTTTCATAGGTGTCGATCGTAATGTTGCCGTCTACCGTATAATTGCCCACAGCACCGGGCATAGTTGCAAATCTATGACCTGCGCCAATAATCGGCCAGTTGCCACCTAACCGCAGAATCCGATCGGTATTCTCATAAGCAGGATTACCTGCAATGATGTGCAGATTACCGCGAATGATGGATTTATCCACCGGTTCCTCCGTACCGGCAATGCCCGCTACACTGCCTGCACGAACATCCAGAGTAACATTCCCCTTCATTTCGCAGCCGTATGTGCCTTCAATTGCAGGAGACGCGGCGGTACTATTTTTGTTGTCATAAATCAGCGTAGCATTGCCGCCGACATAGACATCGGGCACATCCCTGCCATCGCCGCTGCTGCCGTCGCCCTTCATGCAGCCGGGGTTCAGGTGGTTGCCGCCCTGCATTTTAATATCGCCCGTGATTTCCAAGTAGGTGTCACCCTCAACCGAACCCTGATAGGAACCGCCGATCACATCGTGCAGACCACTAGAAGAGGACGGGTTGATATAACCGCTTGCCGCAATCACCACATAGGTGCTGTCTACTGTCGTTTTGTAACCGCCGCCGTAGAGCGTTTCGCTTAAATGGATCTGACCGTTTTCGGTGAAAATCGTCCGGTAACCGTTGCAGAACAGTCTGCTGCCGGTCACATTGACATTATCAAAGGTGCAGTCACCGGTCAGAACACCATAAGAAGAAAAGGAGAGCTTCTTCATTTCTCCCTCGTCGCTTTTCACAGTAATATGCTTGCCATCTACGCCAAAAGACGCAATATATCCGCTTCCACCATCATTGGGGAGCGTTATGTCCGCCTTCAGCACAATGGTCGCTTCGGTATCGGCGCTTGTCGCAATCTGCGTCAGCGCGGTGCTGAGTTCTTCAGCGGTCGACACCCCATAGGTGTTTTCAGAAGCCCCGTCTGCCGCAAACGCAGCAGTCGGAAGCATGGTCATGAGCAGACTCAGTGTCAACAGCCATGACAATAATTTCGTTTTCACATTAAATGCTCCTTTACACATAGTGATACCTGCCAAGGCAAGGCCGCTAAGGCAATATCCTGACAGGTTTCTGATCTTGCGCGGCAGTTCTTTCGTCCGCCGCATTGATGTTGTGCTTTCCTCCTTCTGTGCAAGGGCAGTTACAAGATGTCAAAAGGTGTACTTTTCGGCAGCTCAACTGCTTATAATCTTTCTCTATTATAGCACTGTTGCATAGTAATTACTACTATTAATTGTATATCTTACACAATGTAAACCTCGACTAACAAAAAAGTACACATTCTTGTAAAAAATACATTTCTTACGATAACTTGGCGTTTTGATAGATTTTTGCTCGATAACGAAATGTAGAGAGCGGCATTTCGCATTTTTTTGCAGCTGCCGTTCCGGTAATTTCACCGTGTTTCCAGCGTTGGTAGACGGCGTGGAAATTAGGTGGCAATGGTTTTGGCAATCTTCCAAACCGTACACCTCTCGCTTTTGCAGCCGCGATACCTTCTGCTTGCCGCTGGCGGATATTAACACGTTCGTTTTCCGCAACAAAGGACAACACTTGTAATACGATATCGCTGAGGAAGGTTCCCATCAGATCCTTTCCACGCCGGGTGTCTAGCAGTGGCATATCCAGCACGACAATATCAACGGCTTTCTCTTTCGTCAGAATACGCCATTGCTCCTGAATTTCGTTATAATTTCGTCCAAGTCGGTCAATGCTCTTGATATAAAGCAAATCGTCTTTTTTCAGTCGCTTTATCAGTTTTTTGTAGCGCGGTCGTTCAAAATCCTTGCCGGATTGTTTATCAATAAAAATATTCTTTTTCGGCACTTGTAATTCGTTCATTGCGATAAGTTGCCTATCCTCATTTTGTTCCCGTGTGGAAACACGGACATATGCGTAGATTTCTGCGATGATTAACACTCCTTTTAACAGTTGATGTCACACTTGAAAATCAGAGAATCCTGGCAACTTTAGTATAACAGATGTTTCTGCGTCACAAATCGTTGACGAATCAGAGCAGTAAACCTTTTAAATGAGTAAATCCCGGTACGGTAGTTGCACCGTACCGGGATCTTTGTACTTTTTGATTAAAAACAATCCGGCCTGCCAATGCTCACAAATCCCTGCAAGCCTGTCAGCACCACATTATTTTGCGAACTGGCGCAGTGGATGATAAGCGGATCGCCGTTGCTGTCCTTGCCGACGAACACGCCTACATGAGTATCGCCGGGATAGAATACTAAATCACCCGGCTGTGCTTCGCTCCATGAGATGGGTTTGCAGTGGTCATGCTGGCTGGCTGCGCCCCCGCCGTGCTCAATCACATAGCCCAGAGAATTATTGAATACCCAATCGACGAAACCGGAACAGTCCAGCCCATACGGGCGGATGGTTCCGGTCGTTCTGCTTCCGGCGGCGGTGACACGAGTTGGCTTGCCCCAACGGGAATCCCAGCCGATGGCGCTGCTTTTGCCGCCCCAGAAATAATTCACTTTACCGAGAAGCGAATAGGCTTTTTCTACCACAGCACGCCGCCGCTCAGAAATGTCCTTCGGCATGGAGGCAAGCATGGCACGGATTTGCGCTTCGTCCAGCGTGACCTCGCCGCCGTAGGTGCCGACCAATTCTGCCAGCATTTGTGCGTACTCCGGCGTCAGTACTTCCTCCAAGGCTTCACGCTGGTTCTTATTGAAGCGGTAAAAATCTGGCATATCGGTTGCTTTTTTGCTTGTGATCGTGATATGGAGGATGGTTTCGGTGCCGTCCTCATGCTCGATGGTCTGCACATAATAGCTGACGGTATTCATATCCCAGAACACCGTGCGGATAAGGTCGATACGCTCCTCGTCGATGGTGACAACATCAGTAGCATCGGCATCGGCCCCAGCCGTTTTGACTGCAAACACAGCGACAACATCTGTCCAGTTGGTGATGGAAAGGTCGCTGCTGCCGTCCGGCTCTCGATGGATGACCACGCTGTCTGCGGGGTTCTCGGTCTGTATCTGATTGATCTTCGCGGAAAACTCACTGTTGATGAGCGCGACGGCCTGCGGGACAGATTGTGCGTCGCTGTCGTTGCCAGACCAGAACACACCAAACGGCGTGCCAATAACAGCCGCCGCACCGCCGATAATTAAAATCAGCGCAATGAGCGCACCGGCACCGCCCAGCAGTCCGACGGCCGCCCGTGCCACTGCTTGTCCGGCATGAATGAATGCATTTTTAAGCCATACAAAGCCTTTTGCGGTGCGTTTTGCTGTCTGTGCGGTCTTTTGTGCGGTTTCCTGCACGAACTGCTGCTGCATTTTCTCTTTTGTTTTCGCTGCGACCTGTGCCTGCGCTTTCGCCGCCGTCTGCGTCTGATGGTGGCAGAGTGTAGCGAGGAAGAAGCTGCTGCACTGATTCCGGTTATTGAGTCTGTCCTGTCGGTAATTCGTTCGGATAGGGCCACGCAAATCAAATAACTACATAGAAAAAGAGCCTGCTTTCCGTAAATGGGAAGCAGGCTCTCCGCTTTTATGCGTCCGGCTCTGGACTTAGCACTACCATTTTCAATTTTACGACATTGATAAGTGTTTCGTGCCCACATTTAGGACAGAACAGGGGGAAATTCAATAGGATTGTGTCCTCATATACTTTGGTTCTGGTCTTGCGGTGACAAACAGGACACCGTATCCACAATGAATAATTTTGCATTTGGTTCACCGCTCTCTAACTAAAGTATACTTTGCTCTGCGACTGGCGTGATTTAGAATACTTAGTTTTGATCAGAGATGAAAAAATAAACCGTAAAATGAAAGCGGTAACTTTATTTACCGATCTCCAGTCCATCAGCCCAGCTGCGAACCGTGCTGTCCGATGCACCGCTGGAGAACCGCTGACCGCTCTGCCAGGTGCCGCCGTTTGCCATCTGCTGGAGCAGTTCGCCACTCTGGCCCATGCTGGAGGAAGCGGAGGTTGCAAACGGAATGACAGTCTTACCGGTGAAGTCGTTGTCCTTGACGAAATTGTTGACCGGCCATGCGGCAATGCCCCACCAGATGGGATAACCGATGAATACGGTGTCGTAATCGCTCCAGTTTGCAGGGGTGGTCTGGGTCAGCGCGATGTCGCGCAGCGCTTCATTTTCGTGTTCGCGGTTGACGCGGCTGCCCTCAGTATTCCAGTTCAGGTCGGCAGAAGTGTACGGAGTGACCGGCGTGATCTCAAACAGATCAGCGTTCAGCTCGTTCGCGATGGTTTCCGCAACGGCCTTAGTGCTGCCGGTCGCGGAGTAGTAAGCGACCAGTGCCTTGCTGTCCTTACCGGTGTCCGGCGTCTGGTTGTTCTGATCCTTTGCCAGATAGTTGCGAAGAATGGTTGCCACCTGAGCACGGGTTGCACCGACCTGCGGGTCAAAGCGATTGCCGGAAGTACCGTTTACGACGCCGTTCGCGTGCGCCCAGTCAACTGCTGCTGCCGCGTAAGACGGAATCGTACTCTCGTCTGCGAAATCCGCACCGGCATCTGCCGTCGGAGAACCGGCATAGCGCCACATCATCGTGACAAGCTGTGCACGGGTGATGTTGCCGGTTGGATTGGAGCCGTCAGACACGCCATTCTCTTTCGCCCAATCCATGCCAGCCTGATACCACGGACCGCTGTCCGAGGTGTCCGTACCGGCGTTGCGCGCCAGCACGGTCATGAGCATACCGCGGGTGGTGGCGACATTTGGAGAAAACTGGTTGTTGCCGGTGCCGCTCATCAGACCGTTATCAGTCACATACTGTACAGCTTCGGCGTACCACGCATTATTCGGCACATCGGTGAATCCGGTATCTGCGCCTGCGGCAAACGCCGCAGGTGCCATCATCAGCAGCATAGCTGACGCGGTGAGCGAGCTTGCCAGTCGTTTGAAAATGTTCATCTTCATTTCTTCCTTTCTGTGTCTATTTGTGCTGGGAAAGTACCCAGTTCAGCACATTCACATCGTCAAACACCACACTGCCGCCACCGTGGTAATTGTAAATACCTTTGGTGTTGAAGTAGGCGTTATCCGGAATGTTCAGCTGCAAAAGCTGGTCGATCTGGCTGTCGGACAGACCGGCCTTTTCATAGGCGGCATGGAGATTGGCATAAGCGTCCCGCGCTTTCTGCGAGCCATAATATTCATCGTTCTCCGCCATGAAAATGTAGACCGCTACATGGTTTTCTGCGACCGTATCATACGCGCCGTCCCACTGGGAACCGCCGTGGATGTAAGCGGCGTAGAGGTCGGGCCGCAATGCGACCGCCTGCGACATGGTTTCGCCGCCCGCAGAGTAACCGGCGGCGTAAACGCGGCTGGTATCCACGGAGAAATGTTCGATCATGTACTCGGCAAGCTCGTTTGCCTGCCGCGCGGACTTCTCATGCCAGTCGGTAAGCTGACCGGTAACGAGAATGACCGGTTCGTCCAGCTTTGTCCACGCCTGCACGCCGTTCCATTCCAGATTCGTACCTGCGGAATCCTCACCAAACCACATTCGGTCATATCCCGGCATGGCAACGACCAGCGGATAGCTTCTCTCACTATCATAGCCATCAGGCAGGTAGTAGCTGAAATGAATGGTGCCGTCGGCATCGTCCAGCGTCTGGTTCTCGGTGAAGCCGGTCTGAACGGTGGTGCTCTGCGACGGCGGTGTAGTGGCGGAACCCGTTTGTCCGGCCTGTGAGCCGCACCCGGTCAGCACGAGTGTGAGCGTCAGCAGTCCTGTTACAATGTCCATCGTTTTGCACATTACTTAGCAAGACCGAGTTCGCTTACCCAGTCTGCAACGTCCTTCTGGTCTACGCTGCTGGCGAAGCGCTGACCGTCCTGCCAGTCACCGGTACCGGCCATTTCCTGCAGCAGCTCGCCGCTCTGACCCATACCGGAGGAGGAAGAGGTGGCGAACGGAATAACGGTCTTGCCGGTGAAGTCGTTGTCCTTTACGAAGTTATCGACCGGCCATGCCGCAATGCCCCACCAAATCGGGTAGCCGATGAATACGGTGTCGTAATCGTCCCAGTTTTCGACCTCGGTGGTGACAAGCTCCACATCACGGAGCGATTCATCGTCGTGCTCCCGGCTGACGCGGCTGTTGTCGTCCGTCCAGTTCAGATCGTCCGAGGTATATGGTTCGGTCGGCGTAATTTCAAACAGGTCAGCGCCTGCCGCGTCGGCAATGTCCTCTGCAACGCGCTTGGTGTTGCCGGAGGCCGAGTAGTACGTCACCAGCACCCTACCGGAACCGGAGGTCGTGGTGTCCGGTGTGGAGTCGGTCTGCCGGCTGTCGGTTGCCGGTGCGGAAGCGTTATCGTTCGTGGTCGATGCGGTTTTCTGTCCGCACGCTGAAAGCGAGAACAGCATTGCGCCTGCCAGCAGTGCGCTGGCGAGTTTCTTCAGGTTTTTCATTGAAAATTCCTCCTTGCCGGATTATTTTACGTTTTCATCAATCCAGTTCTGGATATGGTCTGCGATCACATCGTTATTGAGGTCCTGGAACATAAAGTGGTCGTTGCCGATGATGCCCTCCTGCGGGAGATCGACTACCATGCAGTTGCCGCCCTGATCGTTATAGGCATCGCGGAAATCATAGCACGCCTGACGCATGGCCTGCCACATACCGGTCGCCTGAATTTTCGGGTCGCCGTTGTCGATGTAGTCGCCGAAATACATCGTGATCGGGATTTTCTTGTCGATAACCGCCTTGAAATCCGCAGAATCCGCACTCGGCGCTCCGCCCGGCTCGATAGCAACGATAGCGGCAATGTGGTCGGTGTACTGCACTGCCGTCCAGCCCGGTCCGCCGCCCTGCGAGTGCGTTACCAGAATGGAATCCTTGCCGGTGCGGTCGTACACCTCGTCAATAGTAGCTGCGACTGCCTTTGCCACGGTTTCGTTATCGAAATCGCCGCCCATATCCGAGGTCATGCCGGTATCCGGCGTCATCTGGCGGAAGAACTGATCGACCGAAGCATCGTCATTCGGAAACTGCGAGCCGTCATTTACGACCGACGTACCGTTTTCCCAGCGGCCGATGCGGAACTGGGTGTACCAGCGCTGGTCGAGCGTTTTGGTGCTGATATCGCCGCTGATCGAAGTCGCACCTGCTTCACCGCGGCGCGGCTCGTCGATCAGGAATACGCCGTGACCCTTGCGGAGGAACATCTCCGACCAGCCTTCACGGCCGTCTGGCGTGGTCATCCAGCCCATGCGGGACTGACCGTAGCCGTGCAGAAATACCATCGGCAGTCCGGTTTCGTCCTCGGGGATCTGATACAGCACATTGGCGTGATCGACATGAGCGGTCTGACCAGCACCGGTTTCCTCCCACTGGTCCTCGGGATTGAATGTGCCGTCCGAAGTGACGGTGATGCCGCCTGCGGAGAAGATACCCTGTTCCGCGATGGAAAGTGCGCCGCTGTCGGTGTCGGCGGCATTGCTGTTTTGCGCGGTGCTGCCGCAGCCTGCCAGCAGAGAAAGGCTCATTGCGCCGCACAGGAACAGTGCGGTCAGTTTACGGTTTTGGTTCATAGTCATGCTCCTTTTCAAATTGGTTTACTGTTTTACCCATGCTTCAATGCCGGACAGCTCGCGCTTGATCTCGCTGCCGCGAATGGCAAGTCCGGTTTCCACCTTGGCGTTCGGGCAGAGTGCGCGGATGTCCTGCTCGCTGCGTCCCATGCCGCCGCCCTCATGAGTGCAGAACGGCTTGATGCGCTTCCCGACAAGGTCGGACTGTCGGAGAAACGACGCGACCGGCATCGGCATCGTGCCCCAGTAATTCGGGTAGCCGAGATAGATCACATCGTATTCTGAAAGGTGCTTCGGCAGTTCTTTCAGCGCCGGACAGCGGTGTTTCTGCAGATCCTGCCGGGCCTCGTCGATACATCGGTAGTAGTCGGCAGCGTAATCCTCCTGCGGCTCAATGCGGAAGCTGTCCGCGTCGGTCAGCTTTTGCAAGATGGCGGCCAGCAGTTCGGTGTTGCCGACCGGCAGGTCTTTCACTGTTCCGTTCACTAAATTCTGCCCTCGTCTGGAATAGTAGACGATCAAGGGTTTCAAATCGTATCCCCTCCGTTTTTATCTTACAACCATATTGTAGTCGGAAAACGGTTGCAATGGAACGACAAAACAGCTATAATAATTCCAACCAAAAGGTGTGAATGAGAAGGAGGACAGCCGTATGTATGACCGGCATTTAGATACGTTTCTCGAGGTCGCGGACAGCGGCAGTTTTCTCAAGGCGTCCGAGCGGCTGTATATCTCCGCGAACGCGGTGACAAAGCAGATCAACCTACTCGAAAGCGACTTAGGCGTTAAGCTGTTCAGTCGCAGCCGACAGGGCTTGACGCTGACCGAAGCTGGAAAGCTCATCTACGCCGAAGCGAAAAAGATGATACGTCACTCTCGTACGGTGCTGCAAAAGGCAAAGGAGTTGGAAAACAAGCAGGAATACACGGTCAAGGTGGGTGTTTCGCTGATGAATCCGGCGAATATCCTACTCGAGCACTGGCATAAGGCGTCCGCACTGTATCCCAATCTGCGGCTGGAAATCGTGCCGTTTCAAGATACCATACCTGAGTTTCAAGAGGTGCTGGAGCATTTGGGTGATAAGATTGACCTGCTTTCCTGTCCGTATGACACGAACTACTGGGGTGACCGCTACAATTCGTTTCACCTGTGCGATCTGCCGCTGCGGATCGCGTGCTCCAAGCTGCATCCGCTTGCGGCAAAGGAACGGCTTACCGTTTCCGACCTGTATGGACAGACCATCTATCTCAGCAAGCGCAACGACACGCCGTACCTTGATCGGATTGGGGACTATCTCGAACAGTTTCCGCAGATACAGCTGAAAGAGGGCGATGTGCTGGATATTCCGTTCTTCAACCGGCTTGTCACAACGCAGGATCTTATCATTTCCGCTGACTGTTGGAAGGATGTCCATCCGCTGCTCGCTACCATCCCCATCGACTGGGATTTTACCATGCCGTACGGCCTTATCTACGCAAAGGAGCCGTCCAAGGAGCTTTTGCGATTCATTATGGCACTCGGCAATATTCTGTAAAAACAGACCGGCAGTTTGCTCTGCCGGTCTGTCTGCGTCTGTTTACTTCTGTTCGTCCACCGGCGGAACCATTTCTGCGTATTTTTTCAGCAGCTCCGGCGTGCTGGTGTAGTAGCGCTTGTTCTGGTTCATAGCGGCGATCTTGTTCATTTCTTCGTCGGTCAGGGCAAAGTCAAACAGGTCGAAGTTTGCTTTGATGTGTTCGGGATTTTTAGAGCCAGGGATGACAATGTTGCCATCCTGCATATGCCAGCGGAGAATGATCTGCGCGGCAGATTTACCGTACTTTTTGCCAAGCTCCGCAAACAGCGGCTCCTCGAGCAGAGCCTTATCGCCGTGGCCCAGCGGATACCATGCCTGTGGCACGATGCCGTTTTCTTTCAAGAATGCCTTTAATTCTGGTTCCTGATTGTAGGGGTGCAGTTCTGTCTGCAAGACTGCGGGCTTCACTTCGCAGATAGAGAGGATCTCCTCGATCTGTTCCTTATTGAAGTTAGACAGGCCAATCGCACGAACCTTACCGGCCTTGTATGCCTTTTCCATCTGCTGATAACCTGCGATATAGTTGCCGGACGGCTGGTGAATGAGCAGCAGGTCGATGTAGTCGGTGTCCAGACGCTGGAGCGTCTTTTCGACTGCATCCGGCTGCTCGTAAAAGCTGGGCCACAGCTTGGTTTCGAGGAAAATCTCCTCGCGCTGCAGACCGGACTTTTTCATGGCACGGCCGACCGCCTTTTCGTTCACATAGGCGTTTGCGGTGTCAATGAGGCGATAGCCGTTCTGCAGAGCAGAAACCACCGAGGCTTCCGCTTCATCCGGTGTCAGCAGAAACGTGCCGATACCAGCCATCGGCATTTTTACACTGTTATTCAGGGATGCGCATTTCATAAAAACATTTCCTTTCTACGATTTTTTATTTGTTATTTACTTACGATTTTGCTGCCGCCGAACACCTGCGACATCTCCATGCCGTCAAGCGCCTTGTCAATAGACGCGACTTCCTCGGCGGACAGGATAACATCCGCCGCACCGGCGTTTTCGGTCAGGCGGCTCAGCTTGCGCGTACCGGGAATCGGCACGATGTACGGCTTCTTGCACAGCATCCACGCCAGAGAAATCTGGGCAGGTGTGGCGTCTTTTTCGTCAGCCAGACGGTTCAGCAACGCGAGGAGCTCGCGGTTGCGGTCGATGTTTTCCGGCTGGAACTGCGGCATAACACTGCGGTAGTCGGTTTCGGCCTCAAAGGTCGAGGTTTTATCGTATCTGCCGGACAGAAATCCGTTCGCCAGCGGCGAAAACGCCACATAGCCGATGTGCAGCTCCTCGAGAACCGGGAACAGGCTTTCATACCAGCGCGCCATCATGGAATAGCGGTTCTGGATGGCCGTCACAGGACAGACTGCGTGTGCGCGGCGAATGGTTTCCTCGGTCGCTTCGGATAAGCCCCAGTGGGTAATTTTGCCCTCGCGGATGAGGTCACTCATCACGCCTGCCACTTCCTCGATCGGGATTTTCGGGTCAAGCCGGTGCTGATAATACAGGTCAATGTGGTCGGTGCCCAGTCGCTTCAGCGATGCTTCTACGGATGCACGAATGACCTCTGGGCGGGAATCCGGCACGAGCGGCTTGTTGGTCGCGCTGCTCGTCGTATCGAAATGAATGCCGAATTTGGTCGCCAGCACGATATTATCGCGGTAGGGCTTCAGTGCTGCGCCCACCAGTTCTTCGTTGTCGTGCGGATTATCCGGCGTGCCGTAGACTTCGGCAGTATCGAAAAAGGTATAGCCCATGTTCACCGCCTGTGCGAGCAGTTCGGTCATTTGCTTTTTGTCGGCCGGTGCGCCGTAGGCGTGGCTCATGCCCATGCAGCCCAGTCCCACGGCGGAAACCGTGAGGTCGGCGCCCAATGTGCGGTAGTTCATGTTACACTTCCTTGCTCAGCTTTTCGGCTTCAGTCTTGTTCGTTGCCATGCCGCCGTAGGTCATGCCATAGAGCGCGGCAAAACGCTTCATGGTATACTCACCGGCTTCGAGCATCCACTTTTCCGGAGCCGCACCCTGGAAAACAAAGTACAGCTTGCGGCCGGACAGCGAACCATTCTCCACCTTGCCGTAAAAGCGGTCGAGCACATTGCGGACGCTGCCGCAGATGTTATGCCAGTACACCGGCGAGCCGACAACGATGGTATCCGCCTGCTCGATGGCATGGATTACCGTATCAAGTCCGTCGTTCGGCAGGTTCTGACCGTAAGCGCCGATCACATAGTCGGTGAGGTTCAGCGTGATGTAATTCTTGCCGTTCAGCAGAGCTGCTGCCAGTGCAGCAGTATTGCCGTTCTTGTTCGGACTGCCGTTGATGAATAAAATACTCATAGCAATGCTCCTTTACACATTTTTGCCCATTTTATAGGCCTGCTCCATAGCGGGAGTATTCTTCACATTACCCGGCTCATAGACTCCGCTGCCGATGATAACACCCTTTTCGACCGCTCCCTCTACGCAGTCAGCATAGCCGCGGAAGCATGCAAGCGTGGTGTCAGCGGATGGTTTTGCCTCGTCTGCCATGGTGACGATGTAATAGAACTCCTTGTTTTTGACCTCCAGCCAGCGGGCCACCGTGCGGTCAATGACCGCCTTTAGTTGGGCATCGATGGAGTAAAAGTAGACCGGACTTGCCAGCACCAGCACATCCGCATCGATCATCTTTTGCAGAATGCTGGCCATGTCATCCTTGTGGACACATACACCGCCGTGGTCACGGCAGTAGTAGCAGGCGGAACAGGGATGGATTTTCTTGCTGGCAACACGGATTTTCTCCACTTCGTTTCCCGCTTCCTGTGCGCCCCGTGCGAATTCGTCACACAGAATGTCCGAGTTGCCGCCCTTGCGGGGGCTGCCGGACAGGATCAAAACTTTCTTGCTCATGTTGGTCTGTCTCCTTATTTCAGTTTTCGATATTCTTCTTCACTGACCGGCTCACACCACTGACTGCGGCAGTTTTCTCCGGGTACTTCCACCGCCAGATGGGAAAACCAGCTGTCCGGTGCAGCGCCGTGCCAGTGCTTTACACCGGGCATAATGTTGATCACATCGCCGGGGTGCAGCTCCTGCGGCTCCTTGCCCCATTCCTGATAGTAACCGCGCCCAGCCACGCAGATAAGGATCTGTCCGCCGCCTTTGTCCGCCTCGTGGATGTGCCAGTTGTTGCGGCAGCCGGGTTCAAAGGTTACATTGAATATTTTGACCTGCGCCGTGGAAACCGGCGCAAGAAAGCTCCGCCCGCTGAAATACTGTGCGAAACCGTCATTAGGCGCTCCGATGGGAAATACCATACTGTTTTGATGACGCTGCTTTTCGTCGGTGCCTTCCTCGTCTGCCCAGATATCCTTTGCCATGCGGAATGCCGCCCAAGCCTTGGGCCAACCCGCATAAAACGCAGCGTGCGTCAGGATCTCCGCAATTTCACTGCGGGTGATCCCATTTTCCTTTGCCATTGCCAGATGATGACCGAAGGAGGTATCCGTCAGCCCCTGCGCCATCAGTGCTGTCACGGTGATGAGGGAACGGTCACGGGCGGAAAGCTCGCTTTCCCGGCTCCAAACCTCACCGAAAAGAACATCGTCATTAAGCTGTGCGAACTTCGGCGCAAATTTACCAAGTACATCTCTGCCTGCTGTAATTTTCCGCATACCGCGTCACTCCTTATCTGTAAAAATTCGTAAAGATCGGTGTTTCCTTCTGGGGCAGGCCGAATTGCTCCTTGCCCAGCCGGAAAGACTTCATCATAAATGCCATGTTGCGCCCCAGTGTCCGCATAGTCTGCAATCCCTCAGCATCCTGCGCTACTTCTTCGGCCGAGCCGCCGTAGACCATGTTCCAGTATTGACTGGACGCGACCGGCATACCGGTCATGGTGAAATATTTGTTCAGCACGTCAAAGGTGGCTGTGTTGCCGCCGCGGCGGCAGGTGACGACAGCCGCGCCGACTTTCATGGTCTTGTCGATACCGAGCGTGCTGAAAAACAGTCGGTCCATAAAGGAGATGGCTCCGCCTGCGGGGGAAGCGAAATACACCGGGCAGCCGATGACAAAGGCGTCCGCCTCTGCCAGTTTTGGTGCAACTTCATTGACCACATCGTCAAACACGCACTTTCCAGTCTCATGGCACTTGCGACAGGCGATGCAGCCGTGAATGTCCTTGTGGCCTACATGGAGCAGTTCCACTTCGATGTCCTCGGCCTCCAGCGTCTTTTTCAGCTCGGTCAGAGCGGTGTAGGTGCAGCCCCTTGGACGGGGGCTGCCGTTGATAAGCAACGTCTTCATCTTCCGCACCTCACTTGCACTCCATCATAATTTCGTAGATTTCGTCATGCGTCAGCTTTTTACAGCAGCCGGGGGTGAGGACTGTGGAATCAGCGATGGCACGGAAGTCGGTGTCGGCGGGAATGCCCAGCTCTGCAAAGGTGGTAGGCAGACCGATTTCTTTAACGAATGCGGCCAGTGCTTCCACACCGGCAAGAGCGGTTTCCTCGTCGCTGCTCTTGGGTGCGATGCCCCACACATTCTGTGCAAACCGTGCAAACCGCGCCGCGCCGGACTTGTAGATATGGCGGTACAGAACGGGGTGGATCACCGCCAGACCTGCACCGTGGTTGCAGTTGGTGTACGCGCCCAACTGGTGCTCCAGCATATGGCACTGGAAGTCCGTGACTTTGCCGATCTTCAGAACGCCGTTCTCTGCCATCGCGGACGCCCACGCCAGCTCGCTGCGTGCGTCGTAGTTCTCCGGGTCGGTCAGCAGCACGCGGATGTTGCGGATGGTGCTGCGCATAACGGCCTCGTTGATGTCATCCGACAGGTTGTTGTCGTCCGGCTTACCGAAATAGGTTTCCATTGCATGGCTGAGCGTGTCAAACGCGCCCGAAATCACCTGTTTCATCGGCACAGACATGGTGTAGGTCGGGTCAAGGAACGCAAAGTCGGCCTGCGCGCCCCAGAGCGCACCCTTGATCTTCTTGTCCTCGTTGGTGATGACCGCGCCGTTGTTCATCTCAGAGCCGGTGCCGAACACGGTGACGATCGTACCAAGCGGAATGAACTTATTCGGGAGCGCGTGCTTTACGGTCTGCATCTCCCAGATGTCCTCGTCCAGATTGGCCTGCGCGGATACGATCTTGCAGCAGTCGGACACCGAGCCGCCGCCTACCGCGAGAATGAGGTCAATGTGGTTGTCACGCGCCAGCTTTGCACCCTCCTGCACCTTGGCGTAGGTCGGGTTCGGCATGATGCCGGAGAACTCGATCACGGTCTTGCCCGCGTCATGCAGGATGGCCGTTACCTCGTCATACACGCCGTTGCGCTTGATCGAGCCGCCGCCGTAAGTCAGCAGAACAGTGTTGCCGTAGTTCGCCAGCAGTGCGGAAAGATTGTCCTTTACGCCGTTTTTGCCGAAGTAGACCTTGGTTTTGTTCTCATAGATGAAGTTGTTCATGTCAGCATATCCTTTCTAAAAATGTAGTTACATTTGTTTTTCCCGGAATGTTGCGGCATCGTCCAGCCAGCCCTCGGCAACCGTTCCGGACCGCGGAAGATTGCCGCCGCCGAACGCCGCCGGACCGTAGGTTCCCAGCCATGCGGCCATTCGCGCACCGGTGGAGCCGTCCCAGAGTGAGCAGCAGTCGGTGTCCACTTCCAGTTCGTCCGCATGGTCGAAAATGAAGCGAATCAATCACACGCGCTAAGTCCTCACAGGCGGTCTGTGCACCCGGACGATAGATAAGCGCAAAGGCGTTGTAGCCTTTCTTGGACAGCTCCAGCGCGTGCGGAAAGCTGTCCTGCATCGCGCCCACATAGGCGAACGCGCCGCCAGCGCGGCACCTGCGATAGCAGCAGGGTTCACAGCACCACACTCCTTTACATTTTCTGCACGGCTTTGCCGAGATAGTAGCCTGCACAGACGAACAATTCCATCATGCACAGGTACTGGATCAGGAAACTCGTCAGCGTTACATTCCAGTCCAACATGACAAAATGCGTCCGTAGGAACAGATAATCCGTCAGACGGTTCCGCACAAAGAAAACAATGCCGAAACCGGAAATCACACCGGCGATGCACCGCAGAATAAGCGTTCGGCGCGGTGAATGAACGGTTTTGTACAGTCGGCGAAGCATACCGAGGATCATCGTCCAGTGCAGTCCGAGGTGCAGGCTCATCAGCACGAAACCCCAGTAGGCGCAGAACAGATGGACGCTTTGTGCCCAGTCACCTGCACGAAAGCGTACCGTGCCGAGCACATGACAGCTCATCAGGATACCGCTCACCATCGAGCCGAGCATTGTCAGCAGAATGAGCGCTGCCAGCATGGTCTGCAGGATGCGAAAGCCGGAATAGCGTCCGTTCCGCACATTTTTCAACCACTTGAAATTCAGAGCATGGTGCAGAATGAATAACGCCAGCATTGCCATGCCGAGCCATTCATGCGCCGCCTCGCCGACCAGCGAATACGCCATGAGCAGCGGCAGCAGCACCGTCATGCCGAGATCGACCGTGCATTTGATTTTTTGCTTTGTCGGCACGCAGTCACCTCCGTTTTGTGATTGCGGAAATCGGATTGCTGTGGTATAATCCGATTGTTACATCCGCTTGATACTTACGATTATAATAACCGGTTGTTACAATCGGTCAAGAGGTTTTTCAAAAAAATTTTTGAGAGAAAGTGAGGTGCAGTATGGTTTACACGATGATGCAGGCGTGCAAGCAGACGAATATGACCTACCAGACGCTGAAATTTTACTGCAATGAGGGTCTGGTGCCGAATGTAAAGCGTGACAAAAATAACCGCCGCGTGTTCGATGAACGGGATATTGCGTGGATCAGCAGCCTGATTTGCCTGAAAAAGTGCGGCATGAGTATTCAGGAGATGAAAGAGTATCTCGCCATGTGCCTGCAGGGCGAAGAAACCATTCCACAGCGCAAGGAAATGCTCGCGCGCAAGCAGGAGGCGCTCCGTGAGAGCGTCAAGGAGCTGGAGGACAGCATCGCCTATATCGACTGGAAACAGAACTTTTATGATGATGTTCTCGCGGGAAAACGCCCGTATGAGAGCAATTTGATTTCGGTGGAATGAGAAACCCCGTATATCGGCACGCTTAATATGCCGATATACGGGGTTTATTTTGCTGAAAAATCAAAAACAATCCGGCCTGCCAATGCTCACAAATCCTTGCAAGCCTGTCAGCACCACATTATTCTGCGAACTAGCGCAGTGGATGATAAGCGGATCACCGTTGCTGTTCTTGCCAACGAACACGCCTACATGAGTATCGCCGGGATAAAACACCAGATCACCCGGCTGTGCTTCGCTCCATGAGATAGGTTTGCAGTGGTCATGCTGACTGGCTGCGCCGCCGCCATGTCCAATCACATAGCCCAGTGAATTGTTGAATACCCAATCGACGAAACCGGAACAGTCCAGTCCGTAAGGGCGGATTGTTCCGGTCGTTCTGCTTCCGGCGGCGATGACGCGAGTGGGTTTGCCCCAATGGGAATCCCAGCCGATGGCGCTGCTTTTGCCGCCCCAGAAGTAATTCACTTTGCCGAGAAGCGAATAGGCTTTTTCCACCACAGCACGCCGCCGCTCGGAAATGTCCTTGGGCATGGCGGCAAGCATGGCGCGGATTTGCGCTTCGTCCAGCGTGACCTCGCCGCCGTAGGTCCCCACCAGTTCTGCCAGCATTTGCGCGTACTCCGGCTTCAGCACTTCCTCCAGTGCTTCACGCTGGCTCTTATTGAAGTGGTAGAAGTCCGGCATATCGGTTGCTTTTTTGCTGGTAATAGTGATATGCAAAATGATTTCCGTGCTGTCCTCACGCTTGATGGTCTGCACATAGTAGCTGACGGTATTCATATCCCAGAACACCGTGCGAATAAGGTCGATACGCTCCTCGTCGATGGTGACAACATCGGTAGCGTCGGCATCGGCCCCAGCCGTTTTGACTGCAAACACAGCGACAACATCTGTCCAGTTGGTGATGGAAAGGTCGCTGCTGCCGTCCGGCTCTCGATGGATGACCACGCTGTCTGCGGGGTTCTCGGTCTGTATCTGATTGATCTTCGCGGAAAACTCACTGTTGATGAGCGCGACGGCCTGCGGGACAGATTGTGCGTCGCTGTCGTTGCCAGACCAGAACACACCAAACGGCGTGCCAATAACAGCCGCCGCACCGCCGATAATTAAAATCAGCGCAATGAGCGCACCGGCACCGCCTAGCAGTCCGACTGCCGCCCGTGCGACAGCCTGTCCTGCGCGGATTACGGCTTTCTTGACCCGCTCAAAGAGTTTTACTGTGCGTTTGGCGGTCTGCGCTGTCTTTTGTGCGGTTTCCTGCATGACCTGCTGCTGCACTCGCTGTTTGGCTCTTGCCGTGATCTGCGCCTGCGCCTTTGCCGCCGCCTGCTGGCGCGCAGCGGTATCCTGCCGCCCTGTGAATAACTGTTCGCGGAGCGGCTTTTTCTCTTTCGGCGCTGTGGCGGGTGATTTTCGCCGTTTGGAGGTATGAGGCTGTTCAGTGTGTCTGGGCATATCAGAATTGAAGGGTGTCAAATCCACTTGCTGCTCTATCGCAGCAATGTCCGCCTGCACCTGTGCGGCTTCATGCTTTTCGATGATAGTCGCAGTTTCTCGACGGCGTTCGGTCTGCCTCTTGGCCTGTGTCTGCCGAAATTTCTGCTTGGCACGGGTAACTTGCGGCGTTTCTGTCTGCGTAGGCGCAGAGGATGAAGCACCTTGTTCTTTCGGCTTTGTGGCACTGAATTTGCGGTCGAATTGCTTTTGCGCCAGCGCCTTGCCGGAGCGGAACGCCGTGCGGCTGCTGATCTCCGCCGCACGCTGTTCCTTGGTCTGAAACCGTTCCACCGGCTCTTGATAAGGTGAAGTCTGTTCTTCCTCCGGCATATTGTTCTTGCTCTTGAACTGCCGCCGGACAGCCTGCTCCCGCAGCACCTTTGCCGCCTGTTTGGGCAGAAAGGCGGTGGTCTGCCGGGTTTGAATATCCCGGTTTTTCGGACGTGTCCGTATCTCTTTCACAGCGACTCACCCGGCTTGGTCGTCATAAGGCGGTACAGCGCTGTATTGCGCGGAAACTGATTGATGAACGGCACCTTTGCGCCGCCGACTTTGATAAGGCCGTGTCCAGATTCCGCATTGCTGATATAGGAAAGCTGTTCTTCCGAAATGCGGAGCATTTTCACAAGCTCCTGCTGGTCGGTGGGAGCCTGCGACAGCATGAGCAGGAACTCGGAGTTCGCCAACATATTCTTTGCTGTGGGAGAACGCAGACAGTCGGCGACATTCTGTGTAATGCCGGTCGCGGCGGCGTTTTTCTTGCGAAAACGTTTCCAGCTTTCTTCGAGGAAGCTGCTGCTGTACTCATTGGCGAAGAACAGATAAATCTCATCAATGTAGATCCATGTGCGCCGTCCGCGCTTGTGGTTTTCAATGACGCGGTTCAAAATTGCGTCCAGCATGACCAACATACCCACGGTTTTCAGCTGACTGCCGAGATCAAAAATATCGAACAGCATAATGCGGTTGCTCATATCCACATTGGTCTGATAGGCGAATACATCCAGTGTGCCATCCACGAACAATTCCAGTGCTAGCGCGATGGACTGGGCCTGCGGCTCCGGCTGGCGCAGCAGTTCCTCACGGAAGTCTTTCAGTGTAGGCGGATTGCGGTAATCTTTGATATACTCACGGTACACATTGCCTACGCACCGCCCGATGATAGAACGCTCTTTCGCGCCCACCGGCTCCGGCTTCATCAACTGCTCGCACAGGGACATGACAAACTGGCTTTTCAAAATCAGAGGGTCGTCCGCCTTGCCTTCTTCCTCGCCGTAACCGCTGGTCATATCCATCGCGTTGATATGGTTGGGACTGCCTGCTGAAATCTGCACGACTTCGCCGCCCAGTGCCCGAACCAGCGGTGCATACTCACGCTCCGGGTCAACGATGATAATATCGTCGTCGGTGGACAGGGCGATGGAGGTGATCTCCTCTTTTGCGGCAAAGGACTTACCCGAACCGGACACGCCGAGGATAAAGCCGTTGCTGTTGAGAAGCTGCCGCCGGTCGCAGACGATCAGATTGCGGCTGGTGGCGTTCACACCGTAGTACACGCCACCGCGGTGTCGAATCTCCTGCGAGGAAAACGGCACCAGACCGGCGGCGCTCTCGGTGGTCAGTGTCCGCAAGGTGTCAATTCGCCGCAGACCGTAAGGCAAAACGGTGTTCAGCGCATCCTCCTGCTGGTAGGTCAGCACGCTCATTTCACAGTTCTTGCCGCCTGCAATGCTGCGGATGGTGTCGGTGTCAGCGTCAAGCTGTGCTTTGCTGTCCGCCACATGAACGAGGGTCATCACGCACAGAGTCATGCGCTGGTCGCGCATGGTCAGATCGTCCAGCATGGAACGCATCGTGTCCCGTGCATCGGTAAGCTGCATGGGCGGAATGGCGGAGAAATTGTTGTTCTGATTCTGCTTGTTCTGCCAGCGGGTAATGTCGGTTTCCACCGCAAGGGACTGGTTCTGTATCTCTTTCAGCGCCTTATCCGTGGGAATAGGCTGGATGTCGATGGACAAAATCAGATTGCGGTTGAGTTCGGTCAGTTCCTTTACAAAGCTGTCCTCCAGATAGGCAGGATAGTCCTTGAGGAACAGTACGCGGCCCACTTTGCTGTCCGAAAGTTCAAAGTAGTTGGAATGGAACTGGATACTGTCCGGACAGATGGAATCCTTGAATGAGTGTCCGCGCTTGGCCACAGTATCGAAATCAAAGCGGAATGAATCCTCCTCACCAATACGGAAAAAGTCATGCAGGATACCCAGCCGCTCCTTGTTGTTCAGTTCGTACAGCTTGGAGTTCAGCTTTTTCATGTTGGCGGACAGGTCGCTGCCCACACGGGCAAAAAAGCTGCGCGCCTCCTCAATGCTGCGGCGCTCCACGGAAACCGTGATGTACCGCTCCTGCACGATGCCGTTGCCTTCGGCGGCTTTATCGAGCAGCATACGGTTGTATTCCTTACGGTAATCGTCGCGCCCGTCCTGCTTGGACGGCATGAGCATTTCTTTCTGAAATTCCAGCGGATTCAGCCGCTTGTTGACGATAGAGATTTTCGTGATAGCGTCCGTCGGCAGAGCCTTCTCCAGCGCACAATACTGGATGAGCATTTCCTTTTTATCTTCCTCGTCCGCCACAGCGTAGTTGATGTCGGTGAAACGCCAGCAGCGGCTGAATTTGCCGTCCACCTCCCAGATACCATCCCGGTGGATGCGGCGGATGGGAATGGACTGCTGAGCCGTTTTCGGCAGGCGTACAGAAGCACGCTCTTTCTTTCGTCCGAATTTCTTCACTTGCGTTTCCTCGCTTTCTTTTCTGGAATGTGCAGAAGCTGTTCATACAGGTTTTCGCTCTTATACAGCCGCCGTCCGGCATACAGAATGTGGGTCTTGAACATCGCCCAAAGCAGCCGTTCAAAGGAAAGACCGTTGTATTGGAAAAAGCCTGCGACCGCAAGCGGTGCGGCACAGAGCATACACAGCCAACTGGCGTTTTCCTTCCCAATGGGGTCTTTGAGCAAAAAATAAGCTCCCACGGCAACTGCAACAGCGCCGAGGGAGCAGCCGAACTGCCTTGCAGACAGTCCGAAAAAGATGGATTCGTGATAGTTTCGCACTTCACGATTGATACGGATTTCCATAGTCACCTCCAAGAAAAAGAGGAGTGCGTTTGCACTCCTCACAGGGTTTATTCGATTTGATGGTCACGGATTTTGCGGTAAAAGGTCACGAGCCAGCTTAGTGCCGTTACACCGAGAATGGCGAACAGGATACCATCCGCCAGCGCCGTGTGGTGTGCCGCCCAGTCCAGCCAGACGGTGTTGCCGAGGATCACATAAACCAGCGCAGGCCCCAACCGCAGCTTGATGAGCAGCTTGAACCACAACGGAAGCAGCAGGAAAAATAAGATGGGGAAAATAATTTGTCTGAACACGGTCAGCACCTCCTTGATTGGATCAGTGTAACGCAGTCTGAGGTTTCGTGCAAAAAATCAGCTTTGCTATTCTGATAAAATCATAGTACAACTGCTGTCCGAAAAAACGGACAATTCATAGTGCCATCATCTCTTTCACAATGCGGTCTGCGCCCTTTACCAGCCCTACGAGCACCAGCATATTGAAGATGGTTTCCGCCAGATAGCTCCACACCATCGTCACCGCCGAAGCGTCCGGGTCTGCGATACCCGGTGCGCCGCCGCCGGTAAAGGCGGCAAATATCATGCAGGCCAGTACAATGACTGCGCCCTCCATGCACACGCCGAGGTAGCTTTTGATAAAGGTGCGTCCGGTATTCGAGGTCACATCGCCTGCAAAGGTGGACAGTGGGATAGGCGCAAGCGCCGTGTACATATAGAGCCGAAAGAAACGGCTGTACACGGTCATTATCATCACGAAAGACAGTGCCGTGATGAACACGCTGCCTAAAATCGTCACCAGCCACAGCGGGATACTCGCCAGAAAGCCTACCTCGTCAATGGCAGTCTTGATTTCCTCCGGGAGTGCCACAGACGCGCCCGTGAGATTTCCGAGATTGCTCGCCACCGTGCTGACGATACCGCCGCAGATGGTGAAAAGCGTGGTCATAATGTCCATGCCGTAGGTCACGGCAGTTTTCGCTGCCACGAAGCGAATAAAGTACCGAAGCGCCTGTTCTGGTCTGCGGAAGTCCTGAAAATTCGCTGTGCTGCGGAAAATGCTGATAGCAAAGAACAAAATCAGCAGTCCATAGCCGATGGCCTGCAATGCGGTGTTGATGTTCTGGCACAGCTCCCATATTGCACCGCCTTTGAAATGCTGCGGCGTTTCGCTCACCAGTGACCATATCTCGGTCAGCTTCGAGTTCCATGTGGCAAAGGCACCCTCTAAGTTTTCTACAATCCAGTTATCGTCCAAATATATCACCTCCGAAAAGGACAGCCGCCTGCTTCACTGGGAACAGCCGGCTGTTATAGTTCATGCAGTTTACTTCAAAATCAGGTCGAGGATTTCCTTTGCGAACGCGATGACCAGACCGCCGAAAAAGGTCAGAAAGCCGGTGCTGCGCTGCGAAGGGTCGTGGGACTGCAAGCTCAGGCCGATCTGTACCACGCCCCAGCCCAGCAGGATCACGCCAATGGCCTTGATAGCGGAAAAGACGAAGGTAGACAGGTTGTTGATGGCAGTCAGCGGGTCATCACCGGCGGCGAAAGCGGGCGTACAGACGGCGCAGGCGAGAGCACAGGTCAGTGCAGCGGTGAAATAGCGGCGCTTTGCCTTGCGCGTCCTCTCGTCCGAGGTTAGAATGGGTTTCTTCTTCATGTTCGGTTTCCTCCAAGATTTCAAGATTTTCGATGTTGATCTCATGCGGCAGGTCATTCTGCGCATAGCTGGGAATGTCAAACTTCTTTTGATAGGGCGGCTTGCCGCCGTCAGCGGTCAAACGGTAGTTCGGATGCTTCTGAATAGGATATTTGTCATCCATCACCGGGCGTTCACCGCGAATAAAGATGAGCGCCTTGCGGTTGTCCAGCATCCGCACCTCATCCGGCATGAGCAGTTCGCGGCCTGCGTTCTGGTAGTTGGTGCTGCTGGAGCCGCTGCGTCCTTTCGTCACGCCGCGCGTGCGGGTGTCGATGGTGGCCTTGCCCAGCAGCTTAGAAATGTATTCGTGGGTGCTGGCCTCGTTGCCGCCCAGATAGAGCAGTGTGTCGCAGTTGCCGGTCACATTCTCCCAGCTGTCCTTGAACAGCTTCTTGAGCTGCGCCATGTTTTGAATGACGATATTGATGGAGATTTCACGGCTGCGGCAGGTCGCCAGCACGCGCTCAAAGTCCTCCGGCAGTGCGACATTGGCGAACTCGTCCATCAGCACGCGCACCGGAACCGGCAGTCTGCCGCCGTATTTATTGTCTGCGGCATGGTACAGTTCGCGGAACGCCTGCGAGTACATCAGACCTACAAGATAGTTGAAAGTGGTATCCTCATCGGGAATAACGGCGAAAATGACGCGCTTGCGGTCGCCCAGTGTGCCGAGCGACAAGTCATCGCGGCTGGTCAGGTGCGCCATTTCTTCCGTGTTGAACGCCGCCAGTCGGGTGGATGCAGATACCAGAATGGATTTTGCGGTTTTCGGTCCGGCCTGCTTGAACACCTTCCAGTTCTTCACTGCGATGTGATCCTCGTCCACACGCTCTAAATCGTCGAACAGCAGATCCACCGGACTGCGGTAGCTTTCATCCTCCTCACGGGCCTCGGCGTTGATGACCATGTACATCAGCGTGCCGAAGTTTCGCTCGCTCTCCGGTGCTTCGTGGAACAGGTACAAAATCAGCGCCGAAAGGAACGCTGTTTCCGCCTTGTCCCAGAACGGGTCAAAGGTTTGCGACTTCTGCGGTGTGGTGTTCTGGATCAGTGTGTTGATAAGCCGAAAGGCGTCAATATCCGTGTGCAGGTAGGCAAACGGGTTGTAGCAGTCGGACTGCTTCATGTCGATGAGGTTGAAAATCGTCACCTCGTAGCCCATCTTCTCAAGCAGACCGCCCACAGCGCGGTAGGTTTCGCCCTTTGGGTCACATACAATGTAGGAACATTCCGCCTGCATGAGATTAGGCTTGATGAAAAAGCGTGTCTTGCCTGCGCCGGAGCCGCCAATCACCAGAATGTTTGCGTTCACTTGATGCTGCGGCGGCAGTGCCCGGACATTCATGCTGATACGAATATGCTTGGAAATGAGCAGATAGCGGTCGTTCTTCTTGGTTCGGAAGTGGGCGCACACCTCTTTCGGACGCCCCCAGTAGGCAGAGCCGTGTTCCTCACCCGGTCGGCGGTTGCCCTTTTCGGAGTAGTACCACGCCACGGCAAAGCCATAGAACGCCAGCGCAATCAGCACAAATTTCTTTGTGTATGGCGTAATGTGGATGGAAAACGGGGTTTCCAATGCAGCGGAAAAGGCGTTCAGCCATTCAAACAGCCCAAGACCTTCACCACAGCACTCACCGCCCAGCAGTGCCAGCCAGACCACGAAAACGGCAAGCGCCGCCCAAAGCAGGATGGCGCTTCCGTTGGAATCGCGCTTCACGGCTTAGTAGCCGGTCTTAGGCAGAGTAGTAACACCCGGCTTGTAGACCGTTGTTACCCAGCGGTCTGTCGCCATGATCCACTGTCCGCCGTGCAGACCGCCTACATCGGTGCGATTTGCAAACTGGTAACCGTTGTTCAGCCAGCTATTTGTCCAGCAGAGAATATAGGGTGCATCCACCTGTGCAAAGCCAGCCTTGACCGTGCCGAAAACAAACATGAAGTCAGTCACATACTCGTTAGAGGCCAGTCCCAGTGCCGCAGGCGAAGCGTCCAGCGAATAGTTTTTCATGGTGGAGATGTTGTCCGCCAGTGTGCGGTAGTCATGCAGATTGGTCTTGTAGACCACCTTATAACTGAGTTTCTGGTTCCATGTGCCGGTAATGATCTTGGTCAGGCGTACCGCCGAAGTCGGCAGTGTGTCGCGCCAGTAGAAGCTGTTCAGCGGCACGGTGGAGTTGTTGGCGATGTTCTTGAAGTCGTAGCGGATAGTCTGGGACGGCGTAACCTGCTTGTAGCCGCGCTTGGTCACGGAAACATTGGTGTAAACGCTCTGGTTCAGCACTTCCACGCGCACGATCTGGCCGGAGAATTCGATCTCCACCTCGATTGGCTGTGTGGTGGCGCTATAGAATACCGGTGCTTTGGTTTCGCGGATGGTGTAGCGACCCAAAGGCAGGGTATCCGATTTCGCAACACCGTTCTTATCAGTAACAACAGTATTTACCAAATCACCGGCACGATTATAAATTTCAAAGGTTGCACCGGGCAAAAGAGTTCCGGCCGCAAGCGCATTGAATGGGTTATCGTCTGCGGATTTCTTGGTGATTTGGATTTGTCCCATCGTGGGCGTGTTCTTCCATGTAATCGTAGAAGTCGCGCCATATTCCACATAAAAGGTGCGAACTGTGGTATCCAGCACATAACCGTCCGCCGCCTGGATTTCCCGCACCAGGTACTTTCCGTCCGTCAGCGTCTTGTCGATATAGACATAGCCGTTCTGGTCGGAGGTGTACTGGCCGATGGGATTTCCCTTGCTGTCCGAAACGAGGAAAGTCACGCCGTAAATGCCCTTGCCGGTCACACTGTCGATTTTGTGGATGAGCATGGAACTGGCCTGCGTGTTCTCGATGGTCAGCGAGGTCGTTTTACCCGCTTTTACCTCAAAATTGTGCGGCGTGCTGTCCAACAGATAGCCCTTTGCGGCCTTGATTTCAGTCGCGGTGTACCAGCCATCCGCAAGCTGCGGGAGCGTGATAACGCCGTTACTGTCCGTGGTATAAGTGCCGATGCGCTCGCCGTTCATCTTGGCGATCTCAAACTGTACACCCTTGATGCGCTGTCCGTTGTCCGCGTCCACCTTGATGATCTGGCCGCCGCCGATAGGCGTGTTGGTAAAGGTCAGCGTCTGCGTGTCGTTGCGGTCTACCTTAACGGTCTGCGAGGTGCTGTCCAGCACATATCCGTCCGGCGCTTTGACCTCCGTTACCACATAAGTATCCGGTTTGAGGTTCACCAGCTTGATCTGGCCGTTGCTATCCGTGGTGTAAATGCCATTAGAAGTGACCGTGCCGCCGTAGTTTCCGACAAACGAACCATCTGAGGTCGTGATCTTGAACTGTGCGCCGGGAAGCGGCTGCTTGGTCACGCTGTCGATCTTGTCGATGATAAGATTGCCGTGTTTGCCGTTGGGAAACTCCACCGTCACCACATCCTGCTCCTTACCGGAGAGATAGACGGTCTGCGGCGTGTCGTCGATCTCATAGCCTGCGGGAGCTTTGGTTTCCTCTACGATGTAGGTCCCGGCTTTCAGCCCGGTGATCACGATAGTGCCGTTGGCCGAGGTAGTGTATTCTCCGATGACCGTGCCGCCGGTGCCGGAGGTTCCGCCCAGATAGCGCACACGGAACTTCGCGCCTTGCAGCATGGCTCCGCTGTCCGCGTCCACCTTTTTGATGATGAGCGCTGAAAGGGGCGTGTTTTCAAAGGTCAGCACTTTGCCGGTGCCTGCCTGAATGAAGCAGTCCTGTGCAGCCGGGCCTTTGATGGCGTAGCCCGCTGCCGGTTCCACTTCGGTCACACGATACCAGCCGTCGCGTAGCTTGGTGAGTTTGATCTGACCTTTTTCATCGGTGAAAGAAGTGCCGAGGTCGTTCAACTCGCCGGTGAAGCTGTTGTTGCTGGCATAGGTGATGTGGAACTTTGCGCCCTTGATAGGGTCTTTCGTGATGCTGTCCACCTTGTTGATGGTCAGCGTGGGTTTGGGATAATTGCGGAAACGCACCGTGCCGGTTTTGTTGGGAACGAGGGTGATGGTCTGGGGTTCGCTGTCCAGCAGATAACCGTCCGGCACACTGGTTTCACGCACCACATACACACCGGGGTCAAGGGCGGTGAGCAGAGCCTCGCCGTTGGCGTCGGTCTTGACGGTGGTGAGCGTACTGCTGTCCGCCTTGTTGACGGTGAAAGTTACACCAGAAAGAGGTGCGCCGGTCACAGCATCGGTTTTTACAATTTTGAGGTTGGGCTTCTTCTCGTTGTTTACTACCAGCGTGCTGTCCTTGCCGGGGAACAGCTCCACATGGTATTCCGTGTCATTCAGCACATAGCCGCTGGGCGCTGCGATCTCCTTGACCGAGTATACGCCCGGTTCCAAATCAGAAATGGAAATGCGTCCGTTGGTGTCGGTCACACGGTCGAGGTAGTGACTGCCGTCCTCAATCTTTGCAATGCGGAAGGTAGCTCCGGCAAGATAGCTGTCGTTCTCCGCATCGTATTTCAACACGGACAGAACCGGCTTTTCCGTGTTGGTGAACACGAAACGGGCGTTTTCTCCGGCATTGATCTGGATAATACGCTTATCATCATCCATCAGATAGCCATTCGGTGCGGTGATCTCCTCCACGGTGTACGCGCCCGGCTCGAGCGCCGTCAGGTCGATCTCGCCGTTTTTGTCGGTCACATACTCCTTGGAGAAAGTGCCGCCCACCAGAGAAATGCGGAACTTGACATTGGCCAGCGGCTCCATCGTGCGGCTGTCCACCTTGATGATGTGGATACCGGGCTTGACGGTATTGAAGAAAGTCAGCGTTTTGATACCACCGCCTGCGGTCAGTTCGATCTGCTGCGGTGTGCTGTCCAGCACATAGCCTGCACTGGTGGACACCTCCTTTACCATATAGGTTCCCGGCTGGAGGTCGGTCAGGCGGATCTGACCCATCTCGTCCGTGGAGAACGAGCCGATGAGGACGGTATCACGGTAAACTTCAAAGGTCACATCGGGCAGGACTTCGTGGGTCTGCTCATCGTACTTGGTGATGATAAGTCCCGGCTTTGCCTGATTTTTCAGCACAAAGCTGGTTTCCGTGCCGGAGGTCACATTCACAGTGTAGGTCTGGTCGTCCTTGACATAGCCACTGGGCGCGGACACCTCGCGCACCTGATACGCACCGGGCTTCAGCTTATCGAAGTACACGCTGCCGCCGAGGTCGGTGGTGCCGGTCTGGGTGACACCGCTTTCGATATGCTTGATCTCCACAGTCGCACCGGCGAGAGAAGCGCCGCTGTCTGCGTCGATCTTGTCCACGCACAGATTGCCATAGGGTGCATTTTCAAAGGTGACGGTCGCGGTATTGCCGTAGTCCACGGAAACAGTCTTGGTGGTTTCCGTGCCTAGCAGGTGCCACTTGGGCGCCGCTTTCTCCGTGATGACATACTGGCCGGAAAGAGTCAGCGGAATGATGATCTTGCCGCTGGTATCCGTAACAAAACTGCCGAGGACAGTCCCGTCCGGAGCCTTTACCTCAAAAGTCGCACCGGAAAGCGGTGTATTGGTGCCGGTCTCCACCTTGTTGATGATAAGCGTGGTTTCCGTAGGAGTTTCCGGCTCGTCCGGGGTATCGGACGGCGTAGCGGAATACCGGCTGAAAGTGGACTGCCTAATCTCGGTAGTCGGGTCGGTGTCGCACATATACCGCTGCAAGGTGCCGTATTTGCTGGTTTCCGCGCACAGCGCATAGTAAATGGCGTATTTGTAGACATTGGCGTGCAGCGACATCTGCACCGCGCCGGTCTGGTCGCTTACGCTGTCTTTTGGGTACAACACCTTGAACTGACCGGCATAGCTGGCGCCGTTGGACGAGGTCCTGATCTTGGTGATGTCGTTATTATTCATGTCTACGATACGGGTGCCCTCCGGCACTTCATCGGGCATGGTGAAAGCAATGTCGATGTCGTAATCGCACACCCATGTTTCCGAATCCGCCGTGAACACCTGCTGCAAGTATTCCTTGCCGTCTATGGTGACGGGATAAGCGGAGTCCTTGTCCGCCGTTACGGTGATGGTAGGCTGGGGAACGCGATTCCACCAGATACCGTTTTTATAGATGTTCTTTGCAGCCGCGAGGATTTTCTCGCCGCGCTCCTTTTCTGCACCGGACAGCGAGGGATTAAGTGTTAGCCGGTCAATACTCCAATCGTCTATCAGGTAGCACCAGAGCGCCATTTTTGTAGCGTAATAGGCTTGCTGCTTATTATCCAGCTTGAGTTCAGATAAACCTTTGTGCGGATAGCCGTTAGCAATAATACCCATGATTTTCGGATCGCTGCTGGCTTCGTTGGCGATGTATTTGATACTCTCGCCGGGATTTACCGACTGCGGCACGCCCTTTGTCGTAGGATTGATGCAGTAGGCCGGGATTTCCTTGATCGCGCCGCTGGCCGACTTGAAATTGAAGTAGGTGTAGGACTGGGAGCGGACAACGCCGTTCATGCTGAGGTAGGACATTTTATAGCCGCCGTTGGTGATGTTGACCTCACCCAGCGCACCGTCGATGGTGCTGCTAGCGGCAGAAGCAAAGCCTGTGCAAAGGCTCAGCATAGTGGAAATACACAAAAGTATCGCTATCAGTCTTTTTCGCATAAAAACCTCCTGAAAATAGCAGCAGCGCAAACCGTGTTCAGGCTTGCGCTGCTGTGAAGTGGTTATTAGATTATTTCATTATTACATATCAATTAGATTTCGGTGCCTCTCCCCTTCCCTAATCGCAAAAAATCCGCCCTGAAAGTTCAGGACGGATCGGTAGACTATATCTGTTTGTCTAAATCTCTGCGGCTGTAAATGATACGGCGAATTTCCATTGTATCACCAATCACTACATAGAAAATAGTGTAGTTTTTCACAGAAATACGATAGTATGGGTACCTGCGCTCTTTAGCAGATGAATAAGGTTCAAATGCTTCTGCACAGGAAAGCCGCTCGTAAATCGCCGTTTCAACCGCATCAACGAAATTTTCTGCGGCGATTGGGTTTTGAAGATGAATGCTGATATAATCAACAATTTCATTCAGGTCATCTTCAAAAAGTGGCAGGATACGCAGTTTATAATGCTTTTCTGCCATGAATACGACCTCTTACTCGTTTGAACACTTCATCGCCGGAGTAGCGAACATCGGTGGAATCTGCCATACGATCTGCTTCATCCAATTTCAGTTCTACTTCATCCGTGAGTGCAGAATACTGCTCAATGCTCATAACGACCATCGAACCATAACCGTTTTTGGTCAGATAAACAGGTTCACCGGTTTCCATGACCGTTTTTTCGATTTCGGGAAATTTGTTTCTCAGATCGGAAACTGGTCTGATGTTGATCATAACACTACCTCCTCGCATGAAATTATTATATCACTCCTATCATTATATTATCAGTATTTTATCACGAAATCAACTGTTATTTCTGCCGTGCCTGCACACACCAGCGGTACTGCGGCTGGTTCATCACGCAGGTCACCAGCGTCACCACATTATCAGTGGTGGGGTTCAGCACGCTCACATCGTTCACGGATACTTTTCGCACCGAATACACGGAATAGGTTCTCGTGCCGAGCTGGGTCATCAGCTTGATGGTATCGCCATTCTTCAAGGTGTGGATCTTCCCAAAGTAGTTGCTGGAGCCGCGATTGTGCCCGGCAAATGCTACATTGCCGTCCCAGATAGAGGTTTCAGTAAAGTGTCCGGCACCTTTCCGCATGGCGGCATTGTCCGTGCCCTGATAGATTTTCGCACTCAGCCCAATGGCAGGCGCGGAGAGCGTGCCGAGGGAACCATCCTTGTAATACAGGCTGTTGGTCACAGCGGTATAGCCGCTGCTCCAAGTAGTGCCGCTGTTCGAGAGCGTTTCTGCGGCAGGCGGCATGACCGTAGCAGTGCCAGTAGTGCCGCTACTTGCCGTGCCACTTTCCAGATACCCTCCGGTCAGCAGATTGGGAGTCAGCCGCTCACCGGAACCGGGCATATCCGCCATCGGGCTGCCAAATACGGGCGGAACATAGGCGGCGTTCTTGCTCACATCGGTTTCGTAGATGTTCGAGCCGCCGACTACCGTTACCGGCTCCACACTGGTCGGCTTGCCGAAGCTGCCTGCGGCTGCGTCCGCCTCGGTGTACTCAAGAGCCAATGCCGGGGTAGTGGTCAGAACGGTCGCTGTCAGAAGTGTCAGTCCCAGCAGCTTTGCCGTTCTCGGCAGAGGTGTAATCTGTCTCCAGAATTGTTTCGTCATTATGCTTTACTCTCTTTCTGTTCTTGATTTTTGTGGCAGTAAAACCGGCAAGGCAGAGCAAAATCAGTCCGCCCGGAATGGCAAGATAGCGCCAGTCCATTGTCTGAACTTCTTCGACTTCCACCTCCGGCACGACAAGCGGCGTGCCGTGGAACACCGCCACATACTGCACCTTGTTCAGCGATATCTTTTCCACCGCGCCGCGGTACTGCGCGGTGACGGTATACCCAGTCACATTGCGACTGGACGCGGTTCCCGTGTAGGTTACGATAGCGGAGAAACGATCTCCGATGGCATCATCGTCCACATTTTCTGTGTTGTCGGTCTGCCAGTCCACCGTGGAGAAATTCAGCGTCCGCCCGTTCTCGGTCGTGGTCTTGGGGATGTACTCCAAATCCATGCTGCTGAGATTGGGATATGTGCGGGTCGCGGATACCGTCCACGAATTGTTTTTGTATCCGGCAGGCTCTACGGTGATGGAACCGGTATCCAGCTTCAGCGTGCCGGTGAAGCCGTCCTCGGTGGTGACTGCCTTGGTATCCGCCAGAAGCGGCAGAATAGCGGTCAGTTCCTTGCTTTCGCTGCTGACCGTTACGGTTTCGGTGTACTCTTTGGACTGCTGTTCGGGCAGTTCCTGCCGCAGCAGGTCGGTCAGCGTAAAAGAATAACCGTCCTGCTCAAAGCTCTGCTTTGCCTGCATGGACGGCTCTTGATCGACCGGCAGTTCGTAGGTTTTCCGCACCTCGAAAATGCCGTTATTCATACTGTAACTGACCTGCGACGGGTATTCCGCCGCAAATGCGGTGGTGCTGAGAAGCAGCAGCACCGCCAGAATGGTGATAGGTTTCTTCATCTCTCTTTATCCTTTCCGGGCCGAGGCGGCGACTGCCGCGACTGCCTCTTATGCTGCCGTATCCGGTCGATGATGGAGATCGGTTCACTCTCCATCATCTCTTGCGGCCAGCCAGTCCCGCGCTCTGCGGATCTGTTCTCTTGCGGAACACGGGACTCGACTTTTTTTAACGGCTCGTCCTCCGCCTGCTGTTTTTCCGGCGCAGCGTAATGCATACGCTCGAAAACACGGTTCAGCTTGGAAACATCCTCGGCTTTCGCCAGAATATCCACATGGCCGCTATCACTGGCGGTGTCCTTGATAACGCTGAACAGAATACCGTACTTCTTCGCTTCTCGCTTAAAGGCGGTTAAGTCCTGCTCCTTCAGGTCGAACACCCGCAGTTCTTTACCGCTGCGAAGCAGGGCGTTCATGTGCGTCTTGCCCCGCAGCTTCTGATTCTCGTTCGCCAGCGCCAGACACAGGGCCGCAAGGTTCTTGGCTCCCAGTGCGGCCAGCTTCACCGCTGCTTCGGAGATTTGGATAGCCTCGCGCGTCATTTGCTCGGCGGTTTCGCTTCCGATACTCATAGTATCGTTCCTCCCTCTTGATATTTTGTACATCGTGAACACGAGTCTGCACCCGTTCCGCATCCGCTTCGATCTGCTGGCAGAGCCGCAGTTCTCGACGGAGTTGTTTGATCTGGGCGGTGCGCGTGCTGATCTCCAGCGATAGCACCTCTTTCTGTTCTTCATCGGCGTGCCTCCTTTCTTCGTAGAGTGGTTTTCGCTCCCGCACGGCGGCATCAAGCTGCGCGGTGAGCCGGTTCTTGATGGATCGCAGTTCCTCGGCGGTTTCGATTCGGTAGTCTGCCAGAAACCTGTGCTGTGCCAGATATTTTTGAAATTGTATCGTGTCCTCCAGCAGATACCGGCTGATCTTTTGGGAACCGCGTCCTTTGGCTGCACCACGCAGCAGATAAACATAGTGAAAATACAGCGCACGAAAACCATGTACCTTGGGGTGCTTCTTGAAACTGCCCTTGCAGGTGTAATGCCGTGTAACAGGTAACTGTTTGGGTCGGTTCCATGAACGCTGTGATAAAATCCGCTGCTCAATGGCGCTATCGGTGTAATTCTCACCCAGACTGTCCAATCGGATGAATTTCTTGCCATAGGGCGGCTTGACGGCGGTATGCTTTCGGTTGCCGCTGCGGACTTGATACCCGGCCTTTCGCAATTCGTCCAGAAAAGTTGTGAAGTTCAAGGACTTGCCGATAATACCGTCAATGTCCCGGCGTATCTGCTCGCGGATGGTTGGATGTTTGGACTTGGCCGCCTGCCATTCCTGATGGCTTTTGCCTTTGCTTTTCGGCTCAATGACGGATAATCCATGCTCCCGGCACAGTTCGTCAGAAATTTTCTGTATCTCCTGAAAGTAGGTTTTCATGTTGCAGCGCAGCTTTTTTCCGTCCAGAAAGGACACTGAATTGACCGCAATGTGGTTATGCAGGTGGTGTTTATCCAGATGCGTACCGATGACCACCTCGAACCGCTCACCGAACAGCCGCCTGGCGAACTCCACGCCAATGGCGTGGGTCTGCTCCGGGGTCAGCTCACCCGGTTTGAACGACTGGATGATGTGATAGCCCTGTACGCCGCCCGTCTTGTTGTAGCGCCGCTTGGTGCGCTCCATATCGCGGCTGGCGTTCTCCACGCTACTGCAATTCAGACAGCTTTCAAATAATCGCTGCTCGGTTTTATCTGGGTTTACGGCGTAGTTGATCATGCCGCCCAACGAGGTCTTCTGCTCATTGATGGCATATCGGACAGTTTGCTTAAAGTCCAGCCGAATCGCAAAAACTTTGGTAATAGCCATATCAGAACGATTTAAGTTTATTCCAAATCTGCACCTGCATATCTGCGATAAGCCGGAGCGTTTCCTCCGTCACCGGCTCACCAGAGTTAGCGCGCTTGGTGATCTGGTTGATGTTGTTCGCAATGCCGGAGGTCTGCCGCAGCAGCTCCGCCCATTCCTCTTTAGGCCGGGGCTGCATCTGCACGCCGAGGATCACATTGCGGACAAACGGCTCGATTTTCAGTCCGGCCAGTTCCGCCTGCGCCAACAGGTGATCGCGCTCCGCGTCCGTTAGACGGACGGTGATTTTTCGTTCTCTGAGTTTCATTCGTTATTCCTCCAATTTGGGGTATTAGGGCACTCCCTAACAAGCGGCGCTGTTCGGTGACGAACGGCGCTTTTCGCAAAATGCTGTCATTTTGCTATGCTTGCAAAAATATTCGGAGCGGCCGCAGCCACACCGAATTTTGAGCCGCCTGCGGCTCACCGTTCCGGCTCGTTCCTCGCCCTCTGCCGAGGAGAAATGCCTTTCTGCCGCAGGAGCCATTCATTGTAGTCCTTGCCCTCAGCGGGCAGTTCCACCGTTACGGGCAGGTTGGTAATTGCCTGCGAAATGGCACTGGCTGCGCCGCGTCCTACCGCGTCGTTGTCCAGCCGCAGCACAATTTCCTGCACACCGGCGTAGCGCTCCAGATAGCCTTGCAGCGCCGTTGGTACCTTGGGTGTTTCATTCGGCCTGGACTGGTAAACGCCGCCGAGAGAAAGAACGGATTCCTGCCGCCAGTCCGCACCCTGCATTTTTACCTGTGTGAGATAGGAAAGCGCGTCAATGGCACACTCGAACACATTCAGCTTGCTGTCATTCTGTCCGTCGATGGAGAAACAGAACCGTTTGTTGCTGCCGGTCACATCGCGCTTGAAGCTGCTGCCGGAGAGCGTGCCGCGCAGAGTGGCGTAGCGCGGTGTTTTGCCATCGTAGCCGACAAACACGGCGTTGTGGTAGTCCGCAGCTTCGTACAGCAGACCATGCTGGAAACAGTAGTCCAGTACCGACATATCAATACCGCGTGAGAGCAGATAGGCGGTCACACGGCGGTTGTTCTGAAACCTCACCGGCAGAAGAAATTCCGCCTTGGGCCGTTCAGCTTTAGGTACGGACACGGGTCGTTCTTCGTGGGAAGCAGAAACGCCGCACTGCTCATTGATGAGCTGCACGGCGTCAGGAAATTTCATATTTTCGACTTTGATAAGGTACTCCAGCGCATTGACGCCGCCCATCTTGTCATGTGACCACCAACACCATTTTCCGTTGGAGATCTTCAGACTATCGTGGCTGCGGAGTTTATATGCGTTTGGGCCGGTGGGAATCAGCTCGTCCGGCTTGTATCGGCGCAGAAAGGTCAGCAGGTCAGGCTGACGGGCGCGCTCAATCTGTGATTTGGTTGCGTAAGGCATGAAATCAACTCCTATCGTTTTCGGTCATTTCTTATTTTCTCTGCGTAGTCTTTCACGCTATATCGCTTCATATAGGCATTTTCACTGGGCGTTCGGCTGTCAAGGTCGATACCACTTAGGCGGCTGTCCTCTGGGGCAAGTACCCATTCCACGGGAATAAAGCGGACTTTGGCCATTATTTTGAGATTGCCGTCGAACACACCGTTCAGATTGTGAAATCCTCTGTCACCGCACACCCAGAGGATTTTAGCGCCTTGCGGTATATATCCGAACGGATGCTTCAAAATGATGACCGACATTGGTTCGATGTCCATAATGCGATAATAGTCGCTCTGCGCAGTCTTTTCGTAGGCGCGGAGCAGCTTGGGAAAACACCATTGCGGCTGAATATATAGCCAGCTTTCTTGATAGCCCATCTTATCACCTCTCTGGCTGGTCGTGCCGAGGCGCAGGCTTCTGTTTGGTGTGTTCCTGTTCCATCAGCAGTTCAAAGGCATAGTTCACCAGACACGGGTGAGCATTGGTGTGAAACTCCGAGAATGGGTCGCGCTGGTCTGTGATACGGTAATCAAACTTGGAGGCTTCGCGCTTGGCTGCGGCAGAGTACCGTCCGTCCCAGTCGGCACGCTGAACAGTGTAGCCCAGCAGGAATTTACAGCGGTCATGGCCAAACTCGTGCGTCCACTTCTGTACAAACTCCCGCATTCGCCGGTTCTCATTCGCGTCACTGATATGTTCAGTAAAGGCGTTGATACACGCCCAGTCCCGATTTCGGCTTGCACGGTAGAGGTGGACTTCACCCTTGTCTGCGGCTTCACGGTACAGTCCCTCATAGCGAGACGTAGACGGATCGGCGTACAGTTTGTTCGCCTGATATTGCTGAACGGTATCAAAATAGCTTTGCATGGAATTGCGAAGATCTTCCATGTGATGATCTTCCGTTGATACCCATTGTTCATACAGCACTTGCAGCGGATGATCCAGATTGGCGAGAACTTCAATCTCATAGGGAGAGAAGTCCTCAGACTCCAAAATCATCATCAAATCCTGCCGAACAGTGATTTTATAAGCGCTTTCGATGATTTCCTCCGGCGGTTTGGTTTTCAAATCGTCCAGAAAGACATTCATCTCGTTCAGCGCCTTATCATAAAGCTGTTGGGATAATTTTTCAGTATCGTTCATCGTTCCAAATCCTCCTTGTGTTTGATTTTTTCTTTCTGTTCTGGTTCGGGTTCCTTGTTGTCCATATTGAGCAGTGCATTTAATTCTTCCTGCCTTGCGGTCTTGGCTTTCAGTTCCTCCTCACGGGGAAAAGGCTTCTGCACCTCAGTTTTAGCGGTTTCAAGCTGAGTTTGCAGATTGGCAAGCTGCTCCCGGCAGGTCTGTTCTTTGATGGGCAAAGCCTCCAGTGCGTTATCCATGCGTTGGAGGTTACCAAACACATCAGTGCCCAGTGTGACGGTATGACGCAACTGACCAATCATCGCCAGACGATATTCTTGCGAAAAGCTGTCAAAGGACAGTTCCAGCATCAGACCGCGATAGCTGCCGATCTGCATCGCCTCCGGGGAGAGCATATTCTGGCACATCGTCAGCAGCGCCGAGCCAGCTTCTTTCTTGTCGGCATGGGTAGTGCCTGCCAGAACCAGCGGAGAAAAGCCGTCTGCATTGGGATGGGTATTCTCCTTGATGGCGGCAATATCCGCACCATAACCGGCAATTCGCGCCTGTGACTCTGCAATCTGCTTGGGAAAGGTCTTGCTGATAGCGTCCTCCAACGAATACCTCTGATTCAGATGGTTGGATTTCAGCAGCTTCAGTTTGGACACCTCAATATCCAAATCCATCTTTTCTTTGATGAGCGGATTGCCGCTGGCCAGCGCCTTGATCTCGGCGTAAGAAAGCGCCTGCTCGTCTACATCATCAGCAGACCGGACAGGCGATTTTGAGGTCATAATTTGCGATATGAATTTCTGCTTGCTTTCCACAAGCTGATACAGATAGGCATCAAAGGTGCCCTCGGTGACATAGCTGTAAATGTCTACCTCCGGGTTTTCGTTGCCTTGCCGGATAATGCGGCCCTCGCGCTGCTGAAGGTCGGATGGTCGCCACGGGCAGTCGAGGTGGTGCAAAGCGATGAGTTTCTGCTGACAGTTGGTACCCGCACCCATGCGCTGGGTACTGCCCAGCAGGACACGCACCTGACCGGCACGGACTTTGGCAAACAGGTCTTTCTTCTGCGCTTCACTCTTGGCGTTGTGGATGTAGGCAATCTCGTTTTCCGGGATACCCAATTCCAGCAGCTTATCACGAATATCGTCGTACACGCTGAACGAACCATCGCCCTTGGGCGTCGAAAGGTCGCAGAAAATCATCTGCGTAGAGTGTTGGTCGGCGGTACGCTGCCATATCTCAAACACATTTTCCGCACACTTGGCGGCTTTGCTATCGGGATCGTTGGGCAGCATGGGATTGACAAGCCGCTGATCCAGCGCCAGCTTGCGGCCATCGTTGGTGATGAGCAGCATATTGTCCACGCTGCTGTCCACCTCGCGGTTGCGGACTTTTTCGGCGCGTTCTCCCAGTGCTTCCACCATCTTTTTCTGATATTCAGATGGTTTCAGCGCGATATTGTGGTGGTGCGCCTCCGGTACGGGCAGTTTGAGCATATCGGCGGTTTGAATGTCCGCAACATTTTTGAAAACGGACATCAACTCCGGCAGGTTGAAGAACTTGGCGAATCGTGTTTTGGCGCGATATCCGGTGCCCTCCGGGGACAACTCGATAGCGGTGACGGTTTCACCGTAGTTTGCCGCCCACGAATCAAAGTGCTGTAAGCCCTGTTCCTGCAAGGCGTTCATCTGCAAGTACCGCTGAATGGTGTAGAGCTCCACCATGCTGTTGGAAATGGGAGTGCCGGTGGCAAAGATAATACCGCGCCCTCCGGTGATCTCGTCGAGGTAGCGGCACTTCATGAAGAGGTCTGAACTTTTCTGTGCTTCTGTCTGAGCGATACCGCCCACATTTCGCATTTTTGTGTAAAGGAACAGATTCTTGAAGTAATGACTCTCATCAATGAAGATACGGTCAACGCCCAATTCTTCAAAGGTCACAACATCGTCCTTGCGGCTCTGGTCGTTCAGCTTGTCGAGTTTGGCTTGCAGGCCCTTCTTGGTTTTCTCCATCTGCTTGATGGTGAAATTTTCGGCCCTTTCTTCCTTGGCTTCCCGAATCCCCATTATAATCTCCTGCATTTGATGTTGCAGGATGGCACGCTGGCGCTCTACGCTCATGGGTATCTTCTCGAACTGCGAATGGCCGATAATAACAGCGTCATAGTCGCCGGTGGCGATCCTGCCGCAGAATTTCTTGCGATTCTTGGTTTCAAAGTCCTTACGGGTAGCGACAAGAATGTTCGCTGCCGGATAGAGCTGCAAAAACTCAGTGGCCCACTGCTCTGTCAGGTGGTTGGGCACCACAAAGAGAGATTTTTGACACAGGCCCAGTCGCTTGCTCTCCATGGCGGCGGCCACCATCTCGAAAGTCTTGCCAGCACCCACTACATGAGCCAACAGAGTATTGCCGCCATACAAGATATGGGCGATGGCGTTGACCTGGTGCTTGCGGAGCGTGATTTCCGGGTTCATGCCGCTGAAATTGATATGACTGCCATCATACTCGCGGGGACGGTTGCTGTTGAACAGGATGTTGTAGGTCTTACAGATAGCTTCGCGCCGGTCAGGATCTTTCCAAATCCACTCGGCAAAGGCGTCCTTGATGAGCTCCTGCTTGCTCTGTGCGATAGCGGTTTCTTTCTTGTTGAGGACAGCGATTTTTTTGCCGTCGGCATCGTACACATAATCAAAAATACGGACATCTTTCAGGTTCAAAGTGTCCTCGATGATTTCATAGGCGTTGATGCGTTTGGTGCCATAGGTGTTGAACGCCTTCACATTGCCGCGATCCTTGCTTTTGCCCTCAATGCGCCACTCGCCGGTGATGCCGGAATAGTGGACTTTCATGCTCCACTGGGCACTGCGCGGTGTTCCCAGCGTTTCAAAGATAAATCGGCGGACATATTCGGTGTCCAGCCATGTTGCGCCCAGTCGGACGGAGATCTCGCTGGCAGTGAGGTCGGTGGGCTGCACCCGCGCCAATGCCTCGGCGTTGATCTGATACTGCGGGTCCTGTTCCGCCTTGCCTTGGGCAACAGCCAATTTCTGACGCACATTGCCGGAAAGATACTCGTCCGCGGACAGGTATTTCTCATGCCCGTCATTCACGCCAGTGTAAGCGGGGTTTAGGAACACCACGCCGGTCAACTCGGAAAACAGCGTTTCTTCGTCCTTGCCGGTGAGCTTGCCCATGTATTCCATATCCACATGGGCCTTTTCGCCAATAGACAGCGCCAGCGCCTCCACCGCCGTGTCTACCTTTTCAGCGGGTTTGTGACTGCGGATGGTGCGCTTGGTGAACAGGTCTGCCTTTCTTTTCAGGTTCCGGTCCTCGTCCAGAATTTCCAGTGAACACAGCAGGAAGTAGGAACTGTCCTGGTCAAACGCGATGGCGTTGCCGCGGGAATTGATGAGTCCGTATTTCCGGGTGAAGGCGTCGTAGAGGGTATTCAGCTTGGCTTGCTGCGCCTTGATTTCTTCATCGGGATAGTCCTCGGTCTGGTATTCCAACAGCGTCCGCACACAGTCCCGCAGCTCGATCATGCCGCGGATTCTGCTCTCTGCCGTCTTGGATACCTCCACCGGGTTCATGCGGCTGTTTTCCCGATAATAGATCTGACCGTCCACCAGCGTATAGGAAAAATTGCGGACAGCGGGATCGGCCTCAATGGAATGATCCTCGCCCTCCAGTTCATCCTCCCGCTCATAAGCGGTGATCTCGCCGTGGATATTCTGAACAGCCTCCGCCAGCAGTGCTTCCAACGGCTGCTCCGGGTACGGCTCGCAGGTAGGCGTGGGGCCGAACGGCCCGGACACCATCTTCATCTCACCCAGCACCATGTCGGGGTGGTCGATGAAATAACTGTTCATCTGGATGCCGTCCTCGTTGGTGGCAAGGTGTACCCATTCGGGTTCTATATCCACCATTCGTTCCCGCTTTTGGAGGAACAGAATGTCTGAAACGACCTCGGTACCCGCCGCGGCCTTGAACGCATCGTTGGGCAGGCGGATCGCCCCCAGCAGCTCCGAGCGCTGCGCGATGTATTTTCGCGCGCTGGCGGTGCGCTTGTCCATGGTGTAGCTGGAGGTCACAACGGCGATGACGCCGCCCGGTCTGACCTGATCCAGCGCTTTGGCCACGAAATACTCATGGATGGGGAAATTCAGCCGGTCATAGCGTTTGTCCGGTACATGAAACTGGCCGAAGGGAACATTTCCGATGGCAACATCGAAGAAATTGTCCGGGAAGGCGGTTTTCTCATAGCCCTGCACCGCAATACTGCTTTTCTGATAAAGCTGTCGGGCGATGCGGCCAGAGAGATCATCCAGCTCCACGCCGTAGAGCTTGCTGCCGCTCATGCTTTCCGGCAGCATACCGAGAAAATTGCCGATGCCGCAGGACGGCTCCAGAATGTTGCCCTGTGTGAAGCCCATCTGTCCCAGCGCGGTGTAAATACTGCGAATCACCGCAGGCGGCGTGTAAAATGCCGTAAGCGTGGATTCACGGGCGGCAGTGTATTCCTCATCGGTCAGCAGGTTTTTCAACTCGCTGTATCGCGGGTTCTTTTCGTCGAAGAAATTGGCAAGACCGCCCCAGCCCACATACTGTGCCAGCACCGCCTGTTCCTCCACTGTGGCGCTGCGGTTCTCCGTCTCCACGGTTTTCAGGGTACGGATCGCGTCCAGATTGCGTTGAAAACGCTCCAGCGGTGCGCCCTCTCCGATATGGTCATCGGTGATGCGGTAGCTGCTGCCGTTCGTGTCCAGAGGATACGCCCGTGTGTTCTGCTTTTTCTTCCTCGGCGGCGTAAGTACCACGGTGGGTTCGTCTGCCTGCGGTGGCTCTGGTTCGATAGTCGGTGGGATGTCCTGCGGCACGGGTTCGGGTTCAGCAGAAAATTCAGCTTGTTCCTGCTGTGGCGTATCGTGCCGATGGTTGAACAGGCTGAAAGTGCCGTCCACATACTCCGAAAGCCGCTCTTTTGCGCGGCGGACGGAATCAAAATACCGGTCATTCTCGTCCAGGCTGTCCAACCGAGAGGTTAACGCCGCCAGCATCTCAGCCGCTTTTGCTCTATCCGGGAGCTGTGCTTCGATAGCAGGGACAGCTTCGTAGAAATCCGCACTTTTTGGATAGGGACGCGGAACATCGTCAGGCGCATTGTAAAAACCGTGATAAACAATTCGTGCCAGCTGTCCACGCTCATATTTTGGGATTTGTGCGATAGCATCCTCGCCGGGAAACCGTTTCTGTGCAATCAGCTGCTCGTACTCTTTGACCACCTTGGGGATTGTCAGCTTGACTTCATCATAGTTCTTGCGTGCATAGCGGCGGCGCATTCTAAAGCCCGCGTGCGTTTCCTCGTAATCATAACCATCCATAGCCGAACCGCTGTACTCGCCAAAAAGGGATTTGATAAACTTCTGGTGTTCGGCTGTATCGTTAGAATTGCAGAAATGCGAGTAAACTGCCAGTCTGGTATCTGTGGACTGACGAAGAAAATATCGGTCAATTTCATCCTGCGTGATGAACATTTTGCACTGGCGCAGGAAATTTGGCTGTGCGGTGAAGTGGCGCTCCGGCAGGTTCAGACCGTCCAGCACAACGCCGATACGGTGTGTGTTATAACCGCTTAAGTGGAATCTCGTGATACTCTGGTCTGCGGCATAGACATCAAGAAAACTGTGGTATTCCTGTGAGAGCGTCTGCAATCCGCCTTCGTTTTTTGCAAACGCCACCATATCGTCGTTCAGTTCTGGATAGCCCTTGTGTTGGTCATGGATCGCCAATGTCTGTGGGAATAGGCCCTGTGCGCGGCCTTCTTCGTTCAGGTCGCTAGCGGACATCAGCAGAGCTTCCATTGCTTCGTGCAGTACCTTGTCCGGGGCCTGCTCCAACTCTGCCGCTGACAGGTAAGTACCTGCCTCCAGCAGTTCCAAAATACGAGTTGAAACCTGCTCCCATGTGACCACAGTTTTGCTGTACCCGGTGCGGATACTGTCACCTTGAGCAAGATGGATGCCATCTTCCATGAACCACACGGCATATTTGCGGCCTTCGTATTCGATGCCGCGCCCATTCTCCGTACCAAACTCCCGGCGCAGAAACGCTGCATTATCCTGTTCAGAGCGTTCCCGCATATAGAACACCGCGATGCGTTCTGCGCTATTGAATTCATTTCCGCCTGTGCAGAGTACCTGGTCAATGACCTCCTGCGGCACCGTGCGTGCAGATGTAGGAACGCCAGACACCTCGTCATCGGGTATTTCATACACCGGCACGTCACCGCCCATGTCGAACAGAGCGAGCTGTTCTGCCATGACAGGGGCATTTTGCAGACCCAGTTTGATCTTATACTCGCCGCGTTCAATCAACCCCTCGGTCATTTCGGTAATGACTGACCACGAAAAAACGGACTCCGAAGTACGGGAGAGGTAGCTGCCCTCCCACATCAGAAGTCCGTCTTTTTCGGCGTGGTAGCCTGTCCGAACACCGTCGGTCACGACTTCCACCCATATATCGTTGTAGCTGTTTTTCAAGAACTCCGTGCGTTCTGCAAGGCTCTTGTGGTTCTGAAAATACTCAAAAATTTCCTGCCGCTTAAGGCTGCGTCCACCATCGTCCAGCAGATTTGCTTCGATGAGGTGAGTATCTAAGAATGGAGAAAATTCGGTGGCTGTGACGCTTTCGTTGATTTCGTTTAGCTGTAAATCAGATCGTTCAGTACCTGCTCCTCCGCGCTGTGCCGGAGATTGTTCATCAGACCCGTCCAGCGCAGCGGGTCGGTCGCTTTCAGTTTCTCCGTCACGCCCTCGGCTTTCGCCATCTGCGCCACGGCCTGTGCTACCATCCTCTGCGCGGTCTGCTCGATCTCCGCCAGATGCTCCGTCAGTCGGCAGCTCGTTTTCAAGTTGGTGTACAGCACGCGGCGGTGCTGTTTGAGGTACTGCCGCCGCAGTTCCGCGTACTTGCCCAGATGGACTTCCGGCTCCTGCGGAAGCAGCAGGTTCGGGATCTGAAAGCCGTTCTGCTCGTGATAGGTGATTTCCATGTTCATTGCTCCTTTCAGCGTCAATATTTCGTTCGGTATTGGAATCATACCGTTTTTTGCTGTCCTTTGCAAATAACTGCTCTCGCTGAGCCTGCATGACGGTTCGGCTGATTTCGCGCAGTCCCATTTCTGCGATGTCACTGGTAGCGATGCCAAGGGCGTTGATTGTAGTAGGCGTGTTGAATTCATAGATATGGCCGAATTCATCAGGTGAAAAGTAATCATCTGCCCGCAGGCCCAGACGGGTCAGCAGCATATAGGACACGCTGACTTCCAGTGCATCCCGGTAGAACACTTCCAGATTGAGGTCGTCCAATTCTTCCAGCAGACTGTCCTCACGGCAGTCCAGTAGGTCTTGCAGATAGTCCGTGATGTTATCTGCCACGGCGTTATGGCTGGCAGAGCGCACCGCCTCTGCGAGATTCTCTTTCTCGGCAAGGTTTCCGAAGGTAGCTTCCAGCGTTTCAATGACAGCCGGTTCAAAGGAGGGCTGCATTGTCCAGATCGGCAGCGGATGGGCAAATCGGGATTCGTGCGTATCCGACACATCGAAGTAGAGTTTCAACAGATGCTGTCCATCGTCACCGAACACGGCAATGCTTTTCGCACCGCGATTGACCCAGCGGCCAAACTGTCGGTTCCAGCGTTCCATTTCCAGAACGGCAGTTGCGTCCGGGCGCTGGGCATAAATCAGGATTTGCTCATCAAACGGGCATTTGTAGTTATAGCAGGCCGCACGAAGAAAGCCTGTCCAGCTTTTGTAGCTGCTGGTGACACTTCGCACGGTCTGGTCGTACAGTTCGGTGATGAACTGAAATTGGGTTGGCAAATGTGTTGTCCTCCTTTCCAAAGGTATGAAAAAAGCAGCCCTTATGGACTGCTTTCAGCGGATGATTTAATTTTACGATATGGAAGATACTCACCATGTTTCGGCAAGCAGGAAATCGACAAGATGAACGATTTTAATACCGTTTTCAATGCCGGTATCCATTTCGTTGAGCGTAACGACATATTTAGGATAATGGTCACGAATCTCCATCAGATTTCCGACCTCTCGGTCTGAAGTTGCCGGAATCTGGACACAGACCTGCACATAAATCTTTTCGTCACGGCGCGTTGCTACAAAGTCGATCTCCTTCGTATCGTTCTTGCCGATAAAAACATCGTAACCGCGGCGCTTCAATTCCAGAAAGACGATGTTTTCCATCGCACCATCCAGCATCTTTCGATTATAGCCCAGCAGAGCATATTTGAGCGATACATCGGAAAGATAATACTTCTCCTGCGTTTTCAAAATGCTCTTGCCTTGCAGGTCATAGCGTTCGCATGGATAAATGATGAACGCCTGCTCCAGCCAGCGCAGATAATTGTAAATACTCTCCACCGAAACCTTACGGTGCTCACTTTTGAGAAAAGTAGAGATAGAGTTGGCCGAAAAGGTCTTGCCCATGTTCTCGATGATGTATTTCACCACACGATCGAACAGGTCGTGCTTGTTGATACGATGGCGCTTCACAATATCGCGGGAAACTACGGTGTGATAAATGCCGTTGACGATCTGATAGGCACTCTGCTCATCATACTCACTCAGCGCAATGATGGGAAAGCCGCCAAAGCGAATATATTCCTCCAACAGTTCTTTACGGGATAGGGTGCTGTCTGCCTTAAAGTTCAGGTACTCCTTGAACGACAGCGTATAGACAGGAATAGAAACATAGCGCCCTGCCAGATAGGTTGAGATTTCACTGGACATCAGTTTAGAATTGGAGCCGGTCACATAGATGTCGGCATCTGCACCCTCCAGCAGACTGTTGACCGCTTTTTCCCATCCGTCAATCTCCTGAATCTCGTCCAACAGAAGGTAGCAATGGTCTTTTCCTTTCATAGCTTCCAGCAGTTCATCATACATCTGCTTGGCGGTGATGTTTTCAGGAATGTCCATCTCCGTGTATCGCTTGGTGATAATATGGTCCTCGGATAGGCCACGGCGCAGAAATTCTTCCTTCAGCATTTCAAAAATGGTAGACTTGCCGCAGCGGCGAACGCCAGCCAGTATCTTGACAAGCGGTTTATCAATAAACGGCTCGATAGCTTCAATATAGTCCGGTCTGTTAATCATGATATCGCCTCCCCTATAGCTATTAGTATAACCAGAAAAATCAGGATATGCAATGAGTTTTTCTGGTCTAACCGTAAAAACTTCATAGTTATTCAGAGGCGATATGACTTATCGTTCCGGCTCCGCTCGCTTCTTAGCAAGGGAACGCGCTTTGGCTTTCAGCTGTGCGCGGTATTTTCCAAAGGTATCACGCTGGTAGCAATACATATAAAAATTATAATCACCCTTTGTCGGCGTACAGCGCAGCATATACACATATTGCTTGCTTTCCACAAGAAACGCACAGGATGGAAGCACTGCATTTTTGATTTCACAGCTATTTCGGTATCGCTTATAGCAGAATTGCATGGCATTGAGATCGTGCAGTGGAGAGTCCGACTGTTCTCTCAGCCAGTTTACGGTGCGGTCAATATCCGCCTTGAACTCCGGTGTGTTCAGCACATCGTTCTGGTGCGGCCACCAAGTCGTAAAGAATTGCTTGCCGCTGCCAAAGTCACCGCGCAGATGGCCGATACAGCCAGAGACCTTGTCCTGCTCCTCAGTCTGAGAGTAACAGAGGTCATGCAGCGCAGTGTCATCGGCTACAAAAAAGTCGATGACCTGTTTCTTGCTGATGGGATATTCCTGTTGAAACTCTGCCAGAGAGAAACAGCCGGATTGGAAATCTAAATCACCATCGTTCAGTTCCAGACCGCCGCTGATGGGTAACTGGATCGGCTCCCGTGTCAGGACAGTGCCGAAAAAGTCCACCATGATACCGCGTGCCAGTTCTACCGGCTCACCGCCGTATTCGTCGCTGTACCGGACTTCGTAGCGGTACACGCCATCCGGCACGGTAGATCGGTCAACACGCAGGTCGGTGAACAGGGCCGGTACGCCGAAAATCGTCACCTCATCGTAGGTTAGGCGGTCTGCGTCATGTCTGCTCATCGTTCATCACCTCGCTCTGGTATCTGCGGCGCTTTGGATTTCATTCGTTCACGGAGAAATTCGGCTTCTTCCGTGATACGCCTTCCGAAGTCCGCAACTGCACCTAACTTAGTCGCGCAGTAGTGCCCCCAGAAGAAATTATCCGGGTCATTTTTGATGTTCGCCTGCCATGTGACATAGGGCGCGGCTGGATTGTTCAGGTTCTCACCAATGACGAATCGGGCATTGCCAACTGTCATGCTTTCGATGATGGTATAGCCTTCATTGACTTGTTTTTGCTCGTTCACACTCAGACCTCCCTGGATTTACTTAGCCGAAAGAAGAATATTCTTTCTCGGCACAGTAGTTTTCTTCTCTCTCGGCTTAGTTAGGAAAAGGGATTATAAGGGGAAAACCCATGCATAGCCTAACGCTCCTGCTGTCGAAGCTGCCGTTTGTGCCAGTCCTCCAGCAGCTTGACGATAATTTTCTGTTTTTGTGACGGCGTATAAGTTTTGGGAAAATATTTCGCCAGCACATCGCCTTTCAGCACCAGCTTGTCCTCGATAGGTTTCTCCTCGGTCATAATAGCGTCCATCACATTCTCGTCCAGTTTGCCATCTTGGCTGTACTGTTTGAGCCGCTTGGCCTGACTGAGATTGGGCGTACATTCCTCGCGCTCGATAGCATCGCAAAGCATAAGCTGTTCCGGCTCGGTGAGGTATGACACCTCCACAGCGGCATTAAAAGCCATCGTCTTGTTGTCCACGCGGTCTAACAGGTCGGGAACGAGGTTTGTTAGCCGGATATAGCGCTGAATGGTTCTGGCGCTCTCGTTTACTTCTTGTGCCATGATGGAATCAGAACGCTGACCGATTAAATTCGTGCCAATTTGGCGCACATTTTCTTTCGGTCTGCCAGCCTGCCGTTTCATCGCGTCCAGCTTCATCTTGTAGGCAAAGGCTTTTTCAGATGGCAGCAGCTCCTCGCGCTGTAAGTTGCTGTCCACCATGAGCAGGATTGCAGTATCATCGTCCATCTCCCGCACGATGGCAGGAATCTCGGTCAAACCCGCAAGCTGGCTGGCGTGATGACGGCGGTGTCCAGATACGATTTCAAAATTGCCGTCATTTTTCGGTCGTACCAGAATGGGAACCAAAACACCCCGTTCCTTGATACTCTCAACTGTTTCCAGCATTTTATCATCGTCTATCACCTTGAACGGATGGTTCGGGAATGGTTCCAGCTTGTCCAGTGGAAGGTTCTGTATGCGCTCTTGCGCGTCCGCCTGCCGTTCCTCGTCTGTCTTGAACAGGTCATCATAGCTGGCGAGTTGGATATTTTTCGCGGCGCTTTTCATGCTCCAGCACCTCCTTTGTAAATTTCTCATAGGCGGTCGCTATGGGACTGCGCGGGTCAAAGCTGAAAATACTGGTGCCTCTGGCGCTCATTTCCGCCGCCTTGATACCGCGTGGTATCTCGGTGTCGTAGACCCGTATCGCCTTGCCGTAGGCGTTCCGCACAAGCTGGCTGATCTCCTTAGAAAAGTTCGTGCGGCTCTCTGTCATGGTGATAAGGATACCGCTGATTTTCAGATTGGAATTGAGCTGGCGCTGTACCTTGCTCACTGTGCGGAGAAGCTGTTCCAAACCTTTGACGGGTAGGTAGTGCGACTGTACCGGGATAATGACCCGATCCGCCGCTGTCAGCGCGTTCAGCGTCAGCATACCGAGGGACGGACTGCAATCCACCAGAATGTAGTCGTATTGTCGCTTGATCTCGCTCAGATAGGTACGGAGTACGGTTTCACGGCTCATGGTGTTCACAAGGGACACCTCTAAGCCGGAAAGCTCAATGTTGGCAGGCAGTAAGTCCATGCCCTCCTTGTGGTGGAGAATGCCGTTCTGCGGCTCGATGGGGCGGTCTGAGATGATACGCTCCAGCATGGTGGCCAGTGTTGGCGATAACTCGTCCGGCTGCTGCCAGCCGAGCATTTCTGTCAGATTCGCCTGACTGTCTGCGTCGATGAGCAGCACGCGCTTGCCCTGCCGCACCAGTCCAGCGCCCAGATTGACCGCCGTAGTGCTTTTTCCCACGCCGCCCTTTTGGTTCACGATTGCTATGGTCTGCATTGTTTTTCCTTTCTTTTACTATTTTAGGCAAAAAGAAAACCGTCTGTGCAAAACAGACGATTCTCTTATGTAAATGAGTGCGTTCTATGTACAAAATAGTGTATGTTTTGAGGTGAAAAAACGCCAAAGGAGGTCGGCGTAAACCTCAAGCAGGGCTATAACGGCGATCTGACCAGCCGTCAGGCCGGCTCCGTAGGCGGTCAGATGGTGAAGAAGATGTGTCCCGTACATACTTCGAGCTTCGCGCGGGAATGCCGCACGGCGGTCGGGCATTGTGTGAGCGTTCAGTATATTGCCGGGTGGATATAGAGCAGTATCTATGCCTGTCATACAGCATTTCCCTATCCGTGAAATGCAAAGGTAAGCCGTCAAATCTTCCTCATCTTCCCCCGCATGAAATAAGAAAAACAGCGCACAGCTTGCTTTCGCTTCGCTGTGCGCTGTCGTTTCCCGTGGACTATTATGCTCTTTTGTTTTTAACCAAGCAGCATTGCCTTAAAGCCGGGAGATTTTTTACTTTTCCAGTTCGGTCCAGTCACGAGTTTCGCGCAGCTTGCTCCACTTCTC
>OLQH01000310.1_pt1 | contig 56318 bp, 33 predicted proteins | sample 1672671 | NCBI WGS metagenome assembly OLQH01 (sample SAMEA3136712, study PRJEB25190) | human gut metagenome
GCCGTTCCAAAGTCGTCCGAAAGTTCCTATACAGAAACTTTCTCCCTCCAGAAGTTCAAAAAGGGTGATACATGCTCCCCCTTTTTGAGCATTTGCAGAGCAAATGCTATTTCATGCGCGCTGCCGCGCGAAATGCTGAAAAATGCTGACTATATGACTTTTCGACAGACTGAGGACGCTTTACGCGTCCTTTTTTGCAGTTCGGTTATTTTTCACCCATTCGGCGATCGTCTGCTTGACCTTCTTTATCTGCAGCGGCTTTGACAGATGTGCATTCATGCCTGCGGCGAGGCACTTCTGTGCATCCTCGTAAAAGGCGTTTGCGGTCATGGCGATGATGGGCAGCGTTTTCGCGTCCGGTCGGTTGAGCGAGCGAATGGTCTTTGCAGCGTCAATGCCGTTCATCACAGGCATCATCACATCCATGAGAACCGCGTCGAATGTGTCCGGTGGATTGTTCTGCACGATCTCCACAGCCTGTTTGCCATCCGTGACGACGGTTACGGTCGCTCCTTCGTCGGTCAGCAGAATCTGTGCGATTTCGGCGTTGAGCGCATTGTCCTCGACAAGCAGCAGCCTGCAGCCTGCAATGCTGATATCCGGCGCGGCATGTGCGTCCGGTGTCTGCTCGGGAGACGGTGCAATTTCAAACGGCAAAGTGATTACAAAGGTGGAGCCGACACCAAGCTGACTCGTGACCGCAATCGAGCCGCCCATCCGGTCAACAAGCTCCTTGGTAATGGTCATGCCGAGACCGGTGCCGTGATAATAACTGCGCGCGTCCTGCTTTTCCTGCGTGAACGGTTCAAAAATATGGTCAACAAAGTCCGGACTCATGCCGATACCCGTATCCGAAATCGTCCAGCGGTAGGTGCATTTGCCGTCCTGTTCGCCGAGCGAGTCCGTATGGGTGGTGATTTTACCGCCGGGACGGTTGTATTTGATGCAGTTGCTGTAAATATTGAGGAAAATCTGCCGCAGATGCAGCGGACTGCCGTAAATATATGGGTACGGAATGATGGATTTGTCCTTTTCGTACTCCCACTCAATGCCGGCTTCTTCGGCGCGGCCGATGATAATGGTAATGATATCGCGGGTCAGCTCCACCAGACTGATGCGCTCGTGCGTGAGGACGGTCGTGCCCTCCTCCAGCTTGCTCATCTGCAGCACATCGTTGATGAGCGACAGCAAGTGATTGGCGGAAATCTGCATTTTTTTGTGATTTTCCAGCAGCAGCGCCTTGTCATCAAAGTGGGTTTCGTCTACCTGCAGCAGACCGATAATGCCGTTGAGCGGTGTGCGGATATCGTGACTCATGCGCGAGAGAAATTCGGTTTTGGTGCGGTTCGCAATACGCATTTCATCGAAGGAGGCCTGCAGACGGGCGTTCTCTTGCTCGTCGCGGGCGTGCATCTGCGAGGTATCCTGCAGCAGGATAATCGCCGTGACCATCGGCATTTCGGCATTGATTTCCGGATCAAACATGGTGGTCTGCGTCATCAGCACGGTTTTCTGTACCCAGCGGATAGCGCCGTCATCCTCCTGCACGCAGTACTCCACCGTGATGTGTTTTTCACCGGCGGCAAAGCGCTTGAGCAGACGGGCACTGGTATCTGCCGTGCGGTAGCTGCCGAGTGTTGCCGGTGTGACGCGCTTGCGGTACTCGTCGCAGTAGTCGCGGTAGGAGCAGGGAAGCGGGTAGTCGAGGAACAGCGCCCGGTCCGAATCGCTCTTGCCCGCAGGTGAAATGTTGCGCTCGAGGGTGTCGCGCGTGAGGTTTACCGTGTAGATTGTGCCCGCCATATCGAGCAGCGCGTCCACATAGCTGTCGTTCTCAAGGATAGACTGCTTTAGCTGCTCATAGTACAGCGTCAGCTGCTCCTTCGGGTCGATGGCTTGGTCGGCGTTCAGCCGGATGGTCTCGAACGCGAGGATAAAGTGGTGCAGCACACCGGCTTCATCCCAGTCAATCGGAAGAACGGTCAAACGGCTGTAGCGGCTTTCCTCAGCCGCGTTGTACTGCAGTTCGAGGGTATCCTCTGCGCTGTGCAGGCTGCGCTGCAGTACGTCAAGCTGTAGCGCAGAACGGACGCGGCTGCGCTCGCTTTTAGCAGCCTGTTCCTCGGCAATCTGCTCGACGGCGCCGGTGTAGCTGCCGTCCGATGCCAGAAAAAAGCTCTCGCACGCGCGGATGGTGCGGTAGGTGTCCAGACGCGCATCGCAGTACAGACAGTCGGAAAAGCTGCGGTGTAGGCGGTTGACCTGCTTCAGCAGCTGAAAATCCAGCCGCTTTTCGGCGGCGGCTTCCTCGCGCTTGACGTGGTTTTTGTTGATGTACATGTTTTTGTCCGCAAGGTCAAACAGATCGCGCATATTGCTGTCCGGATTGTCCGATGCAAGCGCAAAGCCGGCCGCATAGCTGAGCGGTGTATCCGGATGCTGTCGGGACTCCTCGGCAAGCTGTTTACGGACATGGGAAAGCAATTTCTGCAGCGCATCGGCATCCGGTCCGTGCGTTATCGCGAGGAACTCATCGCCGCCTGCACGGCCGACAAAATGCTCCTCGGGCATGGCCGCACGCAGCGCGACCGCAAACCGCCGGATGTATGCGTCACCGGCCTCATGGCCCATGCTGTTGTTGATGCGGCGCAGATTATTCAGGTCAAAGCTGCACACGCCGGTTTCTGGCGCAGGCGGCGTCGGATCGTCGAGCAGCTCCTCGCACTTGTTCTTGTTGGGCAGGCCGGTCGCGGCATCCAGATAGACCTTATGTTGCAGAGCGCGGTTCATTGCAGCCGTGTGCAGCGCCTGAAACAGCTGGTAGCCGATCAGCAGCATGAGCACAACGATATCCGCGGTGATGTACTTCTCCAGAGCGGAAAGCGAGGTTGCCTTGCGCTGCGAGTACGCCTCCGCCAGACCGGTCGCATCGTCGCAGATGCCGAAAAAGGTTTCGCTGATGGGAATGATGTCCGTGTTATTTGAGCCGACTGCGCGCACGCGGCCTATCTCCTGCTTGAGTGCTTGAAAATAGTCGTCCAGCTCCTGCATTTTTCTTTGGAAGGCGTCATCGTTCAGCCGCACGAGGCTGAGCTCGTCGCTGCCGAAGCGCAGTCCGGCGATAAACGCGTCAATATCTGCGATCATGCCGTCCTGCGGCTGACCGGAGATTTCCAGCTTGACGATACGCTGGGTCTTGCCGCGCACGAGTCCGGCGTAGTTGATGATACGCGCGGTGCCCTGAATACCGGAAACGAGGTTCATCATCCAGACAATCAATATAGCCAGCACGACTGCCAGTGCGCCAATGGCGGCGTTGACGATGCCGGTGCTTTTCTTTTGGGGGTTGCCAGCCATGTGCAATGACCTCCTTGCAGGCTGTCGAATTTTATCGAACAAATTAGACGGGTGAGAAAGTTATATATAAAAATCATTATATCGTGAAAAGGGAACAAATGCAATGACAGAAGCGGAGAATCACGCGCTTCACAGAGATATCCACAGACTTGTGGATACATTGCCGATTTTGTGCTATAATGCAGAAAAAGCAATCGGAGGAACAGAGGATGAAGCTGCGTTATATGATTATCGGTGCCGGTGGCGTTGGCGGACCGGTAGGCGCGTATTTGAGCAAATCCGGTGCGGATACCACGCTTATTGCACGCGGAAAGCATCTTGCGGTCCTGCAGGAGCACGGCTTGACGCTTGTATCCGGAGAAAATGAGCGCGAGAGCATTCCGGTCAGGGCGATCGACATGGACGGCTTTCTTGCCGCGAGGGAGCAGGGCGCTCCCGCGCCGGATGTGATTTTCGTGTGTGTCAAGGGATACTCTCTCGCGGATACCGTGCCGTTCATCCGCAAGGCAGCAGGCAGGGACACGGTAGTTATTCCGGTGCTCAATATCTATGGCACGGGCCGTGCCCTGCAGGCGGAGCTGCCTGAGCTGCTCGTCACGGACGGCTGCATCTACATTTCGGCCAACAGGATTGCGCCGGGCGTCATTCAGAAGCACGGTGCGATCTGCCGTATCGTGTACGGACTGCCGAGCCACAAGACCGATCATCCGGTGCTGCAGCAGGTCGAGACCGACCTCAAAAATGCCGGAATCGACCCGGTTTATTCTCCGTATGTCGAGCGCGACACGCTGCTCAAATTTGCGTATGTGTCGCCGAATGCGGCCTGCGGACAGTATTATCACGCGAAAGCTGCGGAAATGCAGCATCCGGGCGAGGTGCGCGACAGCTTTGTACGCCTGATAAAAGAGGTCGTTGCGCTGGCGGACAAGATGGGTATTCCGCTGGAGAGCAGGCCGGGGGAGCTGGTCGAGCGCAACCTGCGCATTCTGGATGCGCTTGCACCGACCGCGTCTACCTCTATGCAGCGCGATATGGAAGCCGGTAAGCAGTCCGAGGTGGATGGTTTGATTTATCAGGTTGTGCGTCTGGCGGAGCAGTACGGCGTGGATGTGCCGGAGTATCGCAAAATCGCAGAGGCGGTAAAAAAACAGACGGAAAATAAGTGAAAACGGCAAAGACCCGGAATCTTCCGAAAAAGATTCCGGGTCTTTGCGCTATAGGCGGTGATGCTGTTTCGATTGTCATTGTAAATAACGACAAGAAATTTCACTGCACACCGTCCGACGGACGGTGACATTCGCAATCCTTTTCGAGCGCCTGAAGCTGCTGCTCCATGGTCGGCACCTCACACTTGCCGGTGCGGATGGCCTCAAGCACGACCTCGGGCGTGGCGGGCACCTTATTGATGCGCACGCCGATGGCACGCGACACAGCGTTGAGAATCGCCGGTGTGACAGGCACGGTCGCAACCTCGGAAATGCCTTTCGCGCCGAACGGGCCCTGCGGCTCCGGGTCCTCGATTAAAATAATCTCGTAATCCGGCGTATCCTCGGCACGCGGCAGACCCAGCTGACGGTACAGCGTCTTGACCGGATAGCCGTTTTTCGTCGGATATCCCTCGGTCAGTGCGTAGCCCTGTCCCATCGAGCACGAGCCGTGCATCTGGCCCTCGATGATATGCGGATTGATGGCGCGGCCGACATCGTGCGCCGCGATGATCTTGAGCAGCCGGACCTCGCCGGTTTCTTTGTCCACCTCGACAATGGCGGCCTGCGTGGCATACGCATACGCCGGGAAATTCCGGTATTTCGCACCGCGCTGCTTTGCACCCTCAAAATCACCGATGGCGAAGCACGGGTCGGATGCATAATAGTATTCCGCGCGGCGTTCCTCGCCCGGCTGCCATGGACGGCTGTCCAAATCCTGCCTGAGCTTGATGCACGCCTCATACACTGCACGGCCGCCGCACAGCGTCTGCCGCTCGGAAACCGATTCGCCGGTGGGGATGGTCAGCTCGGTGTCGCCGTTGGTGATGTAAATATCCGCGATATCCATGCCGAGCGTTTCCGCCGCGATCTGCGTCATGGCTGTACGGAAGCCCTGTCCCATATCCGTGCCGGAAACGATCATGTGCAGGCGGCCGTCGCCCTGCAGAATCAGCCTGCACGCACCGTCATCGGTGAAGATGCCCTTGCCGACGCCGACGTTCTTAAAGCCCGAGGCCATTCCCCAGCCGAGCATCTTGCTGCCCTTGGGATACTGGCCTTCGTACTCCTTGAGTGCTTTTCGCAAACTTTTTTCGCATTGATTGATGGTATCCATCATACCCATGCTGTATTTGAGCACCTCACCGCCGACCGAGGTCGCACCTGGATAGACGGCATTGCGCCGGCGCAGCTCGAACGGGTCGATATCCAGCTTTTCCGCCATCATGTCCATCGCAGTTTCAATGGAGATCGCCGCCTGATTGATACCGTAGCCGCGGAACGCACCGCCCTGCAAGTTATTATTGCGAATCGCCGAGCCTTCCACCTTGACATTGGGAATGATGTACGGCCCGCCGCTCATCAGCGCGCCGGTCATCAGCGTGCCGTAGCTTTCACACTCGTACGGTCCGCCGTCCGAGAACATCCGGCAGTCCAGATACTGGAACTTGCCGTCCGGCGTAAAGCCGATCTCGTAATCCGTATGGTAGCCGTGGCGTTTGGTGGTGAGGATCAAATCCTCCTTGCGCGTCAGCGTAATCTTGACCGGCTTGCCGCAGGCATGAGCGGCAACAACCGCCGGTGCTTCAAGAAATGAGTCGCATTTTTTACCGAAGCCGCCGCCGAGCGGCGTCACGATAACGCGGATATCCTCCTCCGGCTTGTCCAGAATCTTTGCCAGCATACTGCGGATTTCAAACGGCGCCTGTGTGCAGGAATAGAGGATCGTTTTGCTGTCCTGCACCATGCCGATAGCCGAAACAGGCTCCATGCAGGCGTGCTCCTGCGGCTCAATATCCTTGGAGACGTTGAGCTTGACAATATCCGTCCGCTGCTTTGCCTGCTCTACATCGCCGCTGACGCGGCCGGTGTGCACGATGAAGCTGTTTTTGCGGTAGCCGTCCGCCATGGTGTAGATACCGGGCAGTTCTTCATAGTCGATTTTGACCAGCTTGACGGCCGCTCTCGCGTGCGCCGCCGTATCCGCGACAACCAGCGCCAGATGGTCACCGAGAAACCGCACCTCATCCGTGCAAAAGACCGGCTGCTCCGGCGTCCATGTGCCGACCTTGTTCATGCCGGGCACGTCAGCCGCCGTCACGATGCGCACCACACCTTCTGCCTGTTCGGCGGCGGAGTAGTCCACCGCGTTGATCTTTGCGTGCGGCGCCGGCGCCCAGACAAATGCACCGTGCAGCAGGGTATCCGCGCCGATGTCCTCCTCGGTGTAGTCGTCGCAGAATTTCAGCCTGCCGCCGGTCTTGTCCATGCCGTCCACATCCCAGACCGACTTGCCGACTGCGGAACCGGTGATTTCGGGCACGACCTGATTTTCTCCGACCACAATAACCGTGCTTTCATGGCTGCGGAAGCTGTCGATATCCGGATCTTCCCCGCGCAGCCGCGCCGCTGCCAGCTTGACCGCCTCGATAATTTTGACGTAGCCGGTGCAGCGGCAGTAGTTGTTTTTCAGCCCGTCGCAGATTTCCGGCTCGGTTGGGGCCGGATGGTGCAGCAGCAGCGCCTTTGTCGCCATCACCATGCCCGGTGTGCAGAAGCCGCACTGCACAGCGCCGACATCGAGAAACGAGTGCTGAATCACCTGCAGCATGGTGTCATTCGGTGCGTTTTCAATGGTCTCAACGGCTTTGCCGTCCAGTCGGCGCACGAGCGTCACGCATGAACGCGTCAGCCTGCCGTCCACCAACACGCTGCACGCGCCGCAGTGACCGGTGCTGCAGGCTTCTTTTGTGCCCTTCATGCACTTTACATTGCGGAGATATTCGAGCAATGTGCGGTTTTCGCCGTCTTCTATTTCAATTTGTGTGCCATTGAGCGTAAATCGTAGCATGGGATTTCGCCCTCCTGCCGTTACTTGATTTTTGCCTTGATACGCATGAAGCGTCTGTGACCGGAGTCAAGCGCCTCGTAAAAGTCCTCGCTGTCCTTCGGGTCGTCCTTTGTCAGCTTGGAGACCACATACATCAGCACGAACGCGGTCGCCAGACCGATCGTGCCGTACCACACATAGCCGAGATCCCAGATGAAGAAGGTCAGGCAGATAATGATCGCACCGACCGAAATCGAGGTGATAGCGGCTTTTCGGGTTGCCCACTTGCAGTAAATGCCGAATACCAGCGCCGGGAACAGCGATTCGACCAGGGAATCCGCGAAAATCATCAGATTGTAGACGTATTCCCAGTGCATGAGCGATACGGCAACCGTTACGGCACCGAACAGCAGAATTACCACGCGGATAACCGAGGTTTCGGATGTCTTGAATTTGCAGTGACCGATACCGACCAGCAGGTCCTTGTAGATGATAGAGGACATGACCATCAGCAGCGCATTTGCGGTGGACAGACCGACCGCCAGTACGCCGATGAGGAACACGATCATCAGAATCTGCGCGAGCAGACCGTGCGTGCCCGCGATGATGTTGCACATATACGGGATAACCAGTTCGGTTTCCGAGCTGGTAAGGTCAGGCATGGCAGCCAGCGCGACCAGACCGATGAGCATCGTGCCGCCCCAGACAATGATCTGCAGGAACGGTGCAAGGAACGCCATCTGACGCTGGTCCTTCAGACCCGCGCTGTAATAGCCGGAGCGTACAAAGACCTGCGGTAGCAGCAGCGTGTAGCCGAATGCACACGCAAGCGGATAGCTGACGCGCGATGGATAGGTGCATATGCCGATCGGACCCGGATAGGAGAACCAGTCCGGTGTCTGCACGCGGACGGTCTGGAATGCCTCGATGATCGAGCCGTTGAATACGATCTTGAGCGTTACGAAAATAATTGCCCACAGCGCCAGAATGAAGAACCAGCCCTGTACAGCATCCGCCAGTGCGGTGGATTTTACGCCGCCGAGCATGACGAATACCGTCATGATAATGCCGCAAATGAGCGTAAACGTCTGCGAGGATACCGCACCGCCGGTGGCCACCTCAGCTGCACGTCCGCCGGCTACCAGTACCGCCGAGATAAACGGCACGGCGCAGATAATGTAAACAATGTCGATGATAACGGTCAGTGCCTTGGACTTGTAGCGGCAGAAGAAGAAATCCGCCGGGGTGGTGAAGTGCTTTTGCTGGTTGACCAGCCATACCTTGGTCATCGTGAAGTAGCAGATGATCGGGAACATGGAGTAGATGCACATCTCCGAGAAGAAGTAGCCCAGTCCGTAGCGGTAATACGCGCCCGGGCCTGCAAAGAACACCCAGACGCTCATGCAGGAGGCGATATAGGTCATGACCATGACCGGCCACTTGAACCGGCCGCCCTGCAGATCGACCTTGCCTGCGTCACGTTTTTCCTTCCATGTGGTGTAGCGTGCGATAGCGATCAAAAATAGAAAATATGCTGCAAAAACGATCCATACCGTTTTGCCTGAAAGTAAACCCTGTGTTGTCATTTTCTCTGTTATCCTTTATTTGTCCGATTCTTTTTGCGTTTCGGAAGCGGCAGGCGTATTATCCTCAGCCGTTTCGGCCTGTTCCTCATCCTCAATCAGAGGATACTCCTTTTCGGTCAGCTTGCAGCCGATATACACGGAGAGCACCGTGCCAACAAAGCTGATGAGGCCGTGTACGATGCAGGCCGTTTCGCTGCCGTAGGGCGGGAAGCCCGGGAAATTATAGAATACCCAGAAGAACAGCACAGACGCCAGCCAGATTTTCTCTGTTCTGCCGATTTTCATTTTATGTCACCTTGTTTTCTCTTTTGTTTTAAGGCAATACCGCACAATTAAAGCGGCGGCTCCTTGTGCAGGCTCCGGTCGCACTGCCGCGGCTCCTTGTGCAGGCTCCGGTCGCACTGCCGCGGCGCTTTGTGGAAATTTTGTGCCCTGACGTCGTTGTGATTTCATGGTAATACACAAAGCATTACCGCAAAACCACGCATAGTCAGGATGCAAAATTTACTCACAAATCGCTCTTGTTCAATTGTGCGGTATTGCCTTGAGTAATTACTTTTGCGAACGCCACTCATCGAGCAGCGCATCCGAATCCACGACAAGTCCCAGATGCAGCGAGATCATGCGCAGCGCAGGCTCTTCGAGGTGCTCGGAGCCGCGGGTCAGGTCGCGCGGCACGACGACGCGGAAATCGCGGTTTGCAGCATCGAATGCAGTGTTGATAACGCAGCAGTCGGTCATGCAGCCGGTGAGCACCACGCGGCGGATGCCAAGGTTGCGCAGCAGCAGCTCCAGATCGGTCGGATAGAACGCGCTCAGGCGCTTTTTGGTCGTCACCATGTAGTCCTCGTCGTGTACATCGATGGACATTCTGTTCCAGCGTGTGCCTTCGATGGCGTGCTCTGCGATGTTGGGAATCTCACCGACCGTAACCGGAAACACCATGCGCCACGCAGACGGAAACAGCTTTTCGTCTGCGCCGCCCTTACGCAGCGTTGAGCGGACATGGATGATCGGCAGACCGAGCGTGCGTGCTTCGTTCATGAAATGATTGAGCGGTTCGATGATCTCGCGTCCTCGCGAAGATGGACATGGACAGTCCGGGTCGGTTGACAGGTGTCCATCGTGCATGTCAATCGTAATGACAGCCGTATCGCGGCGATTAAGGAAAACCTGCTGTAATTGCTCCGGAACCTCCTTTTCGATGCTGTCAAAGTATGCTTTCATTTGATTTTTTTCTCCTTCCCGGCAAAACGCCGCAGCAATCTGTGCGGCGCTGTCAATAGCGGTATTGGAGTTATTATAGCACATGTGTCATGACATGTGCAAATGTTTTGGTCGGGTTGGGGAAAGATCGTGAAGGGATGGAGGCGATGCGGCTATCTGTGTCGCTCCGCGAAGGGAGCGACCAAGGAAATCACTGGCGAGGACTACAACAAGTAAATTTCAATCCACGCTCCGGCGCCGCGCGGCATATCGCCCTGCATGAACTGCTCGGTGTCCAATATGCCTGCCAAGAAGACCACTTTGAATTACAGCAAACTGCTGAAAATATCAGTCAAATCCCATAGATTTTACTGACTTGATTTATACAAAACTGGCAAAACAGCCAGAAAACGAAATTCCTACAATTCCGAGGTTGACACTGGGGATTGACTGTGTTATTCTATAACCAACAAATCCAGTAGGGAATCGGAAGGGAGCGAACAAAATGTTCATCGTAAACGCACGAATGTCGGGTCGAATGTGTATGAACATGCTGTATTATGCTCAGATGCTGCCTGACCGACAGAATACAAAATTACTTTGAACCGGCTTGCCTGACGCTGCGCGTCCTTGCGGATTCATTGCATTTTCTGAAGCGGGGAGCTGCGAGCTTCCCGCTTTTTTGCGCATTTAAGAGGAATAAGGAGGAATTTTCTTGATAGAATTGTCACATATCTCGAAGGAGTTTGTGAGCGGCAAGCGAACCGTTCATGCGGTGCAGGATGTGTCGCTCACCATCGATAAAGGCGAAATCTTCGGCATCATCGGTTTTTCCGGTGCGGGTAAATCGACGCTGGTGCGCTGCATCAATCTGCTCGAGCGGCCGACCTCCGGCAAGGTGATCGTAGATGGTCAGGATATGCTGTCGCTCTCGGCAAAGGAGCTGCGGCAGGCCCGCAAGAAGATCGGTATGATCTTCCAGCACTTCAACCTGATGCCCTCGCGCACCGTAGCCGGCAACGTAGCATATCCGCTGCGCGGCAGCGGCCTTTCCAAGCAGCAGATTGCGGAAAAGGTACAGCGCCTGCTTGATCTGGTCGGCATCGGTGATAAGGCGGAGGCGTACCCCAAGCAGCTGTCCGGCGGTCAGAAACAGCGTGTAGCAATCGCTCGCGCACTGGCCAACGACCCGAATGTGCTGCTCTGCGACGAGGCTACCTCGGCACTCGATCCGCAGACCACCAAGGCGATTCTGCAGCTGCTCAAGCACCTGAACGAAACCCTCGGCATCACGGTCGTTATCATCACCCACGAAATGGCGGTCGTCAAGGAGATCTGCCATCGCGTAGCCGTTATGGAGTACGGTAAGGTGGTCGAGTCCGGTGAGGTGTTCAACATTTTCGCCAACCCGAGAGAGGACATCACCAAGAACTTCATCCACACGACCTCCAATCTCCGCAAGATCGAAGAACTCATCGCGGAGGATTCGCCGGTCGTCAAGCTCAATCCGGGCGAGCTTATCGTGCGCCTGAGCTACATTCAGCGCAATGTATCCGAGCCGCTCATCTCGACCGTATCGCGCAAGTTCGATATTGTGCTCAACATCATCTTTTCGGATATTGCCATCGTGCAGGATGCGCCTATCGGCGGCACGGTAGCCATCATCAGCGGCGAGCGTGAACAGATCACGCAGGCAATCGCATATCTCATTGAGAAAAACGTAGGAGTGGAGGTCATCAAGGATGCAAGAGTTTCTGAATAACATCATTCCGAACGTAATGGCAAAGCTGCCGGACTTCTACGCGGCCATCGGTGACACGCTGCTCATGGTGGTCTGGTCGGGCGCAATCTCGTTCGTGCTCGGTCTGACGCTGGGCGTGCTCATCACCGTCACCAAGCCTGGCGGCATTCTGGAAAACAAAATCGTCTATCAGATTCTGGACAAGCTGGTCAGCCTGTTCCGTTCCATCCCGTTCATCATCCTGCTGACATGGGTAATGCCGGTTTCCCGTGCGATTATGGGCACGGCCATCTATGTCCGCGGCGCTATCGTACCGCTGGTATTCGGTGCGGTGCCGTTCTTCACCCGTCAGGTGGAGAGTGCGCTTGCCGAGCTGGACGGCGGTCTGATCGAAGCGGCGCTCTCGATGGGCTCCACACCGCTGGAGATCATCTTCCGCGTATACCTGAAGGAAAGCGTAGCCGCCATCGCGCGCGGCACAACCATCACGGCGATCAGCCTGCTGAACCTGACCGCAATGGCGGGTGTCGTCGGTGCCGGCGGTCTGGGCGACTTCGCCATCCGTTACGGCCACGACCGCAACATGCTGGATGTTACCAACGTCACTGTGCTGGTCCTCGTCATCATTGTTTGTATTATGGAGTTCGTTGGCGGCAAGGTCGTCAAGAAGAACACGCATTAAGGAGTGTCTGACATGAGTATTTCCAATCGCAAAGTTGTTATTGTCGGTGCAGGCCATGTCGGCTCCCATGTCGGCTACGCACTGATTTCGCAGAGTTTGGCGGACGAGATCGTCTACATCGACTCCGACCACGCCAAGGCAGTTGCACAGGCGTTCGACCTGACCGATGCGACCAACTATCTGTCGGTCCGCACCAAAGTCATCGCCGGTGATTACAGCGATGCAAAGGACGCGCAGATCATGATCATCTCGGCGGGCCCGCTGCCGACCGGCAATCAGACCCGTATGGATACACTGGGTCAGACCATCGCCATCCTGAAAGATGTAACAAAATCCATCAAAGAATCCGGTTTTGACGGCATTATCGTCAATATCTCCAATCCGGCGGACGTTATCACGCATTACATTCAGCACACGCTGAACTGGGCGCCGGAACGCATCTTCTCCACCAGCACTACGCTGGACTCCGCAAGACTGCGCCGCGCGATCGCGCAGGAGATCGGCATTGACCAGAAATCCATCACCGCTTACGCGCTCGGCGAGCACGGCGAAAGCCAGATGGTCGCATGGTCGGCTGTCACCATCGCGGGCAAGCCGCTTTCCCAGTGGCGCGAGGAGTATCCGGACACCTTCGGCAAACTTGACCTGGATGCGCTTGCTGACGCAGGCCGTGAAGGCGGCTGGACCATCCTGCGCGGCAAGCAGTGCACCGAGTTCGGCATCGGCGCTTCTGCCGCAGAGGTCGTTCGCGCCATCTTCTACAACGAGAACCGCGTTCTTTCGGTTTCTGTTCTGTTGGACGGCAAATACGGTCAGCACGATGTGTACGCCAGCGTGCCCGCTATCGTTAACCGCGACGGCATCGCAGAGATCATTGAGCTGCACCTCACCCCGGAGGAGCAGGAGAAGTTCAACGCATCCTGCAAGACCATGAGCGAGAATTATCAGCTGTCGCTCACTCTCTAACATCAGTTAATTAAAAAGTTCACATCATAAACGGAGGTAATCCCAATGAAGCTCAAAAGAATCATCGCACTGTCCCTGTCCGCAGCAACCCTCGCCCTGTCCCTGACCGCCTGCGGCGGCTCGAGCAGCGCAGCTTCCGATAATGCACAGGCATCCGACAGCAATTCCGGCGATGCCGTAACCGTAAAGCTCGGTGTAGTCGGCAGCATCTACGAGGATCTGTGGACCCCGGCCAAGGAAAAGCTGGCTGACGAGGGCATCGACCTTGAGTTCGTACAGTTCTCGGACTACGTTACCCCGAACAACGCACTCGCTAACGGCGAGATCGATCTGAACGCTTTCCAGCACCGTATTTACCTGCAGAGCGAGATCGACAACTACGGCTACGAGATCGAGAATATCGGCAACACCTTTATCATCCCGCTGAACCTGTACTCCGACAAGGTTAAGTCGGTTGATGAGCTTAAGGACGGCGACACCGTAGCCATTCCGGACGATGTAACCAACGGCGGCCGTGCTCTCAAGGTTCTGGAAGCAGCGGGCCTGATCAAGCTGAAGGACAGCGCAGAGTTCAACCCGACCATCGACGACATCGAGACCTACAACACCAAGATCACCATCGAGGAGCTGAAGGCTAACGTAATCCCGTCCACGCTGGCTGACGTTACCGCAGCTGTCGTAAACGGCAACTACGCACTGGATTTCGGCCTTAAGACTGAGGACGCCATCTACAAGGATGACCAGCTGGACATCGAGGAGTACTGGAACCTGATCGCAGCACGTTCTGCTGACCTCGAGGATGCGGACAAGCTGGAGACCTACAAGAAGGTCGTAGCAGCGTTCCAGTCCGATGAGACCGAGAAGGTATTCAACGACCAGTTCGGCGGCTACTTCATCAAGGCAGGCTGGGATCAGGATCTGCTGGCAGACAAGTAATGCATAATCGTTCCCAATGCCGCCGGAAACAACCGGCGGCATTTTCGGCAGGAGGAAACAGCAATGGAAGTAAGCAAACAGGCTTTGCAGAATATCATTTCGGATGAAGAACGTCTGCTTTTCGCAGAGAACATCCCGGCGGAATACCTGAGCGATGCGCTCGGCCGCCGCACCGGCACGGCGGACGCGCTCGTGTTCGCGCGCTCGACCGAGGAGGTCAGCGGCGTGCTCCGGTACGCCAACGAAAACGGTATCCCGATCACGCCGCGCGGCGCGGGCACCAATCTGGTGGGCTCGACAATTCCGCTGTTCGGTGGTATCATTCTGGATGTATCGCGCATGAACCGCGTGCTCGAGCTGGACCGCGACACCATGACCATCACCGTCGAGCCGGGTATGCTTCTCAAGGATCTGCAGACGTATGTCGAGGAGCGCGGCCTGTTTTACCCGCCCGACCCGGGCGAAAAGGCCTCGAGTATCGGCGGCAACATCAGCACCAACGCGGGCGGTATGCGTGCGGTCAAGTACGGCGTAACACGCGACTATGTGCGCGGGCTGGAGGTCGTCCTTGCGGACGGTACGGTGCTGAAAGTCGGCGGCAAGCAGGTCAAGGATGCGAGCGGACTGTCGCTCAAGCACCTGCTCATCGGCTCGGAGGGCACGCTGGCCGTTATTACCAAGTGCCTGCTGCGCCTTCTTCCCAAGCCGGAGACTACGGTGAGCGTGCTCGTGCCGTTTGCCGACCTCGGCACGGGTATCCGCAGCGTGCTGACGATTTTGCAGGCGAACGCCAACCCGACCGCAGTCGAGTTCATGGAACGCAAGGTGGTCGCGCTCGGCGAGAGCTTTTCCGGCGTGCAATATCCGCGCCCGGATGCCGGTTCATACATCCTGCTGACGTTTGACGGTCACGAGAGCGAGGTCAACGCGAATATCGAGCGCGTGCGCCGCCTTGCGCTTGACAACGGTGCCATCGACTACATCGTGCTGCGCAGCGCTGAGCAGGCTGCCGACATCTGGAAGGTGCGCGGTGCGCTCGTTATGGCGGTCGAGGCTGTGTCTGAGCAGGAGCCGGTGGACATTGTCGTGCCGATCAGCCACACGGCGGATTTCGTTCGCTATATCAACGAGCTGGAGGCCGCCTCGGGTATGCGTATGATCGCGTTCGGCCATGCGGGTGACGGCAACGTGCATCTCTGCGTGGTGCGTGACGGCCGCGACCAGCAGACATGGGAGCGCGAGCTGCACGAAAACATGGAGCAGGCTTACGCCAAGGCGTATTCGTACGGCGGCGTAGCCTCGGGAGAGCACGGCATCGGCATTTCCAAGCGGTCGTACTTCCTGCGGGAGACCGCGCAGGAGAATCTTGCCGTGATGAACACCATCAAGACCGCCCTCGACCCGAAACATACACTGAACGACCAGAAATCTTACATTGTGGGAGGAAAATAACCATGCAGAGCTTATCTGAGCGCACCGCCGGCTTTACCGATTCGGTCATCCGCCGTATGACGCGCGTTTCCATGCAGTATGATGCGGTAAATCTGTCGCAGGGCTTCCCGGACTTCGAGCCGCCGAAAGAGCTGCTCGACCGTCTGGCGCAGGTGGCCTACGAAGACTATCACCAGTATTCGATCACATGGGGTTCGCAGAACTTCCGCGAAGCGCTGGCCGCCAAGCAGACGTATTTCATGGGCCGCAGGATCGACCCGAACACCGAAATCGTCACGACCTGCGGCAGCACCGAGGCGATGATGGCTGCGATGATGACAGTCACCAATCCGGGCGACAAGGTTATCATTTTCTCCCCGTTTTACGAGAACTACGGTGCGGATACCATCCTGTCCGGCGCAGAACCGATTTATGTGCCGCTCGTGCCGCCGGATTTCCACTTTGATGCGAACGTGCTCGAGGATGCATTCCGTCAGCACCCGAAGGCCATCATCCTGTGCAACCCGTCCAACCCGTGCGGCAAGGTGTTCACCCGCGAGGAGCTGGAAACCATCGCCGCGCTGGCCGAGAAGTACGACACCTATGTTATCACGGACGAGGTATACGAGCATATCGTGTTCGCGCCGAACAAGCACACCTATTTTGCCACCCTGCCGGGCATGTGGGAGCGCACGCTGTCGTGCTCGTCGCTCTCCAAAACGTACTCGGTTACCGGCTGGCGGCTGGGTTATATCATTGCCCCGCCGGAGATTATCGACCGTGCGAAAAAAGTACATGACTTCCTGACTGTCGGCGCAGCAGCACCGCTGCAGGAGGCTGTTGTTACCGGTCTGAAGTTCGGTCAGGACTACTACGACGATCTGCAGGCCAAGTACACGCACAAAAAGGATCTGTTCCTGAAAGGTCTGGACGATCTTAAAATCGCCCATACCGACCCGCAGGGCGCGTACTATGTTCTGCTCGACATTGCCGAGTTCGGCTACGAGAGCGATCTTGCGTTCTGCGAGGATCTGGCGCATTATGTCGGCGTAGGCGCGGTTCCCGGCTCGAGCTTCTTCCGGGAGCCGGTCAACAACCTGATTCGCCTGCATTTTGCCAAGAAGGACGAGACGCTGCTCGATGCACTCAACCGTCTGGAAGGTCTGCGTGATAAGATCAAACCGAAACACCGATAAACAGGAGGAAAAGCCGTCATGGATGTAAAGAAAGCCGCAGCGGAAACGAAGGACTACATCGTATCCATCCGCCGGGAATTTCACCGGCATCCGGAGCTGAGTTTACAGGAGTTCCGCACCGCGCAGCGCATCGAGGAAGAGCTGGACAGGTTCGGCATCCCGCACACGCGTGTAGGTGAAACCGGCGTGCTCGGCACGCTGAAGGGCGCAAAGGACAACGGAAAAGTGCTGGTTCTGCGTGCGGATATCGACGCGCTGCCCATTGAGGAGACGCACGAGTGCGTCTATCGCTCGGAGAATGCAGGCGTTATGCACGCCTGCGGCCATGATGCGCACGCTGCCTGCCTTCTGGGTGCCGCGAAAATCCTGTCGGAGAACAGAGACGCGTTCGGCGGAAAGGTCCGTCTTGTGTTTCAGCCGGGAGAGGAAATCGGAAAAGGTGCAAAGCCGTTTGTCGCAGCCGGTGTGCTGGATGGTGCCGAGCGTGTGTTCGGTCTGCACACCGCGTATGATTTGGAGGCAGGCACGGTAGGACTCAAAACGGGCATCAACAACGCCGCAGTCGATCATTTCCGCATTCGCGTGCACGGTAAGTCCACGCATGTTTCCACGCCGCATCTGGGCGTAGATGCGCTGTACATCGCCAGCCAGATTGTCGTGGCAGTGCAGGGACTGGTTACGCGCCGCACTTCACCGACCGAGCCGGTCATCATCGGTATCGGCAAGCTGAACGCAGGCACGACCTACAACGCCGTGGCAGCATTTGCTGAAATGGAGGGCACAACGCGCACTATTTCGCAGGAGAGCCGCGACCGCGTCCGTGCACAGGTCAGTGAGACCGCGCAGAGCATTGCGGCGCTGTACGGCGGCACGGCGGAAGTCGAGTGGACGGACTTTGCCGCTGCGCTCGTCAATGACCCGCAGGTGTGCGAGGAAGCTGCTCGGGTCGTGGACGAGCTGCTCGGAGAAGGACACGTTGTCACAGACCGTGAGCTGTCGCTCAGCGGCGATAATTTTGCCGAGTTTGAGCTGTATAAGCCGGGCGCGTATGCGTATCTCGGCACCGGCAATCCGGATTTGCCGCATACGATGATCACCAACCATAACGGCGGCTTCGATGTGGACGAGAATGCACTTGTGACCGGTGCCGGTCTGTATGTCGGCTACACAGTCGCGCGGCTTGGATAAAGAAAGCGAAACGCTCAGCTATCGTTTGGTAGCTGAGCGTTTTGCTTTTGAAATTACAGTTTTGAACTTACATCCCGCACTCAAGTCCGTTATACCGTGTCACCACAAACGGATAGCTGAGTGTTTCAGGCTGGATGCCAAGCTGCCGCAGACCGGCGCACAAATCCTCGACAACCTGCATATCGTGGTCGCGCTGCGCGACGGACAGTTTCATTTTATCTCCATACGACGAGATCAGCAGCGCAAACGGCTGCACAGCACACGGCAGGATTGCGCCGTAATCGAGTACATACGGACGGCAGCTTTTCGGCAGGGCGAACCGGCCGACATTGGTAATGAGAAAGCTGTCCTCGAGCACAAAATCAGTCGTGACCTTCTGTGCCGCCTGCATTTTCTCCGCGAGCGGCATGTCTGCCTCATGCAGCAATTCACAGCGGTCTGCGGCGGCTTTTGCACGATAGAGCAGCTGTTCGCGCTGCATCTGATCCTTCAAAAACGCCTTCGTGCGCCGGAACACCTCGTCATTCGGCAGATCGCGGTACTCCGGAAAATACGGCAGATCGATAAAACAAATAAAATACCGCGTGGTAAGCGTCGGCAGCAGCGGACGCAGATCGACCGGAATCTCCGCGATAACCGGCTTGTCCGTTCCGCCGAACTTATCATCAAACGCTTTCATCATCAGCGGAGCCAGTACAGACAGCGGACTGACGCCGATGGACTTTGCGTAATCGTGCAGCTGAGAAAACGGGAACGTCACCTCGGTGACGACCTCGGAGCCGTCAGCGCCCCACTGTACCTCGGGGGCATGAACAGCCTCCGGCTTTTTCCAGATGCCATCCGGCGAAAATTCACGGTCTGCCAGCTGCTCGTAGCCGTTTGCGCTCTCCTCGGGAGACCAGCGGGTATCCATGCCGCGCACAGAGCCGTCATTCTCAACCGGGAAACCGCAGTTTTTCAGGTACTGGAACAGTACACAGCGGATAAACTCCTCGAATCCGCGTCCATCCGAGATAGAGTGCTGATACTCCATATAGATGGTCTTGTCGTGGTAGCCGACGAGAAATAAGTATCCGTTCGTATCCTTGGAGCCGATGGTGTAGCGGGTGGATACGCCGTCGAACGGCAGCACTACGGCGGGCTGCACGTTGCGGCGGTAGCGGAACGCGGTCTCGGTCGGCTCGGCGGTCAGCATCATGTGCGGAAAGCGCAGCAGTGCCTGCTCGACGGCTTCGCGCAGCTTGTCCGGGCGCACTTTATCGCGCATGCGGATGGTGTGGCGCGGCACACAGGCGACGGTTTCATGGGTGTTATACAGGAAGATTTTTGCATAGCTGTCCGTGCGGAGCAGCGGGTCATTCATGGTCATTATAGCATTCTCCTCAAAGCATAATCCGGCGCATCTTATATGGTAATTTCAGTATATCACCCTGCAACGACGTTGTAAATCAAAACAAGTCGAATTTGCACAGTATTATGCAAATATAGAACATGATGTACGATATAATGAGCCGCGAGCCTGAAAATACTTGCGATTCGGTTGGCAGAGTATATCACGCCGGAGAAGCTGACATAGGAGTATGGAATTTCTGCCGCGGCTGTTCGATTCGTTCTCGCGTGAGCGTATTCCGTGTGAGAAGCAAAAAAACAAGCGACACCATATTTCGATTGGTGTCGCTTGTGTGCGTTTTCAGGCGCTGTCGGTATTGTCTGCCCTTGCAGGGCGGTTGTTCATACCATATCCGCTGGGTGGTATGGATCGGATGGGATTACTGGTCGGTGTAGCGGCTGAGGATAACCGCTACCTGAGCACGGGTTGCGGTGCTGTTCGGCACGAGCGTAGTCGGGGTAACGCCGGTTACCAGACCGTTGCCGTTCGCCCAGCTCATTGCTTCAGCAGCCCACGACTCGACAGAAGCCGCGTCTGCGTAGCCATCGAGTGCTGCGCTGCCCTGCGGCGTATGACCGCGATAGGTATCGTAGCGGTACAGGATGGCCGCCAGCTGCTGACGGGTGATCAGCGTATCCGGCTGGAATCTGCCGTCGGTGAAGCCGTTGACAATGCCGTTTTCGGAGGCCCATGCGATGGCTTCTGCGTACCACTTGCCGTCCGCCACATCGGTGAACTGTGCGGTGGAAGTGGCCTTGCTGCCGCTCATGCGGTAGAGCACCTGAACCAGCATTGCGCGGGTCATGCCGTCATCCGGACCGAACTTGGTTGCGGTCAGGCCCTTGAACCAGCCGTTCTCGAGTGCAGTGTTGACCTCGTTGTAGAACCACTTGCGCAAGTTGACATCGGAGAAGTCGCTGCTGTACTCGTGGGTGATAACGAAGGTGGAGAAGTGGGTGGTCTTAAAGGTAGCCTTTCCGGTCGCTGCATCATAAATGACAGGCAGCTTTTCGAACGAGCCGTCCTCAGCAAGATAGTATGCAACCAGATGCGCGGCGTTCTCGCCGCTCTTGAGGCTGTATACTACAGAAACCGAAGCCGTGCCGTTCAGCGCGTGAACGCGGGTTGCAGTGCCGTTTTTCGGCTGCACCTGCGCAGAAATGTTCAGAATGGTGCCGTTCTTCGGCAGGTATTTGCGCTGTGCGTCCGTCAGGGAGGACTGGTCAGCGGAAGCGATCGAAATACTTGCCATACCATCGGCCTGTGCGGCGCTGCCGAGTGCGGTCAGCGTCTCACGGTCGAGTGCAACCGTGCCGTTCGGCAGGGTAAGCGCTGCGCCGTTCTTTGCACCGGCGAGAGCAGCTACCACATCGCCGGTGAGCGATACCGTGCGTACGGTGGAATCTGCGGACAGGTCAAGCGTCAGCGAATCCTTGCCGGAAATCGCAGTCAGCTTGGAGCTGTCGGCGGAAACCGCTGCGGTGCCGTTCTTTATCTCAACCGTTGCGGGAACCTTGGTGCCGTCCGGTGCGGTAATGGAGGACGAGCCGCTGTCGGTCGGAGCCGGTGCAACAGCGCCGCCGCCTGCTCCACCGCCACCGCCGCCGCCTGCGCCGCCGCCGCTGCTCGGCTTGACGGCAAAGGCTGCGGTAACTGCAACGTCATTCGCCGGCATGGTGAAGGTGTAGGTCAGGGTGGACGCGGAAACCGTCTTGTCGAGCGCGGTCTCCGGTGTCAGCGTCAGGGTTTTCAGCTGATAGCCGCTTGCGGGTGCAGCGGTGAGCGTTACCTTGTCGCCAGCCTTGGCGCGTGCCGCAGAAGCGGAAACACTGCCGTTTTCGGCCTCGCTGGCCGTAATTGCGTAAGTTTTGTGGAACAGATTGTCGGTGTTGACCGCCAGAGCTTCCGTTACGTTGCGGATAACGGCTTCAAAGCTGCCGTCCTTCTCGGTTACGGAAACAACGGCATTCGGAGCCGCCTTCTGGAGTTCGGACTTGATTTCCTCGGCGGTGCCGACACAGTTTGCGCTCGGTGTGAGCGTCAGCTTGACCGTGCCGTTCTTGCGAACCTGAGCGGATGCGCTGTTGACTGCACCGGTGTCGTTCGGCTGAATCGGTGTGGTGTAGGTGAATTTGCCGGTACCGTTCGTGCCGGAAATCTTGGCATCGTACTGTACAAGGTCGGTGAAGTGAACGCGGATGGTCTGGTTGTCATCGAGTGTGTGAATATAAATTGGATCGACAAGATTTACACCATCAACCTGTACCGCAGCATCGTTTTCCTTAGTGGAGATAGTACCTTGGGTAACCGTCCACTTTTCGACCATCTTTTGGGTGTTTGGTGCTGCAGTGAAGGTGATTTCACTGCCGTTTGGCTGTTTGGTCTGAGAGACAACCGCGGTGTTGTCAATCTTGGCGGTCAGATGGCCGTTCTCATCAGCGGTGCCGAAAGTAAGCTGATAGCTTGCCGTAACCTTAAAGTATACGGTTGCAGTAATATTCTTGTCCGCACGGATTTTGCCTTCCGGATTGGTTTTGGAGTTTACGGCAGTCTTTTTGCCGTTTACTTCCCACTGTTCAACCTGATAGCCAGTCTTCGGCGCTGCATGGAAGGTGATTTCCTCATCCTTATAGATGGTTACGCCATCAGTCGGCATAGCCTTGGTCTCAACTTCCTTACCGTAGATATCATACAGCGTGTATTTTACGGTGCCGTTACCGGCTGCAGCGGTGGCCTTGGCGGTGTAGGAAGCGCTCTGGGCAAATTCAGCGCTGATGGACAGATCGCCGGCTAGTTCGCTGATGGTGTAAGTGCCGTTGGTCTTTGCCGCAGCCTCATCCTGAGCAGTACCGTTTACAACCCAGTTCTTGAAATGCCAGCCGCGGTCTGCGCGTGCCTGCAGCTCAACCTTGCTGCCGCCGGGAATCTTGGACAGATCGTCCACAGCTTCGCCGTCTACGGTTGCAATGATCGTGCCATGCTCCATTTCCGGTGTGGTAATCGCAAATGCGGCACGGTCGGTCTTGAGCGAAACCTTGGTGTTCTCGGTGATGGGGAAGGTATAGCTGCCGTCAGCGTTGAGCTTTCCTGCTTCAACAGCCTTGCCGTTCACCTGATAGGTCTCGTCCGTGGCGGCAGCATAGCCTGCCTTGGGCGCTACCGTAATCTCCGTATCACCGGTGACGCTTTCGCCGCTCTTGAGAGACTTGGTGAGCGTCTTGGAGGTATCGTTCGGATCAACCGTCTGATAGCTTGCGGTCAGTTCGCCTTCCAGCGTCAGCGTGTAGCTGTCGCGCTCGAATACGGCAGCCAGATCAATATCCTGCACGCCAACCTCAACAGAGAGCGTGTTGGAGCCGTTATCGTGCGGGGTGCCGGACGGATAACTGTTTGCACCGCGTTTCGTGAGAATCCACTGCTTGAAGTGCCAGCCGGTGTTCGGCGTTGCGGTGAAGTTGAATTTTGCACCGCTGGCAATGTAAGCCGGGAAGTTCTTGAGGCTTTCGGAGCCATCTTCATCCGTGCATTTGAGTGTACCGCCCTGCTTATTCTGAACGGAAGCATTCAGTTTGGTATCGGTGGTCTTGAAGTAAACCAAAACAGATGCCGGTTTTGAAAGGGTCTTGATGGTAACCGAGCTCTTCTCCTTGCTGTTCTCGATTTCCTTGCCGTCATAGGTCCAGTAATCGACTGCATAACCTGCATCCGGCGTAGCGGTCAGGGTAACATCGGTGTCTGCGGTAAAGCTGGAGATTGCACTGCCGTCATCCGCCTTGCCGGCATTCAGACCTGCGGTAATGATCGACGCAGAACCGACAGAGTGCCTGTTTGCGCCTTCGCCGAAGTCCTCAGCCTTGAGGGTAAGGATGTAAGTCGTGCCGTTTACCGTGTAAACACCGGGGATAAAGGTGAATTCATAGTTGTTGTACAGCGTTTCGTTGGTCTCATCGGTCTTGCACGGAGAAACCGTGTAGTTGCTGGGCGCAATGTTCGGCGCGAGCGTTACCTCGTTGCCTGCGGTGTTGACTGCGGTATAGCCAAGGTGCAGAGCAGCAATCTCATCAGCAGTCATGTTTTTCGTGTCTGCCGTGAGAGAAAGCTGGGTGCTCGGATTGACCAGAGTCTGATCAACGCCGTCCTTCGGGGTGACAACGCGCAGCGTAACGGCACGCTGAACAACGGTAAACTCGGTTTTCGCAACCGGCTTGGTTTCGCCGTTTACATAAGCATACAGCGTGTAAGTGCCGGCATTCAGCTTATTGTTCTTTGTCAGCGGCTGCGAATCCTCGGAACCGGCAACCACATACTTGAAGGTTGCGCTGATCTTTTCCAGATTATTCGAACTCTGGGTCATGCGGGAGAGCGACGGCGTTACCGTATCGCCGTAGGTGAAGCGAGTGACGCTGTTGTTATCCTTGCCGGTGGTGAGCGTCAGCTGATAACCGGTCGCGTTCTCGCCAACGAGAACCATCTGGCCTTCCGCGTTGCTCATATCCTTGAATACATAGCTGCCCGGATAATACGGGGTAACCGTGTAAGCGCCGTCTGCGGGCACGATAACATCCTTTGTAACCTTGCCGGTTTTGCTGTCAATCTCAGCCGCAACTGTGGTAGAGAAGTCCGTGCCGCGAATCAGGAAGCTGAGTGTGCCGGTCGGGATGGTGGAGGTAGCAGACGCGGAACTCATTTTAGCGCTGATGTGCAGCGTGCGGTCAAACTGAGCAGTGTTGTCTTTTTGTACATTCTCTGCCGTAACATTCAGCTCACACTTGGGCGTGCGCTTGCTGTACTGTGTGGTAATCTCAGGCGAGTAAGCGGAAATGCTGAACTCCTTTTGGGCGGTATTATCGAAGTAGAGCACATTCAGTCGGCAGCGGTAAGTGCCCTTGTCGGCAGAACCGGCGTTTTCGATGCTCAGCGTATCGGAAACGCTGCCGGCAATCTCGGTCCAGGAACCATTGTTCAGCTTCTGCCACTGATAGCTTACGCTGTTGTACTTGCCGCCGTCCGGATTTTTATTGTCTCCGTTATACTTAACCGTTGCGGTTGCCAGAGAATCCGGATAGATCGGCAGAACCGTCTGATTCTCCTTGCCGTCAATCGTTACCGAAATATCGGGATAGCCTGCTGTGGTCTTGGTGCGGCAGGTCAGCGGTTCGCTGTAAATGCTGTTGCGCTGCTGCTCAGCCTTGTTGTTGTTGCGGGTCTGAATCTGATATTCATACTCGGTATAGGGAGACAGGTTCTTATCCGTGTAGCTGAAGGTGTAGGTGCCGTCATCGTGACGCTCACCATCGGTGAACGGCACAAATGCGAGTTCCTTGCGTCCGGAGCCGTCCGGGAAGTTGTAGTAGCGGTACAGCTGGAAACCGGAAACGATCTTGTCGTAGGTCCACGTCAGGGTAACGGAATCATCGGTGGTTGCTGCAACATCCTGCTCAAAATCCTCCGGCAGCGGAGACGGAGCCTGCGGCTCGGTTACCGCGTAGGTAACAACCGGGAACGCCTGATTGCCGCTGCGGTAGTTGTAGCAGAAGATGCGCCAGTTCATGCCGTAGCCGTACGGTTTGGCTTCAATCGGCATGTTCTGCAGCGAACCGGAGAACGAGCCGCCTGCGGTGTTGACAGACACCTTGCCGGCAGAGCTTTCCGAACCTGCCACAACGCCTGCGGTTACACCGCCTGCGCCTGCACCGGCCTTGGTTTCGATAGAGGTGGTGTTGGTGTAGTTTTTGCTGTCCGAGGTGGAGAAGCTGATCTCCTGCGTGATGCCGGAGCCGCCGCCTGCCGCGGTGAAGTCAACCTTAGCCGGATCACCGTTATAAGCCTTGGAGCCTGCACTCGGTGCGCTCGGATAGCTGGACGGATCACCGATCGTATGCGTCAGCACGCTGCCCGAAATGGATGGCAGAACGCTGTAATCCTCGGCGATATTTTCGTAGTCGGACAGGTCGATCAGACCGATCGAGGCTTCGTGCGGGATGGAAACGGTGGAGGTTACTTCAGTGTATTTGCCTGTTCCGTCCGGGATGTAGGAGGTATACTCGTAAATCTCCATCGGGATGGAATAGAACGCCACTCTGTCCTCGCCGGAGGTTGTCTCGTAGGTGATGGACTGCTCGAGCGAGGAGGTGTGCTCGGTCTCGTAGGTGAAACCGGAGGTAAAGGCGGCTTCCGCCTCAACGCTGCCGATCTTAACGCCGAATACCGAGAATTCCTGCTCAAAGGAGACGTATGCGCCGACCGAGATGGTAGAGGAGGAGCTGGTGCCGTTCTCGGTGCCCTTCATGCTCGAGTAGGTGGTGGAGGACTCGGCGTAGTTGCCGGACAGGTCATCACGGTTGAGCAGATCGGAGAAGTACGGAGGCGAAGCCAGTACCGCCAGAACCTGCGGGTCGGAGTAGGTGTAATAGTGCTTGCCGGTGTAGGTCATGTAGCTGGTATCGTCGTCCGTGTTGGCGAGACAGAGCGTGTACGAGCTGTTGACATCGGTTTTTACCGGCTGAGAGCCGTCAAACAGGTTGACGGTCGAAAGTCTGGTTGTACCCGGCGTGCGGGTGGTGTACGGTGTTGTTTGCGATGTAGTAGCATCTACATAGCCGACAAAAGCCTGATAGGAAGATCTTTTGCGGAACAGTTTATGCCACCAGCTCTTGTAATAATAACGGGGTGCGTACTGGGGAACTTTACCGGTGACGTTGTAGGAGTCAGACTGCTTGTCCTCATCCTTGGACATGGTCTGTGTCAGGGTGAACAGCGTACCCGAACCTGCGGTGTTGTTGTTTGCATCCACCGCGGTGGTCACAGAGCCTGCGGATGCATCGTACTCAACGTAGTCCTCATCCGGCATAGCGGCCGTGTTGTCAAGCGCCTGCTTGATATTCAGACCATTCTCATCGCAGGAGATAACAAGGCTGTCAAAGTACAGCAGATCGCTGGTCTTGCCGTCATCGCCTTTTTCGCCTGCGGTCGGACGGGAGATAATCGCCGTATTGGCCGGGCACAGCGGCAGAGAATGGAAAACGTCGGTGCCGTTTTCGATGTGATTCTGCATTGCGCTGTAAATATAGTTTCCGTCCTTATCCTTGGAGAACAGATCGAAATTCTGCGAAACAGACGGCTTGAAGGTGACGCCGTTCCATGCGTACAAGCCTACATAGCGCGTGTTCTGCTTATTTGCCTTGAGGTCAGCATCCGACTGAGCCGCCAGAATCAGCGTTTTGCCGCCGCCGGTCATATCGCCGAAGGCGAAGGATGCGCGGACCAGATTGCTGCCCTCGTAGGTCAGCGGGAATTCCTGCGAGCTCTGCAGCATGTGCGCGCTCGTGGAGCCGAACATTACAACGGCACGCGAGCCTGCGTTCTGCTGCGGACCGTAGTAGTAACCCCAGGTGCAGGCGAGATCGTCTACGCCGTCCTGGTTGACGTCACCGCTGACGAGAGAGATCATGTTGGAAACGACACTGCCCTCACGGAAGAAGTACGTCCACGCCTGTCTCCAGTTAGAGGGATTGGAGTAATCTTCAGTCTGCAGGTCGTAAATCTCAATGCGGGAATTGCCGACCTCCGGCACATAGACCGCAACCTCGTCCTTACCGTCGTTGTCCCAGTCGCCGGTAGCTACCTGCAGGTAGTTTTTCAGCTGATACGGGTTTTCTGCGAAGTTTTCGACCTTTTTGGCGGTCGTGCTGCCTTCGTCGCTGGTGTCGGTCAGATTCGGGTTGCCGATTTCCTTGCTGGTGTCCAGCAGCGTGATCGGCTTGCCGTACTCGCCGGTTTTCGCATTGCCGAACCGCAGGTACAGACCGCCTTTCGCGCTCAGGTCACCGGCGTAAACCATGACCGTCTGCGAGGACTTGGCGTCACTGCTCGAGGTGAAATGGCCTGCGGCCACGTCTGCCATAGCGTAATCGGTACCATCCTGCAAATCGGTAGTAGCATTGGTCATGCCGGTCAGATAGCCCTTGGTGGCATAGCCGTCATTGCCCTTGCTGCCTGTCGGGAACTGTGCGTATGTGCCGGTAGAGGTGGTTTTACCCTTAGAAATAGTTTGGTTCTGCTTCTGAGCGCTCAAAAACTGCTGAGCCTTGGTAGATGTGTTATCATCATTGCCGTACAGCGTGCTTTGAAGGGTATTGTCCTTCTGGTTGGACTGGGAAACGCTTGTATCGCATTTCTCTGCGCTTTCACACTTGTCCAGGTCGATTTTATCCGACGGCAGAACATCACTTGTCAGACCAACGGTATACAGCTCGTACACCGGCGTAACCTTGATGGTATTGCGCCCGTATGGGTTGCTGGGGTCGTTGGCATTAAAGCCGTCGGGCGCTTTGCTCGAATCAATACCGAGCGCCGCAAGCGCGTCCGAGCTGCCGGTATCCGCCGCCGCTGCGCGGATATCAAGCGGGTCGCCTATGCCGGCGATAAGAGCCAGTGCCAGAGCAAGGCTTATGCCGCGTTTGAATTTCATGGTATATTCCTCCTTTTCCTATTCTGCGGTGCGGTGGAACGAGCTGCGCCTGCAGAAAAGAGACTGAAAATTGCCTGCGTTTATCATAGCAGCTTTGCAGCCTGCTGTGCGGTCGGGCACACGAAATGTCCGATTTTCGACACGAAATACACCGATAGGAAAAACAGAGCGAACTACGCGTAAATTCTGCAAAAAATGACACACAATCCACAGGAATTATCAACAGGCTGTGGATAAAATGCGGCAAAAAAACACCCCGGTTTTGTCAGGTGACAAAACCGGGGAAAAAGATGACAAATGATTTCGGGCAGGGGGTTAAAGCAGCTCGCGCAGCTTGTCCGCAATGAGCCTGCCGAGCACGGCGTGCTCCTCTGCGGTCAGATGAATCTGGTCCGAGCACTTTGCCGCCGTGACAGCCGAGCCGTCCACGAAGGCGCAGCCGTACTTTTCTGCCAGCGTGCGGAACCGTGCGGGCAGAGCACGGATGAGTGCGGCACTGCTTTCGTCAAACATGCCGTAGTAGACGCTGTCTGCAAGGTTTTCGCCCATTTTCGGCGGTGCAACCAGAAGGATCTGCGGTTTCTGCATGGTATTTGACCATAAAAGCGGACTTTGCATCAGCTTGATCGTGCGGTCCATGGCATCGCTGATGGTGAACGGCGAGTGGCCGTACATTGCCTTGCTGTCGTTTGTGCCGAGCATGATAACGATCACGTCGAGCGGATCGTGCGTTGCCAGCAGGGCAGGCAGCATTGCCATGCCGTTTCGGCCGTAATCAATCGGGTCGGTGCTGCAGATGGTGCGTCCGCACAGACCTTCCTCGATAAAGTGCACGTCCGGGAACTGAGCCGCAACCACACCGGTGTAACGCTTGTCCGCGTCCAGGCGGTGCATGGGATCGTCGCCCTGATAACCCCAGGTGTTGGAATCGCCGTAAAACAGTACATTTTTCATTTTTACGCTCTCCTTTGTCTCTATCATAGCATGAAATTGCGGGAATAGATAGGAAAACGCATTGTATTTCCGCACAGACATGCTACAATAGATACAGATTATTTCCCGGAGGTTTTTCCTATGACCCTGCAGCAGCTGACCTATCTTGTCACTGTGGCCGAATGCGGCAACATCACGGATGCCGCCGAGCGGCTGTTTCTCTCGCAGCCGAGTTTGAGCGCCGCGATTCACAATTTAGAGAAGGAGATGGGCGTTACCGCCTTTGTGCGCTCAAACAAGGGCGTAACCGTCACGCAGGAGGGCGAGGAGCTGCTTTCGTTTGCGCGCATGCTGCTCGAGCAGGCAGACATCATGCAGGAGCACTTCGGCGTGGGCAAAAAGCGTGTGCCCAAGTTCTGCGTGTCATGTCAGCACTATTCGTTCGCGGTGAACGCATTCGTCGAGGTTGTCAAGGAGTACGACGCGGACCAGTACGGTTTTATCCTGCGGGAAACACAGACCGGTGAGATCATTGATGATGTGGCGTCGGGCAAAAGCGAGCTGGGTCTGCTGTATTTGTCCGAGAGCAACGAAACCGTGCTCTCCAAGCTGCTGCGCAAAAGTGAGCTCGTGTTCGAGGAACTGTTCACTGCCGCACCGCATGTGTTCATCAATAAGGACCATCCGCTCGCAGACCGGAAGTGCATCACGCTCGATGAACTGAAACCCTATCCGTATCTGATTTTTGAGCAGGGAGACCGCAATTCCTTTTATTTTTCCGAGGAACTGCTCAGCATGCTCGACATGCCGAAAACCATTCAGGTCCGCGACCGTGCAACACTGTTCAGTCTGGTGATCGGACTGAACGGCTTTACGGTCAGCTCGGGCATTATCGACCGTAAGCTGAACAGTCCGAGCATTATCGCGCGGCCGCTCGAGATGGAAGGCAGCATGCGCATCGGTCTCATCCGCAAGAAAAACGTGGTATTCAGCCGCTATGCAGACTCCTATGTGAAGGCACTGAAAAAGCATCTGTCGATAGATTAAAACTGTGAAGGGCGGCAGATAAGACGTATTTGTCAACCGATAGATTTCGTGGCAGGCTATTGTCAGACAGAAAAAGCACCATCGTGTTACCCAAAGAGATAGATACCCATGAGCAACCGGAACCCCTCATCTCGGCATATTCTGCCGCGATGATTCGGGTGTGTCGGTAGAGCACCGGAATGATTCGTGGTCGTTCGACATCGCAAAAGCCGCTAAACGGTATACGTTTAGCGGCAGTTTTTTTATCGGTTTCTTCTCCACGTTTCCGGCGCAAACAGCAGAAGCATGGGGAACAGCTCCAGACGACCGGCGAGCATATCGAAAGTCAGCACGATTTTACTTAGCGGGTGCAGTGCACCGAAGTTGGCTGCAGGACCGACCTGATTGAGTCCCGGACCGACGTTATTGATGCAGGTAACGACCGAGGTGAAGCTGGTTACCATATCCTCACAGTGCAGACTGACAATGAGGATGGAAGTGGCAATGACGATCAGATATGCCACAAGAAAGGCGTTGACCGAGCGCATGACCTCATGCTGGACGCGCTGTCCGTCCATTTTATGCACGCGCACCAGACGCGGATGAATCAGCGACATCATTTCCTTCTTTACGCCCTTGAACAGCAGCAGGATGCGCGAGCATTTCATGCCGCCGCCGGTCGAACCGGCACACGCGCCGATGAACATCAGCAGCACAAGCAGCAGCTTGCTGAATGCAGGCCACTGGTTAAAGTCCACGGTTGAAAAACCGGTGGTCGTGATGATAGACGCAACTTGAAACAGGGAATGGTGGAAGCTCTCGCGCAGCGAACCGAAGCAGCCGCGCACGTTGAAGGCGATCAGCGTGGTAAATACGGCAATCACGCCGAGGTACACGCGAATCTCCTCGATTTTGAACAATTGCTTGAATTTACGGGTCAAAAGCAGAAAATACGCGTTGAAATTGATGCCGAAAAGGATCATAAAGACCGAGATGACATTCTGCAGATAGGCGCTGTTGTAGTGCGCGATGGAATTATTCCAGTTGCCGAAGCCGCCGGTGCCTGCCGTGCCGAGCGAAACGCAGATGGCGTCGAACATCGGCATGCCGCCGAACAGCAGCAGAATGATCTGCAGAACGGTTAGTCCAAAGTAAATCGCGTACAGGATAAGCGCGGTATCGCGCATGTGCGGCGATATTTTGGAGACCGAGGGTCCCGGGCTTTCCGCGCGCATCAGATAAATGGTCTGACCGCCTGCCAGCGGCAGGACGATCAGCATGAACACCAGAATGCCCATGCCGCCGACCCAGTGCATCAGGCAGCGCCATAGCATAGAGGCATGCGAAAGCGCCTCCACATCGCCGAGAATGGTAGCGCCGGTGGTGGTAAAGCCGGATGCGGCCTCGAAAATCGCATCTACTGCGAACGGAATCTCGCGGCTGAGCACGAACGGCAGGGCACCGGTCACGGCCAGCACCAGCCAGCACAGCGCGACTGCCACAAAGCCTTCGCGTGCGTAGAACTTGGTGTTTTTTGGCTTGTATTCACACAGAATGCCTGCGCCGACCATACAAATCAGTGCGGTGGCGATATAGGCAGGCAGCTCGGGTTCACGGTAAATGACCGCGGTAAACGCGGGCAGCAGCAGGAACAGGGACTCAATGCCCATCAGCCAGCCGATCAGATAGCGGACGATTGCGAAATTCATTTTTCGCGCCCTCCGGCTGTCGGCAGGAAGATATCCTGAAGGTCGTTCATACCCTCGAAGGTGGAAACGACGATAACCGTATCGCCTTCATGCAGCACATCGTGGCCGCGCGGAATGATACGCTTGCCTCTGCGGTTGATGCAGCACAGCAGAACATCCGGACGAATCGGCATATACTGCAGGGGAACACCGGTGAGATGATGCGCCGCAACACGGAACTCAAGCGCTTCTGCGCCGTCCAGCTGATGCAGGGTCTCCACGTTGGAGCCCATCGAGTTCTGCATCGCGCGGGTGTACTGGCTGATCAGCTCGGCGGTGGTCTGCTTGGGGCGAATCACCTTGCCGATCGGCATGCTGGCAATGACTTCCTCAAAGTTCACACGGTTGACCTTGGTGAACAGCTTCGCACGGGAATGACGGCCGGCGTGCAGCGCAAGCAGGATATTCTCCTCGTCCATGCCGGTGAGAGCCGCGAAGGCCTCACAGGTTGCCAGCCCCTCCTCATCGAGCAGGTTGCGGTCGGTGCCGTCGCCGTAGATGATGGTCGCGTGCGGGAGCATTTCGGACAGTGCCTCGCAGCGCTCGAGTTTGTTTTCGATAATCTTGACTGCAATGCCGGAATTCAGCAGGATTTTCGCAAGAAAGTACGAGATTTTGCCGCCGCCGACCAGCATCGCAGAGGAAATGCGCTTGACCGGCAAACCGACCTTCTCGAAAAATTCGCTCTGCTCGTGCGGCGGAATGATAACCGTGATGTTGTCGTTTTCGCGCAGGATGAAGTCGCCCTTGGGAATATAGGTCTGGCCGTCGCGGCGGACCATACACAGCAGCACGTCCGTGCGGAGCAGCGGATTGACCTCGCAGACCGCCATACCGTCCAGGCGGGACTCGTGCGGGATTTTGAGGTCGAGCAACTCGATGCGTCCGCGGGCAAACGTGCTGACGCGGATGGCCGACGGGAAGCGGATCAGACGCGAAACAACACGCGCGGTGGACAGCTCGGGGTTGATGACCATTGAAATACCCAGCTCATCGCGGATAAAGCCGAGGTCGGATACATATTCCGGATCGCGCACACGCGCGATGGCGTGGCAGCCGGATGCTTTACGAGCGATCAGGCAGGAAAGCAGATTGATTTCGTCATGGGTGGTAACGGCGATGAGCAGGTCGGTATCCTGCACGCCGGCTTCCCGCAGAACGTGATAGCTGGTGCCGCTGCCCTTTACTGTAGCAAGGTCGTATGTGTTGGACAGTTCATCCAGACGGCGTTCGGACAGGTCAATCAGTGTCAGGTCGTGTCCGGCCGCGCTGAGCTGTCCTGCCAGCTCCGAGCCGACTTTGCCGCAGCCTACAATAATGATGCGCATAGCGCACCTCCGATCTATTTCTCTATAGCTGTGCTCTGTTGACACAGTCTTGATACGCATATAGCGATTATAGCCGTTTGACCGAGAAAAAGCAATATCCAGACAGGAATTTTGCAGGAGTTTAGCGGAAAACCGACAAATAGGGAGAAATGGTCGGTGTATAGCTGATAATAGTATGCCCGAAAAAAAGGAAAAACCACCCGAACGGGTGGTTTTCACTGCGGATTAAAGTTCCGCGACAGGTCACTTAAACTGTGTATAAGTGGTATCGCTTGCGTAGCCGTCGCTGTCGGTCTGGTGCATGGAGACCAGATTGCCGTTATCATCAAAGGTACGGGTATCGGTCGAGAGGGTGCCGCCTTCGATGGTCGAGCGGGTGGTCTGCGTTTTGCCGTCCACCGAGTACACGGTGAGCACCTCGAACACGACGCCGCTCTCGTCTACGGTGACCGACTGGATGAGCCGTCCCTGACTGTCGTAGCGGTTGTCGGTGGAGGAGGTGATATTGTCCTCGCCCTCGTAGGTGCGGGAGGACAGCACGTCGCCGTTGGTGTTCATGCCCATGCGGACGACCATCAGCTCGTTGCCGTCTGCGTCGTAAACCGTGTTGACGGCAGAGGACTGACCGTTGTCAACCTCGGTGTAAACCGTCTCGGAGGAGGCCGAAAGTTCGCCGTCCTCGTAGTTTTCCGTGCGCAGAACGCGGTTTTTGTCGTCGTAGCTGCGGCGGTATTCCAAAGTGGAGTTGTTGGTCTTGTCAGTGGTGATAGCATCCGTACAGTTGCCGTTTTCGTCGTAGGTGTAGTCCGTGTAGGTGAAATTGAGCGGTTCTTCCTCGCCTTCCACGGTCTGCATGGTGTAGGAGCGGAAGGTGCTGCCGTCCTTGTCATGGCAGTTGACCGTGTAGCTGCGGTTGCCTTCCTCCGTGCGCAGCTCCAGTTCATAGGAGGCAGCACGCGGCAGAACGGAAGCCAGCTGTGTCGGCACCTGCTCCATCACGGCAATGCGGCATGCAGGCGTGCGGTCATACGCGATGGTGGCACCGAGCACGATGACCGTGCTTACAATACAGGAAATAATGCGTTTAATCATATTTTTGTTCCCCTAAAATAATTAAGGTATCATAATTTCGGTAATCAAGGTGATTCCGGAAAAATGCAGCCGAACCGGAATTCGGCTGCATTCAGCGTTGCTGGATTTTTACTGCGGTGTTGCCTCAGTTACTTTACGATTTCCTTCGCTGCAGCGGTCAGAGCCTCGACCTTTTCTGCGGCCTCGGCCTTGTTCTCGCCCTTGGCCATGATGTAAACCTTGACCTTCGGCTCGGTGCCGGACGGACGGATGATAAAGGTTGTGCCGCCCTCGAGCTCGTAGTACATCACGTTCTGACCCTTAAGCTCCATCGGCTCGGACTTGCCGTCTGCCATGCAGGTACGGGTGCCCGGCATATAGTCGCGGGTGTAATCGATCTTGTGGGTGCCGATCTGGGTCAGCGGCTTGTCGCGCAGCTCCTGCATGAGCTCCTTCATGCGCTGCAGGCCGGAAACGCCCGGCATAACGATCGAAATGGTCTGCTCGCAGTAGCAGCCGTACTTTTCGTACATCTCTTCCATTGCGTCGTACAGGGTCTTGCCCTGGGTGCGGTAGTAAGCCGCCATCTCGGCGATCAGCATGGAAGCGGTAACAGCATCCTTGTCGCGGGCATAATCGCCGCACAGGTAGCCGTAGGACTCCTCGAATGCGAAAATGTACTCGTGCGAGCCGTCCTGCTCGAACTGCTTGATCTTCTCGGCAAGGAACTTGAAGCCGGTGAAGGTGTCGAAGCACTCAACGCCGTTCTTTTCAGCCGCCGCGCGTGCCATCTCGGTGGTAACGATGGATTTGAGCACCGCCGGATGTGCGGGCATGGTGTTCGTCAGCTTCTTTGCGGTGATGATGTAATCGGTGAGCAGAACGCCGACCTGATTGCCGGACAGGGTGACATACTCGCCGGACTTGTCCTTGAGGACGATGCCGGTACGGTCGGAGTCCGGGTCGGTGCCGATGATCAGATCAACATCGTTCTGCTTTGCCAGCTCGATGGCGAGCGTAAAGCCTTCCTTGTACTCCGGATTCGGGTTCTTAACGGTCGGGAAGTCGCCGTCGATCTTCATCTGCTCCGGCTCACAGATAATGTGCTTGTAGCCCAGACGGCGCAGGATCTCGGGCACCAGACGGTAGCCGGCACCGTGGAACGGCGTGTACACCAGCTTGAACTCATCGGCAACCTGCTTTACGCAGTCCGGATTTACCGCAACCTTAATGACTTCGCCGAGGTAAGCCTCGTCGGTCTCCTTAGACAGAACACGGATCAGACCGTTTTTGACGGACTCATCGTAGTCTGCAGTTTTTACACCGGTGAAGATATCGGTCTTTGCCATTTCGCTGGCAACCACGTCTGCCTCGGCCGGAGGAAGCTGTGCGCCGTCCTCCCAGTAAACCTTGTAGCCGTTGTATTCCTTCGGGTTGTGGGAAGCCGTGATGTTGATGCCTGCGATGCAGCCGTAGTGACGGACAGCGAAGGACAGCTCCGGGGTCGGACGCAGCTCATCGAACAGCAGCGACTGGATGCCGTTTGCGGCCATGATGCACGCAGACTGCTTGGCGAACTCGGCCGAGAAATGGCGGGAGTCATATGCGATGGCAACGCCGCGGTCCATTGCGGCCTGACCGTTCGATACGATCAGGTTTGCCAGACCCTGTGCAGCCTGACCGACGGTAAAGCGGTTCATGCGGTTGAGGCCGACGCCCAGTACACCGCGCAGACCGGCCGTGCCGAACGACAGCGGCGCAAAGAAACGGCTTTCGATCTCTTCCTGATTATCTGCAACAGCAGCCAGCTCAGCATGCTCGTCCGCAGAGAGGGCAGAGCAGTCCAGCCAACGCTTGTATTCCGACATATAATCCATTGGTATCACCTCATCGTGTTAGTTGGCGCATCGCCGCTTTCAGCCGACGGATTGCCACTATCTAAATTATACAATATCCGGCTGTCAATGCAAGGGGTTTTGCGCGAATTTGTGAAAAGATTCCATGAAGCGGAGTAATGATATACAAAACGGCAGAGCAGAAATTGTATGTTCTGTGAGAATACCGGAAAATTCTGCGAAAATGCGGAACCAAAACCAGCAGCAGGCCGTCTCTTTAGACAAAAGCCCTGTCTCGAGATAAAAATAACAGTACACAAATAAACAAAAGAATGGTAGAATAAAGGTAAATTATAATAAGAGGTGATAGCTTTGAAAAAAGTCCTTTCCGCCGTACTGACAGCGGCGCTGCTGGTCAGTACCGTGCCGGCTGCCTTTGCGGCTTCGGATATTGATGGCCACTGGGCAAAGTCCTACATTACTGAGCTGCATGAAAACGGCATTATCAATCCGTCTGCCAGCACGGGCAACTACGGCCCGGATGACAAGGTAACGCGCTGGGAGTTCATGCGCTATATCAACCGCGCGTTCGGCTTTACCGAAAAGGCGGATATCAGCTTCTCGGATGTCAATTCGAGCGATGTTTTCTACGAAACCGTGCAGATTGCGGTCAAGCAGGGTTATATCAACGGTGTCGGCAACAACCGTATGGCGCCGGAGGGCACGCTGACCCGTGAGCAGGCGGCAACCATCCTCGGCCGACTGCACAAGTACACGCCGACGGCTGACCTGTCTGCGCTGGATATGTTCTCTGATCGGGCCAAGCTGAGCGATTACAGCAAATCCTACGTTGCGGAAGCGGTCAAGCAGGGTTATATCAACGGCTACACGAACGGTACCTTTAAGCCGCAGGGCACGCTCAGCCGAGGCGAAATCGCCAAAATGCTGTACGGCTATATGGGCACCTCGCTGAATAAGAACGGCAACGTGTATTCGCAGGCTACGCTCAAGAGCGATACCAAAAACGTTACGATTTCCGTACCGTGCACGCTGGCCGATGCGGATATCAAGGGCAATCTGTACATCACCGAGGGCGTTCTGGCGGGCAATGTAACGCTTGAGGATGTCACCGTTGCGGGCGATATCATCGTCAGCGGCGGCAATGTAACGCTGGACGGTGTTTCCGCACTCGAGATGGTTGTCTCCAACCCGACCGGACTGACCCCGCAGGTCATTGCGACCGGCAATACCAACATCGGCACCACCGAGGTAAAAACCTCTGCAACGCTGACCGAGAGCAATCTGGCAGCGACTGCAGGCGGCTTCTCCGATCTTAAAATGAACGGCAGCAGCGTCAGCCTGACGCTGGATGCAGCTGTCTGGGACGTTGCCAATGAGCAGACCGGCACCATCCTGACGACCGGCAGCACCTCCATCAGCACGCTTACCGCGAACGGAAGAACCACTGTCACCGGCGGCGGCTCGGTCCAGAAGGCGGTGCTCAACTCCAACGGCTGTGAGCTGACCATGCAGCCGACCAGCGTTGAGCTGGCGAGCGGCGTCACCGCGAAGATTGCCGGCAAGGACGTTGCGGCGTCCACCAGCGTTTCGGTTTCTCCGTCCACGCTGTCCATCGACGTGAACAACAAGGACGCGATCGCGTTCTCCTACGAATTCACCTTCAACGCGGACAAGAACGATCTGACCCGTGTTTCGGTCAACGGCACCAATCTCAAGCAGGGCACGGATTACAACCTGCTGAGCGACAAGAACGGCATTCGCGTGTACAAAACCTATCTGTCCACGCTCAAGGCGGGCACCTACACCGCAGAACTGACCTTTGAGGACGGCTCCAAGGCAGCCATCGGTCTGGCGGTCAGCAACTCGGCGCAGAGCGCAGTCAGCCCGAGCCAGATTACCTTTGATAAGTACGAGCAGTCCGCAAACCATGCCGATCAGACGGTAAACGTCGTTCTTCCGGCGGGCACGCGTCTGGATTCCATCAAAATCGGCAGTACGGTGCTCGAGCGCGGCACGGATTACACCTATAATGCAACGAACGGCACGATTCGTCTGCTCAAGGAGACGCTTGCCAAGAAGAGCAAGGGCACTTATACGGTTACATTCGTACCCAATCAGGGTTCGTCCTTTACCTGCTCGCTGAGCGTGGTAGATACCGCGCCGGTGAACGAAGTGGTTCCGGGCACGGTTGATTTTGACGCGAACACCTCGTCCGGCGGCTACGCCGATCTGGTGGTAACGCTTAACATGGTAGACGGCGCAGCGCTCAAGAATATCCGCTCGAACGGCAAGACGCTCGAGGAGAACTGGCAGTACAAGATCAAGGGCAGCAAGGTCACGATCAACAAATCTGCGGTTGCGGAATTCGGCAAGAGCGGCGCATCCTACGCGGATTTCGTTTTTGTGATGAGCAAGGGTCAAAGCCCGACGCTGCGTGTCAACTACGTTACCACTTACGCGCTGACGGCTTCCGTGGTAGATGATCTCGGTCTGCCGATTTCGGGCGCGTCCGTCACCTTCACGCCTTCGGACGCGGAGAGCGGCACGGCAGCGCAGACGCTGACCACCGGCTCGGACGGCACGGCAACCGTTTATGTCAAGCGCGGCTCGTACGTTGTAACGGCAACGCATTCGCGCTTTACCGCGGCGGTTACGCAGACGGTCAAAATCTCTGCAGGCCGCACGGTCAAGCTGACCGGCGAGATTCTTGAGAATGTACAGCTGGTTGTCACCAACGCGTACGGCGCACCGCTGTCCGGTGCGGTTGTCACGGTCGGCGGCAAGAGCATCACCACCGGCACGGACGGCACGGCGTCGTTCAGCCTCAAGCGCGGCAGCTATGTGGCGCAGGTGGCGTGCACCGGCTACTCTGCACAGAGCGTACAGCTTTCCGTAACCGATTCGATTCGTGAGCGCGTACAGCTCAAGTAATTTCTCCAAAATGCAAGCCGCCCGGTTTTCCGGGCGGCTTTTTTGCGCGCTTTTACAGGCGGATGGGGGATAGGGCGCAAGGGCGTCAAAACGGCGCACAGTGGCTTGCGGTTGGGGATAAGGGCGTCCTCCTGACGGGTGATGGACTGGTACGGTCGGAATGTTCCGTCATCATAGCCGGTTACAATACCGAGCGCCGCTGCCAGACAGACACTCTCATTCTCGCAGTCGGAAAAGGCCGCTGTCGGAGCCGCGGAGGCATTCGGCTGCACCTTTTGATACAGCTTGACCGCCAGTCTGCAGAAATCCACGCGCGTGATATTCAGCCTGGGATAATAGAAAGAAAGCGAAATATCATGTTCCCGAGCGGCTTCCAGTTCCGCCTTGGCCCAGCTGCTTTCCTGCGAAGCGTTAGCCGGAAGCCGGATTTCACCGCTTTTGCCGTCCAGCTGGTAAAGCGCGGTGCCGCGCTTGCCGATGTAGCGGCTGTCCGTCCAGCTGAGCCCGTCGAAGTCGTGGCTGTCGACAAACTGGCCGGTTTTGTAGATCAAACCGTACGTTTCGTTGCCGATTGCTCCTTTTCGGGAACCAATCCACAAAGTACTGCCGGTCTGAATTGGCATCAGGCCATTCGTAAAATGCGGCGTGGATACAGCACCGCAAGCGCCGTCGATATCATCGCGGATAACCTTCATGTTTTCGTCGAGCAGCACAAGTGTCGGAATATCATACTGCTCGGCAGGCTGCTGTACTGCAGCCGTCAGCGGACGTTTCGCATAGACACCGATGAAGAAACAGTCATCGCCTGTCATGCCGAAATAGGTGCCTTTGACCGGCGTCTGAATCGGTGTGACCGTTCCGCTCGCATCGGCATAATAGAACGAAGAAGCCTGGTTTTCATAACGAGTCAGCAGAAATCTGCCGTCTGACAGCACACCGATTGTGGTATATTCTGCGGGAACGATCATTTTTCCGGTTTTCAAATCGGCAATACCGTACAAGCTGTCGGAAGGGATTTTGTACAGATTTTTTCCGGCACGAGCGCATACGCTGCTATGCGGGATTGGCCGCTGTCTGCGGAAAGATAATCTGCGGAAGTATCTGCCTGCCACTGCTGCTGCAACTGTGTTAAAGCAGTGCTCGGTATCGATACCGCACCGGCTCCCGCCGCCATGCTGCCCGCGATCAGCGCGGCTGCACATAAATAATGCCATCGTTTCATAAAAATACCTCCTGCCTGTGAAGTCCTTCGCTTGCTATAACCGTTAGACGAGGAAAAATGCGACAAAGTTCTCTCAAAAAATTTATTTTCATGTCACAGTTGACAGTGCAGAATGGTTAGGTTATATATATGGTATAAATTCATCGGGCAAGGGGATAGGGAACATGAAAAAACGAATGGTTTTGCTGTCTGTACTCGTGCTGTGCGGCTGTATGCTGATTGGCGCCGGAGCCGCAGATGCCGCATCGCAAACGCAGCTTACGCAGCAGGCAATTACGCATTTTCAACAAAGCCCACCAGAAGAGGATACCAGTTATCCGGGATATCCGACATGGAAAACTTGGCAAATTGACAGCTGCGAGGTTTTTCCGTGTCGACTGATCGAGGAAAAGGACATCTGGGAGCTGATATTTACCCCGAGTGACGATAGCAGCCGATGGATCTGTGCGGTCGATCTGTCCGCCGGAAAGATCATCACACCGCTGTTCAACGGCAGCATGTGGAAAGCTGCGAATGATCAGCTGCTGCTGGAGACCGGCGGCAGGTATCAGCTGTGTGACCTGAACGGTAGCTTGACCGATGTATCCATTCCTCATGCCGGTCATGTACTGGCAGTCGATGATCAAGGATATGTCCTTTGCCAGTACCCCGTCACCAGCACTGTGCGGACCGATAGCGGCACGATGAATTACACATTTTGTCAGTACACGCTGCTGGGACCGGATTTTACCGTCCTGCAGGACGGCATCGACCAGTATTACAACGTTGGTCAGTATGATTACTCTTATGATAGCGAACTGTTTTATAACGATCTCGCCGCTGTCCGTGTCGGTGCGTCCGACTGGTATCTGCCGGACGGCGGACCGTGGCCGCGGCTGTATTTCAACAGTAAATATATGTTCATCGACCGCAGCGGCAAGATCGTTAGCAACGCGCGCTATGATGAAGTATCGAACGAAAACAATCGCTGGTTTGGTTGTCACGGTACGACCGAGTATCTGTTGGACAGCAACGGAAATGAGCGCGAACAGGCGAATTACTGCTATGTTCCCAGCACTTGGGCTGAAAATATAGTCGAACAAGCGGAGAAAGACGGACTCCGACTGTCCTATCATACACCATACCGCCTGAATATCCACCGCGATGAATTCTGCAAGCTGGCTTGGCAAACCATTCAGACGGTAAACCCAAACATCAATCTGCCTGAACTGGCACAGCCGTTCTCCGACTGCGATGAAGACATAGTACGTCAGATCGCGGCACTCGGTATTGTTACCGGTTATGAGGACGGCACCTTCCAGCCTACGCGCGAGCTTTCCCGGCAGGAAGCGGCGGTTATCCTGCAGCGCCTTTATACGGTGCTGTATGGAAAGATCGAAGCCAGTCCTACGCTCTATGCCGACAACGGGAGTATTGGCGTATGGGCAAAGGATTCTGTCTATGCGATGAGGCAAACCGGTATCATGCAGGGCGTAGGAGCGAATCGATTCGATCCGAAGAATGGCTATACTTGCGAGCAGTCGATCATCACAATGCTGCGTATGACGCAGAAGGCGTAATCAGGGAGGAAAATCATGCGTATTGTGAAAAAATACTGGCTGCCGCTGCTGGCGCTTGTGCTTGCGATTGGACTGGCGGTCTGGCGAATCGGCTATCTGGAGCGGACGAACACGTCGCTCAGCATGGAAATCGGCAGCAGGGAAGCTCTGCAGAACGGAGAGCCGATCACGCTGGAGAATCCGGTTGTTCTGTACAAAAACGAGCCGTATGTGCCGCTGAAAGAGATCGTTGAGCGCCTTGGCGGTACGACAGACGGCAAAACCTACAAACTGCACGGTGCTGAGACCGCTGTCTCCGGCGTGGAACGGAATGGTGTGCTGTACACGCCGTTTTCGTACCTGTGGGACAGCCACATTCCGCAGATACGGTGGGATAAGAGCCGCAACCGCGTTATCATCACCGAGGCACCGGATGAAATTCCGCTGACCCGCCGGTGGCTGTTCTGGCGGCACAAAACCGTGCGCGGACTGCGTGTCGGAGACAGCGAAGCACGGTTCCTCGATCTGTACGGCTCGCCGGACGCACGGGACGAAACGATGGTGGACCTGCTGCGTGTCACCATCGAAAACGGCATCGTAACCGAGATTTTCATGGGACGTTATGAGTAAGCAAAAAGGACTTCGTCAAAACGAAGTCCTTTTTGATATGGCTGGTTACTTGATGATTTGATACATGCGCTCGATGGTCACAATGGACTGCTCTGCGGTGTAGCCGTCCGTCGGGCAGAACTGATTGTTCTCCTTGCCCTGCATGATGCCGGTCTGGCGCATTGCGTAAACGCTGTCGCGCGCCCAGTCGCCGATTTTGGCATCGTCGGCGAAGGCCTTTTCGGAAACCACGTCCGTCTTGCCGCCGAGTACCTGATACAGCCGGTCAAGCATGGCGGCAGCCTCCTGACGGGAGATGGTCTTGTACGGACGGAAGGTGCCGTCCTCGTAGCCGGTGACAATGCCAAGTGCGGCGGCATTGTTCACGTTCGGGTCGTCCCTGCAGTCGGTGAACTTGGTTTCCAGAGCCGGAATCTCCTTGTTGGGATAAATCTTGTTGTACAGGTTCATCGCCAGCATGGTGAAGTTTTCGCGGGTAATGTCCAGCCTGGGATAGGAGAATGACTCAGTGAGACCGTGCTCTCCTGCGGCAGCTACTTCGGTTTTGGCCCAGCTGCTGTACTCCTTGACGTTTGCGGGCAGCAGGGTTTCGCCGCCCTTGCCATCCAGCAGATAAGATTTTGTGCCGCTGCTGCGTGTGCCGATAAAGTGCTGATCGTACCAGAAAATCTGGTTAAAATCGTGCTTGCCGACAAATTTTTCGGTTTTCGGGTCAAACAGACCGCAGGTGCCGTTGCCGCTCGTATTTGACTTGTCAATACGTTCCCACTTGGTGCTGCCGGTCTTTGCGATGAAGAAATCGGCGTACCAATCCGGTACCATGTCGATGTCATCGAGGATGATGTTCATGTCTTTGTCGGCCAGAGCAAAGAAGGTGACATCCTCAACCTGTGTGGTTGGACCATCGCCGGAATACGGGTCATATACCGGCTTTTTCACGTTTTTGAAGAGCACGAACACATTGCTGTTTGGCTCATACGTCGCAAGCTCATAACCGGACGGCAGCTTCATCGGCGTCAGTTTGCCGGTTTCATCGGCGAACCAGTAGTTGGGATGATGATCAGCGTCGTACTGGCTAACCAGTGTTTCCGTGCCGTCAAGCGCAATGTAATAATCGTACTCCACAGGAACAACCAGCTTGCCAGTTGCTTTGTCCAGAATACCATACTTGTGTGTGCTGTCAGCTGTCAGGTTAACCAAATACTGTTTCGCGTTGAGGTTCGAGAGGATAATCTCGCAGTTTTCACTGGTAAAACCGAGCGTTTTCACCTGACCGTAATCCCTGATCTCCTGCTGTACCTTAGTCATAGCCGATTGCAGCGTATCCTGTGCCGCACTGGGCAGTTCCGCCGCCTGTGCCGAGAACAGCAATGCACCGCTCACCACAACACCGAGTAACGCCTTCTGAAACCGTTTCATATTTTTTCCTCCTTTTCACTGTTAATGCTTATACTCTCTATCCTGTATATGACAATAACGAATGCCATCGACAGCACGGTCGTTGCTGCGGTGGGGTCATTGCCATATATCAGCTTAGACGTTTGTTCCGTATGGTTTGTTCCGCCTGTTTCAAAATTTTTTCGGACATCGAACCGGTACGCCAAATGCATAGCCGGAACGGCATGGAACGCGTACCGTATGCGCGTTTCTGCACAGGAGAACTGTTATATTTATTGTATAGCTTTTTCCGGAAGGACGCAACAGGAAAGCTGCAGAGGCGGGATTGAAAAATCCTCAAACCGACGGCGCACATGTTTGACAGACCGTGCCCGTTCTGGTATAATATTTACACGCCGCCATGGCGGAACTGGTAGACGCAGGGGACTTAAAATCCCCCGGTGTTAAAACCGTGCCGGTTCGATTCCGGCTGGCGGCACCAAGAAAAAGCGCTGTATTCGCAAGATACAGCGCTTTTTTGTTGCAGATTTTGAGTGTCCGGAAAGTCTTTCTAACAGATTTCTAACAAATCGAATTTCCAGTTAATCATTGCGGGTGTAGAACGTGGCGCGGCCGGAGCCGTGGCGGCTGATTGCGCCTTCCTTGATCAGCTGACGCAGAGCGCCCTCCACAGAGGTTCGGCTGATGGTCGGGCAAAGCTCTAGCAGCTCACTTTTGGTAAATTTCCCAATTCGTCCGGATACTGCGCGGCGTACGATTGCAGCCGCATTCTGTCTGCCACCGACAATATCAATTCGCTCTTCAAAGTCACGATATGCAGCCAGAATGATGCGAAGAAGATACTTAATGAACGGCGTAGGATCTTCTTGATTTTCATGCCATCCGGTCTGACATTGTTCAAGAGCAGCATAATATAGATCTTTATTTTGGGCGATTTTGCTTTCGAGAGAGATATATCGACCGATTACATATCCTGCGCGATACAGCAGCAGCGTTGTCAACAGGCGGCTCATGCGGCCGTTGCCGTCATTGAATGGATGGATACATAGAAAGTCGTGAATAAATACAGGAATGAGGATTAAATCGTCAATCTCCTGAGCGGCAGAAACACGGTTGTAGTTCTCGCAGATACTGTCAATGGCAGCAGGTGTTTCATAAGGTGGAAGTGGTTCAAAAAGGATAAAAGCACGTCCATTCGCATCGACGGCGCTGATAAAGTTCTGAGAATTCTTAAATTGTCCACCGATAGATTTCTCAGAATAGCGATACAGGTCACGATGCAGCTGTAAAATATAGCTCGACCGCACCGGAATATACTCGTAATTTTCATGGATGGTGTTCAAGACATCACGGTAGCCCATGATCTCCTGCTCATCACGGTTATGAGGCGTGGTTTTATCCTGTACCAGCTGTTTCAGACGTGTATTTGTTGTCCGAATGCCCTCAATTTCATTGGACGCTTCCGTGCTCTGTATTTTTGCAATCTCGATCAAACGATCTAAATCAGCTGGTTTCTGCCGCAGGTACATCTCCTGACGACCTTTGTATTCGTGAAGCTGCGCTACAAGTCCCAGCAGCTCACTGTCCCATGTACGGCCTTTCAGCCGAGAATAGTCGAATATCCGCATTGCGCTCACCTCGTGTCCTTTCGCTCATATTATACCCTGTTTTGAGGGATAATACAATGCAGAAAGCGCTAAATTGCCTACCATTGAGTGGATAGCAATTAAGTTCTTTTAGGTATCGGCATTTGCGGTTTTCCCTGACTTTGAATATATTGCATGATAAAATTAATACAGTTTTGCACAAATATGTACTCGAAGGTTTTATAACTTAGTGTTGTTTCAAATCCATATTTGTCTATATTATAAGTGATTTAATACAAATAACTCGCTCATAAAATGTGAGCAAAGCAGAAAATCTCGCTCTGATTTTGCGCAATCGATTTTGAAATTTGCTATTTTGCGTTTCAAAAAGCCCAGTATCGCATCTTTTGACGTGATACTGGGCCTCATGTTCAATTCCATTCCTCGGACAGAAGAAAATCGCGGATGTTTCGGTGCTTGATACCATTTCGGCTCATATCGAATTCATCGAGGGAAACAACATACTTCGGGAAGTTGTCACGAATAGTATCATATGCGCCGAATTCACGATTCACCGTTTCTTCCGATGCCAGCAGATAAGTGACCTGAACATACAGTTTTTCACCGCGTTTGTCGCATACAAAGTCGATTTCTTTATCGCCTGTTCTGCCGACAGTGACCTTGTAGCCCCGACGCAGCAATTCCAGATACACGATATTCTCCAAGATGAGATTGATATCCCGCATATTGCCGCCGAAAACAGCCTCGCGGATACCGTGATCGGCAATATAATACTTCTCGTTGGAAGCGAGAATCTGCTTGCCCTGCAAATCTTCTCGCTTCACCTGATAAAACAGATAAGCCTCGCAGCAGTATTTGATATAGTTTAGGATCGTTTCTGGGGCGACGGTGCGCTGCTCGCTTTTCAGAAACTTTGCAAGAGAAGTTGCGGAGAAGGTCGTACCGACATTGGCGATTACATAGGCAATAATCCGTTCCAGCAAGTCGATGTCCCTGATTTTATTTCGCTGCACGATGTCCTTGAGCTGGACGGAGTTGAATAGATCGTGAAGATATTGCTTAGATGGAGCATCTGCGTAGCAGAGGTTCGCAAGGTAAGGCATGCCGCCGGCAAGCAGGTATTTTTGGAAACACTGCTGGATGGATTCACTGGGGGCAATTGAACGATATAGCTCCATGAATTCTCCGAATGAGAACGGGTAAATCACGAACTCCACATATCGTCCGCCCAGATAAGTCGCAAGCTCACCGGACAGCAGCTTTGCATTTGAGCCGGTGATGTAGATGTCGCAATCTAACGAAACGCGGAAAGAGTTGATGCACTTTTCCCAGTCCTTGACCTCCTGTATCTCATCAAAGAACAGGTAGACCTTGCCTTCCATTGCCGCAGCTCGCTTGGTGATCTCATCGTGCAGAGCCTGAGCGGTTTGCAGACGAGAATAGCTCATATCTTCAAAGTTGATGGAGATAAACTGCTCAGGGCTGACACCGGACCCCATGAGTTCCTGTTTAATCAGTTCCAGCATGACCGACTTTCCACAGCGGCGGATACCGGTCATGACCTTGATAAGATCTGTTCCGATAAACGGACGGATGCGGCTCATATACAATTCGCGTTTGATCATAAAGCTTAGCTCCCTTCCTGTGGCTGACCATAGCATATCACATTTACGGATGATACTCAATGATAAAATTTGAATTTTATAAGTTATAACTGTTAAAATTCAAAATTCGACAAAGAATTTCAGACCCTTGTAAAAGGACTCCGCCCATAAAAGCTTGTCGCGTATAAAGAGAGAAATCGCTCAGTTATGAAGTGTAACCGAGCGATTTTCTTTACCTGTTTTTGCAGTTGTCGCAGCGCTTTTTGCAGCGTTTGCCGGACTTTTCGCCAAAAAATTCGCGAATCATGCCCCAGCGGCATTTGTGATTTTCACAGGCGTAGTCATGCAGAGCCTCGAGCGCATGCAGGCGCTCCTTGAGCTCGGCTCCTTTGAGTTCCATCTGATTTTCCTGGAGGAGGCGGCGGTTGATGGTAAAATCGTACTCGTGCCAGAGCAGCAGTGCGGTGGACTTTTTGCCGTCACGTCCCGCTCGTCCGGCCTCCTGCGTATAGTCGTCCAGGCCGATAAGCGGCGCATGGTGGATAACGAGCCGAATGTCGGGAATATTGACACCCAGACCGAAGGCGTTGGTGGCCACCATCACCTTTACCTTTCCGCTTGCAAAGTGCTCCAGACGGGCAGGCTTGTCCTCACATTTGCCGTGGTAAAACTCCGCCTTAAAACCCTGTTTGCACAGGTATCGGCACAGCTTTTCCACGCGGTCGATGGTGTTAGTGTATATAATGACGCGATCGCCCTTGTGCTGTCGGAGTTTTTTACAGATAATCTCGCGCTTGCGCAACTCGATAAGGTCGGAGGCCTTGCGGCCGCCCAGACCGTGCCCGACCTCGATCACACGCAGCTCGATGTTGTCGCGGGTCACACTGCCGCGGATAACATGTGCGTCCTCGATGCCCAGCTTTTCGAGGATGTACCGCTCGGTGGTTGGCGTAGCTGTCGCCGTGAATGCACCAACCACCGGAGGCGTCGAGAGGCTCTGCACGAAGTCGCGAATGCGCAGGTAGTCCTCGCGAAAGCCGGGCCCTTGTTTGCAGACGCAGTGCGCCTCGTCAATCATGATGCCGGCAGGGTCAGCCTGCCGGAGGGCCGTCTGCACTTTGCGGTTCTGCAGCATCTCGGGTGTGACGAACAAGAGCAGCAGCTCGCCCTGCTCAATCTGTGCGAGGACTGATTTGCGCTCGGCCGAGGAGTGCAGGCTATTCAGGCAGGCGGCGGCAACGCCCTTGTCATGCAGCTGGCGCACCTGGTCGAGTTCGAGCGCAAGGTGCGGTTCGATGACGATCGTCAGGCGTTCCTGCACCATAGCGAAACTGGTAAAAATTAACGATTTTCCAGCCGAGGTCGGCATCAGCGTCAGCAGGTTGCGGCCGGTGAGCAGGGTGTTCAGGGCCTCCTTCTGAAAGGGACGCAGGTCCTCGATGCCGAGTATGTGAAGGGCGGTTTCCAATTGCATATTTCATTTTCTCCTTTATCTTAATGATAGTACAGGACTGACGAACCGATTAAAACGGCTTCACAGCCTCACGATCTGCACGCGCAGCTGAAAGCAGCGAAGCCGTTCTTTTGACCGGTTTTTCTAATTTTTAAGCATGCTAAAATGTTGCGTTTTTACGGCGTGAAGCGATTATTCAGCTACTTCACGGCCGTTTGACAGACAAATAAGAGCGTGGGAGATGGAATCCCGCGAACGACCGCGGACGTTCTTCGAGACGGTTTTCATGATGCCATTCTGGACCAGGTAGCGGCGGAACTCGACGGAGTCGCCTGCCCGCAGACCAAGCCGCCGCGTCATAAATTTTGGAAAATCTTCTTTCAGCTCAAACGCAATGAAGGTCTCTCCCTGGCTGTCGGTGTACCGGAATGCCAGCTGCTCCGGGGTCATCTCCGAGGCGTCCGGCGCGATGAGGGAGTCGTACTGGGCGGTGTCGCGAACGATGTCAAGCGCCATGGCGAATCGGCGCTGACGCTCAGCTTGCTGATCCTCGCGAGCCGCGATCAGTCGCTGTGACCAGTCGGTCAGAGGGCCGGTATGTCCGGTAATGCCGAACAGTGCATCGTCGAACTCCTGCGCGATGGCCCAGAGGTACGCCTGCGCATAACGGATACCATCGAGGGCAAGCCACCCGATGTGCTCGCTGATTAGGGCAGCCAACCGCTCAGCGTCCTTCATCAGCGACCCGAACGCATTGCGCAGAACGGCGATGTGCTCCGGATTGACGTTCTCGAAAGCCGGCCAGTCTAGCGCGAAAATCGCGTTCTCGGCAGGCAAGGCATCGCCGGTCAGCAGCGGCAGAGTATTAAGAGGGTGTTTGGCGATGCCACTGTCGAGAAGTTCGCAGTGGGTGTTCTGAATGGCGCAAGTCAGCTCACGTTGCACAGGCTCGCTGTCCAGATTGACAAGGACCGGCAGGCCATTGACCTGCTCCAACGTCCGAAGGTCCTTTTTCTCCTGCAGTGTGATTTCCAGAAGGCGGATTGCGCTCTGGCCGTCACTGCGGCCGAAAGTAAAACTGCCGAGAACATCGCGGAGCAAATCATGCTGCATTTCGGCTACTGCCTCGTCCTCGCTGAGCCGCAGTGCTGGGTAAAAAAACGGCTTAGCGTCCTCCTCCAGCAGCGGCATCAGGGACGCCAGAACCGCGGCGTGCATCGCCCAAACGATCGCAATGGGCGTTTCGCGGAGGGCGGCTGCGACCTGCTCCACAGAGGGCGGTACGAGAAAACGTGTATTGCATCTGAGTTGGGTTCGCCACTGGGACATACGGTCTACATAAATTGGATTTTTCAGGAAATCGAGAGCTGTCAGCTGGCGCACAGTCTGAACGAGGGCGCGCTCCTTGCCGGAGAGGTTGATTCCGGCGATACCCACGCCGTTCTCGCTGACCGCTGCCTGAACAGCCGACAGAAGGACTCCTTTTTTGTACGCAAAAACCTCAATTTCGTAACGAATCAGGCACTTGTCGCACATGACGACGATGTTGGGCGCCGGCAGCGGCAGCATCTCGAAATAAGTATCGCTGTGGTCAGCCAGGCCGCGCTTGTCGGCGTGCAGCTTTTCAGCGGTGTTGAGCTGACCGCGCACAGCGTTCTTCCAGTCGTCGATAACCTCCAGCTGGTCGTCGGTCAGCATGTCACGCGAAAAGTTGCGGGTGAATGCCCTCGGTGCCTCAAAAATGAAAGCCTCACGGTCGAGGATTGCCTCGAGCAGATTTTTCATGAGCTTACGTGCAGATTCGATAATTTTTTTCTTCATTTTGATCTTCCTTTCTGAGAAAAAAGGGAGAAGAACTCCCTTTTTAGTTGTTCTGCTCCACATTCAGAACCGTGCTCATAATCTCGAGCGCGTGCTCCTTGCTGCGGGCGTCGATGTGCGCATAGCGTGTCGTCGTCAAATACGAGGCGTGCCCGAGGTAGCTCTGAATCTCGCGCAGACTGCATCCCTCGTGGAGGAGCAGCGTCGCGCAAGTGTGCCGAAGGTCGTGAAAACGAATCTTCGGCAGGTCGCTATGCGCAATCCGCCAGCGAAAATGGTCAGACACATACTCGGGCGAGAGCAGCTTGCCATTCGCATCGACGAACACATAGTCTGCGTCTGCGGTCCGGTATCGGCGCTTTTTTGCTCGATTTTCCTCGATTTGAGCCTTGCGGCGCTCCAGTCGCTGGCGGATATCGTCCGACAGTGGGAATGCGCGGCGGCTCGCCTCGGTCTTGAGGTCGTTGCTGCGGACAAGCTGGCGCTTGCCGTTAATCCGGACTTCAGCGACCTTGTGCCGGATTTGGAGGGTGCCGGTCTCGAAGTCGATGTCCAGCCAGCGAAGGCCAAGGATTTCGCTGCGGCGCAGGCCATAAATGACCCCAATTCGGATAATGTCCTCAATCGGGTCGCCCTCGAACAGCCGGAACAGCTGTCCGATCTGCTCCACCGAAAGCGTTTCGCCCTGAAATGTCTCGACACGAGGCGCTTTGACGCACTTTACGGGGTTTAAAATGGGCGCGCCGTTGCGGATCTCATCGTTGAACACCGACCTGATTAACGCCAGGTGGTGCTGAACAGTGTTCGCGGACAGGCCTGCATCGCTCAAAAATTCGCAGTAGCTTTCCAGGACGGTGGGAGAGATCTCGTCCATCGTCAGGTCGAGCTTGCGGAAGTAGGGCAGTAAGCGGGCGGTTATGTGCTCGTAGCCCTCGAAGGTGGAGGGTGCCACCTCGGAGCGCTTGCGCGTCATCCAGCGGCGGACAACCTCGTCGAACGGTACCTCACCGACCTCGGCTACCGCCCAGCCAGCTTGACGGGAGCGGCGGTCGTAGTCCGCCTGCAACTCGACCAGCTTCGCGTCGAGCAGCTGCCTGGCGCGACGCTGGTTGCCCTGCACCGGCAATCCGGTGCTGACCCATTTCTGGTGCAGCTTGCCGGTGCTGTCGGGAATGCGGAGTACCATATAGAACCGACCGTTCTTCTCCTGGAGGGTGCCGGTGACAAGTGGTTTTAGGTGTCGCATCTGATTCATCATCTCCTTTACTCGTGACGAAAGTTGTGATAATATAAATATATATATAAATCTGGCCAGATTTGTTTGTTTATTGTGCCAATATAATATCATGCAGTGAACGCTTTGACGATGCAGTTTTGGGGCATTTCGGGTACACACTCACGGGGGAGTTATTTTGAGACTGGTAATAAACAAAGAGAAACGGCCGCAGCCCGAAGGGGCTACGACCGTTGATGACAATATTTTTCAGAGCGAGCAGCACCGAGGGGTACGCCTTGTACTGGATCAGTTGAATACTTTTTTCTCGGCATGCGAGCTGATGGACCTGCCGTTCGACAATCCGTTCGCGTTCTTTGTAAAATTGGACAAGATGCTTCACCATCCGGACAAATTCTGCTTGGCTGGTAAACAAACAGACCTAAACGAACACCGCTTTCTCCCTATGGGAGTGTTGCTGTTGTATGCGTGCTACGGCAACGACCTGTTCGCATTATCTGATGCGGCGCGTGATGCCCGTTTCAGCACATTGTGGCAGCAACTTTCTCTTCGGTACATCGAAGACGAATTGAATCGGCTAGGTATCAAGCAGACAATTTGCCGACTTGTTGCGCGCGCAGAGCGGCGAGATATTTATCGACTTTACCCAGAGCTGATTCAGTTCAATGAGAACAACACCTCCTTCAGCCTGCGCAACGGTACATTACCGCTGCAGCATGTTAAGCATAAGTGCAGAGGGGAAATGCCTGATTTTTTCGTTCAGGACTTGTATCACCTGTTTCTCTCCTATTACGAAGCGCAACATGGCGCAACATGCTCTATTTCCGCGGAGGCGAAACTCCCGGAGGCGGCACAGCAAATGACGGTGTATATGGAAGGACTGCTCAAGCTGCGTACTTTAGAACGAGATGCAGTAGAAGATACTGAACAGCTATCCAAGCATGTGGTGAAATTACTTGATTTAGCCAAAGCTTATCCTTATTTGTTCCATTCAACGGCATGCTGTCCGTTACCGCCTTGCTCTGAACTTAAAAAGTTTTATACGCAGGTTCATAGTGATAAACCTGTTGAAACTAATCGGCTTGGCAGTAAGAAAGCACGGGATACAGCATTAGCCAGTCTGGCAAATGCAATCAGTCCGTTTTCGAAGGACCAATTCGATGGATTGGTTAACCGGCTGCAGCAACTGCTGCACAGCTATACAGATAACCCGGTATTTCATTTTTTTGATACCGCATACAAACAGATAGCAGTCTTTCCGGCATTTCGGAGAATAGCTCCGGCATATTTCTGGAGACTGTTCGTTCAACACGCCGATCCTCTCTATAAACAGAAAACATATCTGGTATCGGATTCGCCCAAAGCCGCCGATTTCTCGCTCACGCCATTTATTCGGCCAGGTTTTGCTAATCTGCAGAGCGCGGAACGCACATCCAATAAACGTGCAGAGCATCAATGCAGACTGTATGAGGAATTAGTGAAGTATTTCGAAGAGCACAGCAAAACGGTCATACTTGGTGCGGATATGGCTGAAGAGATGAAGCGGCCAGTCAGCCTGCATTTTCTTCAAAAGCATTTGCTTGTGAACTTCGATATTTACACAGATACCGGTATTACCGGCGTGACGCTGTCGAATGCGGTTCCGCTTTACCGTTTGTTCAAGCCGCTGTACGATGCTCTGGCTTCAATAGACGGCGAGCTGTGGGAACAGATGCCGTACAGCGAATCATCTTCGGCCACGCTCAAACAGGCCGATGAGTTTTACTGTAGGAAACGCAGTGATACCGATGCATTGAGTTTCCTGCGTGAGTCTACGGGTCAGCCACCAATCGAGCGAAAGAAAAACTTGACACTCGAGCAATGCAAGAGCTTTGTGGATGCGGCCTTGATAGCAAAAGACGGTTCGCTGACCGAGCGCATCAATACCTATATCGCAGAGCATAAGGAACTGTCCGAGTACGCGGAGCAATCCGAAGAAAACCGCAAGATTCTGCATTGGACGATTTACCGTATGGCGTTGGAACGCTGTGCATATTCGCTTTCCCGCTCGCTGATGGAGCAGTTTATACAGATACTGGACGGGTGGCTCGGCGAACAGGATCTCGAGAACCTGTGGACTATGTTTTTTGAGGAACACAAGGAAGCATTCGTATGGAATACGATAGCAGACAAAATCCGATTTGGCCCTGTGCAGATGTATGGGCGTATCCTATGTAAAATTGATTTGCCAGCGACTCAGTTACCTGCACCTAAGGAAGCCGCAAGGTGCGGTATGGTACTCCTCGGCGGAGAGAATGCTGACAGCTATGCAGAGTATATTGCGGAACTGGAGCAAAATTATGTTCTGGCAATGTACAGGCTGAAAACGTCCGACGGGGACTGGTCGGAGAAAGGCACAAAAGCCGCCCTGCTGGCAAAGCAAAGCGGCTTTTCAGGCGTTGTCCTTCCGACGTATACCTTATATAAAGAGCTGGTGCAGGATACGGATGACGCAGAATCTATCCATCTAAAACTCTGGGCGCAATATTATATGCAGTATACGGCAGCGATTCGAAGCATCAAAGCCGAATGCGGTAACGATTTCGCTATAATTGGTGAGGTGGACTGTCGGGATGGTGAACAGGTGACACTGAACGCGCTCGATGTCATCAGCTTCTGGCTGGCGCAGGACGGTGCGGATGCAGTCATTGTCCGATATGACGGTGCGCTGACTGGGCAAGTTGTCAACCATATAGCTGCGCTGGCTGGGCGGCTGGCCGTGCCGCTGTTCCTGCAATCGGAGACCATGGCCTTGGAGCAGAAAAGCGATCTGCTTGCCGAGACTGCTATCTTTGGGTATGCACAGCCGCTGCAGATCAGCTGACACACGCAAGAGCCTGCTCGAGCCGCTGCAGACTGCGGGCGTTCTCGCTGATTTCCGGGTGTATGTAGCGAGATGTGGTGATCGGATTGGAATGCCCCATATAAGCCTGAATATCCGTCGTTTCGCAGCCTCGCTGTGCCAGACTGGTCGCGCAGGTGTGGCGCAGATCGTGAAAGCGAATGTGCCGCAGGTCATGTTCCCTCAAGAACTGCCGGAACTGCGCACCCAAACGCTCCGGATGGAGCGGAAGTCCGTAGCGTGCTGTCATTACCGGACCGGACGGCCTGCGCGGCTGACGCTGACGCAAAAGCTGTTCTACCTCCGGATGGAGAGGAAAGGAACGGAAGCTGGACTGGGTTTTCAGCTTGTCGCTGCATATCGTGCGGCAGCGCCCGGATTCGTCATGGACTCGCTTAGCACTATGCCGTACATGCAGCAGCTTTTTCTCCCAGTCGATGTCCTCCCAGCAAAGACCGCAGATTTCGCCGATGCGCATGCCGTACAGGAGCGCGAGCAGTACGGGAAGATGCAGGTCGGTTCCTTTCAGTTCCTCCAGCAGCTTTTGCTGTTCTGCGGCAGAGTACGGACGCGGAATATCGCGTTCCACGCGCGGCAGCTGCACACCACAGATTGGATTGCTGCGATTGAGTCCGTAGCTGCAGGCGGCAGTAAATGCGGTCTGCAATAATTTAAAGTGCATCTGTATCGTGCGCGCTGAATAGCCACACGCGAGCATTGCATCGCGGTATTCCTCCATTGCCATAGGCGAAACGCGGCATAATGCCAATCCCTTCTCGTCAAAGAACTGGCAGGCGTGACGAACAACGGCAGTATAGCGCACAAGGGTGCTTTCCGCAATCGACTCGCGGCAATCATCGAGCCAGCGCTTCAGCCATTCGGATACCGGCTGATAGCGTAGCTCCGGCGAGATGTCCCACTTTTCGCACTGTTCATCCATGCGGTTGATTTCGTAAAGCTCGGCCAGAACACGGCGGCGAGCCTGCTCGACCTGTCTGAAGGACTGATCGATTTTCAGACCGGTGCTTTGCTGATAACGGACACGGCAGTCATTCTCATCGTACTTGACGCGGAGATACCAGTATCCGTTCACGCGCACTGTGCTGACTACAATGTTAGTTTTCATGACAGGAACCTCCTCTGATAATGTACTTACAGGATACTGGAATCTTCGATTTTCCGCGATGCAGTTACAGCGCGGAATGGCTACACACCTTATTTATGGGCAAGCTGATAAAACATCGTTCGTTTCATGCCGGTTCGTCGCATGGCCTCTCGTGCGGTAATTTCGCCGGATTGCCAGAGCGCAAGGACTTCCTCCCAGTTATCCGGTAGAGAAGTGGCAGGCCGCCCGAGGTGTTTGCCTTTGCTTTTCGCGGCATCGATGCCCTCGCGCTGCCGCTGATGAATGGTCAAGCGCTCCTGCTCGGCGATCGTGCCGAGTACCTCGATTAAGATGTTGTTGACCATCTCGAATACCCATTCCTGTCCCGGCGGCAGATCCATCATGGTGGTTGGCAGGTCGATCACCTTGAGATGGATATTGTTCTCCTTGAACCATTGCAGTTCACTGTGGATGTCGGCCTTGCTGCGGCTAAGCCGGTCGAGCGACTTTACGACAAGCGTATCGCCGGAGCGCAGCATAGCAGACTTGAGCGCCTGATAGCCGGGGCGGTCGAGGTTTTTGCCGGACTCCTTATCCGTGATGATTTCTCGATCATCCGCACCGAGCGCGCGAAAGGCCTCGAGCTGACGATCGAGATTTTGCTCGCGTGTGGAAACGCGGGCGTAGTAGAACGTTTTGTGCACCATATCACCTCAAAAAAGTGTCCGGAAAGGTCTTACGCTTTCCG
>OLQH01000312.1_pt1 | contig 56305 bp, 53 predicted proteins | sample 1672671 | NCBI WGS metagenome assembly OLQH01 (sample SAMEA3136712, study PRJEB25190) | human gut metagenome
GACAGCTTATTCAAGTGCGTCCATTTATGGTTTTCCTCTACTTTCTTTCACACTAATTCCTCCTTCCTGGATAAAGCGTAACAGATGCTATTCTTTATATCTATCCAGAAAGTGCAAAATTTATGTAAAATCAAAGTTAACTGTTTGGCCGGTCAGTGGATTTGTTGTGCCAAACGGCTAAAGAGTTAAAAATATGGTAAAAAAATACGAAGCTGTCCGGAGCCTGCATATTTGATGCAAAGGCAGCGGACAGCCGCGTGCTGTGATTTTAGAGGTATTTCTTCAGGACTTCCGCTTTGTCCAGTTTCTCCCAGGGGAGGTCGAGGTCGTGGCGGCCGAAGTGGCCGTAAGCTGCGGTCTGTTTGTAAATCGGGCGGCGCAGATCCAGCATTTTGATGATTCCGGCAGGTCTTAAGTCGAAGTTTTCACGGATGATTTCCACCAGCTTCTCATCGGAGAGCTTTCCGGTTCCATAGGTATCAACCATAATGGAGGTAGGCTGTGCCACGCCGATGGCGTAGGAGAGCTGGATTTCGCATTTATCGGCCAGTCCTGCGGCAACGATGTTCTTTGCCACATAGCGGGCTGCATAGGCTGCGGAGCGGTCTACCTTGGTGCAGTCCTTTCCGGAGAAAGCGCCGCCGCCGTGACGGGCATATCCGCCGTAGGTATCCACAATGATTTTACGTCCGGTGAGTCCGCTGTCGCCATTGGGTCCGCCGATCACGAAGCGTCCGGTGGGATTGATGTAGAATTTGGTTTCATCGTCAATCAGCTCTGCGGGCAGAATGGGATCGAAAACATATTTTTTGATGTCTTCATGGATCTGTTCCTGGGTTACGTCGACATCATGCTGCGTGGAAAGGACAACGGCTTCCAGGCGGATGGGCTTTTCATTTTCATCGTATTCCACGGTTACCTGGCTCTTTCCGTCGGGCCTTAAGTAAGGAAGGGTTCCGTCCTTGCGCACCTTAGTCAGCTGTTTTACCAGCTTATGGGCAAGGCTGATGGGGTAAGGCATGTATTCTTCGGTTTCATTGGTGGCAAAACCGAACATCATGCCCTGGTCTCCAGCGCCGATTGCTTCGATCTGGGCATCAGTCATTTTATGTTCCTTGGCTTCCAGCGCTTTGTCAACGCCCATGGCTATGTCGGGGGACTGTTCGTCAAGAACTACCATAACGCCGCAGGTGTTGGCGTCAAAGCCGTATTCGGATTTGGTATAGCCGATTTCACGCACGGTATCACGCACGATTTTCTGGATATCCACATATGCTTTTGTGGTGATTTCTCCCATTACCATAACAAGGCCGGTGGTGGTGCAGGTTTCACAGGCTACACGGCTCATGGGATCCTGCTCCATCAGCGCGTCAAGAACCGCGTCGGAGATGGCATCGCACATTTTATCGGGATGGCCTTCAGTTACGGATTCAGAAGTAAATAAATGTTTCTCCATGTTTCCTCCTTTTGGACATTTTGTCCTGCAATAAAAAAAGTCCGCTATAAGCGGACCCGATGTTAATGATAATCAAATCCTCTTATTGTTCGAAATGCTCGCTCAGGTTGGCACCTTCCTCTGACGGGGTTGCCGTGGCTTCGCAGGTCCTATGTACCTCCACCACTCTGAATAAGAGATGATACAATATTGAATTTTCTTATCTGTGACTACGTTCCTTACAATACACCATATGCTGCGTTCTGTCAACGGGACATTTCCCGGGAAATGTCCAAAAAACTGAAAAAACAGGAGTATTATATTTCCACCGGCATCCGGATACAGGAAAATAAACAGCCTGGGATGCCGCTGTTTTGATATTCCGCTGTTTCAGGAGCTCAGATCAGACTACCTTAAAACGAAATTTTTTCACGTCTCTTTCGTTATCGACTTTTTCTATCATTGCGCCTAGGCCCCTGAGCTTTTCGGGGAAATTCTCATAGCCTCTTTCGATATAGCGGATATCATCCACGGTGGAGATCCCTTCCGCTGCAAGTGCCGCGATCACAAGCGCCGCGCCTGCCCGGAGATCCGGAGCCGTAATGCTTGCGCCGGTGTAGCGGCCCACGCCGTCAATTATCGCCGTGTTCCCTTCTACTTTAATGTTGGCGCCCATTCTGGTAAGCTCATCCACATATTTAAAACGGTTTTCGAAAATACTTTCCGTTACGATGCTTGTCCCCTGGGAAAGTCCCAGCGCAACAGTGATTTGGGGCTGCATATCCGTGGGGAATCCGGGATAAGGAAGGGTTTTCACATGGGTATGGTTCAGCGGCCTGGATGCCACAACCCTGACTGCGTCATCGGACTCTTCCACCTCACAGCCAATCTCCATCAGTTTGGCGCTGATGGATTCCAGATGCTTGGGAATTACATTTTTTACCGTAACATCACCGCGGGTGGCAGCTGCGGCAAACATGAAGGTTCCCGCTTCGATTTGATCCGGTATGATGGTGTATTCCGTCTTATGAAGGCGTTCCACGCCTCTGATACGGATCACATCCGTACCTGCGCCCTTGATATTAGCGCCCATGCTGTTAAGGAAATTGGCAAGATCCACCACATGAGGCTCCTTTGCCGCATTTTCAATAATGGTCATTCCATCCGCCATGGCTGCGGCCATCATAACATTGATGGTTGCGCCCACGCTGACTACGTCCATATAGAGATGGCTGCCCTTCAGCTTTTCGGCCTCCGTAATGATCAGGCCGTGTTCAATGCGCACATCCGCACCCAGAGCCTTGAAGCCCTTGATATGCTGATCAATGGGGCGGCTACCGATGTTGCAGCCGCCGGGAAGAGCGACCTCTGCTTTATTGTATTTGCCTAAAAGAGCGCCCAGCAGATAGTAGGACGCACGGATTTTCTTAATATAGTCATCTTCAATTACAAGTTCATGGATAAGGGAGGCATTGATTTTCACGGAATGCCTGTCCACACGCTCCACAATTACACCAATGCTCTGCATCGCCTGGAGCAGTATATTCGTATCCCTGACATCGGGCATATTTTCAATCAGAACCGTTTCATCTGTCATTACCGAAGCTGCCAGTATGGCAAGCGCTGCGTTCTTGGCACCGCCTATCTCCACTTCACCAACAAGCGGATTCCCGCCTTCAACCATATATTGTTCCATATCAACCTCTTTATGTATGCGGGCTTAGCGCAGCAGCAGCGCGCCCACCGGCATACGGATCCCTTCACACGATTTCCACTGATTACCAACTTTTTATAATAGCCTGATCGGACTGTCACTTTTCAAAAATTATTATTGACTGTCAGCCTCTCTTTATGCAAACTCATCATTAGTAAAATCTGACACACAAATTTTCGATTATTATACCATATATACAAAAATTTTGCCACTTAATAATCCATATGCGATTATACCACATTTTTTTACTTTGTAAATGGGTAATTCCACCTACATTTTCCACGGGAAGTATGGAATTTGTAACTATGCATCATAATTTTACCCGTAAAATGATGGAATTACCCATTTAATATTTATTTTAATTCAGATATTTAAGCGGGTTCACCGCCTGTCCGTTAATACGCATTTCAAAATGTATGTGAGGTCCCGTGCTCCGTCCGGTATTTCCGCTGAGGGCGATTTTCTGGCCCTGGCTGACCTTCTGTCCCGGGGAAACCAGCACCTTGCTCAGATGGCCGTATCTGGTTTCTCTTCCGTCCGCATGCTGGATATACACAACATAACCGTAGCCGCTTCCCCAGCCGGCCCTTGTTACGGTTCCGCCGGAGGAGGCCATGACGGCGGTTCCCACAGGCGTTGCCCAGTCAATTCCCTTATGGTTGGTGGAGGCGCCCCTGGTCGGTGCGTTCCGGCCCCCAAAGCCTGATGACAGCCGCCCTCCCGAAATGGGCTTAATATAAGTAGGCGGAACCTTGGTCCCTCTTTTTACAATCTTGGGAACCGCTTCGTAATCCACCTCTTCGAGAATGATTTCTTCGCCAATCTCCTCGCTGTTTCTATAGGTTACGATGCTCGCCGCCTTACGGTGTCCGGCGGAAGGCTCCTGCACCACCTCCTGCCTTGTGGTATACCAGTCATCCACGTCCACATACTGCACCGGCGCATCATAGCTTTCTTCCGCATAAACCAGCTCCTGATGAATGACGGAAAGCTCAGGCTCGGGCACTGTTATAATCAGTTCATCACCAACCCTTATGGTGGAATCCGCGCTTTCCAGCCCCGGATTAATAGCAACCAGCCCGTCCACAGTCAGGCCGTTATTCAGCGCGATCTGGGAAAGGGTATCCCCGGACTGCACTTCATATATCTGCTCTTTTTCCTGTTCCTTGGTCACCTGGTCTATAGCATCCGACAGGCTGGTGATTTCATCCTCCATCAGGTAGGCTTCCACCACTTCCACCGTGTCCGCATACGCCAGATCCACCAGCCCATAATCCAGACTGTCAAAATCTCCTGCCATTGTGGGAACGGCCTGTTCGAATACTTCATCAAAAAGCAGTCCTACCCCGGCGCTCAGCTCCACCTCATCCGGATTCTTACGCTTATCGGCCGGGCAGATAGAAGTGGTCAGCACATTCAGCTCACGTACCGGATCCACCACCAGATCCACCACATATTCACCGTCCGGATCGTATTCACTGAGACAGGCGGAAAGCAGGGACAGAACCTCCCCGCTTGTTTTCAGGTTGACCGTATATTCGTTTATTTTTACCGTATATGCATGCTGCAGCGTTTTGCAGATGCTGTCCTTCAGTACGTCCTTCATATTCTGACGGATGGTCCTGTCACTGTCCACCGCGCCGAAAACCATACTTTTCCCCTGCAGCTCCAAATCCGCCGTCATGAATACAAGATCCTGATTATCCCTCACAAGCTCTTCCCTGGCGCTCTGCAGTATATCCTCCGCCTTTTCCGGCTCATCCGTACAGCCCACAATAACGCCGTTAAGCAGAATGTCCGCCACATTGTCCCCTGTGTGTACAAACCTTCCGAAGGAGGGTGCAAAAAGAACAGCGGCTGCTATCACGCAGAACGCCGTTAAAATAAATGTCGCCTGTACTCTTCTGTAATATTTCGTAATACTTTCCATGAATTCTGCTTTTCTTCCCGAAACCTTATATCCTTATTTTTTCGCAATTGATCCGTTCCCTCACAGCTGCCGGACGGTTACTTGTTTTTCTTCTTTGCAACACTGTAGCCGAAATTTCCCACTTCTTTTCCAAGCGCGTAATAACGGCCGTGGGAATAGCAGATGGGAGACGACTTATCCAGATGGAACCGGTTATTCTTATCCATATACGCTTCATCCACGCTTACGGAAACCACCTCCGCCACAAACATGGTATGGCTTCCCAGCGGAAGCGTCTGTTTGACACGGCATTCCAGGCTCACCGGGCTTTCCTGAATCAAAGGGGCCTTTACTACATGTCCCGGTACCGGAGTCAGACGGGCCTCTTTCCATTTATCCGTATCCCTGCCGCTTCTGACCCCGCAGAAATCTGCGGCCCAGGACAGCTTCTCCGTGGTCAGGTTGATTACAAATTCGCCTGTTTCCATTATAAATGCATAGGAATACCTCTCAGGACGCACCGATATGGAAACCATGGGCGGGTTGGTACATACGGTGCCTGCCCATGCGACGGTAAGTATGTTGCTGTTTCCTTTTTTGTCCGCACAGCTGACCATAACTGCCGGCAGGGGATAAAGCATGTTTCCCGGCTTCCATTCCTGTTTTCCCATGTATCCTGAGGCTCCTTCCTGATGCTTCCCTGATTATGCCATAAACGGCCAAATTTTTCTCTCTTACATTCCAAGTATTCCCAGAATCTGTAAAATAAACAGCGCCACATTAGCCAGGGTTGCCGCCAGCGTAACTATAAGCAGCGGCTTCAGTCCCTTGTTGGACTCCTTCAGCTCTTCCGTCTGCTTCTTCACTTCCTCCACAACCACTGCCTGGACATTCCGGTATACCTTTACATTTTCCTTATGGTTAAAATCATCGGCCTGCTTCTGCATTTCCCGCAGGCTCTCTGTCTGTCCGAACACCAGCTCACGGATTTCCTCCACTCGTTCGGCCGTTTCAATATTTCTGTTATTCACTTCCTGGATTTTGGAAAGGCTCTCCTGTGTCAGCTCACGGATTCTGTCCAGGCTCTCCTCCGTAATCCCTTCCAGCTGCTGCAGGCTTACCTCCGCAAGATGGGACAGCTTCTCCACTCCGTCTGTTGTAAGTCTGCCAAGGCCTTCTTCTCCCGCCGACGATACCCTCGCTATGCCGGAGGTACCGTCCTCAGCCATCTGCTTCAGGCTGTCCGTCCCGCTCTCGGATAACTGACGCAGGCTGCTGGTTCCATGTTCCGCCAGCTGCTTCAGGCTGTTGGTCCCGTCAGCAGAATATCTGCGCAGCCCTGCCGCACATTCCTCCGCCAGCTTCTGGACCCCATGAAGGCTTTCTTCCGCCAGCTTCTGCATTCCCGCCGCGCTTTCCTCCGTCAGCTTCTGGATTCCGGCAGTGCTTTTATCCGTGTAGCGCTGAATCACATCCAGCGTTTCCACATTCTTCATATTGGATTTTCTCATTTCCTGAAGATATCCGTCATACTCCACCAGCTGGTTCCTGAGGCGCTTCGCCTCCTGCGCATCCGGCGTCATGGAGCCCGCCTGGCCCATCCGGTAAGCCGAATCATCTCTGTAATTGTCCATCTGAAAAATCCTCCCGTGTAAACTGTCCGGTGACAGCGCTCTCCGGCCGCAAATCATCCGTTCCTTCACCCTGTTCCGAAACTCTGACTGTCTTCTGTGATATATAACCCATGCCCTCACGCCGCAGCTCCACCTTGTCCGCCGCAGGGGCATGCAGTTTCATTCCGCCAAAAGCCGGTATCTGCAAAAGCAGACATAATCCCGCTATTTTCCCCATTTTAGCATCATTCCCCTGATTTTACAACCGCTTATTCTCCCACCTTCTCACTGTCCGCCCGGCTTTTTTGTGTATTATGCACTATTTTCAATGATGTACATTTCAATTTTTATTATAATTCACCATACATTTACATCTTGTTCATAATTTATTCATAATTCATTGCTATACTTAATTCATAAGTTCAAGGGAAACAAACAATAACATTCACTTAGCAAACATAGATAAATTTTTTCATAATAGCCCCGGCGCCTATGGTGTCGGGGCACTCCTCACTTTTGCCCACTATGAGCCGGGCGGAATAAAAAGGATAAGGCTGCAGGGGAAAGCAAGCTTTCCCCTGCAGCCTTATCCTTTTTATTCCATGAGGCGACAGCCTCAAGCCCTGGTACGCGCAGCGTATCAGGGCTTGCCCCGGCGGACTGCAATCCCCACTCTCACTTCCCGCTTTCCGTCCTCTTAACTGAAAGCCATACACTCTGTCTACTAATCATCCCTCTCCCCGCTAAGACTAAGTATCTCTTCATTCAGCGACAGCATCCTCGCATCCAGATCCGACACCATCCTTGCGCATTCCACAAGCTCCGTCTTAATATGCTGGGGGGCATTTCCTTCAAATTTATAATTAATTTTATGTTCCAGGCTGGCCCAGAAATCCATGGCGACCGTCCTGATCTGGATTTCCACCTTTACCTCCACAATCCGGTCCGACAGGAATACCGGCACCGTCACCAGCATGTGATAGCTCTTGTAGCCACTGGCCTTGGGATGCTTGATGTAGTCCTTGACAGAAATCACCTTGATATCATTCTGGTTCCCTATCATGTCAGCAATGCGGTAAATATCAGACGTAAAAGAGCATATCACGCGTATTCCTGCAATGTCGTTGATGTACTTTACCATATTCTCTATTGTGGATTCGTAACCGTACCTTTTCAGCTTCTTTACTATGCTTTCCGAGGTCTTCATACGAGACTTGATATGCTCTATCGGATTATAGCGGTGCACATGCTGGAATTCATCATTCAGGATTTCCAGCTTCGTATTTATCTGCTTCAGTGCCGCACTATAAACCAGGGTGACTTCCTGCCAGCTGTCCACCTGGTTCTCATTATCTACTACATATTCCACTTGCTTCATCAATTTCATCCTCAATTTAACTTTTTTACGATGTTATTATACCATAGATTTGCAGTGAACATGGAAAGTTTACAAAAAATTAATAAAAACCGTATTCTATTGCCTTTCCCTTTTCTTTCCGCTAAACTATGATTATTCTCAGACGCACAAAAATAATACAGATTATGAGGTGATTCTTATGTTCCGTTTATGGGCAAAAATATTTAAGGATAACAGAATGCTGCGCGATACGGTGATTTGTGATGATTCATCGGAAACAAGAACGCATAAGGTATTCAATGCTCTGGACGAAATCTGCTATCAGTTCGACCTTGGCAAGCCCATGTGGCTTGATGCTACGATACATGATTTCAAAAAACACAGCAAGGCCCGATTTACCCCGGATAATTTTGTTGAACAGATCGATTTTGATTTTCTGGAGATTCAGGTAATCGAAGAAGACTGAGCCTTGTTATTGTGAGCGAACATTATTTATTGCTTTTTGAGCCTCCGATATAATGCATGCAGCCAGGGATTGCATTACCGCTGATGCCTGCCCTTCTTACGAAGGGGAGCCTGTTTGTCTTTCAGCAGGGCATGCCGGCAGTCAGCACCAGACTACAGATATACACGAAAATATATTTGTATATTTTCATTGACACTCCAAATAATATGTTGTAGTATCATAATATGTAAGACGTAGTTATCAAAACTACATGTTGCATTTTGTCATGATTGCTAGAACAGGAGGCATTATTATGAGTGTTACAATCAGAGAACCCGGGAGTGCAATAACCCATTTCATTGGAATGATGATGGCTATCATCGCTTCCACTCCACTGTTGATAAAGGCTGTGTTATCCAATCAGCCAGTTGTTTTTATTGCAATGATCGTTTTCATCGTAAGTATGATTCTGCTGTACGGCGCCAGCGCCACTTACCATTCCATCAATGTAGGAGGACGGATTCTTCGGGTATTCCGCAAGATTGATCATATGATGATTTTCGTCCTGATAGCAGGCTCCTATACCCCCATATGCCTGGTAGTCCTTGGCGGCAAGCTGGGATATACGCTTCTGGCCGTTGTCTGGGGCGTTGCTATCTTCGGAATGACTATTAAAGCGGTATGGATTACCTGCCCCAAATGGTTTTCTTCTGTAGTCTACATCGCCATGGGCTGGATTTGCCTGGCAGTGTTCGGCCAGCTGTGGGATACGCTTCCCCGGGCCGCCTTCCTCTGGCTTCTGGCAGGAGGGCTGATATATACAGCAGGCGGTATCATTTATGCGCTGAAGCTTCCTATTTTTAACAACAAACATAAATATTTCGGATCTCATGAAATTTTCCATCTGTTTGTAATGGGCGGAAGCATCTGCCATTTCATCTTTATGTTTAAATATGTGGCATAGCTTTAAATGGAATATAGGCGAAGAGCTTTATTTTAAGGCCGCGCTCACAGAACTAAAAATGCTTCAGGACCAAGCCGTCTGCTTAGCCCTGAAGCATTATTTACAATAGCTTCTTAATTGTAATCCTTCTTTCAGTCAGCCATTTATTATTCTTCCGGACTCACTGCTTTAAATGTTACATATGCAGTGAACAGATCTGCAATAATAGCAATCCGGAAGGTTCCGCCGCAGGCCTCTGTAAAGCTCCGGGCAATGGACAGGCCCAGCCCGCTTCCGCCGTCCGTACGGCTGCCGTCGCCGCGGGTAAAACGCGCGGTATAATCAATACTTCCGTCCAGCTCATCCGCTGATGTATTGGTGACGCTGGCCGTCAGCATGCCGTCCTCTCTTTTCAGGGCAATGTATACCCGTGACCCGTCCAGGGAATATTTCAGGGCATTCTGAATCAGGTTCTGGAATACCCGGTACAGCCGCTGGCCGTCAGCCCTTATAAACTCCTCTTCCTCCGGAATCCGCGCCCTGACAGTAACACAGGAGCTGTGTATCTCTTCCTCCATATCCGCCATCGTCTGTCTGAGCAGCTTTGCAAAATCAATGGTTTCCAGCTTTACGGGCAGCTCCCCGGATGCCGCCTTGCTTACCTCAAATACATCCTGCACCATGGTTTTCAGGCGCTGGGATTTACTTTCCAGAATGGAAATATAATCCTTTACATGGTCCGGCAGCCCCTCTTCCTCCTTCAGCAGCTCCACATAGCTGATGATGGAAGTCAGCGGCGTTTTTATATCATGGGAAACGTTGGCAATCAGCTCCACCTTCATCCGCTCGCTCTGCAGCTGTTCTTTGATGGCCTCCTTCATTCCTCCCTGTATTTCATTCAGATTGGTTACCGCATCGTGGAGATCGGAGTCCTCCGGAAGGTACAGGGGCGCTTCCATATCGCCTTCCCTGACCGCACTGATCTGGTCCACCAGATCCCCCATATCCTGCGCTTCCCTGCTCAATTGCATCAGATACCTGATTTCAGCGGCTGACACTCCCACAATGCCAATGACCGCCACTGCAGTCAGCGCTGCCCAATAGGAATATTCCCCGCGTACCCACGCAACTATGATAACCAGCAGGATAACAATTACAAATGCAGACAAGATCATTATTTTACGGTAACGCCTGAGCATGCGCTGCTGGAACGGGTACTGCAACTGTCTTACCGCCAGGCTGTGCCGGATACGTCCGCAGAGGCTGTTGAGCCAGACATGCCTGTTATAACAGGCATCATTAAGTGCCAGCCAGATCATCCAGAATACCACCAGCTCCAGCGGAATAATGCGTTTCAGGGCATATTCATAATAAATGTCGGGATTCAGGCCGCCGTAATATACATTATTAACCATGGGAATGAACTGATACACCAGAAAGCCTGCGGGAATCAGAAAAATCAGGACCTTTACCTCGTACCACAGTTTTCCTGTAAAAAATGCCAGCTTTCTGTCCGCCTGCCTTTTTTCCCTCCTGAAAATCCTGCTCACAAGCAGGAAAATTGCAGCAGCAGCCAGTGTAAAACAAAAGCTGCCCATCTCATCCCTTGTTTTCTGCATATCATGTACAATCTGGTACAGCCGGTTTCCGCCGTCATAATAGCCATAGCCATCTCCATAAAAGGCAACCGTATAAAGCTGCGGTTCATCAATAGCGGCTATTGTAATCCTGGCCTTTCCATATTTTTCATCCACGGGAAAATTCTTATAGCCGGGCACAAACCAGCCGCCGTCATTACGGTATTGGCCGTCCCCGTAAATGTTCAAATCCTTTCCGTTCTTCTTTATAGTGACCTTCTCTCCGTCAAAATAAAGGAGGAAATTGTATCCGTCCGGCAGTTCGCCTTTTTCCCCATCCAGCGCCATGCCGTCTGCATTGCTGTAGAGTGTTTCATCATCATACACAATCGTATACAGAAGGTTCTTGCATTCCTTCAGCATTTCATGGGCTTCGTCTGCCGCCGCTTTGTTATCCGCCGGCTGTCCCTCCGGTGGCTCACCAGCTTCTCCCGCCTCCGGCTGCAGTTCATTCGTACTCTCTTCCACAGCTGACTCCGCTGCCTGCCGTTCATCCGCCCTTTCCTCAGCAACGGCTACTGCAGCTTCAGAGTCCTCAGCTTCCGAAACTGAAGTTCCTGAGGTTGTAGCAACTGATGCAGAATCACCGGGCGCAACAGCTGAGGTTACAGTAATATGCGTAATGGAAGACGAGTCACTGCTTCCCAGGCTCCCCTGTACGCCGAAGACCGCTACATTTCCATAGCCAAAGACCTCCGTCCCCATGCTCCTGCTGTAGGATATCGCCCTTGTCTGCTGTTTCTCTGTCCAGGAAAAACTGACGCTTCCTCCGGAGGCCATGGCGAGGAAATCCTGCAGATAGCCTTCCATATAAAATTGGAAGGCGGATGTATTCTGATAATCCGCCTGCAGGGCATCCGGGATATCCCGACCCAGTTTTCCGCCGGCAGCTGCAGCCATCAGCCGGAAAATATCAACCAAAAGCAGAGTCATTCCCAGAAAAAAGGCCATTGCTCCTATCCATCTTTTACTTCTTTTCCATTTTGTATCCAATTCCCCATACCACCTTTAAATATTCTGGCTCCTTCGGATTCAGCTCTATCTTTTCACGGATACGCCTGATATGTACCATTACCGTATTTTCCGGGGCATAGGCTTCTTCCTCCCATATACGCCGGTAGATTTCTTCCGCGGGAAATACCCTGCCCAGATTCCGCATCAGCAGCTCCATGATTTTTGTTTCCGTAGCCGTAAGCTTTACCGGTTCCCCGTCCGCATAAAGAACCCGTTCATTTGTCCGGAAGCAGAGACGGCCGTTGGTCAGTTCCTCCGTCTGCTCTGAAGCGTGGATATCGCCCAGCCGGGTGTAGCGGCGCAGATGGCTTTTTACCCTGGCTGCCAGTTCCTGCGGATTATAGGGCTTGGTCACATAATCGTCGGCTCCCATGGATAATCCCAGAACCTTGTCTGAATCCTCGCTTTTGGCGCTGAGCACAATGATGGGAAGATTCCTTTTCTCCCGGATTTTCATTACCGCTGACAGGCCGTCCAGCCGGGGCATCATCACATCCATGATGAGCAGCTGCACCTGATTTGAAGCCAGCATATCAAGCGCTTCCAGGCCGTCGTAGGCGCGCAGCACCACGTAGCCTTCCTTTTCCAGCAAAATGGCTATGGCTTTTACGATTTCCCGGTCATCATCTACTACCAGTATACATTCATTCATTTCAGGACAGTTCCTCCTTTGAGCTTGGTTTTAGTGTAAACCGGATGTCTTACAAACATGTGGGGGGGATTCTTACAAAAATCTTAACAATCTGGGGGGTGTGAGTTCCGTCGTCTCCGCGGGGCGGTTTTTGGAGGGTGCTTGGGGTGGGGAGGCATGCGGTGTCAGGCGTACAAAAAGAACGGTTTGCAGCTTTTGTTTGGGAAACGCTGCAAACCGTTCTGAGGTGATGCTTTTGTTTAAAAACTTTTTGTGTTTTATCAGTCTTCGTAGCCGTTAGGATTCTGGGACTGCCATTTCCAGGAGTCGGCGCACATTTCTTTGATGCCGTATTCCGCTTTCCAGCCGAGTTCTTTTTCTGCTTTGGAAGCGTCGGAGTAGCAGGTGGCGATGTCGCCGGGGCGGCGGTCTCTGATTACGTAAGGGATTTTAACGCCGGTTGCTTCTTCGAAGTTCTTTACGATATCGAGAACGCTGTAACCTTTGCCGGTGCCCAGGTTGTAGATGTTGAGTCCGGATTTGTCTTCGATTTTCTTAAGGGCCTTTACGTGTCCCCTGGCCAGGTCTACTACGTGGATATAGTCTCTGACGCCGGTTCCGTCGGGGGTGTCGTAGTCGTCGCCGAATACGTTAAGTTCTTTCAGCTTGCCTACGGCAACCTGGGTGATATAGGGCATCAGGTTATTGGGGATGCCGTTGGGGTTCTCGCCGATGGTTCCGCTCTTATGGGCACCGATGGGATTGAAATAGCGTAAGAGAACTACATTCCATTCATTATCGGCTTTCTGGATGTCGGAAAGAATCTGCTCCAGCATGGATTTCGTCCAGCCGTAAGGGTTGGTGCACTGTCCCTTGGGGCATTCCTCAGTAATCGGGATAAATGCGGGGTCTCCATAAACGGTTGCGGAGGATGAGAAGATAATGTTCTTCACGTTGTGCTTACGCATAACGTCTACCAGAGTCAGGGTTCCTGCGATATTGTTTTCATAGTACTCCCACGGCTTGGCAACAGATTCGCCCACTGCCTTCAACCCTGCGAAATGGATACAGGAATCAATTGTTTCTTTTTCAAAGATTTCGTTCAGGGCATCCCTGTCAAGAATGTCCGCCTTATAAAAGGGAACGTGCTTTCCTGTGATCGCCTCTACACGCTGTAAAGATTTCTCGCTGGAATTGCTGAGGTTATCCAGAACGACTACGTCATAGCCCGCGTTCTGCAGTTCCACTACTGTATGGCTGCCGATATATCCGGCACCGCCTGTTACTAAAATTGCCATGGTTTCCTCCTATCCGCCGTATAAACGGCTAAAGCCAATGATTCGCAACAGTCCAGAAAACAAAACTGTTACAATAATTTACCATAAAACATCAGGATATACGCCGTCTGCTTTCAGTTTGGCAATGGATTCCATAACGAAAGGCTTATCTTCCTTATAGGTTACGCCGAACCATTTATCCTTGGAGGAGAGCACTTCTACGGTTGCCTTGCCCTGCTGCAGCAGCTTATCCACTTCAATGGGAAGGAAGCATTCCGATTTCAGAGGGTTCTTCGGAACCTCATTCTCAAAGAAGCTGTTTACCGCACTTTCCAGTTCATCCAGGATGCTTGCGGAAAAGCCCCACATATTCATGGATACGGGTGTGTCAAGCGGAAGCGGTACATAAGTTGCTCCGTCATCCTCCGTATAAGCGGCCCCGTCCGCCGTCTTTACAATCTTGGTACGTTCTGCAATGGTCTTCAGGAATCCATTTTCATCGGTGACACAGCAGCCTCTTGCCACGGAACCATTCTCAGTCAGGGTATTGCCCAGTTCATAGCCTACCATCGCATAGCGGTATTTCTCATCGTCCTGATGGGTTATCAGGAAATCGTACAAGGTCTGGAAAGCGCTTCTTCCATAATAATCATCTGCATTGATTACTGCGAAGGGGCCGTTTACCACGCCCTTGCAGCACAAAATCGCATGTGCTGTTCCCCAGGGCTTTACTCTGCCCTCCGGAATCTGGAATCCTTCAGGAACCTTGTCCAGCTCCTGGAATACATATTCCACATCGATATGCTTGCTGACTATGTCACCCACGCACTCCCGGAAATCTTTTTCGTTTTCCTTCTTAATGATGAAAACTACCTTCTGAAATCCTGCCCTGACAGCATCATACATGGAAAAGTCAATAATCTTGTGACCCTTATCGTCTACAGGGTCAATCTGCTTCAGTCCGCCGTAGCGGCTTCCCATTCCTGCTGCCAGAATTACCAATACCGGTTTATCCATATTCTGCTCCCCTTCTGCGTGCTTTAACACGCTGAAAAAAGGGTCTGTGAAGCTTGCATCCATCCTGTGAAGTTGTTGGATTGTTTCTGTAAAGTCTGCAGGCCTGCTTCACTTTACCCTTTCATTTTATACGGGAACCAATATATACCGCAACTCTTATTTGTTAGGAAGAGCTGTCAAAATGTTAACATGGTTCCCTTAAGTTTTTATTACCCTGCCGGAAGGTTTTCTCCGGCCGCTATCGTTATTATAGCATAAGCACAGATGGGAATCAAATTGCCAAAAATGCCTTTTTTTGTCACGTTTAGTTTTGGGTTACTGTTTTTTCCCTTTACAGTTCCTGCCGGAATCCATCCTAAACCGCCTCCGGCGCTGGGTTGGGGGACACTCCTGGAGCACTTTCTTACGGCTGCGGCGTAAAGGCGCGGATTTGCCTGAACGGTAATTAAGCTCTGCTTATTTACCGGTCCTGGCTCATCCCGTTACAAGGTGTTTTATTACCGGTATTTTTTCCAGAAGGAGGGTGAGGAAAAAGGCGAGTATTATCAGGACAATTGTTTTCAACAGGTTGGTTCCTATATTAAAGCCGGAAAAAAGCAGAGCCATATAGGGAACCAGCATCCAGCCGAATATCCAGTGCAGGTAATAGATACCGAGCGTCCTGCTTGCCACTGCGGTAACGGCGGCATTTATGGCCCGGTTTCTTATTTTCAGGCCGCGGCAGACGAGGAAAATGCCTGCGGCAAGAAGAACCACCGGAAGGTGGCGGTAGCCCTGGACAAGAAGGATGCCGTCCCAGGCCGGATTTTTGCTGGTGTACCATTTTACGCCCCACATGCCCAAAAGCCCTGCAGCGGACAGAAGAAGTCCGAGAAGACGCTGTGCGGTAAGGCTGTTTTTAAAGGTGCCCGCTGTGTGGAGCCAGGCGCCGAACAGGAAAAAGCCCAGCATATTCGCATAGGTGCCGAAGGGATTGAGTATTTCCAGTCCTTCCAGGGAATATACGCCGATCAGGCCCTTGGCGCAGAGTGCATCCAAAAGCATCTGCAGGCCGGTCAGACCGTTGGTCATCAGGATGCCGAAAGCGGCAAAAAAGAGTATGATTTTTCTTCCTGCCTGATGATCCCAGGCGATGCGGAACAGGGGGAATACAAGATAAACCGCCAGCAGGGCTTCAATAAACCACAGATGGCCCGTTCCGATGCCGTCCAGGCTGCCAAAGGTGAAAAGATAGGTAAGAATCTGGTTCCTGCCAAACTCCAGCGGAGGAATTTGGCAGAGCGGTCCGACGGTAAAAAGATAGATAAGCCTCCAGGCAACAAGTACAATATAAATCATTATTGTTTTCCGGATGTGTTTTTCCAGCTTTAGCGGCCTGGTGAAAAGCAGCGCCCCGTTTACCATAAAAAACATAGGGACGCCAGACCAGCAGGCTACCATGAGGATATTGGCGGGCACAGTCTCCGAAAGCAGGACGAAATGGCAGAAAACCACCAGGAAAATTGAAATTACTTTGATGATATCCAGATACTGGATTCTCTTTTGCATGGCTTGCTCCTTTTATTCTGTAAGCTTTATCTGCAGCAGGGAAAGCGGGCCGCAGTTTTGCACCGGGTGCGCTGCGGCTTCTTTTTAAAGGGGCAGAGTACCCTGGCTGCGGTGCTGTAATCAATTGTATGATACATTCGCGGGAAAAGCAACCTTCCGGCAATTTTTACCGGGCTGTATTATGGCATAACAAAAGGACCGGCACAAGCCGTTTCCCAGGTGGTACGGACTGGCGCTGATCCTTATTTTTCATGTTATATTGCTTACTCTGTCAGGTGAGCCGGTTCTGTCCGGTCATTCCACCTTCTTGAATTTATCCGCTCCCTGGCCGCAAATCGGGCACTTAAAATCTGCGGGAAGCTCTTCTCCTTCGTATACATAACCGCATACCTGGCATATCCATTTTCCGGTTTTCTTTGCATCACCGGATGGTTGGGAGCTTTCTTCCGCCGCACCGTCCGCCTCGGGAAGGTAGGTCGGCGCATTCTTAGGGGCTTTTCCCCTTATTACCTTATGATAATAAGCGTAAGTCATCGCAGCGCTGTCATTTCCATAGCTTTCCGCTTCCACCACTTCTCCCAGGAAAACAGTATGGGTCTGGGTTTCCATCGTATCAATGACACGGCAAACCACATAGCCGCAGGAATCCTTGATTACAGGAAGCCCGGCCGCCATTTCATAATCCACATTACTGAATTTATCCGTATCCCGGCAGCTGTGGAAACCAAAGGTTCCGATAATGGAGGGGTCGGATTTTTCTGAAAGTATGGAAAATGCGAATTTCCCGGTCTTATCGATACAGGAATTGGTATAGTTATCATGGTTTACGCTAACCGCAATGGTAGCCGGATCCGATGTAATCTGCATAATGCTGTTGGTAATGCATCCTACCGGACGGTTACCATCCATTGAGGTAGTAACATAAACACCGTAGGACATGTCTCTGAAAATCATTGTATTCATCTTTTCACTCCTGTCTGTGCACTGAAGCACTCATGTACTGTTGTTACCGATACCGGCTTTTTCAGGCTCAGGTCATTGCCGCGCCATCTACCGGAATTATGGCTCCTGTAATATAGGAGGCCATATCACTTGCCAGGAAAAGGAACGCGTTGGCTATATCCTCCGCCTCTCCCAGCCTTCCCAGCGGAATCGTCCTTACAATAGGCTCTATCACTTCCCGAGGAACCGCCTCCATCATATCCGTACGGGTAACGCCGGGTGCTACCGCATTGACACGGATATGATCCCTTCCAAGCTCTCTCGCCAGAGATTTGGTCAGACCGTTCAGCGCAAATTTGGATGCCGGGTAGCCCGAACCGGCCGGCTGTCCGTAAAAGCTCACCATGGAGCTGGTATTTAATATCACACCGCCGCCATGCTCCCTCATAATTGCTGCCGCCGCCTTGGAGCAGCGGAATACGGAATTGACATTCAGATCCATAATCCTGTCAAAATCCTCCGGGTTATAATCATATAAGCTGTCTCTCGCAGATATTCCTGCATTGTTTACCATAATATCGATTTTGCCGTATTTTTTCTTAACGGAATCCAGCGCCCGGGCTATTTCTTCGTAGCTTCCCAGATCCGGAGCCATGCCGGTAACCTGCCAGTCCGGATTATCCTGGCGAAGCCTCTCAAGCGCCCTGTCCACGTTTTCCTGTCTTGAGCCCCAAAGGACTGCGGACGCCCCGTTTTCCAGAAACTTTTTCACTATTGCATAACCGATTCCTCTTGTTCCCCCGGTTACTACCGCAACCTTACCTTTCAACATAGTGCTTACCTCCATTTTATTATTTTTTAAAAATAATAATCATTACTAATTTTATCATACCATAATCTGCCTGGTTGTCAAGCATCTTCCTGCATTCTCCGGCCATATTTATTTATAAAAAAACAGTCTGATAAAAGCTTTCCCGCATCCTTCTGAAAACATACTTTTATCGGACGGTCTTACTGCTTCTTTTGTGGGTTTTACAGCGTTATGGGCTTTACAGTGTTACAGGCTTTCCGGCTTTGGGCTTCACCACTTTGATTTCCGGATGCCTTTCATCCATGGCCTTTTTAAACGGCCGGGTATCTACCTCCTCGGATACGGGCGGGAACGCGTCGTCAAAATGGTCCAGCAGAATACGCGCCGGCTTCAGACGTTCCACAATTTCCATGGCTGCTTCCGCCATATTTTCCTTCCCCTGATAGGGAAGTATGAGAAGATCCGCATTTTCCGGATAAACTGTGTCCGGATCCAGCTCCATGCTTCCAAGAAGTAAAATACGTTTACCCTCCGTCTCTATCTGGTAGGCTGCCGTTTCGCCCTTTTCCGGGAATCTGGGATGCGCCCAGGCCAGAAACAGTGCATTGCGGAAATATCGAAGCAGCCTCGGGTTTAACAGCTTCCTGAAAACCGTTTTCGCACAAAATGACGTATGCTTTCCCTTCAGAACCGTTATCCTCATATTCCCCTGACGCCAGCTGTATCCCGGTTCCACTTCCACCAGGCAGCCTGTGTCTTCCACCCACCCTTCCAGGGTATTCATCACAGCCCGGGTGGCAAAAACCGTGGCATCGGCCTGTTCCAGGATTTCCGGTATGAAAAAAAGATGATCCACATGTCCATGCGTGATGCAGATATCCGTTTCCTGCACAAAATCCTCCAGACTGTTCGGGTTGCTTGCTCCGGCCAGTTCCACAAAGGGATCGAACAGAAGCCGCTCTCCCTCCGACTCCAGCAAAATGGAAGCTGTTCCATACCAGGTAATTTTCATCCTTTGTCGTCTCCTTCTTCAGGCCCTTCACATCAGGCCAGGCTGTGTTTATTATAACGTAGTCAGGGAAAAAACTCTACCCGTTCTTTTTCTGCCGCACTTTTATTTCGCCTTCTTTTTCACCCTCCTTCCTTTTCCCTGTGTCTGTATCCAGAATCTGTCTGAATTCCGCAAGCAGGGGATCTCCGCTAAAATATTCCTGTCCGTACTCCAGATTAAAATCATAATCAAAACCAGCCGGGTTACAGCCCTGGTTATGCTGCATAATGGTTTCCGCCTTATCCAGGGCTTTTACCAGGCGTGCCTCTTTGCTGACTGCTTCATTATATTCCTTCCACAGATCCATATATTCTTTTTCCAGCTGCGGAGGGAGGAGCGAAAACAGCCCGGATGCTCCTCTTTCCTCCGCCAGATATTTTTCCCCGGGATCAGGACGCAGCGCGGCGGAAATGTCGCCTTCCCTGATTTCCCCGATATCATGAAGCAATGCCATTTTTATCACTTTCAGGCTGTCCAGCCGGGGATATTCTTCCAGGATGACCATTGCCAGAAGGGCAAGCCTCCAGGAATGCTCTGCAGTGCTCTCCTGTTTTCCTCCGCTGGTCCAGGCGGTACGGAGTACATTTTTAAGCTGCTCCGCTTCATTTATAAATTGTAAATAATTTTTTAATCTTTCCATTTTTTTCTCCTGTTTTTCTCCGTCTTTCTGCCATCGCCCGGGCCGCCGGAATTTATATCAGGGAGTGACCCTGTGGATATCCCTTGGGAACAGGGATGCCTGACGGACATTGTCCAGCTCCAGCAGGCGGGCCGTAAATCGTTCCAGGCCCAGGCCCAATCCGCCGTGAGGGGGCATTCCGGCCCTGTGTATCCAAAGATAGCTTTCAAAGAGCGACGGATCCATCCCCATACGCTTCATTTTTTCCAGCTGGACGGAATATTCATGGATGCGCTGTCCGCCGGTCGTTACCTCCAGTCCCCGGAACAGGAGGTCAAAGCTCAGTGTTACCGCCGGGTTTCCTTCGTCCTCACAGGCATAAAAGGGACGTTTGGCAGTCGGGTAATGGGTAACGAATACAAAATCACTGCCAGTTTCCTTCTTTATGAGCCGGGACAACAGTTTTTCTTCCTCCGGTTCAAAATCATCCTTTTCACTGGCCGGACGGCTATAAGCTTTGGCAACCCATTGTTTGGCCTCATGAAAACGAATGGACGGGATTTCCCCTGTTTCCAGCAGCTGCTCCGGCAGCCGTACCTTCAGCAGGGCAAGCTCCGGCGCGTATTTTTCCCGGAGAAACCGCAATACGCTACCAAGCATGGCCGCTTCCATCCGGCAGATATCTGTAAAACTGTCAATATAGCCCATTTCAAAGTCCACGCTTGTATACTCGTTCAGGTGTCTTGCGGTATCATGCTTCTCCGCGCGGAACACCGGGGCGATTTCAAAAACTCTTTCATATACGCCCACCATCATCTGCTTATAGAACTGCGGGCTTTGCGCCAGATAGGCGTCCTTGCCGAAATAGTCCAGCTGAAAAATATTGGCGCCGCCCTCCGCCCCCTGATATACGATTTTCGGTGTATGGATTTCGGTAAACTGTTCCTTTTCAAGAAAATTACGAAAGCCTCTGCACAGCCCTTCCTGAATTTTAAAAACTGCGCGCTGCTTTTCATTTCTCAGAGTGAGCGGCCGATAGTCCAGTATGGTTTCCAGGGATGCATCGATTTCTTTCCCATGAATGACCACCGGCATTTCCGCCTCCGGGGAAGAAAGGACTTTTATTTCCGTCAGATGAAGCTCCCAGCCGGTGTGGGAACGAGGCTCCTCCGTCACAGTGGCTTCGGCCCGGATACAGGCTTCTTCCTTAAGCAGGCCTTCTATGCGGCACTTTTCAGGTTCCAGGATACACTGGATGAGACTGTCCGCAGTGCGCAGGATGAGGAACGAAAATCCGCTCATTTTCCGGATTCTGTGAACACTACCATGCAGAACCGCCTGCTTGTTCAGGCTGGCTGCAAGCTGCTCCGGGGATGGGTTGTTTATCATGGGGGATGCCTGTATTTTTTCCAAATGAATCATGATTATATTATCTCCTTATTGGTGTATGCAAAACATGGGTTACGTTTATTATTTAACGCTGGCTGCGGGACAAACAGACGTGTCAGCCTCACGGCTGCCGCGCGGGTACTGATTTAAGGAGATATGAAATCCATCTGGACATCGTCTTTATGTCTCATTGTACCACATCCTTTCCATAGGGGATATCAACCAGCAGGGGTTTTCTGCGGGTCAAAAGCAGCCGGACCGGCCGGAAGCCGGTAATGCAAAAAAGCAGCGAATTTGAGGGCGCTTTTAAAATCACATATTCTCATTCCTGCAGGCAGGGGGAGTGTTTTTCCTGTTTCCGCTATAAGGTGCCTATTTTTGAGTAAAATAAAAAAGCCCTCAAAGGTAAATTTCATTACCAGTGTGGACTCTTTTGATTGATAAAAAACAAAAGTTATTTATTCCACACAGGTACAACACGGAAAGCGCTTGTACCTGCGATGATTTCTACATCAGCCGATACAAACGCCGCCTATCGTCGTCCCTGTGAAATTTGCTGTTCATTCTTTTCAGCATGGCTTGTGCCTTTCCGGTATGAGAGTTGGCCTGGCAGAATTTATGGTAAACGGATGATCTGCCGGCGAACTGATACCTGCCTGTGATTTTTGTTTATATTAGCACTGGACAGCGGATGTGTCAACTGGGGAAGGGAAAATATTTAACGGCAGGCAGGAGATTTTTTATGAGGGAAGCTTTTTATTTGCGGAAAGTCTTTATGCTGTGAATTAATTTGTGTGGTAAATTGGTATTTTTTATTGTTTGTGTAATAAGCTCATACAGTTCAGGCACGTCTGCACATTTACTGCGCCGACCGTAAGAAAGTGATTCGGGAGTGGGAATTGCAGTGTCAGTATGTGTGAAGAAGAACTGTTATGCTTCTATTTCCCTTGTTCATCTAAACTTGAATTGTCCGGTTTTTTGATTAATGCTGCAGCAGTTTATTAATATATTCAATTATTTGTTGCTCTAATAAATCGTATTGCATGGGATCCACATCTTCAAAGCATTGATTAAGTGCGTAAAAAGGATTGTTGGTCCACTCTATTATCCAAAAATCAGATAAGGCCGTCACCTTGTAAAATTCACCTTGGAATTCCCAGCAATAATCTGATGGAGAGAGAAGAATTTTGCTTGCTCCAAGTTCCTGGAGTCTGTTTTCTACAATTTTTTTAATTTCTGGTGCTTTCATTTTTGGGGTTCCTGTTAATTGATTTGTTTATTATTTAGTTGTTTTATGAATGTAAAACTATTAGTGTATGTTGTATCTTTTTATAGGAATAAACAGTTAAGTGTGTTGGAGTATAACATAAGCAGGGATAGATTGTGAGGACTGCTATGTGCGTATCTTTATTAGAACGAGTAAAACAGGGGAAATCCAACATTATATTAATACTTATTCTATCTGCTCGGTCGCAAGACCGAGACAGGGCCACGACGTTGCCGCATCTGGCAAGTATAATGATTTCAATCCACTCGGTCGCAAGACCGAGACAGCAAAACTAAACAACTACTAATCATTCTACCACCATTTCTCTATACATTCCACACATAAAAAACTAACCCAGCTTACTTTTATTCAATTTCAAATCTATATTCAAACAAAACATAGTCTTTTCCAGGTGCGAATCCCCTGGGGATTTCATGTGCACTTCATATTCGCACTAACTCTCATTTTCCCTATAAAGCACCTTAGCCGCTTAAGTCTCAGATCCTTACTACACATTTCTCCCAATCTTACCTGCAAAAATTCCCAGCTATCCACACACTAGCAGAATTTTTCACCATTTATATACACTGAATTATAAAAATACATCATTCTAAACGGTTTATAATTTCACTAATTACAAATATATTTATCTCCGCAGCCATCCCCATTCCACAAATACCCGCAGTAAAACCACCTCTGCGGCAGCTCTGCTCTCCCCGCCATATCTCAATAATTAGTTTCCACTGCCTGCAGCCTGTCTCCCATCAGCATTTTCAGCCTGGCCGCAAGCAAAGAGGCAATGGCTTCATTGCCCTTATCAGAAGGATGAAGCCCATCATATGTAAACTCGGCGGCTTCCGGCGGATAAGGATATTCATCCTCATCAAAACAGACCGGATATTTTGTATATTCCGGATAAGGAAGATTCCGGTAGCCGCCAGGCGTTTTTACCCGCTTAAAGCGTACCACATTTTCCGGCGTAAAACCTGAAAGATCATGCAGATTCAGCGCAGGTATCCCTTCTTCACAACAGGTTTCATAAATGGCCTCAGCAATATCAGCCAGCCACTGCCCCTGATCCGGCAGATAGCTGCCGTGGGCATTGTTCAGAGGATCCAAAATATAGACAAAATCCCCCCGTTCCACAGGATTCATTACCAACAACCCTGCTTCCGGTGATTTTTCCCGGATATGGGATATTAAAAGCCCCAGGTTACCAAGAATAGTGCCTTCCTTTTTCAATCTGAAATCCTCTCGTTTCCCCAACGGTACGCCGCCGTGCCAATCGTTGGTACCAAGAAGAACCGTATACAGATCCGCTTCCGGCAGCCCTATCCTGATCCAATCGGGCGTAGAAGAACCATTCATTCCAATGTTGATAACTGACAAATTGTCAAAATATCCGCATGTCCGCGTCAGATACCCTTCCTTCACCCGATATGCAGTTTCATCCAGATGGTCGTTTAAGTAAGTGAAGGAATCACCGATGGCGCACCATTTGATTTCTTTTTTCATATAACCCTCATTTCCCGGGCCTGAGAACGCCCTTCTTATTCTTATGATTTCAAAATCCGATTTTGACTGAAACACCGGCATCATATCCCCTGCCGCTGTCCCGTTAAAACCACCTGCAAATACAAACAGATTTATTATTTACACGATTTTATTTCTCTTTCTGCTGACACTTTATCATATCCCTTAATCCACTGCCACTGTTAATTGAAATTTATTTTATAACTGTTCAGCAGGTCAGCACATTTACTGCACTGACCGTGAGAAAGTAATTCAGAAATAGCAAAATTCATCTTCGAAAGCAATTCAGGATGGATTATGGCAGTAACTGAAAGAGTTGAACCGTTACTCTGCTTAGTTTAAAAATACAATTTAGATACAGCCCATGTACAACTGCTTCCATTATGGTATAATAACACAAAAGAAACGTTCCTTCATTTACGTTTGAATCACTACTGCATTTTTTCATGCCGCCCCAAAATATACCTGAAAATATTCCTGAAAAACATACCCTCCACAAAAGAAAGGAAATCCAACATGCAAATCAGCAGACAGACTATGCAGCTTCAAACCGTCGATATCCTGAAAGCGCTTTTTGCGCTGCCAGGCTTTGACTCGGTTTCCATTAAAGGAATTTCTCCCGCATCCCCCGATGATTCCCAGACTATTTTGTCAGCTATTGATGCTTCCTGGCATGACATTCTCAGCGATGTGGATTTTAAGGTCCGGATTGCAGTCCATCCTTCACTGCGCAGCCTGGCAAAACCGCTGAGCCATACCCTTCTGTCCCTCATGGGACTGAAAGACGGAATTCTCGGCCTCTCCATCCAGGGAAATGCCTGTGAAATGCAGGAAGAAGCGGTGGAGACAGTACGCCTCTGCCTTGCCACCGGGTATCGTGCGGATATCATATTTGAAATTCAATGGAATGAAAATGTCCCTCCTCTGTCAGCCTGTGAAAATGCACCCTGTCCTTCCCCCTGCGACGCTTTCTGGTTCATTGCCGTGCAGGCATTGGGAAAGCTTCTGCGCAGGGATTATCTGATTGCGGATCATCTTGCCCACATGCTGATTATGGAAGGGCTGGTTCTGCAGATGGAAATGCGGGATGCGAAATACGGAACCAATATCCACAGATACGGCTATGGTGAAGTCCCGGCCTATCAAAACACCAATACGGAAGCCTTCGCATTTCTTTTTGATAAAATGGAACCCGCAGGACGCCAGACAGCAGAAAATCTCTGCCGTGCAGCGCTCACCTACAATGCGCTTACCGGCAGAGATTCTTCAAATGAGTCCAGGCGTGAAATTTTCTTTGCACTCTGGAACTGCTATTTACAAGGACTTTGACGGGGAGTCAACTCGATTCGCCGTCAAAGCCGCCCTTGTCAGCCTAATCCTCCGCCTCATCCTCCATTTCATCTCCCATTTCTTTTTCCAGTGCATCCAGCATTTTCTGTTCCCGGTGTTTTGAATAAACACCAGTCAACGCCATAACCGTAAAAATCATAACAAACTGCACTGCGGCAAAAATGATCGTGGCCGGCGCCAGCGTTCCCATAACATCTTCCCGGAAAACTTCATTATTCCGGTATCTGCCAATCACAAAAATCACAGTAAAAACAACTGTCCCCGCCAGGCTTGCCAGGAAATAATTCTTCATACAGGGCTTCAGCCAGGTGTCCCAGATTCCTTTTCTCGTGGTTCCGAAAATGGAAACAACGCAGCCTGTTATAAATGCGGCCAGCTCCCATGCGTATTCCCGGACATCCCGTTCCAGAATATAACTCTGTACAATGATAGATATCAGCAGGATGAGCCACATCGCCCAGAAGGCGGCCTGCTCAGATTTTAACAGATCAATATGCTGTCTTTCATCTATTTTTTTCATCTTCGCTCTCCTCCTCCCAGAACAGGTCATCCAGCGTTTTCCCAAGTGCCCTGCATATGCTGATGCACAGCTGCAGGGATGGATTGAATTTTCCCGCCTCAATCATTCCTATGGTCTGCCTGGTCACTCCTACGGCGTCAGCCAGCTGCTCCTGGGAAAAATCTTTTTCGATACGTGCAATTTTCATTCTTTTGTTTTTCACCAGCCAGCCTCCTTTTTCCGGTGCTACTGCAGCTTCTCTTCCCCGGCGCTCTGCTCCTGTTTTCCATATATTTTGGTAAAAATAAACGGAACAAACAAAATACAATTCAAAATAAGAAGAATAAGCACATCTCTCCACGCAATCACCTGTCCGCTGATGACATCCGCGCTCCCTGCGATAACGGCAACCAGGTTATTGTTCAGATAATGCATAATAACTGCAACCCAGATATTGCAGGTCTTCATCTGTGCATAGCCAAAGAATATAGCGATTCCGACACAGGTTATCAGCTGGCAGACAATGCTCTGCAGCCAGGTCTGGGGGCTGTAGAAAAACAGGTTGATAGGCAGGTGCCAGAAGCCCCAGAAAATACCCAGCAGCAGAACGCCTGCGCGCTTTCCGAACCGTTTCTGCAGCATCGGCTGGAAGAAGCCCCGCCATCCGTACTCCTCTCCGAAAAATGCAGTGTATACCAGGAAGAAATTAAGGGGCAGAACCAAAAGATTGAGCCATGTATAGGGACTCTTAAACATTTCAAAAAACATCCCCGGTTCGCCTTCAAATAAATAGCTTAAAAAAATCCGGAGGAAATATAATCCCAGGAAAATCAGAACATAAAGCCAGGGCCTTCTTTTCTGTCCGTCTCCCAGGCTCAGCCCGTACTTTCTTCTGACCTCCTTCTTATCCAGCCAAAGCAGAAGCCATAAAACAATGCTTCCTAAAATTATAATATACTGACTGATTAATGCTAACTGAATTTCCGGCTTAAACAGGCTGGCCACAGCGCATCCTGCCATAACTGCCGTCAAAACCAGGAAGCCGGTAAAGAACTTTATGGGCACCTTCTCTTCTTTTTTCCGGGTAAGCAGGACAGCAATCATAACGCCTGCCGCCGGATAATACATCTGGGCGTTGGGAAATACGGAAACATCATTCCCCCTGTAAAAACTGATACCCATAAGAATTCCCATCAATACGGGCATACCAAATGCAACTGCAACAAAGATCCATAGCTGTTTTTTTTCTACAGCAGTCCATTTTGTCTGCATAAATAACTCCTCCTCTATTCATTATGTAGCGCTGCCGGAGGATGTTAAACCGGCAGCGCTTTCCCTGACCTTCCCCGGTGGTTTTCAACGCTGCACTGTTATGGGAAGGTATTTCTCTTATATTGTATATAATATACTATACTGTTCTTAATGTCAATTATATTTTACATTATAGCATTTTCACTTTACATTCAAGTGAATATTACAGAGCAGACATACACGTTTCAGCTGTTTCCCATAAATTGAATCTTCTTTCATTTTTTCCGGTTAACCATAACTACAGTATGGCTTGTTTCTTGATAAAAAATATTCATAAAGCAGTTATAAATAAATCATTCCTGACAAGTGGCACCTCCCTGTAGAATATACACCTGTCATACACATATTCCGCACAAACAACTAAGAACTCACACTATTATACCGTTTCAGCCCTGTTTTCCACAAAAAAGCTGTAATTCCCCCGAAAACCGTGACCACAGCGATTCCATAGAGCCACATTTTCAAGGTCCCATCACCGCTTAAGTACATTGTAGGAAAAGTCGCCACAATGCCATAGGGAAGAATCACATAAAACAGAAGCTTGTAAATTCCCCGGAAAACAACACCGGGAATTTTCATGCACAGATCGATTCCCGCATCCTCCAGCCTGGTTATGTTGACTGTGGAAACCAGGAAAAAAGTAAGGGATCGGATAATTACCTCCATCTCATACCAGAGCACAATCATTAATGTCACCCAAACTAAATAGCCCAGGACATGCCCCGCTGACACTCTCAGCCCGCAGAGCCGGACGCCGTACCATAAAATGCACACACTCAAAGCCACCAACGGAAGCGAACCCGGATTCACCTGTTCAAAACTGAGCCGCAACAGCGGGCTTACCGGCTTGGTAAGGTACAAATCGATATCTCCATTTCTGATTTTACCTGAAATACCGTTCACTCCGAAAAAATAAACCACCATATTCACCGCATTTACCAGAGAAAAGGTTCCGATAAAAATAACCATCTCCCCCTTTCCCCACGGTCCTATGGTATCAACATTGGCATATATTGCCTGGAACACGACCAACTGTATCACAAACAGACTTCCGTCCACGAAAAAAGGCCCCCAGAATCCCAGCCGGAACATCATCAGATGCTGGAACCGAAGTTTGATTAATTCATATATAAATTTTATATTTCTTTTCATATTCCCACCCCATCATATTTCAATCTGTATTTCTGATAAGTCCAGCGGTTGATAAGCTCCATAAAAATACACCAGGCTGCCAGCAGGATAACTCCCCTGACCGCTTCCTCCCCGCATCTGCCGGTCAGCAGCATGGATGGCAGATAGGTCACATAATAAAAAGGGAAGAAACGCATAAAGGCCGTCAGTCCTTCAGGAAGCAGCGCCAGGGGAATGATGGTGCCGGTTACCAGGGATACCAGATTATCCTTTATCATCAGGAAGGTACTGATTTCTTCATACCTAAGCGTCAATAATCCAAGATAATAGTTCAGCTGAGCCATGAACAACAATCCCAGAAAAATCAGCATCAGAGCGCATACTATCGAAACCGCATCCGCCGCAAAAACAAAGTTAATCCGAAAAAGCGCCACCCAGATTCCCGCAGCCAACAGATCAAATAAAATATGAAAGGACACCACGCCCGCCTCCATAGCCAGAAAATATCCTTCCATATTCATCGGAAGCACCATATATTTTGAAAAAGTCCCATTTCTGATTCGAACACTGATCTCATCGCTGATACCGCCGGAGAGCTCGATTTGTGCAAGAAAAGAGCTGATTATGTAATAAGAAAGCATACTATCAAAAGAAAAGCCGGATATGATTTCTTTTCCCTCGAAAATAGCGCCCCACAGGATAAAGGCAAATATAATTCTGGTAACAGTAAACAGTATATGGAAAACAGTGTCCGCTCTCCAGATAAGCTGCGTTCTGAAATGAACCGATGCAATTTCCAAATATTTACGCATCCCATTTTCCTCCTTCCCTGTAAATCCTCTCTACAATTTTTCCTATTTCCTCTTCTTCAATTGTGACATCCACAGGATTGTGCTCAAGAAGGAGACGCAGACTTCCACCCGCCTTCTCTCGTGGTACTTCAATAATTTTCTTATATGCAGTGTCCTCTAATATACGCCATTCACTATTGGGTGCAATTTTTTCCGGCCGTTCAAAGGTAAGGGTAATTCTCTTATTTTTCTGATACCGATCAAACAGCTCCTCCGTTGCACCGTCATAGATTTTGCTTCCGTGATTTACCACCACACAACGACTGCAGAGTGATTTGATATCCTCCATGTAATGGGAGGTAAGAAGGATAGTGGTACCTTTCTCCTCATTCACTTCCTTCAGGAACTTTCTGACCTGTCTGCCTGCCACTGCATCAAGACCAATAGTAGGTTCATCTAAAAACAATATCCTGGGGTTGTGGAGCAGAGCCACGATCAGTTCCATTTTCATCCTTTCTCCTAAGGACAGAGTTCTCACCTGCACATCCATGAGTTCCTTTACGCCGAACAGCTCCACAAAATAATCCCTGTTATAGCGATATTCCTTATCGGAGAGTCCATAAATTTGCCGGAACAAGTGCAGAGTATCCTCCGCAGTCAGTTCAAAAAACAGCTGGCTCTTCTGTCCCATAACCACCGCATACTGCCTTTTGAAGTCGTTTTCCAGTTTATTGGGATAATAGCCTAAAACACTGATTTCACCGGAGGTGGGCGCAATGATTCCGGTAAGCATTTTGACAAGCGTGGTTTTCCCCGCACCGTTTGGACCTATCAGGCCGACGAATTCTCCTCCGCGTACGGAAAGATCCATCTGGCTGACCGCCTGTTTTTCTTCATAATCCCTATGAAACAGCCCCCTGACACTACCCAGAATGCCCTCCTGCTTCCTGAATCGCCTATATGTTTTTGTTAACTGATTTGTTTCAATTACATTCATTCTGATTTAACTCCTTTGTAACTGTCCAGTGTTCCTATAATCACATGACTGCTTCCTTTTCACTGACAGATGCAGCAAATACGTCTGTTGGCTGAACAGTTATGCTCCTTTCTTTTTTTCTCAATACCTGACTGAAACTAAAATAAGCCCCCGAAGCATCTGCCCTGATACGGACATACTGCTTCGGGGGCCTGACAGGCAATCCCTGGACTCTGAAATGGAAAAACTGCGGAATTATTCCAGGCAGGCAGGGCCATACAGCAGGACGGACAAATGCGTCCATCCGGGCCGCAGCCTGAGGAAATAAAAAACATGACCTGCTACGTCATGCTTCTTAAACCGTCTGTTTCCAATAACCAGACTTCTATTAGAAGTGTATGAAGTATTTAGTAAGGCAGATACCGGGTAAATGACCGGTAAAAGGGTACAAAAAGAGCCGGAAAACCAGCCTGCTGTCCCTTTTTTCAACTATGCAGTTGCAATCTCCTTACTTAACACACGCATGCACTTACCTCACTTTTTTTAATATTAAGCCATCCGGCTATGTACTGTATCTGTGTTCTGATACAACAACTAAATTATAGACAGACAAAAGCGTACTGTCAATGCTTTCTTTGGTTTCCTGTTATGCTCTGTCATCCGAACTGTTACCGCAATCTGATTTTGATTCAGCTTATCCTGTCCCTAGACCATGTACTGCCACTATCCAATGGAATCTGTAGTGAATAAAATCCGGATATTTCCGGAATACTATACAAAAAATATCATAACTTGACTGGAGGAATCATATGAGTAAGGATCCTGTTTTTTTAACCGATAAAAATCATACCGTTATTCTGGAGGCAGTGACCGGCGTTCCCAATGCAGCCGTTCCTGATACCTGCAAACCGTTTGAGCTGCTGACTCCCAATACCTCGGAGGGCGCTGCGGAAAAGCATCTGCCGGTGGTGGAAATCGATGGCCGGCACGTTACGGTGAAGGTGGGAAGTATTTTTCATCCCATGACTGAGGAGCACAGCATCGGCTGGGTGTGCCTTGTAACAAAAGCCGGATGCACCATGCGGATCTGTCTGGCTCCCGATTGCGAACCGGTAGCCCATTTTACACTGGAGGACGGGGACTCGGTGAAGGCGGCTTATGCTTATTGTAATCTGCATGGGTTCTGGAAGACGGAAATCTAAAAATCAAAAGGTCTAATAAACACAGGTATACTTTTCATACACACATGGACAAGTATACCTGTTTTATTATATCTTTTTCGCCCGCCTCAACAGCAATTTCACCAGTTCCCGGATGGTTCCCTTCTTCTCCACATACCGATGGCCGTCCTTCACCAGATATTCCGCGTAAAACTCCCCGATTTCCTCCGGCTCCGCCCGACAGAAATCCTTTCCTGTGACAAAGAAATCCGCCTTCTTTCCCACCTCCAGCGTTCCGCTTTCCATCTCTTCGCCCAACATTCTCGCCGGCTCCGCCGTATAGGTACGAAGAGCCTGAAAGGGAGTCAGGGACTGCCCCGGCAGATAAAATTCCACCATCCCCAGCATCTGTTCATAAGGGTTCATGGACTGTACCGGAGAATCGCTGGATCCACAGATACACACGCCGGCTTCCGTCAGCTCTCTTAACGGAATCTGTTGCCTCACCTTTTCCTTTGGCAGAAACTGCTCATAGCTCTTCAGATAGCGCTTGTCCATCCAGGAAAATCCCGGCTGAACCGTCAGCGCCACCGGCAGATGCTTAATTTTTTCCACTGCCGAGGCCGAAGGAAATTCAAAATGATCAATACGGGGCATAGGTTTGCTTTTCCTTTTTTCCCCTTCTTCCTCTCCGCCATCCCGGCCGTCACCCAGTCCTAACACCTTCTCATAGCAATCCACAATCTGATCAATGGCCGCCTCCCCAATGGCATGGCTGGACAACTGAATCCCCTTTTCATGCGCCCCCCGCACCTTTCCCAGAATAAAATCATCCTTATAGTAGCAGTGTCCCTTTTCCCCATTATCAATAAACGGCACATAGAAAGCCGCGCTATGGGAGCCTACGGAACCATCCAGCTCCCAGCTTCCGCAACCGCCTGCCCGGGGAAACTTTTGCAGCCTGTGATATTTTTCCGCCCTCTCCAGCTCCATATACTGAGGGAACAGCCGTACGTCAATATCCATCCGGGATGCCACAAACGCCAGCAGCCTGGTGAGAAAATCATGCTTCACATCCCCGTTTCCGTCCATGGCGCATACCCGGCTGATTCCGTAATGCGCGCACAGGTTGGAAAAATTGGCGATGCCAGCGGCCAGCACAGAGGGTGTCACCGATGCCGCTATCAGGTTCGTCACCTTCCCCTGCATAAACTCATGGGCTTCGCCAAAAAAACGGCCGTCCGAACCCTGCTCAGGAAGCTTCAGCTTCTCCATCAAAGCCGTGGAAATACTGCTGCTGTGCCCGTCAATATTATAAATAATCATGCACCTGCCGCCGGTCCATTCATCCAGCTCCTGCCGGCTGGGCAGTCTTTTTTCCTTCATTGCGGAAAGGATATACTGATTTGCCATAATTATTTTCTGCTTCGGATGTGCGCTACAGTAGGCGCGTATTTTCTGTTCCACCCCTGCCATGCAGTCCGGCGCAATCCCTTCCGAGGTTATCTCACAGATATTAAAACTGGAGGCCGCCAGGATCATTGTATAAAGCAGATGGACATGAGAATCCGTCAGCGCCGGAAACACATGCATTCCCTCAAGGCTGATATATTGGTCATAGCCCTCTTCCGTTTCCGGGCCGCCGTTTCCCAGATAGCATATCCTGTCCCCGTCCGTTCCCATGGACATAAAGGTTTCTTCCACATGCAGACGCATGGTATGCACCGTACCGCCGTAATAAAATATCTTCATTCTAAATCGTCACCACATTTCCCACAGCCATTAAAAAATAGGCCAGCATAATCATTATCTGCATCCCGGCGCCGCCCCATTTCCCCAAAAGGGAATTCCCCGGCTCCCGGGACGCCTTTCGGTAGGCCGGAACCACAAGCAGCGCTATCAAAATCGCAATCAGCCCCCCGGCCAGACGCATAAACTCCATAAAACCGCCCAGACCTGCAAAGGTCATCAAAAGCGATGGCAGCGTCGCAATAACCCAGCAGATTCTGCGTGAAAGCTTCAACTGTTCCTCCACAATGTCCGATAGCGCCAGCGAAATGGACCAGTAGGTCGTCAGCATAGCCAGGATGGTAAAAAGAGAACCAACAATCTCTGCCCAGCTGCCAATTCCCTGGCTCCACCCAATCATGGCAACCTCCGTCACCTGCACAGAGGAAAGCAGGGCGCACACGGAAATGACAACAATCAATACAAAGTTATTCATTAACCCTAAAAATACGGCCTTTTTCACCTTTTTCCCATCGCCGCCCAGTCCGGCTACCGCCTGTGGGACCGAAAAAAATGCGGAAAAGGCAAACATCGCCATTCCAAAATAGGCAAGCCCCTCCGTCACTCTTCCCGCTCTTACCCGCTCTGAGCCGACAAATCACAAACGAACCGTTACTTATCCGGTTGGATTCCGCGGAAAACATCGGCATCCTCCTGGAAAGCGGCTGCTACTTCATTATAAAAAGAAATCTCCGCCGTGAAAGTAAGGACGTCTGGTTTGAGATGGCAAAGGCAAACTCCCATATGTCGGAAGTGATTGGAGACCGGTCACTTATACCACGGAGGATGGCGTGGAAAAAACCGTCACAATCCGTACCGGGTATGAGATCATAGAGCGCACAGTTGATAGCGAGGTGGAGTTCATCCTCGCAAAATATGAGGTGACGGAGTATGTCGCCACCACTTATGAATGCCCGCATTGCAAACAGACGGAGGATCCCCGGTTCGTAAAGGATGATGGCCGCCCTCCCTCACTCATAGAGAAAAACTACGCCACGCCGTCACTGGTGGCGGGGATCTTAAAGAACAAGTTTGTCCTCGGTTTACCGTTCTACCGGCAGGAGCAGGATCTGAAACGGTCAGGCATCCTCATCACCAGGGCCTCCATGGCCACCATGGCCACCCGGGCCATCCTCGTATTCCAGATGTATTTCCAGTGGCTGGTACAGTATTTCCACCGGGAGCTACTGAAAAGGCAGTTTCTGATGATGGATGAAACGCCCGTCCAGGTGCTGAAGGAGCCGGATAAAAGGCCGCAGTCCAAGTCCTATGTGTGGCTGCTGCGTTCCGGGGAGAACGGCCTGCCTCCGTTGCTCCTGTACCGGTACTCCCTGACAAGGAACGGGGATAATGCGGTAGAGATGAGGAGTTTTTTTTGATGCCATCCCAAAGGGCAGTGAAAAAGACCTGTCAAACCCCGCCGTACAGGGCGTGGCATATTGTGATAAGCTGTTCCGTTATGAGCGTAGGTATAAGGAACAGGAATTATCCTATGAACAGCGGGAAAAACGCAGGCCTAAGGATGAAAAGCCGGTGACGGAAGCGTTCATCAAATGGCTGAACCAGCAGAAGATGTCCGCCCCCAGCAATAAGTTCAACAAGGCGCTGTCCCATGCCAGGAACCGCCAGGACATCCTGATGACATACTTGGAGGATGGCCGATGCAGCCTCTCAAACAAAATGAGCGAGAACTCGATCCGCCCGGTCGTGGCAGGCAGGAAGAACTGGCTTTTTCCCGACACGATGGATGGCGCTGATGCAAGCATGGGCATCTATACGGTTGTAGAAATGGCGAAGCTCCACAAACTGGATCCGTATAAATATATGAAGTACATTATGTAGCAGAGGCCAACCTATAAATCCTCCGATGAGGAACTTGAAAAATCGCGCCATGGTCGGACGGCGTTCAGAAAATATGCAGGTGACCATATTCAAATATCAATGTGCGGAATTGCTCCGGGGCTAAACGCCCCGGATTTTTTACGCTTACACCCTCAAATTAAGCGCTTACAATTAAGAGCTGTTCAGCAGACACTACTTAAAACTCTGTAATAATTCCAATCTGCATTTTAATGTATCCTTGCAGAGTAAATAGATATACTTTCCGCTTCCGTCACCATAATTGCCTTCTTGTTCAAACTCAGCACCCATCTCATCCTGCAGACGTCTTGCAACCTCATCCGCATCCTCTACCTGAAATGCAATGTGGTGGATTCCTTCTCCATATTTATTCAGATAATCTCTCCATACAGAGGATTCTTCATTCGGCTGAATCAGTTCCAACTGCACTCCCGGTGTCATGTCAAAAAACGCCATGACACATGCCGCATCTGGTGCTAGTTTCCCATAAATTTTTGTCTGTGTTACATCAAATGTACCACAATCACAGGTAGGCGGCACTTCGCATCCAAACAACAAAGCAAATTGCTTTTTTGTTTTCTCGATATCATTTACAACAAAGCCTACCTGTGCAAATTTAGATTGACTGACAATTTTCTTAATGTCCATGTTTATATCCATTCCTTTCGCTTCGCTCAGGCACAAAACGTTATGAAAATGGTTTGCCTGGGCTCATTTTTTCGTTATAATTTTTTTGTAGGGAACTCGGTATACTACAAATCACGGGGAGGTGAGTGGGCTGTCCGGCTTGCCGGATGACCGTGTGTTTATATATGTAGTCCGTCTTTTCAAGCACAAATAAGTGTGACTTTGAGCACGTAATCTTATCTTTGTATAAACAATCTCGTTTATGGCTTAGACGCTTAGTCAATGCCGTCTTTTCCTATCATCTTTAGCGAACCTTACGGTTCTGAAAGGAGTCCCTATGGCTTTAAAAATCGTGTACAAAATCTGCTGTGGCATTGATGTCCACAAGACTTTTGTAGTCGCCTGCATTGCTTCTACCAACAGTAAAGGCATTACCACCCACTGGTAAATACTGAGCCCCGTTTACAACATTTTGGAAAATGATTGTTCGATTCATTGCTCATCCCAAATATGTTAAGGCTATCCGTGGAAAGAAAACTGGCAAGAAAGATGCCAAATGGATTGCTGACCTGTTTAAGCATGACCTTGTTGCCGGAAGCTTTATGCCGCCCGTTGACATCCGCCAGCTTCGTGACCTTATGCGCTACCGTTTCAAACTGACCTGCTTTCAATCAAGCGAAAAGAATCGTTTGCAGAACTGTCTCACGTTTTCCAATATCCAGTTGGGAAACGTTGTCTCGGACGACCTTGAACCTCTTGTTTACAAGAGGTTCAAAAAGAAGCTTCCTGAACTCCGTGATGCCATTGACGGCTATATCACTCCGGAACAGGCGGGGAAACTTAAGGTAATCAAAGCTCATTATGAAAGCCTTGAATCCCGGAAAGCAGAGCTTGAAGAACTCATTCTTGCGCTCGCCGCTCCCTATCAGCAGGAACTTGCCACTCTTCAAACCGCTCCTAGTATCAGCAGTGATTTCACTGCTATCGGAATCATTTCCGAAATTGGTTCCAATATGGAGGCTTTTCCTTCGGCCAAACACTTATGCTCATGGGCTGGCTTAACGCCGACCAACAATGAAAGTGCAGGGAAGAAAAAATCTGTCCGGGTTTCCAAAGCCGGATGCTATATTAAACCGCTTTTGGTACAATGCGCCAACGCTGTTGTCAAAAGCAAAAAACACCCTGAAATTCGTAACCGCTATCTCCGTCTCAAAAAGCATCTCGGTCACAAGAAAGCAATCATTGATGTAGCAAGAATGCTTCTGACTGCATTATACCACATGTTGAAGAATGGAGAAAACTATAATACGGAACTTTACCGAAAATCAGATTTACCGCCCATTGATCATGAAATCACGGTAGAACAGGCTCTCATCATAGCAAGAAATCAAGGTTATAGGATTAAGTCAGCAACTGCATAACCTTAACATACTCAATATTCAATTTTTAAAGCAGCCACCGCAAGATGGCTTATTTGTCATGTACTCAGGGTAATGGATACCCTCTATTTCTCATTTTCAATCTTCATCCTTCCCTTTCTCTAATTTGATTTATTGCTATCTGATCCCGAATCAGCTCCATTGCATCACTATTGTCTCTATCCACCTTAATATTCAGTTCAGTCTTCAGGCTGTCAAAAGTGTCTACAAACGAGTAGCTTTGTTCGGGATAATAACCTATATGATAATAACCATCAACTCCGCATGCCTCTCGGATTGTGCGGAATGCCTCTTCTTCATCCGGAGTAAGAAACGCCATATGCATCATTCCCTCTCCATGTTTTTCCAAAAATGTTTTCCATGGACTCGGCTCTTCCCCCGGCTGTGTCAGTTCAAGTGTGACATTATCCAGTTGTATCACACTGATCCGACAATTCGTATAAATCTCCGGGTGTCCGTTAGTCATGACCGGAGCGACATCAGGGCCTGGAATGTTCCATATTCTGGGTCTTTCGATTCCAAGTAATTCTGTCCAGGCATCAACCACCTTATCAAGGTCTTTCACCACGAAAGCAATGTGTACAAGTTTTTTTGTTCCAAGTGACATAGTTATAATCCGCCTTTCTGCGAAAGGCACCGATGGGGTTATGAAACATTTCCTCGGGCTTTCGCTTTCTATTTATTCTTCCTCCTGATATTATCTTCTTAATAAGACTGACACACTACAGAACACGTGAAGGTGAGTGGCGGGGCTGTATAGCGGCGACCTCGCATAGTTATATGTTGTCGGTCATCCGTTAAGGCATCAATGAATGGCGCATACCGTAGCCCGTAAACTTATCTCTTCCAAAGTCGACTCGATTTTGCCGGATGGCCAGTCTCTGTCAGTTTTATTCCTATATAAATCAGGAGGTTATTTTATTGTCTTTCAAAATTTTTCTCAACTGCCGTGGGCTTGACGTCCACAAAACATAGATCTACGCCTGTATCGTTCCCCGTATTTAATGTTTTGGAAAAAGCGAATATTTCTGTTATTCTTGCTCATCCCAAATATACAAAACCGCAAAAAGGAAACAAGACCGACCGAAAGGACGCTAAATGGATTTGCGACTTATCCATGTGTGAAATGATTAAACCTTCCTTTATCCCACCTGCTGACATTCGTCATTTAAGAGATTTGGTAAGATACCGTTTCAAACTCACCTGTATGATTACTGATGAAAAGAATCGTGATCTAAATTGTCTTACTGTATCAAACCTTAAATTGGACGACGTATTCAGCGATGTGCTTGGAAAATCTTCTCGTTCTATCACAGAATATATGCTTGCTCATCCTGGGGAAATATTTGATGTAGCACCTTTTGCAGATGGTCGATGCAAAACACCTGTCTATATTTTCTTTTTGAGACCACCGCAAGATGGTTTTGTAGTTATGCCCTTTTATATTTCGCTATTCACTACCTATTTGTTTCACACTTCTCCTCCTATCATAATGCCTACAGTGGCATTGGTTTCCCATGATAATCAACAAACCATTGATCTTTTTTAATCTTTATGTTACCTTCAATGATATCACAAAATCCCATTGCGGCTTCCTCAGGTTCAATTTGTGCGGTTGTCCTTCCCATATCTGTATTCATTCGTCCTGGGTGTATAGCATATACACCGATCCTGTCTCCTACAGTAACACGCATCGTCTGAACAATTTTATTTGCTGTCGTTTTTGATATTCCATAAGCCGGGAACAGGCTTCCTTCATTTGCAAAACTACCCCCTTCGGAAGTTACCCCGATAAACATTCCGTCTGTTTTTATTACAGGAAGAAATTCCCTGAACACCGTGATAATACCAAGCGCATTGACTTCTATCTGTTCCCGAATATCCTCTAAGCTCTCCGTAAGGAGTGTTTCTGTACGATCTGAAGATAATAGTACGCCTGCAACATCTACCACCGCATCAATCTCACCAAACCGTTCCTTTACCCATTCTGCAGCATCATGAATCTCGCTTTCTTTTGTGACATCCATTGGCAGATAAATAAGATTGTCCCTATCTGATGTTCTATCCGGTACCCGAAGTCCTGCTATAACTGTATGTCCTCTTTCTGCCAGCATTTTCGATAATACACTTCCAAGACCTCTACCAGCCCCAACTATCACTATTTTCATCTGCATCCTCCTACATCAAATTTGCATTATCCAACCGTTCCTTCACATACAACAGACTTCGCAGATAATCTTCATCCGTATCCAGATGTTCAATAATTACCGGCATATCCCTGTTGTAACTGTTCATGAAGCTGATATATTTCTCAATATCCAATATTCCCTTTCCACAGCAGGTTTCTTCCAGTTGAAAAGTAAGTTCCTTTCTCAGTCTTATATCCTTTAGATGACAACTTAATATGCTGTCTCCAAGTTTATCAAAACATTCTTGCATAAATTCATTCATATAGAAATAGCGCTGTGGTGAATTAATCATATTTACAAAATCAAAATGAATCCCAAAGTTCTCTCTGTCTATGTCTTTCACCAGTTCTAAATACTCATCCGGTCCAGTCGGATACATCCACGGCATGGGTTCAATACTGTATTTTACACGCTTGGGCTGTACTTCATCAATCAGTTCTCTTGTATAACTGACAAGGTTATTCCATGCTTCTTTAGTAAAGTTATCCCGATACCCACCATCCCAAATGGGACCACCAAAAGTTCCGGCTACATTCACACAACATATCGCGCCAATCTCATCTGCAAGTCTTAACTGACCCACAGCACGTTTTCTTGCTTCCTGCCTTTCTCCCGGATCAGCAGCAAACACATTTCTCCATATTCCCACTTCAGCTATAAGTAAATTGTTTCTTTCTGCTTCTCTCAGGTAATCAGCTATCAGATTTTCCGGTGCTATGTAATCAACGGGAAATATGACAGCCCTGCAACCTAATGAAACCATCTTCTCTGCCCATTCTTCCGGAGTCCTATGTTCCAATGCCGTGGAAATGCCAAGCCTCATATCTTATCGCCCTTCTTCGCATACAGTCTGCAGTTCCTGCGGCATTCCTGTTTCTGCTGATCTCATTATACTTGTAATGATATCTACCACATGAACCGCAAGCTGTGCATCTTCTTTTTCATTGTGCTGTAACTTATTTACAAGATCCGCAACTCCTGCTCCCCTGACAAAGCTTCCCACATCCTGATACAATTCAGGGAGTGCACTAAAGCTTCCTTCTCTCTGATCCTGTCCGCCGAAACATTCTGCAAGCATCTGCTCCCTGCGATATATTTTGGGGGTTCCTCCTGCCATATTGGGATCAGGAGCTTCCAAGGTTCCGTCTGTTCCATATATTTCCATGAGCGGCATTGTGCTTTTGGAAATATCAAAGCTGAAATTCATATTCGCAAGTATTCCATTTTTCAGCTCAATAATGGTTGCGAAATGCGTCGGAGTTTTTACCGGAATCTTACTTCCGAAGCGATCACTCGTATAAAGAGTTCTTTCGACAAACCCCTTCTTGGCCGCTGCATACACTTTTTTAACGGAGCCAAAAAGATTCACCAATACCGAAAAATAATAGGGTCCCATATCGTATAACGGTCCTCCACCTTCTTCATAAAATGACTCTGGTCTCGGATGCCATGTTTCAACTCCGGCATTCATCATATTGGCATTTACATACAAAGGTTTTCCGATCCATCCGTCTTCGATAAGTTTTTTGCAGGTGCTCATGGAACTTCCTAAAAAGGTATCCGGTGCACATCCGACTGCCAATCCTTTTATCTTTGCAAGGTTTTGGATCTCCTGTGCATCTTTTAAAGCAAGTGCAAAAGGTTTCTCACAATATACGTGTTTTCCTGATAAAAGTATTTTTCGGTTAATCTCTGTATGCATTTTCGGAGGGGTCAGGTTTATAACCAGTTCAATCTCTTTATTACTCAACAGTTCTTCCGGTGTACCCCATTGTAAGATATTATACTGTTTTGCAGTGTTTTCTGCCGCATTTGTCCGGATATCGGCAACCATACATATTTCAAGTTTTCTGTATAATCTCTGAATATCTCTGATATACTGGTTACTGATTACCCCGCAGCCCATAATTCCAATCTTCATATGTCTCTCTCCCCAGTTACCTTTCGCAGTCTGCTTTATGAATTGTTCGATTCTCCGAATTTCAAAAATTTGAATAGTATAAGAATAATTGCAAAAGCTACAATCAACATAATCCATGCCTGTGCCGATGCATATCCCATTTTAAAGTAGGTAAATGCATTCTGATACAGATAGAGCGAATAAAACATTGTTGCATTATTGGGCCCACCCTGTGTCATGATATAAGGCTCTGCAAACCATTGAAAGACACCGATCACAAGCGTTACCATATTATACAGAATAGTAGGTTTTAACAAAGGCAACGTAATTGAGATCGTTTCCCTTAAGAAACTTGCTCCGTCAATCTCTGCGGCCTCATACAGTGATTCTGAAATATCCTGCAGTCCTGCAAGATATATTATGATGGCATTTCCACAGGTCCAGATCATCATCATAATAAATGCCGGTTTTGCCCAGGCAGGGCTTGCAAGCCATCCGGGACCTTTGATGCCAACGTATCCCAGTAGCGTATTTACAACACCCGTTTCGGGCTGCATAACCCAGATCCAAAGCAGGCAGGCTACCACCGTAGGCACCAGGGTAGGGATAAAGAATACCACTCGCATCCAACCAGTATGCCGCAATTTCTTACTATTAAGAATTACCGATACCGCTATGGCAAAAAAGGTGGTAAGCGGAACTCCTAAAAGTATCATATATGCCGTGTTCTTACAGGCTTTAAGAAATGTTTGATCGTTAAAAAGATTGATGTAATTCTTCAAGCCCGTAAATACCGGTTCTTTAATAACACTATAATCGCAAAACGAATAATACAAAGAGCTCAAGATAGGATATAAGGTGAAGCCTAAAAAACCAATAATCCAGGGGAGCACAAACAAAATTCCATTTTTTGCTTCAGCCTTTCTCATTCTTGAATTTTTATATTCACTAAGTCCTTTGTTGACTGTTTTTTTCATAGTGACCTCCTATCCTTTTATCCCGCTCATGGTAATACCCTGAATAAAGTATTTCTGAAGCACGAAAAACAGAATCAGTACCGGAAGCACCATCACAACGCCTAAAGGTAATAACAGATCCCAGTTAGGATCATAATTGGACTTTAACATAGATGCTGCCAGTGATAAAGTATATAGTCTGTCACTTCCCAGGAATACTAACGGTCCGAGGAAATCATTCCATGCTCTTATGAATGCCATAATAGCCACAGATGCCAATGCCGGTTTAGAGATCGGCATGATTAACCTTAAAAAGATCTGAAATTCATCCGCCCCGTCAATTCTCGATGACTCTGTTATTTCTTTCGGAACTCCTGCAAGAAACTGGCGCAGTAAAAATATATAAAACGCATTTCCGAAGAATTGCGGAACAATCAAAGGAAGGAAGGTTCCCACCCAATGCATTTTTGTAAACATCAAGTACAAAGGGATCATGGTAACCTGATAGGGAAGGATCATAGTGGCAAGAACTATCATAAAAACTTTATCTCTCCCTGGCCAGCGCAATCTTGAAAATCCATACGCTACCAAAGAGTTGGACACCAATGCCCCAACAACACTGAAGAATACAATAATTAAAGTATTTTTCAGATATCGTAAAAAAGGAATCTGTTGAAACATATTGATGTAATTATCAAAATCAAAATGCTTCGGCAACCATCTGAAGGGAACCTGAAATAGTTCACTTGTGCTCTTAAACGCCCCCATGACAAGAAAGAAAAATGGAATCAGCCAAAGCAACGCAAAGAACAACAAAATGAAATATAGTACAAATTTGTGGAAGAATACTCCCATTTTGTATAGGCGCATATTTTTCTTCATACCGTTCCTCCTCGTTTCAGACTGGACGGGGAATTGTTTCCTCGTCCAATCTGAGATTCTGTATTATCTACTTTGCGTCCATTGTGGCCTGCATCTGATCCTGAAGCGTCTGAAGTTGTGCCTTAGCATCTGCATTCGGATTGTAGATCAGATTCTGTCTGAGTGCAATAAACTGATTTGACAGTTCTGCTGATACTGAACAAAGTGCAGGGATTCCATTTTCAGAAGAATTAGCAATCTGTCTTTCAAGTGTATACATTTCATCGCCGTTCTTTGTCAGGCTGACATCATCAAATGCTGCATCAATAACAGGGATGGAGCGCCATACAGAAAAGTTGTCTTCATTGATGCTTCCCTGTTCTGCAAATTTGATAAATAATGCAGCAAATTGAGCTTTATCGGGATCTGTGCCTGCGGGAATCGCAAACACATTGGTGCCAAAGGTGGTGCTGTTGGCTCGTCCACCTTCAGGGACAGGAACCGCACACACCTCATAAGGCACATCCGGTGCATACTCTTTTAATGCCTCTGAGAACCAGTTTCCCGTAATGGTCATGCCTACTTTACCAGTCATAAACGGATGATCCGGAGAGAACATCTGACCAAGTCCGGAAGTAAATGCATTAATCTTTTCCGGATCATACTTTTTTGCATAGCCTTGAATCCAATCCATGTAATTTAACATTTCGTCGGAGGTCAGGTTGATTTTTCCAGTTTCCTTGTCATAAGGATCTGCTCCGAACAGATATGGCACAATAAATGCTTCATTTCCGGAATCAAGCCAGGGAACGATTCCAAGTCTGCTGTAAGATCCGTCTGCAGCCTTTACCGTCATTGCATCTGACCAGGCATCGAGTTCTACGATGGTTTTCGGCGGATTCGCAGGATCAAGTCCGCATTCTTTTGCAATTTCAGGATTATAATACAGCATGATTACGTTGGTATCCTGCGGAATCAGGTAGCAGGTATCATTGTAATACATAACATCTTTACAACCTTCATAGAAAGAAGACACATCCAGACCGATTTCATCCAGACACGCATCCAGTCCCATAAAGGAACCTTCGGCTGCATACTGGTAACATGATGTAGGATTATCGCTTACGAGCAGATCAGGTGCGGTTCCTCCTGCAATAGCGCTAAGAAGTTTACCATTATTAATTCCTGCTCCATCCGGAACAAACTGCAGATCACATTTTATTCCTAGGTCTGCATAAGCCTCGTTGAACGCATTTACTCTCTTCTGTTCCCATACAGCAGAGTCTCCTGTATATGCTGACCAGAATGTAAAAGTTCCGGATTTCCCAATATCCATTACCTCTACTTCCACATCCTTATCTCCCATTTTCACCGTCTTTGTCGTTGTTGCCTTATCCCCTTCAAAACTGACAGCTTCTGTCTGTGGGGAAGATGCCTGTGAAGAATCTGCGCTTTCACCTGCACCGTTGTTGTTTCCGCATGCAGTAAGGCTGGTTGCTATCAGCATCGTTGCCATCATTGCAGCTAATGCCTTTTTCTTTTCCATAGTGTATCCTCTCTTAATTCATAAAACATCGTTTATAGTTTCATCAACAAGCTTGTTTTGTAAATTCATTCTATCTCTGAATAGCACTTTTCGCTTACAATTTATTGTTGTATATTCATTATATTTTGTCATCTTGTACGTTTTTGTTGTCTAAATAATGTTATTTTATATATTATTTGCCTAATTAATTGACTTTTTTCATTCAAAATAGTAGCATATATGTAGAAGCAGAACTACTGGTATTGGTGTTTTTACGGAAAATCGCTCTTGATATATTGTAATTTTAGCTTCTTAAATATTGCTATATTTTGGTAATTGAGGTTTTGATATGCAGGCATCAGAAAAAATGGAAAACATTATTACAGATCATGATTATAATGTGAAATTTTCTTACATGGGAGCTCCTGTTTCTTTTCCCGAACACTGGCATGAATTTGCTGAATTTATCATTGCTACCGATGATGGCGGAAGATACTCTATCGGCAATGAGCAATACACCCTAAATACCGGAGACCTTCTTTTGATCTGGCCCGGTGAAATGCATAGCAACATATGTGTTACGGCAGACAGCTCTCTGCTGCTTCAGTTTGGAGATAACTTTATCTATAACTGTCATGATTTAGCACTTAACTATCGGCATTTTCGTACTTATCATAAAATTGATCGCGAAACCATGCCGGAATTAAACGATGTACTTACCCATCATATGAAAGAAGCTTATAGGATTTCTTCATCTCAGAATCCCTTTGCTGAGACAGCAAGTACCATTCAGATTTATTCCATGCTAATGGCATTAGGAACTTATGTTTTGAATGATTTAAGTACAAACCAGGCTTCTTGCGATTACAACAATCCAAATTATATTAAAATACAGAATGCTTGTGCATATATCTCACAGAACTGCGAAAAGGATCTGACACAAAAGGAAATTTCCGATATCTTTGGATTTAGTCACTTCTATTTTTCACGATTATTTAAGGAATATATGCATACATCTTTTAATGATTATCTTTCAAATGAACGTATACAGCGAGCTACCAGGCTTCTGTGTGAAGAATCCATACCAATTACCGAGGTTGCCTACCTGTCCGGATTCCAAAGTATTTCCAACTTTAACCGTGTCTTTCACAAGGCCATGCATTATTCCCCTTCGGAATATCGAAAACGTTACAACGGAGACTGAAAGCCCGCAGCTATCAAGCTGCGAGCTTTTTCTGTTCAAGATCATATCAAAATTTTCTCTGCGACTTCCTTTAGTGTTTTTTCCGGCGAGAGTGCAGTCATATATTCGAGTCCAATATATCCTTGATATTCTGCCTCTGCCAGTGCATTCAATAAAAACGGATAATGAATCTCTCCTGTAGTTATCGGTCCCCTTCCGGGAACAGCAGCCGCATGAAAATGACCAATATGTGATATATGGTCAAAAATATTGGCATATAAGTTTCCTTCTGTAATCTGCTGATGATATATGTCATACAGAATCTTCACATTGTTTTTCCCAATCTTATTGATCAGGTCAAAAGCATCAGCTGATGTGGACAAATGATAGCCCGGATGATCTACTAGCAAATTCAACGGTTCAATCACAAGTTCAATATTCTCACCTGCGGCTTCCTTGCCGGCCTTTCCCATTGTTTCTATGAATGTCTCTCTATGCAGCTGTCTCGTAATGCCTTTGGCAGCAGTTTCATATTCCCACCCGGCCTGTACAATTAAACGTCTGCAGTCAAGAAGAACCGCCGTATCAATACTTCTTTTAAGTCCCTCTATAAATTTTCCCTGATTTTCAGGATCACCCGGATTAATAAATTCCGTGCAGAATGCTGCCAGTTTTAATCCTGTTTCATCTTGCACTTTCTTTATTTTGAGAATATCCTTATCCTTCCATGACCAAAATTCATACGCAGCGTATCCCAACTGATGAATCATATACATTGCATCTGTAAAAGATATTTTGCTTTCACGAAATACCGCATCAATGCAGACAGAATAGTTTAATTTTTTACCCTCCATATAGTTTTACCTCTCTTTTTATATTATAAATACAAAGCACTGTTCTTCTGGTTCGCAGAAGTTCCTCCTGATGTGCTGCATTTTCAATCTCCTATTGTCAAGTATAGCACTTCACTTTTTATCTGAACACTTTCTTATATTTTATTTATTCACATCTTCTCTTTAACTTTCCGCCATATTCTCTGACACATTCACAGGTCTGCTCAATCATTCCTTCCGTATGTGCAGCAGAGACAAACATCGCCTCAAACTGAGACGGCGCTACATATATTCCATGCTCCAGCATCCAGTTGAAATATTCGGCAAAGGCCGCTGTATCAGTAGTAAGCACACTCCTATAGTCCCGTACTTTTTCCTCTGTAAAAAAAGGAGACAGCAGAGAACAAACGCGGTTTACCGTAAGCCCAATGTCTCGGTATGCCTTTTCCAGCCGGGCCGCAGCTCTGTCGATCTCATTGTAAATTTCAGGATGCGCCATTAATATCTTCAGGGTTTCAATTCCGGCAGTTACCGCTATGGGATTCCCTGATAATGTACCCGCCTGGTATACACTGCCGCAGGGTGCTACGCAAGACATAACATCCCGGCGCCCGCCATAGGCAGCAAGGGGCATACCCCCGCCTACTATTTTACCAAAGGTGGAAAGATCCGGACGCACACCATAATATCCCTGAGCGCCGTCCAATCCCAAGCGGAATCCGGTAATAACCTCGTCAAAAATAAGAAGGGAACCATTCTCATCAGCAATATCCCGCAAAAATTCCAGAAATCCCTCTTCCGGAGGAACCACTCCCATATTGGCCGCCACCGGTTCCACCACTATACAGGCAACCTCTCCCCGGTTCTCTTCCATCAGTTTTCGCACGGATTCCCTGTCATTATAATCCGCCAACAGCGTAGCCGCCGCATATCCTGCCGGTACACCGGCACTGTCCGGTATGGAACCAGTCATCAGCCCTGATCCAGCTTTGACAAGCAGTCCATCTGAATGTCCATGATAGCAGCCAATAAATTTTATTATTTTCTCACGTCCGGTAAATCCCCTGGCTACACGGACAGCACTCATTACTGCTTCCGTTCCGGAATTAACAAGCCTCATCATTTCCATGGAAGGGACACACTGCTGAACCAGTTCGGCAAGCTGTACCTCTTTTTCCGTAGGTGCCCCGAACGTAAGCCCATTTTCACAGGCCTTCTGTACCGCTTCAATAACAGAAGGATAAGCATGTCCCAAAATTCCCGGTCCCCAGGAGCACACATAGTCCAGATAGCGGTTTCCATCTGCATCAAACAAGTAAGGTCCCTTAGCCTTTTCCACAAAAAAGGGCGTCCTGCCAACGCTGCGGAATGCCCGTACCGGGCTGTTTACTCCACCAGGCATCAGCTTTGATGCACGTTCAAACAATTCCTCTGATCTTGCCACTTTTATTTCCGCCTTTCCTCTTCCAGCCATTCTGCCATATCCAAAGCATGATAGGTGATAATAATCTTAGCTCCGGCCCGTTTCATTGCCGTAAGGTTCTCGGTAACAATACGTCTTTCATCAATCCAGCCATTTGCCGCTGCTGCCTTTACCATTGAATATTCCCCGCTTACATTATAAACAGCCAGCGGCATCTCAAAGGTCAGCGCAGCTTCCTTCAAAACATCCAGGTAGGCCAGGCCTGGTTTAACCATCACTACATCGGCGCCTTCTTCGATGTCAGAAGCGATTTCCCTGATAGCCTCCTGCCCATTGGCAAAATCCATCTGATAGCTCTTTCTGTCCCCAAAGCCGGGCGCAGAATGAGCCGCATCCCGGAACGGGCCATAATAAGCGGAGACAAACTTAGCGCTATAAGCCATAATCGGAATGCCTTCAAATCCATTCAAATCCAAAGCATCCCTGATTGCCTCAACACGGCCGTCCATCATATCAGAGGGGGCTATCATATCCGCTCCGGCCTCCGCCAGGCTCACAGACATCCGGCATAATAACGGGAGCGTTTCATCGTTGATAATCTGTCCATCCCTGACCACGCCGCAATGGCCGTGGGAGGTATATTCACACAGACATACATCTACGATGCAATAAATATCAGGATAATTTTTTTTGATATAAGTAACTGCCCGCTGGGTAATACCATCCTTTGCATAGGCCTGCGTTCCCATTTCATCCTTACAGGCCGGTATTCCAAACAACAGGACTCCTGAAATGCCGCTTTCCTTCACTTTATCCATAATTTCATTCAGCCGGTCAACGGAGTACTGATAAACACCGGGCATTGAATTTACAGGATTTTTAATATTTTCTCCCTCGATTACAAATATCGGATAAATTAAATCCGCCGGATGCAGCCTTGTTTCCCGCATCATGGAACGAATTGTCTCATTTTTACGAAGTCTTCTGAATCTTTGCATGCTCTGCTCCATTCCGCCGCCTTGGCCGGCGGCAATCTTTCCTTTATATTGCCAGACCGGACATCTGTGTCTGACCCTCAATTAACAAAAGCTTTATGAATAGCGGCCGCCCGCTTCAGCTTCCAATACACAGCGAACCAGTCCTTCTATCGTAAACTCTTCTGCAACGAGTGTATCACCTGCGGTCCGATTCTGCAATTCCATTTCTTTAAGTCTGGCCGCGCATCTCTCCCCAATACAGGCAAGCTTTATGCGCTCAGGAAGTAAAACCTCCTCCTCACGCAGTCCTTCAAAAAATGTCTCCACGCCGGATGCGCTTCCAAACAGCAGATAATCCGTTTCCGCCGCCATTCTGACCGCAGCTGCCCGTTTTTCCGGATCAATCCGGAGGGAATATAAAGCGAAATCAGTAAAATCCCTTCCCTCCTGAGAAAGCCGTTCCGTCAGGGCAGGACTGCCCTTCTCTGCCCGGCACAAAAGGATACGTTCGCAGGGAGCTGTTTTCCCTGCAAGCATAATGCCCAGATGCTCAGCATCAAAAGTATCAGGACAGACATCAGGATAAAACCCATACTCCTCCAGCTTCTTTCCCGTACCAGGCCCGATAACGGCGATCCTCATTCCCATAAGAGTTCGCAGATCCCGTTTTTCCTTCCTCAGCTTATCAAAGAAATGCGTCACACCGTTAGGGCTTGTAAAACAAAGCCAGTCATATTCCGCAAAATCCGGCAGTCCCTCTTCCGTCGGTACAGCCTTCAGGAAACTGCAGTCCGTTACCCAGGCTCCTTTTTCCCGCAGGGCAGCTGCCAGACGTCCGGAAAAGCCTTCCGTACCTGTAACACCGATACGCAGTCCCTGCAATTCTCCTGATAAGAATGGGGCTGTCTGCGGCAAAAGCTCCAGCGCCGCCACTTCTCCTATCACAATAACTGCGGGAGGTTTTAATCCGGCTTCTGTAGCAGCCTTTGCTATTGTACCCAAAGTGGCTCTAATGCTCCTCTGCCTCTTGGTAGCCCCTTCCATAATTACGGCAGCCGGAGTTTGCGGATCTTTTCCTGCTTCCATCAGCTTTGCCGCCAGTCCCTTCAGATGATGCATTCCCATCAAAACCACCAGCGTTCCCTGAAGCTGTGCCAGCGCTTTATAATCCACCTGCGTCAGCGCTTCTTTATTTCCTTCACTGTTTATGGCTGATGCGGTAAGAATGGTAACCATCCTGCTGCACTGCCTGTGCGTCACAGGAATTCCTGCTGCCGCAGGCGCAGCAATCGCGGAGGTAATACCAGGTACCTCTTCACATGGTATCCCTTTTTCCCTGAGAACCAGCATTTCCTCTCCGCCTCTCCCAAATACATAAGGATCGCCGCCCTTGAGCCGCACCACATATTTTCCTTCCCCTGCTTTTTCCACAAGAAGGGCATTGATTTCTTCCTGCGGCATAGCCTTCCCATTATAACGCTTTCCCACATTTATCTTTTCACAGCCGGCAGGTACCAGTTCCAGAAGCTCCTGTGCAGCAAGACTGTCATAAAGAACCGTATCACACTGCCGCAGACACTGCAGCCCTTTTAATGTAATCAGCTCCGGACCGCCGCAGCCGGCGCCCACCAGACTCACTCTTCCGTTTTTGCTATTTACCGCTTCATTGCCCGTCATTTTTTTATCGGTTGGTTTATTTTCCATCAGATGTTCCCCCGCGCCTGGGCCGAAAGCACGTCAGCGAGTGCATACCGCTCTTCCACTCCCCATTCTCCCCGGCTTTCCTGTCCTCCGTACATTACAGTGAGGAAAATCCTTTCCCTTTCTATCCCAGCCGGCTCAATTACGCTGTATGCCGCCGCAGGCTGGCTGCAATCCGCCTGCAGTACTTCCAGTACCTTTCGCTCTGTCTCAAAGGAAAGGAAGGTTTTCCTATGGCTGAGCTTTTCCACCATTTCCCGGTACTCCCAGTCCGCTCTGCCTTCTACGGCAATAATTCCCTGACAAGCCGCAGGAATAAATTCTTCCGGATCCAGCGGCTGAAAATGGAAACGTTCCTTTTCCCGCTCTATAATTCCCAGGCGGTCAAGACCGGCTTTGGCAAGTATAATTCCGTCGTATTCCCCATCCGCCAGTTTTGCCAGTCTCGTTTCCACATTTCCTCGGATCAGCTTCACCTGTGCACCCGGCCACAGTTTTTCCACATACAGTCTGCGTCTGAGACTTCCAGTTCCAATAACAGGCGCCTTCGGAAGCTTATTTTTAACCTGCACCAGGACATCTCTGGCATCCGCCCGTTCCGGCACAGCCAGAATTTCAAGTCCCTCTGCCAGGCGCTGAGGCAAATCCTTAGCGCTATGTACTGCCAGATCTATCCGTTTTTCCAACAGAGCGGTTTCGAATTCAGAAACAAACAATCCCTTATCACCAATTTCACCCAGCGGTTTGTCAAGAATCTTATCTCCCCTGGTTTTTATAATTACCGTTTCCGTCTCCACTCCCGGCCAGCAGGCACGCAGGGCCTCTGCCACAAGCGTGGTCTGCACCAGAGCAAGCTTACTTCCCCTCGTACCGATTCTTATTTTTGTCATTCCTTTTCCTCCGCCCAATATCCGCGCCGCTCCGCCAGAAGCTGATCCATATATGCTTCTACTTGTTCTTCCTTCACCTGAAATGCCTTTTCCCTGCAGAAAACAAACAGTTTTTCCAGATACGCAGCACGTTCCTTTTGATCCGCAACCTCCGAAAGCACCCGTTCCCGCAGGCCTCCCAGTATTTCTATGGTATTCCCCAGTCCCTCCGGTAATTCCTTCTCCACCTTTTTTCTTACAAAGGAAGCGGCGGCTGGACATTTCCCGTCTGAAGAAATACCTACGGTAAGCGCTCCCTCCTGAACAAGCGCAGGAAAAAAGAAGGTACATTTTTCTCTGTCATCCACCACATTTACAGGTATCTGCCTTTCCCTGCACCACTGCGCCGCCCAGGCATTTACGTCTTCCCGGTCTGTTGCCGCAATAACAAAGCATGCCCCTTCCATATCCTCCCTGCAAGCTTCCCTGTATATGAGCGTAAGCTGATCCGACCCCTGCGCCAGACTCTCAATACGCGCACAGATCACCGGAGCGATACAGATCAGGCGCGGGCCAAAGGGAAGCAGCTTTTCCACTTTCCTTGCCGCCACCTGCCCGCCTCCAAGTACAACGCCTTTTTTATCTTCAATCTCCATAAAAAACGGAAAATATCCCATCGCTCCCTCCTTCTGTCGTCAGTACCGACATCAATTCCGCCCTTCCTGCGTTTTTCCAAAGGCCTCCAGCACTGCCTGAAAGGAATCGGAATCAAGATTATCTCTCAGGAAAAAAAGTATTTTGTCCAGACCGCAGCCTGCAAAGCTTTCCTTCCATTTATTCAGCTGCCCTGCCGCTTCATGGAAAGCCAGTGTCTTGTATAGCGTTTCCAGTTCTTCACTCATAAGTTCTCCGGCATCCGCAATCGCCTGCTGCTTGCGCAGGTTATTCCGGCCTGCTAGTTCCCTGAAATCATCAATAGCAATCAAACGGCAGCCCGGAAGCGCACTTATTTCCCGGTCAATGTCCGCAGGCACCGCAATATCTATAAAAAGCCGTTCACGGCCATCCTTCAGTAATTCTGCGGCCTTTCCTGCGGTAATCGTGTAATGCGGGCTTTCCGTAGAGGATATAACCACATCCGCCTGCTCCAGAAAACGGTACCTATCCCCATAATCCACCACAGTAAGATTGCTGCGTTCCCTGTCCGTTACACTGTGATTCCTTTTCGTGGCATAAACATGGATACTCCCTCTGTCAAGCAGATTTTTGAGGATGATACTTCCCATTTTCCCGCTGCCGCCTATTAACAGAACCCGAAGCCCTTCTTCCCGGCCGCTCTGTGCGCCTTCTTCCCTCATTATTGCATTTTCCGTCCGAAATACTTCATTGGAAACCAAAGTTGCAATGGATACAGAAGCTTTGGAGATGTCCGTTTCTGTTTTTATTTTTTTTGCACAAGCCAAAGCCCCCTGAAAAGCCGTATTCAGCTCATATCCTGTCCTGTGTTCCTCACAGGAAAAAAGATAGGCCTGCCTGACCTGACCTAAAATTTCATCTTCCCCCAGCACCATGGAGTCCATACCGCAGGTAACTCTGTACAGATGCTCCAACGCCTTCTTCCCCTGAAAACGTTTTGCTATCCGGCGAAGCTCTGTCTCCTCCATACCGCTTTTCTCCGCCAGCAGCCTTTCCAATACCGGAAAAAGCGATTCTTTTCCGGAGGCATAAATCTCCGTCCGATTACAGGTTGCAAGCAGTACCGCCTGCTCAGCCTGCTCCAGAAGCTGTTTCTTTTCCTCCAGGGTAAATACGAAAATCCGGCGTATCTCCTCCGGCGCAGATTTAAAGCTGATACTGATACATTCCATTTCCTTCTCCGTTTCGCCGAATATACGGCCAAGTATTTTTTCTCAAAAAGGAGCGGAATATTCCGCCCCTTCCCAGCTTTTTTCTTCAGCTCCTGTTTTAGCAGGTAGCTCCGCCCTTTAAATGCAGCTGAGCTCCGATTATTTCATCCTTTCTGGAAAGGATTTCATCTCCCAGCAGCTGGGCCTCTACTTCAGCAAAGCCGATTCTGTTTACCGTATCCGCAAAGCGTTCCCCGGTCTTTCCCTGCTCCCTGAAAAGCAGGATTGCCTTTTCCAATACGGACAAAACCTCTTCCTCACCTGTGAATACCTTCGACAATGCCTTGCCATGCGCAGTTTTCTTTCCCCAGCGCCCGCCGATATATACCTTATAACCATAGATACCATCGTCCACTGCCTTGAATGGACATTTTCCAACACAGCGTCCACAGTTGTTACATTTTTCTTTGTCTATAATCAGCTTGCCGTCCACAACTCTGGCCGCTTCCATAGGGCAAATATCCTCCACCTTGCATTTCCCGCATCCGCGGCAGATATCTACATTATAAGAGGGAATCCGCTGTCCTACAATACCAAAATCGTTCAAATCAGGTTTTACACAATTATTCGGGCATCCTCCGACAGCAATTTTAAATTTATGGGGCAGCTTTACCTCATGATAGCCATGGTAGAAACGTTCATGTATTTTCTCAGATAATGCATAGGAATCCAGCTGTCCGTACTGGCAGGTGGTACCCTTGCAGGATACTACCGGACGTACCTTTGAGCCTGTCCCGCCTGTTTCCAGGCCGCCCTCCGCCAGGAAATCCCGAAGCTCATCCAGCTTATCATAAGGCACTCCGACAATTTCCATGGTAAGTCTGGTAGTCATAACTACATCTCCGCTGCCGTACCTGGCTGCCGCATCTGCAATTCTTCGGTTTTCCTCTGCGGTAACTTTACCATTTCTGGTAATCACACGCACATTGAAATTATCAGTTCCTTTGTTATGCAGACACCCCAGGGCTTTCACGCGGGTGATTTCTTCCGGAGAAACCGTTACCCGTCCCGCCGCATTTCCTGTCCTGATTACATTAAAGAAGGATGAGCCTTCCAGCACCCTGGTATTGGTATAGCCATAGTGCTTCATCCTGTTCTGAAGCAGGTAGGCACGTTTGCCCTTTGCACATACAAGCAGAAGTTTTTCATCTTTTCCTAATCCGGGGATTTCTCCCCGAGGGTTGGCAAGCACCTGAGCATCAACAGCAGTCAGGTCCACATAGGTCACTCCGGGGATGGTGGGACCGGCGGGATTTACATCTATGATCCTGTAATCATCCGCCGCACCGGCCATATATTCGGCAGGGGTAAAGCTATCCATAACACCATTCATTTTGTTCAGCAGGATCTGTACCGCCGCCGTAAAGGGATGGATAGCTGTGGAGAACGGGGGTGCGTAGGCCAAATCCAGAGAGGTCATCTGCTCCAGCGTTCCTCCAAAGGTGATCGCCATGACAGCGATATCCGTCATCTTATCCACCGCTCCCGGCCCCAATACCTGAAGTCCCAGCAGTCTGCGGCTCTTCCTGTCCGCAATCAGCTTAACTGCAAAAAATGAGGAATCCGGATAATAGTGAGCCTTATCATCTGTCACTGACAGCACGGTCTCCACATCATAACCGGCCGCTTTAGCCGCTTCCTCCGTCAGGCCGGTACGTCCGCCGTTCAGTCCGGGAAGCTTGACTACGCCTGTTCCCAGAACCCCGGGATAGCTTACCTTTTCACCATTTAACGCAAGCGCCAGCGTACGTCCCTCCATATTGGCGGAGGAACCCATAGGAGACCACTGCCTTGCGCCGGTCAGCCGGTTTGTCACCATAGCGCAGTCCCCTGCCGCATATACATCCGGGACATTAGTGCGCATCTTTTCGTCTACCAGAATCGTTCCCTTGAACATTTCAATTCCGGTATCCTGCAAAAATCCGGTATTAGGCCGGATGCCAATGGAAAGTATCACCATATCGGCAGGCAGATGCCCTTTATCGGTCTGAACGCCTTCTGCTTTCAGCGTTCCGGTGATTCCTTCCAGTTTAGTGGAGGTAAGCACCCTGATTCCTTTTTTGGCAAGGTGGCGCACCGCATAATCCGCCATTTCAGGATCAAAACCCGGCATAATCTGGGGCGCCATATCCATTACCGTCACGCTTACTCCCTGCGCGAGAAGGTTTTCCGCAACCTCCAGACCGATAAATCCGCCGCCTACAACCACTGCCTTTTTTACCTGATTGGCCTTCAGATATTCTCTGGATTCAATTGCATCATCCGGTGTACGCATGGTAAATACTCCCGGAAGATTTACTCCTGTAAACGGAGGCACTATGGAAGAAGCGCCTGAAGCAATAACGCATGCATCATATGTATAAATTTCCTCGCCGCCTGTACGTAGATTCCGGACCGCCGCCTTCTTTTCTTTTACATCCAGTCTTGTTACTTCCCGCTCTGTCTGTACAAGCGCGCCTGTGAGTGCTGAAAATTTTGCCGGCGTATTAACAATAAGCTGATCCTTTCCTTCAATCAGCTCTCCGACATAATAAGGCAGACCACAGCCTGCATAAGAAATATCCTTTCCTTTGGTAACAATCGTAACTTTCGCATCCGGCATTACTCTTTTTGCCTTTGCCGCCACTTTGGTTCCGGCAGCAACTCCGCCGATAACTAGTAAATTCATGCTGATTTTCTCCCCGTTGTATCTTTTTTATGTATTCTCAGTTATGAGTTTATGCGGCGAATTATGCCATCGGTTTTCGGCCGCACTATTATAATAATAAAGGATTGACTGGATAATGTAAAATAATATATTTATTGGTATTCATAATAATTTTTTATCAATAATCCTTGCTGTTGTTACTGTTCACTCCGTGACCAGTAACTGCATAAATCCATTAAAAATCGCCTGC
>OLQH01000314.1_pt1 | contig 56110 bp, 41 predicted proteins | sample 1672671 | NCBI WGS metagenome assembly OLQH01 (sample SAMEA3136712, study PRJEB25190) | human gut metagenome
GGCGCGGATCAGCGATTTGTAAAAAACGCTTTCAAAAATGCGGAGTGTCACCCTTGATTCTTATAAATATTTCTTCTCATGTTCTTTCTGACTCATACATGCAACACTATTACAAATCACAATTGTCTTGATAAAAATACATAAATAAATCTTGCATTTTAAAACACCTTTTGTTACTATAAACGTGACGAAGGAGTCAAAGCATAAAGAAAAGTGTGCTTTGGCTCCTTTTTTATTAGCTAGAATTAGTTAATAAAAACATTCTCTCGAGAGATTTTCAATAATGTCAGAACCAGCTACTCTGACGAGCATAGAAGCATAGTTGAAAATGAGAATGGAGGAATATACTATGAACGCAGGAGATACAGCATTTATTCTGCTATGTGCAGCATTTGTATTTATTATGACACCAGGCCTTGCATTTTTCTATGGAGGAATGGTACGAAGGAAAAACGTTGGGAACACGATGATGCAGTGTGTATTTATCATGGGAGTTTCCGTGATCATGTGGGTACTTGTTGGATATGCACTATCTTTCGGTGGAAACCATGCAGGGATCATTGGAGGAGCAAAATGGTTTGGCTTTAACGGAGTTGGAATGAAACCAGGACCATATGCAGATACGATTCCAAACCTTGCATTTGCAGCATTTCAGATGATGTTTGCAATGATCACACCAGCACTGATCACAGGATCTGTTGCAGGAAGAATGAAATTTAAAGCATTAGTTCTTTTTATTATCTTATGGTCATTGATCGTGTACTACCCAATGGCACATATGGTATGGGGAGAAGGAGGATTCTTAGCAGAGATCGGGTCTGTCGATTTCGCAGGAGGAAATGTCGTTCATATCACATCAGGGGTCAGCGGTCTGGTATTAGCTTTAACACTTGGAAAACGTCGTGGATATGACCAGGGAGTCTACCACGTACATAATACACCATTTGTATTTTTAGGAGCTGCACTGTTATGGTTTGGATGGTACGGATTCAATGCAGGAAGTGCTCTTGCAGCAAATGGACTTGCAGCACATGCATTTATGACAACATCTGTTTCAGCAGCCGCAGCTCTTGTTTCATGGATGTTGATCGAAGTATTTTCAGAAGGAAAAACAACTTTAGTCGGAGCTTCCACAGGATTAGTTATCGGACTGGTAGCAATCACACCGGGAGCCGGATTTGTTCCAATGTGGGCAGCAGTGATCTGTGGATTATTAGTAAGCCCAATCTGCTATTTCGGTGTAAAACTGATCAAAGGAAAATTAAAGATTGATGATGCATTGGATGCATTTGGATGTCACGGAATCGGTGGTATCTGGGGTGGTATCGCAACAGGATTATTTGGAATGACATCCATTAATGGAGTCGCAAAATGGAATGGATTAGTGTTTGGAGAAACAAGATTGTTTGTAGCACAGATCATAGGGATTCTTGTATCTATCGCAGTTGCAGTAGTCGGAAGCCTGATCTGTATCGCGATTGTCCGTATCTTTACTCCATTAAGAGTTGAAGAAAGAGCCGAGAAAGTCGGATTGGATGTATCAGAACATGGAGAGAATGCTTACCCAAGTTTTAATGGTTTAGATTAAAAGAGGTGAAAATATATGTTGATCAAAATTAATGCAATCGTTCGAGAAGAGAAATTCGAAGATGTCAAAGAAGCTTTAAATAAAATCGGAGTTAATGGAATCACAGTATCACAGGTTATGGGATGCGGAGCACAGAAAGGTTTTACAGAAGTTATCCGTGGAACAAAAGTTGATATGATGATGCGTCCAAAGATTAAATTTGAGATCGTCGTATCTTCTGAAGAATGGGAAAGAAAAACGATCGAAGCTATTCAGAAATCCGCATTTACAGGAGAAGTTGGTGACGGGAAGATCTTCAGTTACGAAGTAAGGAATGTAGTTAAGATCCGTACCGGAGAACGTGATGTAGATGCATTACAGGATTAGTTCTTAAAATATCTACTATTATATAGAAGAAACAGGTGATTTTTGTGGAAAAAAATAAAAATCACCTGTTTTATTGTGTATAAAATTATAAAATATAATAAGAAAGATTCATTTCTTGTAATGTGATAAAATTCGTGATAAGATGATAGCCAATCAGAGAAATAATTTTGACATTAGGAAGAGAAACATATTATATAGAAGAAAGAAGACAAGGAAAGAATGAAATTAGTAACACTAGTATCAAATAATGTAGGAGTTGATACGTATCTGGAATTAAGAAAAGCGGTCAACTTTAAAACATTATCAAGAACACAGGCGAAGAAAGCCTTAGATAACAGTTTGTATATCGTCTGCGCATACATTGATGCCAAGATCGTTGGAATGGGACGACTTGTAGGTGACGGGGCGGTCATTTGTTACATTCAGGATTTAATGATTCATCCAGATTATCAGCATTATGGAATCGGAAGTGCAATCATAGAAGATCTGATCGAGTATGTAGAGAATCTTTGTGAAGAAGGAACCGAGATCATGTTGGATCTGATGTGTGCGATCGGAAGAGAACCATTTTATCACAAACATGAATTTATTTCTCGTCCAACGGACAAATTAGGACCTGGAATGATTCGCTACATTAGAAAGTAGAGGAAAAATATGGAAGATAAGAGATACGATCCGTATACTGGGTACGAGATTAAAGATGAAGATTCAACACAAGAATATCATACACAAGATGATGATCCATACAGACGATATCGTTACGAAGATGATCACATAGAACAACCACAGCAGGAGCAGACAAGTGGAATTGCGATCGCAACAATGATCCTCGGAATCATAGCAGTTGTATGCATGGTCAGTTGTTGCTGTACGCCAATCGCAATTATCACTGGGATTGCAGCGGTCATTTGTTTTGCGGTGACACCAAAAGTCAGAGGAACAAGAGGAAATAAAGCGAAAGCAGGATTGATCTGTGGGATTATAGGCATCATTGGTTCTATGATCTTGATCACAGTTTTTGTTGTGAATATTTTGCTTAGTTCGGATTTTCAGAATGAAATGAAAGAGTTTAATACACATTATGATACATATATCGATGAAAATGATGATTCTATATAAGATCATAAGAAGTATGCCATGCTTCTTTAAGGAAGTAACACATTTCTATTGTCCGGCATGCGGCGGGACAAGAAGTGTGATCGCACTGCTGCATTTGGATATTGAGAGAGCATTTTTATGTAATCCGACCGTTGTATATACCGGGGTTATGTTTCTATGGTGTATTGCAGGATGGATGGTAAAGAAACTGACAGCCAGAGAGATGAAGAGCATGAAGCCGAGATTGTGGATGTTGATTTTGGGAGTGTGTATTTTCTTTGGATATGCGGTGATCAGAAATATACTGGTGTACCAATTTGGATATGATTATTTGGGAGATCTCATTCATTAAACAAAATTTAATTAAATATTTGTCACAGATCAAAAGTGCCATCTTTTTTGTAATAGAAAAAGATGGCACTTCTTAATGCTGCCAAAGTAAAAGGTCTATTGCTTGTACTTGCATAAGAACACATTGTATAATAAACATAAAGAAAGAGGTGTCATATGAAAGAATGGAAAGAATATTTATTTAAAGTCAATGGATTTGAAATGACAGCGGTCTATAACGAAGACACGATCCAGAAAGTTTTTCTTCCTTTATTAAAACAATTACAGCAGTTACAAAAAGAAAAAAAGGAACGGATCATTGTATTTATGGCAGCACCGCCGGCTGTTGGAAAGACAACATTATGTGAGTTTTTGGAATATTTATCAAAACAAGATCAAGAGTTTACAGACATTCAAGCATTAGGATTAGATGGATTTCATTATCACTCTGATTACATTAATTCTCATGATGCGATCGTGCTTGGAGAAAAAGTTCCAATGAAGCAGGTAAAAGGATGTCCGGAAACATATGACACAGAAAAATTAAGACAGAAACTTGAGAAGATAAAAATAGAAGATATTTTATGGCCGATTTATGATAGAAATCTTCACGACGTTGTGGAAGACCAGATTAAAGTTACCAAAGATATCATTTTGATCGAAGGGAACTGGTTACTATTAAAACAAGAACCATGGAAATCCATGCAGCAATACTCAGACTATAAAATCTTGATCCTGGCCGAGGAAGAGATGTTGAAAGAACGTCTGATCTCAAGAAAGGAAAAAGGAGGTCTCACAAGAGAAGAAGCTGTGGCATGGTATCAAAACAGTGACAGTAAAAATGTGACAAGAGTTTTAAAAAATTCCTGCCGGAAACATTTGAATCTGCTATTACAAGTGGAACAGGATAACGATTATTTGCAAGTAAAATAATGACCAAATTTTTGCAGGAAAACAGAAGATATTAGTAACAAGTGAAAGCTTGCAACCCACGTATAAATAGAGTATAATAAACTAGATGTGAAAAAGTTAACGAATTATATGGAGGACAAACTATGTTAGTATCAGCAAAAGAAATGTTAAACAAGGCAAAAGCCGGACATTACGCAGTTGGACAGTTCAACATCAACAACTTAGAGTGGACAAAATCCATTTTATTAGCAGCAGAAGAAACAAGATCTCCAGTGATCCTTGGTGTTTCTGAAGGAGCAGGAAAATATATGACAGGATATAAAACTGTTGTAGGAATGGTTAACGGAATGTTAGAAGAATTAAACATTTCTGTACCAGTAGCTCTTCACTTAGACCATGGTTCTTACGAAGGATGCTACAAATGTATCGAAGCTGGATTCTCTTCTATCATGTTTGATGGATCTCACTATCCAATCGAAGAAAATGTTGAAAAAACAAAAGAACTTGTAAAAGTTGCAACAGGAAAAGGAATGTCTATCGAAGCTGAAGTTGGATCTATCGGTGGAGAAGAAGACGGAGTTATCGGTAAAGGTGAATGTGCAGATCCAGAAGAATGTAAAGCAGTTGCAGATCTTGGAGTAACAATGCTTGCAGCAGGAATCGGAAACATCCACGGAAAATACCCAGAAAACTGGGAAGGATTAAGCTTCGAAACATTAGATGCAATTCAGCAGTTAACAGGAGATATGCCATTAGTATTACATGGTGGTACAGGAATCCCTGATGATATGATCAAAAAAGCAATCTCTCTTGGAGTAGCTAAGATCAACGTTAACACAGAATGCCAGCTTGCATTTGCTGACGCTACACGTAAATATATCGAAGCAGGAAAAGACCTTGAAGGAAAAGGTTTCGACCCTCGTAAATTATTAGCACCAGGTGCTGAAGCTATCAAAGATATGGTAATCACAAAGATCAAATTATTCGGATCTGAAGGAAAAGCTGACGAATAAGATTTATCATTTCTTGATGAAATTGAATATTGATAATGTAAGAACTCCACAGCGTATGCTGTGGAGTTCTTTATTAATCTTCAGTTTTATCAGGTGAGATGTAGATTTTGTAGATTTCTTCAGTTGTTAGATTAATATTCTGCGAAATGCATTCGTAAAGTGATTGAATGTTGTCAGGTTCTTCTTCCAGTTCGTCAGCAATTTGAATGAAAGATTTTGATTTCTGGATTTTCTTTTTTATTAGTTGAATTAATCGGAAGGTTTCTCCTTCAGCACGCCCCTCAGCACGCCCCTCAGCACGCCCTTCGGCTAGCCCTTCTGCACGTGCTTTTCGCTTCTCAAGAATCTTTTCTTCCCATTCCTGCATATATTTCACTCCAATCTCTTCGCTGGATTTCACAATATTGACGTGATTCTTAATTTCCTGAAGGCGTGAAGTAGAGCAAGATATTTCTTCAGTAGTATGTTCCATATAGTAAAGAAGCTCCTTTAATTCAGGACTAATATCTTCTGAATTTTTACCATGCGTATTTAGAAAAATTCGCGTAGCACCATCTTCTAATGGCTGACCAGTTTCAGCACAAGTCATTTGAAAAGTATATTGATATAATCCTCTTCCAAACAGATCGAAAGGTGCAATGATAATAGAATAACAGTCTTTCATATTCGAAAAATCTACTTCTCCAGGATCTAATAATTTGGAGTCAATCAGAGCCTGATAAAAACGACTTCTATGAGGAAGATTTTTCGTATTTTCTTTTTGAGCTTCTACATTATAAACAGCATCGGTTTCATCCTCTGCCCATACGTCAAGTCGCACCTGTCGTTTTAGAGGCGAAGTCCGACTTTCGTGTTCAGATTGTGGACGGCCTTTGATGGAGATATCTTCTCCAAGAATAATAGATAATATATTCTCAAATGTCTTAGGATCTTCCATAACTTCAGCAAATAAAAAGCGGTCAAGTAAAGTTAAATCTTGCAGCGATTTTTTATTTTTACTCATAAGTTTCTCCTTTCATTGTATAAAAAAATACAGATAGTGGCAAGCACTGTTAGATAAGAAAATAAATTAATTGATACATAAACTCATGATATGATAAATATTTGATTGGGAAACAGACGAAAGAAGAAATCTCAACATACTGTAAAATATTTACATGGAATATATTAACAATTATAAATATAAATGTCAATACAAAAAGATAGACAATTAATTATGTACCAGATATACTAAAAATATCTTTTGAATAAAGATATGAAAAAGAGGGAGAGGAGGGAAAATATGCAAGCAATCAAAAAACAATGGTTCACATTACTCCTAATGATCATTCAGGCAGTTATGATCATCTTTATACAGCCAGAGATAGGATCTGTAAGTTTATGTAACCTTATGTTTATTGCAATTTTTGCAGAAGACGAGAGAAATGTATTCTTAAAACTTGCTTGGGAAGATAAGTTTTACTTTTATGTGCAATGCATTGTCATGTATTTGATGACGCTGATCTTTGGACTTATCCTTGCACTGGATCATGGTTCAGGATCTATTACAGTAACAACGAAGGTATTTAATGCATTGCAGATGATCAATATTATCCTAAGGTTTATTATGACATATGGACTGATCGCACAAGAAGAAGACCGAAGAAAATTATATTTTCACAGTGTGCTAATGTTGGTATTCTTTGTTCTTACAGCAATTGCATATAGCTAGATTTTACATAAGATCATAAGGAGAGTGGAATGAAACAAAATAAAAAAACAGTCATGATCATTGGATGTATCATAACAATCTGTACATTCATAGCAGCAGTTTTGATTGGCTGGAATCATATGGTCAAGATCACAAAAGGACCAAAGAATGAAAAAGAAATCGGATATTATCAATGGAATCATGATCAAATGGATTCATTTTTAGATATTACAACATTTACATATCACGGAGACCGTTATGAGACAGCTGATGGCGGTGGAGATGGAGCCATGAGTTTTGGTTATCTGGAAGCTTCTATGAAAGGCAGAAAACCAGCATTTTGGCTGAAAGAAACGATGAATCAGACAGACAAAAAGATTGTCAAAATCATTTCTTGGTGGAAAGCTGCAGCAGAACCTGTCTATGCACTTTCATCAAACAGTGGCTGTGATATGGTCTTTCTTGATCCAAGTGATAAAGCCATGATGCAGACGGTATTTTGGAAAGTAAAAGACAGACAGAAGTTGGAAGCGTATTATACAAATTTTGATAATTATAATTTTACACTTACAGAGTCCAAAACAAATGAACAAAAGACGATTTCATCAAAAGAAGCGAAACAGTATGCCAGATTGCAGCAGATTCGAAAAGATGCTCAAAATGTAAAAAAACAATATACCATTTATGGAGAAAGCGAAGATCATATCGCATATGTCGAATTTGATATCATGACAGTTGGTGGGAAACAATATCTAGGAAAAGACGAAGAGTGGTAGGAAAACTCAAGAAAAATTCTCAGAATGTCAAGGAAACCTTGACATTCTTTTTTAATTCGACTATAGTAGTCCTAGATAGGAACACGAGGTGAAAGTGATGGATAATGTAGAACGTCTGATGGAATTCGGACTTACAAGACACGAAGCCAGTCTTTACATTTTACTGACACTGGAAGGAAGCCTTAACGGATACGAGGCAGCCAAACAAAGCGGGATCTCAAGATCGAACGCTTACAATGCACTGGCAGGCTTGGTAGACAAAGGCGCAGCCTATATACAAGAGGAAGATACAGTTCGTTACACACCAGTAGCGATCGAAGAATTCTGCAGTAATAAGATCCGGCATCTGGAACAGAAGAAGACAGAGCTAATCGCGGAACTTCCGGGCAAACGCAAGAACGAAGGCGGATATCTGACGATCAAAGGCGAAGAACATATTTGCGATAAGATCATTGATATGCTGCTTTGTGCAGAAGAGCGTGCGTATATCTCTGTATACAATGAACGACTGGAGATGTTTCGGGAATACTTAGAGAAGATGGTAAGTGAAGGAAAGAAAGTCGTGATCATAACGAATGAACCATTTGATTTACAAGGAGCAACTGTTTATCTGACAGAATGTAAGAAAGAACAGATTCGATTGATCACGGATTCCAAGGACGTTTTAACAGGCGCGATCACAAATCGTTATGAAGCAACCAGCCTGTATTCCAGTAACAATAATCTGGTGGAAGTATTTAAAGATGCACTGGCCAATGAAATACAACTATTAAAAATGAAATAAATATACAAAAAGTATAGAAGAAAGGAATCAAACACCATGGCAAAAGTACCATTTGTAACAAAAGAACAGTTAGATGAAATCGTAAAAAAATATCCAACACCATTTCATTTATATGATGAAAAAGGAATCCGTGAAACAGCAAGAGGATTATACAAAGCATTTTCATGGAATAAAGGATTTAAAGAATATTTTGCTGTAAAAGCGACACCAAATCCAACAATCTTAAAGATTTTAAAAGAAGAAGGATGCGGAACAGACTGCTCATCTTTAACAGAACTTATGATGTCAGATCGTTGTGGATTCGATGGAAGCGAGATCATGTTCTCTTCTAACGATACACCAGCAGAAGAATTTATTCTGGCAAAACAGTTAGGTGCAACGATCAACTTAGATGACATTACACATATCGAATTCTTAAAAGAATGTGCCGGAATCCCAGAAAAGATTTCCTGCCGTTACAATCCAGGTGGAGTTTTCGCATTAGGAACAGATATCATGGATAACCCAGGAGATGCAAAATACGGAATGACAACAGAACAGATCTTTGAAGCTTTCAAACAGTTAAAAGAGCTCGGTGTCAAAGAATTCGGAATCCATTCTTTCCTTGCAAGTAACACAGTTACAAATGAATACTATCCAACACTTGCAAAACAGTTATTTGAATTAGCAGTTAAATTAAAAGAAGAAGTTGGAGTTCATATCGGATTTATCAACTTATCTGGTGGAGTCGGAATCCCTTACCTTCCAGATCAGGAAGGTAATGACATCGCTGTCATTGGTGAAGGTGTACACAAAGTATATGACGAAGTATTAGTACCAGCCGGAATGGGAGATGTGAAGATCTTTACCGAACTTGGACGTTACATGCTTGCACCAAACGGACATTTAGTAACAAAAGCAATCCATGAAAAACATACACATAAAGAATACATTGGTGTTGATGCATGTGCAGTCAACTTAATGAGACCTGCAATGTATGGGGCGTACCATCACATCACAGTTATGGGTAAAGAAAACGAACCAGCAGATCATGTATATGATATCACAGGATCTCTTTGTGAAAATAACGATAAATTTGCGATCGACCGTAAATTACCAAAGATCGACATGGGAGATCTGTTAGTGATCCATGATACAGGAGCACACGGATTTGCAATGGGATATAACTATAATGGTAAATTAAAATCTGCAGAAATCTTATTAAAAGAGGATGGAACAACAGAAATGATCCGTCGTGCAGAAACACCAGAAGATTATTTTGCAACGATCAAAGGATTTAATTTTTAGAAAATAATCCAAAGATTAATATGAGATATTCCAAAGCAGGGCAAGTATAGGAAATTCTATACTTGCCTTTTTCATATATTACGAGTAAATTATATACAAGAAACAAAATGATACACGGCAAAACAGCATTTCAAAAGACGAAAGGCATTTATAGACAGGAGAAATCACATGAATTTATTTGACATCGTAGGACCAGTGATGGTCGGACCGTCGAGCTCTCATACAGCAGGTGCTGTAAGGATCGGACAGGTATCAAGGCACCTGCTCGGAGAATCGGTAAAAGAAGCTAAAATACTATTACATGGATCATTTCTTGCAACAGGAAAAGGACATGGTACAGACAAAGCATTAGTGGCAGGATTACTTGGCATGGCAGCCGATGACATTCGGATTCCAGACAGTTTTGACATTGCAAAAGAATCAGGAGTGAAATTTGAGATTGGAAAGATTCAATTAAAAAATGCACATCCAAACAGTGTAAAATTATTACTTGTCGGAGAATCAGGAAGGAATCTTGAGATCGTAGCCTGTTCCTTAGGCGGTGGGCGAATTAAGATCTGCACGATTGATGGACTGGAAGCAAACTTTAGCGGGGAGTATACAACATTAGTCGTACACAATGATGACCAGCCAGGACATGTAGCAGAAGTAACATCAATGCTTGCTCATAAATCGGTTAATATCGCAACGATGCAATTATACCGTGATCACAGAGGTGGAAGTGCAGTCATGGTCATTGAATGTGACAAAGAAATACCAGAAGAAGGTCTGAACTTTTTGGAACGTCTGGAAGGAATCCAGAAAGTTACATATCTTGCTAAGATGAAGGAGGACTAGAGTATGGGATTTGCATCCGTAGAAGAGATAGAAACAAGAGCAAAAGAACAGGAATGTCAATTATGGGAAACAATTTTACATGATGATATGACAGAACGACAGATAGACCGTTTAGAGTCTATCGGGAAAATGAGCAGTATGTATCTTGCAATGAAAGATGCCAATGAAAGTTACGATAAAGACTTAAAGTCACAAAGCGGTCTTTCTGGCGGTGATGGCGAAAAGATGATGGAAGAAGTTAGAAAAAAGCAGAATCTGACCGGTGAATTTGTCGGGACCGTCATGGCAAATGCTTTAAAAATGGGCGAATCAAATGCCTGTATGAAACGTATCGTAGCAGCACCGACAGCCGGAGCATGTGGGGTGCTTCCAGCAGTATTGATCACATATGAACAATTTCATAAAGTACCAGAAGCAAAGATGCTAGAAGGAATGTATATTGCGGCAGGAGTCGGACAAGTTATCGCAGAACGTGCCTGTATCGCAGGGGCACAAGGAGGATGTCAGGCAGAGATCGGTTCAGCCTCCTGTATGGCAGCAGCAGCTATTACGTACATTCGTGGCGGCAGCACAAAGCAGATCTTTGATGCAGGAGCATTTGCCCTGAAATCATTATTGGGATTGGTATGTGATCCATTAGGTGGTTTGGTAGAAGTACCATGTATCAAGAGAAATGTCATTGGATCTGTCAATGCGATCACAGCCTCAGATATGGCAATGGCAGGCATCGAAAGCAAAGTTCCATTAGACGAAGTGATCGATGCGATGGCAGAAGTCGGGGATTTACTGCCATGTTCCCTAAAGGAAACCAGTCAGGCAGGACTTGCCCAGACAGAAACAGGCAAAAAATACATGCCGGAATCATAAAATATTTGTAAGTAAAGGAAGGAAAACAATGATAGAAGTATGTTGTGGAAGCTTCGAAGATGCCATGATGGCAAGCGAATGCGGAGTCAAAAGAGTAGAATTAAACAGTGCATTAAGTTTAGGTGGATTAACACCATCTTTAGGAAGCTTGATCATGATCAAACAATACAGCGATATTGAGATCGTATCTATGGTAAGAGCCAGAGCAGGGGGATTCTGCTATACAAATTACCAGTATGAACAGATGCTTGAGAATCTTAAGCTACTATTAGCATATGGGACAGATGGAGTATCTTTTGGTTTCTTAAATGAAGACCGAACAATCGATAAGAACCGTTGTCAGGAATTCTTGGAAAATGTAAAAAATGAAGGACGCAAAGCAACATTCCACAGAGCATTTGACTGCACAAGAGATCCATATGAGGCAATCGAAACACTGATCGATCTAGGGTTTGATCGATTACTGACAAGTGGACAGGAAGCAACCGCAGAAGAAGGAATTCATCTGTTAGCAGATCTTCAGAAAAAATATGGAAACCAGATCGAGATCATCGCAGGATGTGGAGTCAACGAAAACAACGCCCAGAAGATCATAGACAAAACAGGAATCAAACAATTACACAGCACATGCAGAGGCTGGGGAGTTGATGCGACTGGAATGGGAGAGAGAGTATCATTCCAGGTATCCGATGAAGATGGAGATCGGTACCGAAGTGTTTCTGTAGATAGAATAAAGAAATTTGTTCAAATTTGTGGATAAATTTTAATTTGCATAATGGAAATGTATCGAGTATTCATAAAAACATAAAAAAAGATAGAGGTACGAAAAACGAATTCCATTGACGGATTTTTTGCAAAACGCTGATCCGCCAACACTCCTGCACAACTCACTGCGTTCAAACAGTGCCCGTGTTGGCTGCGATTTTGCAAAAAATCCTATGGAATCCTATCATTTCGTACCTCTATCTTTTTTTATGTTTTTATGAATACCTGAAGACATTCTCGTATGAAATTAAGAATTTTCAAACGGAAGGGTGTGTATGTTAGACGTTATTGGTTTTCAATTTATGTAGTTGCAGACAGATGTTTATTATACTCCGAAACATCTCAATAAATCGGTGTTGTAGAAGGTCTTTTACCTTCTGTTAATAAATACAAAAATTATTAACTAGTATCGTACAACATACACACTGTATATTGGTTTGAATCACGTAAATTATTTGAATATTATAAAAAGAGCTCATGTGTCGGCAACCGTACGGACACGTCTGCACTTAGTGAGTGGATGGTCGTTAGACCATTCAGGAACTTAGTACAGCTACGTGGGAGTCCGAACGCGAGTGGGTTGCAGACACATGAGCTCTTTTTATAATATTTCACCAATAATTTCCGTCTTCAAACTAAAACTTGACAAATTATCTCAAAGGACTATAATATATTTTAAATAAATAAACTTCACCGAAATTCGTTGAAGAGAACAACGCTGTTTTTGAATCAAGTGTTTCAGAGAGTCTGCGGTTGGTGCGAGCAGATACATTTTCATGAACAGATATCATCTCTAAGATGCGGACTGAACATTACTTGACATTAATATTTTGAACCAGTAAGTCTCGCCGGAATCCTCCGTTATAAGGAAAGCGTATGATAGTACGTTAAGAGCTGTAATTTTATTGCAGAAATTGGGTGGTAACGCGGATTAGTTCGTTCCTTTTCAGGATTTTTCTGAGAAGGGGCTTTTTTATTGCATAGAAAATTTCGATGAAATAAAAAGTCCTCTGAGCAGGATTCTTTCTTGATTTATAGCGAAGGGAGGTGAGGAATATCAGGAGGTAACATAATATGAAACAACTACAAAAACTAAGCAAATTTTTATCAGACTACACATCTATCGTTGTCATAGCGATCGCAGTCATTACATTTTTCCTGCCATCGTTGATGGGGTGGGTGAATTTTCAATTATTCACGGATCCAGTAGCAAATAAATTCACGAGTCAGTCTATCATTATTGGTGTCATCATGTTCAGTATGGGATTGACACTGACAACAGAAGATTTCAAAATTCTTGCACAAAGACCATTTGATATCTGTATTGGTGCGATCGCTCAGTATCTGATCATGCCATTCCTGGCATTTGCAATTACAAAATTACTGAATCTGCCAGATGGAATCGCTCTTGGACTGATTCTTGTAGGATGCTGTCCTGGAGGAGTATCATCAAACATTATGTCCTATCTTTGCGGTGGAGATGTTGCATTTTCTGTTGGAATGACAACTGTATCTACAATCCTCTCTCCAGTGATGACACCACTGATGGTATCCTTTCTGGCAAGCGGAGCCAAGATCACAATTCATGGATTACCAATGTTTGTATCTATCGTAGAAACGGTTATCGTACCAGTAGCGATCGGGTTTGCATTAAACTACGCATTAGGAAAAAATGAAGCATTCAAAGAAGTTCAGAAAGTTATGCCGGGTGTGGCAGTTCTTGGACTTGCATGTGTTGTTGGTGGAGTTATCTCATCACAGGGATCAAAATTCTTCCAGTCTGGAATCGTGATCTTTGTTGCAGTACTTTTACACAACGGTTTCGGATATTTCCTTGGATATTGTGCGGGAAAACTTACTGGAATGAACACAGCAAAGAAACGAACAATTTCTATCGAAGTTGGAATGCAGAATGCTGGATTAGCAACAAACCTTGCAACAACAACAGCCCAGTTCGCATCAACACCAGAATCAGCAATTATCTGTGCAGTATCTTGTGTATGGCATTCAATCTCTGGAACATTACTTGCAGGTATGTTTGCACAGTATTATAAGATAAAGAGTGGGCATAAAGAAACTGCTACAGCAAAATAAATATTTTTATTAAATGAAAAAGAGACATCCAAAGTAGCTTCCAAAGGGAAAAGTGGGACACTTTCTATTGTATTTCAAACAGAAAGTAATGTTATTATGCTTCATAAACATTCCAACAAATCGGTGTTGTAGAAGTCCTTTTACTTTCTGTTAATAAATACAAAAATTATCAACCAATACCGTCTAACATACACAATGTATAGAGGTTTGAATGACGTAAATTATTTGAATATTATAAAAAGAGATCATATGTCGGCAACCGTACGGACACGTCTGCACTTAGCGAGTGGATGGTCGTTAGACCATTCAGGAGCTTAGTACAGCTACGTGGGAGTCCGAACGCGAGTGGGTTGCAGACACATGATCTCTTTTTATAATATTCCACCAATAATTTCCGTCTTCAAACTACAAATCAAAACTTTCCTTCTTTAAATGCTCGCATCATCTCATTTGTCAAACTAAAATCATTCGGTTGTAGTTCAATCTCATCGCGGCTCTTCCACTCAGCAAGTTTCAATTCTGAAGCATCCATATGAATCTCTGTATCTCCATCTACCTCACAATAAAAACCAGCCAGCAGATCATCCACAACACCCCAAGGCTGAGATTTATAATATTGAATATTCTTCACACGAATACCAGCTTCTTCCATGACCTCTCGTGCAACAGTTTCTTCCAAAGTTTCACCAATTTCCGTAAACCCAGCAATTAAAGCAAAAGGAGTGAATCCTTTACGGTATTTTGTAAGCAGGATCTTATCACCATTTTTAACACCAACGATCACAGCAGGCACGATTCTTGGATAGATTAAGTGACCGCAAGATGGGCATTTTAAAGCACGTTCTGTGGAAGAATGAACGGTCTTGTGTCCACAGCATCCACAGAAACGGTTTGTGCGGTACCAGTTATAAAGATGTAAACCAGTGATCGCCGCAAATGTACGGTATTTTGGACCAATCTGTAAATTGCGAAGCTCACGTACGGTATTGAATTCGTAATCTTCAGGAATTTCTTCCGGAGCTTCATTTAATAAGAAGTAGTTGTCATCATCCACAGAGAAAAGATATGTAAGAGTTTCTTCTGTAACATGAGTATCATTCACAAAATCACTCAATCTAGGGAATGATAAAAATAGATGTTCCTCATTTAAAAGAGTTGGTCTTGCAAGTTTCTTACCATCACCGGTATAGATCATTTCATCCAGAGAAAATAGATCTTCCTGCCCCATTTCTTCTAAGTCTTCTTTCTTTAATAAACGATGAAGAAGAACTTCCTGTGTAAAATATAAAATAATGCTGTCAGCATCTGGTTTTTGATCTGGATGATATTGATTGTTTAGTTTATGTGGATAAATATCTTGTATCATATGTAATAAAATTCCTCGTTTCCATTAAAATTCAAATAAAAAAAGCACTTTTATCATAACAGAATCAAAAGAAAATGAACAGAAGAAAAAAGATATATCATAAATGAAAAAGAAAGTTATGTATGAAATAAAAAAATGACCAATGTTCAATAAATTATTGACTTTTATCAAGGAAGTGCATATAATAACCAATGATTCAAAGAGGTATGACCTCTATTTAAGTAATAAAAATGCAAGGAAGGAGCAGCTGTGATCATGTTAAAACGAGAATGGCAGAAAATTTCAAAGAACCCCTGGATGATTATCATTTTGATCGCGATCATTACGATTCCTGCAATTTATACATCTGTATTCCTTGGTTCTATGTGGGATCCATACGGAGATGCAGATCAATTACCAGTAGCGATAGTCAATCACGATAAGAAGGTAAATTACGAGGGAAAAACATTACAAGTAGGAGATGATCTGGTAAAGAATCTGAAAGATTCAGGATCACTGGATTTTCATTTTGTAAGTGACAAGAAAGCAGAGGAAGGATTGAAGAGTGGAGAATACTATATGATCATTTCCATTCCAGAAAATTTCTCAAAGAATGCAACAACATTAATGGATAAGAATCCAAAACAGATGAAACTGACATATAAGACAAACCCAGGTACGAACTATGTAGCATCTAAGATGGATGATAGTGCCATGGCGAAGATTGAGAAGTCAGTCAGAGAAAAAGTAACAGAAACTTATGTAAAGACCGTATTTGATCAGATCAAGACAGCCGGAAGCGGTTTCCAGAAAGCAGCAGATGGATCTAAAAAGATCGAAAGCGGAGCGAAGAAGCTGAAAGCTGGAAATGATACGATCGAACAGAATTTAAAGAAGTTAGCATCCAGCACATTAACATTTCAGAATGGAGCAAAATCACTTTCCGTAGGGTTAAAAACATATACAGCAGGTGTAGCCAAAGTTGACAGTGGAGCAAAATCTTTAAAATCAGGAACAAAGACATTGAAAAATGGAGTTGCAGCTCTGCAGACAGGAGCAACTCAGTTATCCAATGGCTCTAAATCCTTAAAATTAGGAATCTCCCAGTATACAAACGGAGTCAGCACAGCACAGGCTGGAAGCAAACAGCTTGCAGCGAATAATAAAGCATTAAATGCAGGTGTTGAGAAATTATCCAGTGGAAGTAAGGATTTAAAAGATGGAACTGGAACATTATCAGCAGGTCTTAAAAATCTGTTGGGTCAGACAAAAGAAACATCCAATGGACTTGGAATTCAGTTAAAAGAAAATGAAGCGAAGAAAGATGGAATTATAAGCAAACGAAGCAATTTCGATACACAATTAGAAGCATTTAATACAAAATTAAATGAATTAAATCAAATGCTTTCTGCTGGATCAACCGCATCAGAGACATCAACACAGACAGCAAACAATGAAACAGCTAAGAAGGCAGCAAGCAGTGCAGCAAATGCAAAGTCAAGTGTATCTGATTTAAACAGCAAAGTAAGCAAGTTAAAGAATTCATCTGTACTTGATAAATTAAGCGAAGAAGATAAAAAAGCATTATTAGCTGAAATCGACGAGGTAGATAGCGCAGCATCTGATGTTGAAAATAATGTTGATGAAACATATACAAATGCACAGAAAGCGGCAGATACAAAAACAACAGCAAAAACACAGTCCGCAAGTAGTGAACAGCAACTTGCAACAGTGAAAGCATATGTTAGTTCTTTAGCAAAATCATCTAAGCAACTTGCAGAATCATCCCAGACACTTTCTGGATACGAAAAAGCGATGATGAATGGTCTGTATGAAGGCTTAAATGAAGTAAAAACAACATTAGACCGTCAGGGAACAACTCAGGATACAATGGGTATGATCCAGGCGTTGACTCAGTTATCAGAAGGTGCTACAAAAGTACAGACAGGAATGATAACCTTAGAATCTGGAATCAACGACAGCACAAGCGGATTAAAGATTGGAATTGCCAACTACACAGCAGGAGTTGAAAGTCTGAACACAGGACTTACAACATTAACAAACAATTCCAAAGCATTAAATAGTGGAGCAACTCAGCTGAATAGTGGAATTGGTCAGGTAAGCTCAAAACTTCCAACATTTAAGTCAGGAACAGCAAAACTTTACAAAGGAACAAAAACACTGAAATCAGGAACAGCAGCCTTAGTTGCTAACAACAATACATTAAACAGTGGAGCCGGACAGTTAGCATCTGGAGCTGGACAGATCGCAAGTGGATCAAGTCAGTTAGCAGCAGGATCTACAACTCTTGGAAATGGAATCGGAACACTTCAGAGTGGAAGCAAGACATTAAAAGATTCTTTACAAAAAGGAGCAGATCAGGTTAACAGCATTAAGGCAACCAAGAAGACAAACAAAATGTTTGCAGCACCAGTAAAAGCTAAGAATGTAGAATATTCACACGTTGATAACAACGGTCACGCAATGGCACCATATATGATGTCCGTTGGATTATTCGTAGCATGTATGGCATTTACATTAATGTATCCTTTAATGGAGAAAAACGAAGAAGTCAAGAGTGGACTTCAGTGGTGGTTAAGCAAAGTCACAGTCATGGCAGCAGTATCCATTGCGCAGGCAGTGATCATGGTTGCAGTTTTAATGGGAATCAATGGACTCGAACCACACTACGTAGGAAAAACATTTGGAATGGCCGTCTTAGCATCCATGGCATTTATGTCATTGATCTGCTTTGGCGAGATGTTATTAAACCGTGTCGGAAGTTACGTCATGTTAGTATTCATGGTCGTACAGTTAGGTGCAGCCGGAGGAACATATCCACTGGATATGGCACCACACTTCTACACAGTATTACACAAATATATGCCATTCAGCTATACAGTACATGCATTCCGTCACACACTATCCATGGATGGACGGATCGGACAGGATATTGCAGTATTTGTTGGAATCTTAGTTGTGTCAACATTAGCAACGATCATCTTCTACCGATTCAGAATGAAGAAACAGGTTGGAGGAACATTGGAACCTAATGGAGCGCCACAGCATTAAAGATATAAAATTAAATAATTTAAACTTTGATGAACATTATAAATGGCAGTCAGTTTGGATATTCATACGATCCAGATTGGATGCCATTTATAATATTCTGAGATTTAGTGTGGATAATTCGTGAATAAAATGTGAACTAATACATTGAATATAATATAACTCAGAGGTATAATAAAGAAAATATAGTAACTGTTAATAGGAGTAAATTAATAAGGAGGATCTATATGAAAAAGGTCAAAAATCCACGAGGAAAAATACGTGGAAAGAGCATGAAGAAGATATTTGCTTGTTTATTGAGTCTGTCAATGATACCAGCAAATGGGGTAGCAGTATTTGCGGCACCAAAACAGGCAGAGGTTGTGAGTGAGCAGAAGAATACTGAAGTAAAGGTTCAATCAGATGATGCAGAAATTAAATTAGCACAGGATTCTTTAATATCTAAAATAGGACATTTTAATACATATTATTTAGATGGTATTGATGGGTCAGAGGTTGACAGTATATGGGCGGATTATTCAACAGGTGGAATTTTAGAGTTAAGTAGTACTTGGGATTACCCTAATAATGTAAGAAAAATAGGATATATGATAGTTCCTAAAAAAGTAGGAACTACAGATGTGACGGTACATATCAGAAAAAATGATGGAACACAAGTGACGTTACCAAAAACAAAATTGACAGTTGAAGCTAATGATAATGACGATATTGTACCTATCACAACTAGACAGTTATTTGAGGAAATTAAATCAGCATTAAATTTATCAGATTCTAAAACAAAATATATTACCAAAACACAGATGTTAAAGGTAAAAAAATTAAATTTAAATTATGTTTATGTAGACAATATTGATGGAATAGAATATGCGAAAAATTGTGAGGAAATTAATTTATCAGGAAAAGGAGCGTATAATAAGTATAATTTTAGTGATGTTTCAAAATTAGCTCAGTTAACAAAGTTAAAGAAAATCGATTTATCATATACAGCTGTTAGAAATATCAGTGCGTTGAGAGAATTAAAGAATCTTACTTATGTTAATTTAAATAATACACAAGTAAGTACAGAAGATAGATTATCTTTACTTAAAACAGATGAGGTATCAATTGAAGCAGGATCAGAAGTTACTGATTTATTAAATCCCAAAGGATTGATTCAAACAGCAGATAAACTAACATCTAGTGATTCATCAGTTGTGAGTGTAGAATCTCAGAAAAAATCAGATGGAACAAACGAATGGGTTTTTAAAGCAGCAGAAGGAAAAGAAGGACAGAGTGTAACGCTTACTGTTGAAAATGGAACAGTAAAGAAAAATATAAAAGTAAATGTTGTGGCAAAAAACAAATCTGCACCAGATTTTGCGGAGAAATCTATTGATACTAACATTGGATGTTTTGCAAAAATTCCATTAAAAAATACTGATGATAAGAATATAGAAATTACATCCAACGATGAAAAAGTAGTGAAAATTGCAAGACAATATACGTATATCGACGGAAAAGAAAAGTATGTGTATAGATTTGAACCTAAGGGAACAGGAAAAGCTAAATTGATAGCAAATTTCGAAACAGAGGATGGAACAAAATATAGAAAATATTTGGATGTTAATGTAGGAGAAGTAAAAGATGGTATAATTCCTTTAAAATCATATAATAATTTTAACAGTCTATCACCAGATGAAGAAGCTGATGAAATAACAGAAAAACAGTTTGCATCAAAAGAAACTTTATATCTGTATGATGGTGATCTCGAAGATTCAGATATGAAATGGATTGTAAAAGCAAAAAAATGTAAAGTATTAAATTTATCTAGTAATAGTAAAATTTTAAATATTGAACAATTAGAAAATTTAAAAAATCTAAAAGAGTTATATTTAGATGGGACTTCTGTAAGTTCGATTGAAACATTAGAAAAGATAAAAGATAATTTGGAATATTTAAGTATACAAAACACAAAAATTTCAGAAGATGATCGTTTTAAATTGATGCCAGATGAAGTTACGATAAGTGAAGGAACGAAGAGTGCAAAAGCACTATATCCAAATGGATTAATAGAGTATCAAGATACATTATCAGTTGAAGATAATACGATTGCTGATGTTGTAGAAGATAAAAATTATTATCATAATGCATGGATGATTGTGGCTAAAAAGGGACAAGATGGTAAATCAACAAAACTAACAATTAAAAATAAAGATGGAAAATCCAAGGTAATCACAATCAATGTCATAAAACAAAAAGAAGATGCACCTGGATTTGCTGAAACAAAAATGGAAACATCCATTGGTAGATTTAAAGAAATTAAATTAAAGAATTTAACCAATCTTGATTATAACTCTATGCAGAATGTACAGGTTGAATCTGATAATAAAAATGTAGAGATAAAGTCGGTATGGGAGTCAAATGATAGTGGCGAAGAACCAACACCAATGTTTGTTTTAGTGCCTAAAAAAGCTGGTAAGGCAACAATTACGCTTACATATAAAAATAATGGTACAATATATGAAGACAACATGGATGTAACTGTTGACGAAGCAGAAGATGATGTAGTACCAATTACAAAATATGATTTTTATGAGAGATTAAATCATAATATTGAGGAAAATTTAAGGACAGATTGTATAAAGAAGTCAGCATTGGCGTCTTTGGAAAAGATTGATCTAGCCTATTCAGGTTTAACAGATCTGACAGGAATAGAATATGCGACTGCTTGTAAAGAAATTAATCTTAAAGGTAATCGTAAATTAAAAAATATAAATAGATTAGAGAAGTTAAATAATTTGGAGAGCATAGAACTCTCTAATACGGCAGTTAGTAGTGTTGATTCAATCAAAAAATTTAAGAATCAATTAGTATATTTAAATTTGAAAAATACGAATGTTTCTGTAAAAGATCGGTTAGATTTTATTCGTGAGGATCAAAAAATTACGATAGAAGAGGGTGCATCAAAACAGATCAAACTTATGCTAGATGGAATTTTGGAAGATTCAGATCAATATAGTATTGATAATGAAAGTAAATTTAGTATTGATAAACCAGACTATGGATATTCTCAAATTAATGCAAAAAATGCCAAAGAAGGAGAAACAGCAAATCTGATCATCAAAAATGATTCAGCGAATGGATTGGAAAAACATATTCCGATAGAGGTTATTTCAAAGAAGAATAAAATTCCTAAATTTACGAAAAAGTCAATGACAATTGAAATAGGTAATCTTCAGGAAATGCAATTTAAAAATGTTACAAAAAACATAAGCGTTACAGTAAGGTCAGATAATAAAAAAATTCTAGATTACGCATATGCATATAGAGATAATAAAATCCATTTTGTTCCAAAGTCAGAAGGAACTACGACGATACATGCAACATTTGAAAAAGAAAACGGAACTGTATATACAAGTGATATAAATGTAACGGTAAAAAAAGCAGATGAGAGTGAAAATATTGTTCCAATTAAGTCTATGAATACATATGACAGCTTGAAAGATTCAGAAAGAAAATCTATTGATGAGGATCATAATTATATGATCACACAGAATGAAATGGATAAAGTGAAAGAAATTAATTTGTCAGATGAATTGGAAAATGATGATTTTGCAGGTTTGGATTATGCAAGGAATTGTGAAGAGTTTTATTTTTCTGCGTGGGATATAGATTATAATAAAGAATTATTATTAAATCTTTTGAAGAGTATGAAGAATCTAAAAACATTATCATTGAATTGTACGAATTTTACACAGGAACAATATGATCAGATATTTGAAGGAAATGATTGGAATCAGTTAGAAAGTCTGAGCTTATATTCTGAAAATATTCAGAATATAGAATGCATAAAAAATTTGAAACAATTACAATATCTTGATTTGAGTCATACAAATGTTTCAGATATATCAGCATTAGAGAATATGACAAAATTAAAATCGTTACAATTAGATTGGCTAAGAGAAATAAAAGATTTTTCAGTGATTGGTAAGTTAACAGATCTTGAAGAATTACATCTGGAAAATACAAATTTTAAAGATGTTAAATTACTAAGTGGATTAACAAAATTAAATTGTATTGATTTGGAAGGAACTAACATTAGCATAGAAGATCGAATTAGTTTGTTAAGAACAAAGAAAATAGAGATTGAAGACGGAGAAAATATTGATTATGCAATTTATCCAAAAGGAATATTAGATTATAGAGATGAAATTAAATTAGAAAAAAATATTGAAGGGATTTCTTTTGGAACAGTAGGAGATGAACATGGAGTAAACTTAAATGTAAGGGCAAAGGAAGGAGTTGTCGGAGCAACAAATATAATAATTGGTGATGGTGAAGATACTTATGCTATAATACCACTTTCTGTAGTTTCAGAGAAATCAGGAACTCCAAAGTTTAAAGAAAAGGAAAAGACAGTTTCTCTTGGATATGTAGGAGATCTTGCATCTGAATTAGAAAATACAGAAAATATAGAATCTGTTATATTTGATATGAAAGATGAGGAATATGGATCAAAGATACTAGATATTGGAAATGATGAAATATCCGGCAAAACTTATCTCACAACAAAAGCAACAGGTAAAGATACAATTATTGCACAGATAACTACAAACGATGGAAAATGTTATAAAAAAGAGATGACAGTCAATGTTACAGAAAATCCAAGTAATATTATTCCAATATCTAACTATAATATTTTTACTTCATTATTAGATTCAGAAGGAAATAGTGTGGACAAGAAAGAAAAAGATGGACTGATCAGTACAACAGAGATTCTTGATGTGGCACAGATTAATGCTAATTATAGTAGTGTCGAAGATACAGATTTAGATTATTTGAAGAAAGCTGTAAATGCAAAGAAAGTGGATATTTCAGATAATAAAGCAATTACAGATTTATCATTCCTTGTAGGATTTAATAAATTGGAAGAAATTAATCTGGACGGAGATGAAAAAATTACAGATTATACAGCATTGATTGCGAAGAAAGATCAATTGGAAAAAGTTGTGTTACCGGCAGAAGTAACAGATAGCGTAAGAAAAGATATGCTGAGTACAGATAAAATTTCTGTAAATGTAGGTGACAAGCTCAAGAAAGCTACCAAACCAGATGGATTAATATTTACATCTGATAAAGTAATAGTGAAAGATCCGGATATTGCAGATGCTAAGATTGTGGAAGACGAAGGTGAGGAAGCAGTTGACAAAGATGATGTTCTGAATGCACATATTGAAGTAATAGGCAAGAAAGAAGGAACAACAACATTAACAGTTCAGTTAGGAAAAGAAACAAAAGAAATTTCAGTGGCTGTAAAACGACAATCAGAAGATAAAACAATTACATTTAATCAAGATTCTTTATCAGTAAAACAGGCTACATTTAAGAAGTGGAATTTCGAAAATGTGGATAGCGATGAAATTAAAAATATCCATTTTGCTTATGATGGAAAAGAAACGTCAGATATTTTAGAAATTGTAAAAAATTCTGATGGAACTTATACACCAATTGCAAAGAAAGATCAGGGAACAGTAGCAGTAGGTGCTGAAATAGAACTGAAAAATGGAACAATCAAAAAAGTTGGAGAAGTTAAATTTACAGTTGATGTAGCTCCTAAAGGTGCAGTAGTTATCAATGATTATAATTTATATAAAGGCATGAAATCTGATGGAAAATCTGCAGATAGTAATGGTGATGGAATAATTTCTAAAGAAGAAATTGTAAATGTAGATGATATTGAAGTAACAAATTGTGATATTGAGGATCTTACAGGAATTGAACAAGCAATCAATTGCAAAAAAATTAATTTAAGTAATAATGCATTATTAGAAGATATTAGTTTACTTGGAAAATTAGTGAATGTTACAAGTCTGAATTTAGTATCAACATCAGTCAAGGAAATTAATGCATTAGAATATCTGACAAAATTAGATTATCTTGATCTGCAAGATAGTAATGTAACGGAGAAAGATAAACTAGGTTTATTAAGATTAAGCGATATGTCAATGACAGAAGGGGAATCAAAAACACAAGAAATTAAACCAACAGGATTACTTGGAAAAGAAACGGAAGTAAAATTAGATTCTGACATTGCAGAAGTAAAGATTACTGATGGAAAATTAGAGGTTACAGGAAAAGCGGCAGGAGAAGCAAATCTGACAATTGGAAATAAAAATCAAAAAGTAACAAGAACGATTAAGGTAACAGTAAAGAAAAAACAAGAAGAACCAAAACCTGCTCCAAATCCAACAACCCCAGGAGATAATAAACCACAAAATTCAAGTCAGAATCCAACAACAGCTGCACCACAAAAAGTTGCCAAGATCACAGTCACCGCACCATCCAACAAACTTTCTGCAGGAAAGAAAGTAAAATTAACAGCCAATATTTCAAACAATGCAAGCAACAAAACTATCAAATGGACAACAAGCAACAAGAAATATGCAACGGTTGATAAAAATGGTGTCGTAAAATTCAACAAAAAGGCAGCAGGAAAAACAGTTACGATCACGGCATATGCAACAGACGGAAGTGGAAAGAAAGCGACGTTCAAGATCAAGATCATGAAAGGAACCGTAAAGAAGATCAAGATCACAGGAAAGAAAACGGTCAAAGCAGGAAAGACCCTAAGTCTGAAAGCCAAAGTAACCGCATCCAAAGGAGCCAACAAGAAACTGAAATGGACTAGCAGCAATACAAAATATGCAACAGTATCCGGATCAGGAAAAGTCAAAGCACTAAAAGCTGGTAAAAAGAAATCAGTGAAGATCACAGCAATGGCAACAGATGGAAGTGGAAAGAAAGCAACTGTAACGATTAAAATTAAATAATCTCAAAATGCGCTAAAAGAGTGATAAAATTGATCACTCTTTTATGCATTCTACACAAAAAAGTGTTATAATAAACAAAGCAATATGCAGATTCAAACATGAAGAAAAGGAGGACGAATTTCATGCAAAAAGGATGGAAAGTATTCAGCCACTTAAATGGCAAGAGTAGAAAGAAACTGTTAGCATGTCTGCTCAGCATATCCATGATACCGGTCAACGGATTTACGGTAATGGCGGCAACAGCAGATCAGGGGAATCAGGTAGCGGTGACACAGGAAGGTACAACCACACCAACAGTTACAAGTGGAATTTCATTTGCGGCAGAATCCCAGAATGTAACAATGGGAAGTTTCAAGTATTATGAATTTCAAGGAACTCAGGCAAAAGACTTTGATAAAGTCAACTTCAATATTCCTAATCAAACAGCATTAAAGATTGAACAAAAGACTTTCAAACAAGCAGATGGAACAGAAGTTGTGAAGTATATGCCGATCGCATTAAAAGACAGCGGAAAAGTTACTGTAACAGCAACTTTTGAGAAGAATAAAAAGCCATTAGATGGAGTAAGTGCTCAGCTTGAATTTAATTTAAGCAAAGATGATAATATCATTCCATTTACCTCACAAACGATGTATCAGGTATTTAGTGGAAAGGAAGAAGGTGCGCTTACTAAAGCAGACTTAGCAGCGAAGACAGAGATCAATCTTTCTGACAAAGGTCTGACGGATACAGAAGTAGCATATCTTCAGTATGCAACTGGTTGTGAAAAATTAGATTTAAGCAAGAATACAAATGTAAGTAAGATTGATGCATTAAAATCTATGACGAATCTAAAGGAAATCAATCTGGAAGGTACAAAGGTTTCCACAGCAGACAGAATTGCGTTGATCAAGAAAGATTCAATCACAGTAGAAAAAGGAGCCAAAACAAATGATCCTATCCTTCCAAAAGGAATCTTAAAAGGATGCAAAGATGTTAAGTATTCTGAGGAAGTAGCAGCAGGAACAACAGCAAAATTAAAATCAATCCAGGTTCAGTCAGATGGATCCATAAGTCTGGAAGCAGTGGATACAGCAGAAGCAGGAACGACGAATTTAAAAGTTGAGAGTACAACAACACCAACAGTATCTGCAACGATTCCAGTAAATGTGACAGCCAAAAGTGCAACAACACCAGAGTTTGATAAAAATGATCCAAATGTAAGCGTAGGAGCATTTAAGAAACAAATCAAGTTAAATAATCTGGAAAAAGATGATGTAGTAACGATCACATCAAAAGATACAAAGATCTTAAATATCCGCACAGAAACAGCACAGGATGGAACAAAGACATACTATCTGGAACCAAAAGCAGCAGGAAAAGCAGCGGTAGAAGCGGTAGTAGCAAGAGCAGGAAAGACATATACAGCAACGATTGAGATTCAGGTAGCAGCCGTAGGAAAAGATATCATTCCATTGACAAGCTACAAAGTATACGATGCATTAGAGGCAGATGCAAATAACGATGGAATGATCTCAACAGAAGAGATCAAAAATGTAAAACTTATTAATTTAGAAAATAAAGATCTGACGAATGCAGATTTAGCAGGTTTATCTGAAGCAGTCAATTGCAAAAAGATCGATCTCGAAAACAACAAAAACATCACAGATATCAGTTTCGTAAAGAATTTAAAACAATTAAAAACACTCTATCTAAGAGGAACATCTGTGACAGATTTTACAGCATTAAATGATCTGAAAGCACAATTAGAATCCTTATATCTGCCAACAACAGCAAGCACAGCGACAAGAATGTCATTCTTAAGCGATAGCCTGTATCTAAAAGAAGGACAGGAATTAACAATACAGCAGCTTACAAAAGGTGTATTTGTAGACAGCAAAGAAGCATGCACGATCACATCATCCAATGTGACAGCAGTATCCATTACAGGAGATAAGATTAAAGCCGGAACAAAAGGTCAGATGGCAATTCTGACATTAAAAGCTGGAACAACAACAAAAACGATCAAAGTTTACACAACAGACGAAACAGGTAAGATTCCTACACAGGCGGTTGTATTAAACAAAACATTTGTAACATTAAATCCAGGCAAGACAGAACAGCTGAAGATTACATATTTACCTGATTATGCAACAGCTTCAATCGGAACAGTAAAATGGACATCTTCTAACGAAGCAGTTGTAACAGTTGATGCAGCAGGTAAATTAACAGCTAAGGCTGCAGGAAAAGCAATTATTACGGCAATAACATCTGACGGAAATGTAATGTACTGCATCGTAACAGTAGAAAATATCAAAGTCAGCAAGATCACGATCGCAACAACAACATCTAACAAGATTGCAACCGGTAAGAAAGTAACATTAAAGGCGACCGTAACACCATCCAATGCATACAATAAAGGTGTTACATGGAAATCAAGCAATACCAAAGTTGCAACAGTCAGTAGCAGCGGTGTCGTTACAACGAAGAAGAAAATGGGTGGAAAAACAGTAACGATCACAGCGACAGCCAAAGACGGAAGTGGTAAGAAAGCGTCATATAAGATCTATGTCATGAAGGGCGTTGTAAAGAAAGTCTATATTTCTGGAGTTAAATCAGTAAAAGCTGGTAAGAAGTTATATCTGAAAGGAAAAACAAGCGCATCTTCAGGGGCAAATAGAACTTTAAAATGGTCAAGCAGCAATACAAAATATGCGAAAGTTTCTTCCAAAGGAACCGTAACAACATGCAAAGCTGGAAAGAAAAAGTCCGTAAAGATCACAGCAAGAGCAGTGGATGGAAGCGGAAAGAGCAAGACGGTTACAATTAAAATTAAATAGTAAAGTAATCGCTGATATTTATTGAAAGAAAAAGTTGAAAGAAAAAGCAGTTAGAAACCATAAATTTAAGATTTCTATCTGCTTTTCTTTTAAGTTATTATTTACAAAAATAATAATAAATGGTAATATATGTATAAATCTAAACAAAACATCTAAACACAATCTTAGATTACAGATCTTTTAATAGTCTATGAAAAGTTCAACAAGAGGATGTCTCCTCGCCAAAATCATTGCAGCTCGAAACTATATTTGATAAAATAAAAGGAGATAAAAATTATATGGAAGAAAATAAAAAATACCCCCAGGAGGGAAGAAACATGGGATTTTATATGGACAGTGCGGCACCGAAAACTTTATACCGCAGTGAGTTTTCGAGCCCATATTTTGTGGATAAATCAATGGTATTAAAAGAATTATTCAAAATAATTGAATCGGGGAATAAGCATATTTGCATTACAAGACCACGACGTTTTGGAAAGACGGTCATGACCAATATGATCGCATCATTTTTTACCAGCTCCATCGATTCTTCTGATATATTTGACAATCTTAAGATTGCAAAACATCCAGATTATAAAAAACATCTAAATCAATACAAAGTGATTCAGATCAATTTCAGTGAGATGCCAGATGAATGCGAAAGCTACAAAGCGTATATCCGGCGAGTACATAAGTTATTAAAGGAAGATCTGCAGGAACTATACCCACAGTTAAATTTAGATTTTGAAAATGCGACAAAAGACCTTTTAAGAAAGATTCATGAAAGAACCGGAGATGAGTTTATCTTTGTGTTTGACGAATGGGACTATATTTTTCATGAATGGTTCATGACGGAGAAAGATAAGAATGAATACCTGACATTTTTAAGTGCGTTATTAAAAGATCAGTCCTATGTCAAGATGACTTACATGACAGGAATTCTCCCAATTGCCAAATATTCCAGTGGGTCAAAACTAAATATGTTCGTAGAATACACAATGGTAGAAGAAGAGAAATTCAGTGATACTTTTGGATTTACAGATGAGGAAGTGGATGAATTATTTAAACGATATCAGGAACGTACGGAGAATCAGCATTTAACAAGAGAAGATTTAAGAACCTGGTATGATGGATATTATATCAAGAACGGTAAACGGATTTATAACCCAAGATCCGTTGTTGTAGCATTGACGAATAACAATCTAGGAAACTACTGGACAAATTCAGGACCATATGATGAAATATTTTCCTATATTGAACATAACGTTGATGATGTCAGAGATGATGTAGCATTAATGGTATCAGGCGAATCTGTTCCTGCAAAGGTAAGAGAATATGCTGCAGTATCAATGAATCTGACAACAAGAGATGAGATTTTTTCAGCCATGGTCGTCTATGGATTTTTGACATATAAGGATGGTAAGGTCAGTATTCCAAACAAAGAATTGATGGATCGTTTTGGAGAGATGCTTCAGAAAGAACCATCCATGGGATATATCCATCAATTGGCGAAACATTCAAGAAAAATGTTAGAAGCAACAATTTATAATGACACCAAAACAATGGAAGATATTTTATCATACGCCCATAATACCGAAGTTCCGATCCTGTCATATAACCATGAAGTGGAACTGGCAGCAATCGTGAATCTTGTGTATCTGACAGCCAGAGATTATTATCGTGTGGAACGAGAAGATAAATCAGGAACTGGTTTTGTAGATTTTATCTTTTATCCGAATAATCAAAATGAATATCCAGGAATGATTCTGGAACTAAAAGTAGATGCATCGCCAGAAGAAGCAATTGAGCAGATCAAAGAAAAACAATATGATCTGAAATTGAGAGGAAGACTTGGAGAAGATAAGGAAAACAAAATTTTGGCTGTAGGAATCAGTTATGATAAGAAATCAAAAAATCATAAATGTCGTGTGGAAACTTTATAAAAGAATATAAGACTTCAAAGGGGTATTGCAAATGCAGTAACAACAACTTGCAATACCCCTCTTATATTAAATCAAATGGTAATGTTTAAATGCATGATAAATCCCATCATCATTTACGGAATCTGTAACATATTCCGCAATTTCTTTTAACTCATCACAGGCATTTCCCATAGCAATTCCATGGCCAGCAGCTTTAAACATGGAGATATCGTTATTACTATCTCCAAACGCGTAGCAGTCATCTGTAGAGATATTGAGATGATCAGCGACATATGTAAGACCAGTTCCTTTATCATGATCTTTTAATAAAATCTCATACTGGGTATCATCAATTCGAATATAATCCATGGCATCAGAAATGCTGTCAAGAGCATCTACAAAACCAGAGGCATTGCTTCCAGGGCCTGTAAATACAATGGCTTTATCAGGATTTTCAACATGATCCCATGTAAACTCATGCGCCATATAAGGAGCAAGGTCAAAAGCAGTGATCATAAATCCATAATGTGGATGAAAGTCAACATTATGATCGCGGAAATAAGAACATTTTTCCCCTTCAAAGGTTCCATAGATATTGTTTTCTTCGCAAATCCGTTTGATCTGTTCGACCACTGTTTCAGGGACTGTTTTGTGATAGATCGTTTCGCCATCAAGAAGGATGTGAACTCCGTTAGAACAAAGATAACCGTCGCAGCCAATATCGAGAATCTCTTTTTCAAAATAAACAAGAGGTCGTCCAGTGTTGATCAGGACTTTATGACCATTTTCCTGTGCTTCATGGATCGCTTTGATCGTAGATTCTGGAACCAGACGCTGTTCTTTACTGTACAAAGTCGCATCGACATCCAGAAAGATTAGTTTGTTGTTTTCACTCATATTATCATTCCCCATCTAAATATTTATAAAAATTAAGAGCCGGATACAAATGAAGATTGATGGTCCGGCTCTGTGCTGTAAGGATATAGTTGACTATTCTTCCACAGTTACAGTCTTCATAACTTGTGGTTCTAATGGTTTATCGGAATAATCTGTTGCAACTTCAGCGATCTTATTTACAACATCCATTCCTTCGATGATCTTACCAAATGCTGCGTACTGTCCATCTAAATGTGGAGCAGCTTTGTGCATGATAAAGAACTGTGATCCGGCAGAATCAGGCATCATAGAACGAGCCATGGATAAAACACCAGGAGTGTGTTTTAAGTTGTTGATCACACCGTTCTGGCTGAACTCTCCTTTGATCGTATGTCCAGGACCACCTGTTCCTGTACCTAATGGGCATCCACCCTGGATCATAAATCCGTTGATGATACGATGGAAAGTTAAACCATCATAGAAACCGTCTTTTACAAGATTTACAAAGTTCTCAACAGTGATCGGAGCGATCTCCGGATATAATTCTGCTTTCATTACATCACCATTTTCCATAGTGATCGTTACAATTGGATTTGCCATAATATGAAATTCCTTTCTATATTTTATAATCTTTTGCCGTTTACGGCTATGCTTTGATTATAATGGAAATACTAAAAAAAGTACAGCAGTTTGACCAGAAGAGTTACAATCCAAAATATGCATATTTTTACACAAAAATTACAAAAAAGTTAAGAATATGAACAAAATTTAATGAAAAAGCTTTTATTTCTACAAAATGCGAGTATAATAGCATAGGAACACAGTATGATTTTAAAATCATACGATAATAAAAATTTGGGAGGACATCATGGATTTATATTTAGATTTTGATCATAATTCCAGAAGGCGCAGAAGGGGGCGCAGACGTGGAAGAAGAAATCGTTCCAGAGCTCCATTTGTCATTGGAGTCATCATTTTACTAGTGGTCATTGTGGCAGGAGGTATATTTGCTGGAAGAAAATATATGGCTTACAGGCAGCAGAAAGCAGAAGAGGCCAGAAAACTTGCAGAGGCAAGAAGAGTCGTCACAGTCATGATCCCGGAAGGATATTCCATTGATATGATGGCAAAACGACTAGAGAAACAGGGAGTCTTTAAAGCAGATGAATTTATAAAGGCTGCGAAGAATACAGATCAGTATAAAAACGATTTTATTAAAGACATTGACCCAAAGAAGGGAACAAAGTACAAATTAGAAGGTTATCTGTATCCGGATACTTATAAGATTTACAAAAGTTCCAAACCAGAAGATCTGATCCAGAAGATGCTTGATAATTTCGATATGAAATATTCAGCACTTGCGAAGTCTTATAAAGGAAAGCGTTCTATGGCAGAGATCATGACGATCGCATCAATGATCGAACGTGAAGCAAGCAATATGTCAGAACGTCCGATGATCGCAGGAGTCATTGAGAATCGCCTTGCAGCGAAAATGAGACTTCAGATCGATCCGACCGTTTTGTATACCACAACAAATGGATTATATAACGCGAAGAAAGTTTATTATAAAGATCTGAAAGTGAAAACGGTGTATAATACTTACGTTATAAAAGGATTACCAGCAGGTCCGATCTGTAATCCGTCAGACACGGCGATTAAGGCTGCGATGCATCCGAAGAAACATGATTACCTATATTATAGAACTGACGGAAGCAAAAAGGGAACTCATATTTTCACAAAAACATTCGATGAACATAAGAATGCGAAAAGCACAAGCACAAAAGATAAAAATAGTACAAATAGCACAAATACAACGAATTCAAAATCTTGAGTATTTTACTAAGGATTCAAAAAGATTGTTATTTTTTTGGCGTACAAAAAAAAATACCTAAAAATACATAAAAATCTCTTTAAAAACTTGTGCAAATAATGTAGAATAAAGCTGTATACAAAAGTTATATGTATACAGCTTTGTTTATGTTTTAAGCAACTTGTGAAAGTTGTAGTGATATTTTCTACGCCCATATGCTAGGTGGACGTAGAGATTAACAATGTGTGAATATATTCACACGAGATTTTTTAGGAGGAAGAGAACATGGCAAGAAAAATGAAAACCATGGATGGTAACACAGCCGCTGCACACGTATCATATGCTTTTACAGAAGCTGCAGCAATTTATCCTATTACACCATCCTCACCAATGGCAGAGTCAACTGACCAGTGGGCAACACAGGGAAAGAAAAATATTTTCGGACATCCTGTAAAATTAGTTGAAATGCAGTCTGAAGGAGGAGCAGCAGGAACTGTACATGGTTCTTTAGCAGCTGGTGCATTAACAACTACTTATACAGCATCTCAGGGTCTGTTATTAATGATCCCTAACATGTATAAGATCGCTGGTGAACAGATGCCTTGCGTATTTGATGTATCTGCTCGTGCACTTGCATCTCACGCACTGAACATCTTTGGTGACCACTCTGACGTTTATGCATGTCGTCAGACAGGTTTCGCAATGCTTTGCAGCTCTAGTGTTCAGGAAGTTATGGACTTAGGAGCAGTAGCTCATTTAGCAACAATTAAAGGACGTGTTCCTGTATTACATTTCTTCGATGGATTTAGAACATCTCATGAAATTCAGAAAATCGAAATGTGGGATTATGATGATCTTGCAGATATGGTTGATTATGAAGCAATCGACAAATTCAGAGCTGAGTGCTTAAACCCAGAACATCCAGTTCTTCGTGGATCAGCTCAGAACCCAGACATCTTCTTCCAGGCAAGAGAAGCAGCTAACTCAACATATAATGCTTTCCCTGCAATCGTTGAAGATTACATGAATCAGGTTAACGCTAAGATCGGAACAGATTATAAATTATTCAACTACTATGGAGCTGAAGACGCTGAGAGCGTAATCATCGCTATGGGATCTGTTTGTGAAACAATCGACGAAACAATCGATTACTTAATGAAACAGGGTAAAAAAGTCGGTGTTGTTAAAGTTCGTCTTTACAGACCATTCGTTGCTGAGAAATTAGTAGAAGCAATTCCTGATACAGCAAAAGTTATCAACGTATTAGACAGATCTAAAGAGCCTGGAGCAAGAGAACCATTATACCTTGATGTTGTTAACGCATTAAGAGGAACAAAATTCGAAAGCTGCACAATCAATGGTGGACGTTATGGATTAGGTTCTAAAGATACTACACCAGCTGATATCATCGCTACATTCGAAAACGTTGATAAAAACGAATTCACATTATCTATCGTGGATGATGTTACAAACTTATCTCTTGAAAGAGGAGAAACTCCAGTTACAGCTCCAGACAGCATCGTAGCTTGTAAATTCTGGGGACTTGGAGCCGACGGTACTGTTGGTGCTAACAAGAACTCTATCAAGATCATTGGTGACCATACAGACAAATATGCTCAGGCATACTTTGATTATGATTCTAAGAAATCCGGTGGTGTTACAATGTCCCACTTACGTTTCGGAGATGACCCAATCAAATCAACATACCTGATCAACAAAGCTGACTTTGTTGCTTGCCATTGTGCACCATATTTAACAAAATATAACATGGTTCAGGACTTAAAAGACGGTGGAACATTCCTGTTAAACTGCAGCTGGGCTCCAGAAGAAGTTGGAGAACATCTTCCAGGACAGGTAAAAGCTTACTTAGCTAAACACAACATTAAGTTCTATATCATTGACGGTATCAAGATCGGTAAAGAAATCGGACTTGGTGGACGTATCAATACTGTATTACAGTCTGCATTCTTCAAATTATCAGGAATCATCCCTGAAGAAGATGCAATCAAATATATGAAAGACGCTGCAACAGCTTCTTACAGCAAGAAGGGTGAAGCTATCGTTAAGATGAACCACGATGCAATCGACGCTGGTGCAAAAGCTATCGTTGAAGTACCAGTTCCAGCTGAATGGGCTGACGCTGAAACAGAAAGCTTATTCGTTGAAGCTAAGGGAGATAACAAACCTCTTGTTGATTACATCAACAACGTACAGAACTACGTTAACGGACAGGAAGGTAACGCTCTTAAAGTTAGCGATTTAATGCCTTATGTTGATGGACATATGCCTTTAGGTGCATCTGCATTTGAAAAACGTGGAGTAGCAGTAGACGTTCCTTCTTGGAATCCAGATAACTGTATCCAGTGTAACTTCTGTGCTTATGTATGTCCTCATGCAACAATCCGTCCAGTAGCTATGACAGAAGAAGAAGCAGCAGCAGCTCCAGCAGCTACTAAGACAGCTGATATGACTGGAATGCCAGGATACAAATTCGCTATGACAGTTACAGTTCTTGACTGTTTAGGATGCGGATCTTGTGTAAACATCTGTCCAGGTAAGAAGGGTGAAAAAGCTCTTACAATGGCTGGATTAGATTCTCAGAGAGATCAGCAGGAAGTTTATGACTATGGTCAGAAATTACCAGCTAAAGAAGAAGTACTTGCTAAATTCAAAGCTGATTCCGTTAAAGGAAGCCAGTTCAGACAGCCAATGCTTGAGTTCTCAGGAGCATGTGCTGGTTGTGGTGAAACACCTTACGCTAAACTGATCACTCAGTTATTCGGTGAAAGAATGTACATCGCAAACGCAACAGGATGTTCTTCTATCTGGGGTGGATCTGCACCTGCTACACCATACACAACAAACGCTAAAGGACAGGGACCAGCTTGGGCTAACTCACTGTTCGAAGATAACGCAGAGTTTGGTTTAGGTATGTTCACAGGACAGAATACATTAAGAGAACAGACAAAAGAAAAAGTTGTTGCATTAGCTGAATCTACAGATAACGCAGATGTTAAAGCAGCAGCAGCTGAATACTTAGATACATATGCAGACGGAAGCAAGAACGGAGCAGCTACAGATAAATTAGTAGCAGCATTAGAAGCTTGTGGATGTGACGCTGCCAAAGAAATCCTTGCTAAGAAAGAATTCTTATCTAAGAAATCTCAGTGGATCTTCGGTGGTGACGGATGGGCATACGACATCGGATTCGGTGGTGTTGACCATGTATTAGCATCTGGAGAAGACGTAAACGTATTCGTATTCGATACAGAAGTTTACTCTAACACAGGTGGACAGGCATCTAAATCTACTAACTTAGGTGCAATCGCTCAGTTCCAGGCAGCTGGTAAGGGAACTAAGAAGAAAGACCTTGCAGCAATCGCAATGAGCTACGGATATGTATATGTAGCACAGATCGCTATGGGTGCTGATTACAACCAGACAGTTAAAGCAATCGCTGAAGCTGAAGCTTATCCAGGACCATCATTAGTAATCGGATACGCTCCATGTATCAACCATGGTATCAAGGGTGGAATGAAGATTGCTCAGACAGAAGAAAAGAAAGCTGTTACTTCTGGATACTGGAATCTGTTCAGATTCAACCCAGCATTAGCTGCTGAAGGAAAGAATCCATTCCACTTAGATTCTAAAGCTCCTACAACAGAATACGAAGACTTCATCATGGGAGAAGTTCGTTACAACGCTTTATCTCGTCAGAACCCTGAAAGAGCTAAAGAACTGTTCGCAGAAGCTAAAGCAAACGCAGAAGCTAAATACAACAGATTAAAAGAAATGTCTGATAAATAGGAATTACCTATTGTTTAGATGATCTTAATCTAATAAATCAAAATCCCTCTTTGTGAGTAATCGCAAAGAGGGATTTTTCCATTTCTAAGAACAACGTCGAAACGTCTTATCTGTAATGATTCTGGCAAAGATCAATCCAAGTGGTAATGCCGTAATAATAAGCAAGGCTTCTGTAAACCAAAATGCACCAGCATCAATGGAAGTAATGCCAATGTTATAAATTGCCCGGTACAGATACAATCCAGGAACCATAATAACGATCGATGGCACAGTCAGTGAGATTCGAGGATAACCAATCGAAGTCTTGATCATAGATGCCAGAAGACCAGCAAGCAAAGCTCCAAGGAATGCAGCTGCAGCTGGTGGAAATGATGCAAGATCAACCAGTTCCAGACGAGTTGTATTTGCAATTGCCCCGATGATCCCTGCTGTAGCAGCAAGTCGTAATGGACTGTTAAACATTACGGAGAAACCCAAAACTCCAAAAAAGCTTGCGATCAGTCGAAATATCAGGTATTCTGACTTGCTTAAATTCAATGCAAGGAAATCCATCGGTTTTAAATGAAGAACTAAAGCAAGCATCCATGCAGTTAAAGTTGCAACAGCAATGATTATAAGTGCGTAAGTCAGACGTTCAAGTCCGGAACGCATGTCCAATTTTGCAAGGTCAATTCCACTTGTGATAAATGGAAATCCTGGAATAATGAATAACATAGAACAGATATAACCAGCTTGATGGTGTATCGAAATATGAAATTCAGATTTCAATGCCATGAAGGCAATTGTGTATACAATACATGCCAAAGCAACGCTTGCCGCAGTGCATAGGAATAAAGTTAAATGATGTTGATTCATTTTTGCTCGGAGAAAATTTCCGGCACCAGCACCTAAGAATGCACAAAACATCTCAATCGGTCCGCCACCGAGTAAAAAAGTAAATGCACTGCATGCAACAGCTGCAGCCAGACCAAGGAATGGCGGAGAGTAAAATCCATGAATTTCATGAATCTGATCAAGTAGTGTATGAAGTTCATCTCCAGACATCTTCTTGCAGTTTTTGGAAAATTTGTTAACAAACAATTCCATTCGATAAAGTTTTGATGTATTTACGCCTGTATTAAACAGACATAGGGATTCTGTATAACAGTTATCACCATCAATACAAGTATATTCAATTGATAATAAACCAATATCAGCAGTACAAGTAATTCCAAGTTCTCTAGCCAGTGTGTTCATAGAACTTCGTACTCTCCATGCTCCAGTTCCGCAAGATAGAAGCATAATTCCAGTACGACCGATGATCGAGGCTTTCTCACTTAACGAAGCTTCCGTGATCGGACGACCAATACTTTTTCTTGTATGATCATGCCAAGGAATCCGCATATGATTATGAAATTCTTCCTCCATATATATCACCCCTCCGAATCCATAAGTATTTCTAATAATTTTTTCCCAGCAATTCCAATTGGTCGGGTAGAATCGGTAAGGAGACAAATGTCTCGTGGATTAGCATGTTCCTTTACAGGAATTTCTATAATTTCACCACGATCAAGATAGTCCTTAGCAAGAGCTTCCGGACAGAAACCAATTCCAAGATCATGCTGCACCAGAGATAAGATCTGGTTCGTTGTAGCAGTTTCCATATCCGGAGAAAAAACTAACTGATTCTGATAGAAATATTTCTCATAAAAATTTCTGGTTGCTGTTCCTTCATTTAATGAAATAAAAGGAAAATCCTGCAGATCACGTAGTCTTTTCGGTGAAAAACCAATATCCCTATAAGAAGGTCCGCCAATTAAAATGTCACGGAAAGAGCAAAGTCGTTGCGATTGTAGTGGATGTTCGCAATACAATGGTGTTGTCACAATACTAAAATCAACGAATCCTTTTCTCAAAGCTTTGATTGCCTGTGGTGTGGAATGGTTGGAAATTTTTAATTTAATATGTGGATAAAGTTTGTGAAACTTCTCTAATTTCGGCAACAAAAATAAATGAAGTGCAGTTTCGCTTACTCCGATCGTAACAGTTCCAGATTTCAGATTTTTTGTTCGATTTAGTTCATCATTTCCAGAAGAAATCTGCTGGATTGCAATCGCTACATGTGCATAAAGTTGTTCCCCTTCTGGTGTCAGTTTGATTCCCCTGTGTGACCGGATAAATAAAGAGCAGCCAAGTTCACTTTCCATAATATTCATGCAGCGAGTGATATTTGGCTGATTATTATGTAAGAATTTCGCAGCTTTAGAGAAACTCTTATATTTTGCAACATAATAAAAGATACGATAATAGTCAAAAGGCATGATTGACCTCCTAGTTATATAAAATTTGTATGTTATTGATATGATATATATATTTTACATATCATTCTTCCTAAAGTATAATACAGTTGATGAAAAAGTCAAGAAAGGGATGATCAGCGTGGAAACAATTTTTCCAAGAGAAGAAAATGCAGAGCATATATTTAAAAAAATTCTGGAAAATAATGATGCCTGTGAACGATTGAGAGAGTTATTTTATGAAGAGTTTGCCAACAGTGGAGATCGTGATCTTTCGGAAAAACAGTTTGTGAAAGCACTATTTGATGCATATCAAAATAGGGATCTTTCCGCTTTCTTGATGGAAATCTGTGGAAACAGTATGTTTGATCTGTTAAGAAATGCGTTTTTGATTCCTATGAGATTCAATGATAAAGGTGTAACAAATCCTGTAAGATTAACAGATGCAGAGGGCGAGCTGATCAAACAAACATCCGTAAACAAACAGATTTCACAAAAACAATATAAAATGTTTCAGCAGATTTTAGATCAGGCGGACGATATACCGGATTATGAAATCTGTCTTGCTTATGGATTTCGTGAAAAACACGATTATCGGAACAAAAATGAAATTAACACAATGAAGATTGGGGAACATATTGGAATCCTGCTATTATTTAAACTACCTAAAGAAGTAAAAGAAATGATAGAGGATAACGAAGTCTACAGCATTGTTTGGGATTTTATGATGAGACTGGAAGAACAATTACCAAGAGCGTTCATGTATTACGGTGTAATGGATGAAAACAAATTTGAACAACAAAGCAGCGAGATTGGCATCTTTCTTCCCTTCCGTCACTTTGAACACCAACTAGAGAAAAACATCGAACAGGCCAATGGTATTGGTCTGGGATGTAGAGAACGGATCCTGACAATGATCAAATAAAAAGGAACTATTTTATTTATAGTTACCAATAGTAGTCATAAAAGACATCGCATGAAATACAAATATTCGTGCGATGTCTTTTGTGTTTTCTATCAATTTATGATGAGAGTGTCAAAAGTATAAATGAAATAAGGATTGACATTTTATAAAAAGTAGCATACAATATTATTGTATTAAGGAAGTAATACAATAATACAATAAGAAGGAAGGAGAACTATGGGGTGGAAGATAGATGATGGAAGACCAATCTGGACACAACTGAAGGAACAGATGATCAAGAGGATTGTGTCAGGAACCTATTCAAGCGGAGAGAAACTACCAAGTGTCAGGGATCTTGCAGGAGAAGCAGGGGTGAATCCGAATACGATGCAGAGAGCGTTATCAGCACTTGATCAGGATGGCTTAACGATCACCAATCGAACAAGCGGGCGCTGTGTCACAGAAGATGTGACGAAGATAGAAGAATGTCGGAAGGACATCGCACACAAGATCGTAAAACAATACATTAAGGATTTAGAGGAACTTGGATACAATAAGGAAGATGCAGTCGCATTGATCGGAAAGGAAGAGGAAGAATGAAGGATTTGAATTTAATAGAATTAACTGATTTAGAGAAACGGTATGGAAAGAAGGAAGCTTTAACGGGAATCAACTTAACAATAGGGAGAGGAAAGATCATCGGGCTTTTAGGACCCAATGGTTCTGGAAAGACAACATTGATCAAGTTATTAAACGGTCTGTTGCAGCCAACATCAGGTGAGATTAAAGTCAATGGTAAAGCACCTGGTGTTGACAGCAAGAAGATCATCAGCTATCTGCCAGATAAGATGTATTTTGCAGATTGGATGAAGATTGCAGATTTGATGGATTTTTTTGAAGATTTTTACGAAGACTTTGACCGTAAAAAAGCAGAGGGCATGTGTGAGACATTAAAGATCAACACCGAAGCGAAGATCAAAAGCTTATCCAAAGGAAATAAAGAGAAAGTCCAGTTAGTTTTGGTAATGTGCCGAAAAGCACAACTCTATCTGCTAGACGAACCGATCGCAGGAGTCGATCCCGCAGCAAGGGATTTTATCTTAGATACGATCTTAAACAATTATAATGAGGAAGGAACCGTGATCATTTCAACACATCTGATCGCAGATATCGAGAAGATCATGGATGAGGTTCTTTTTATCAAAGAAGGAAATATTGTAACATACAAGTCAGCTGATGACTTAAGAGAAGAAAGCGGCAAATCCATCGATGCCCTGTTCCGTGAGATATTTCATACAGATGTATACAGAGGAGGGGACGAAGTATGCTAGGAAAATTAATAAAGTATGATCTGAAAGCATTAGCGAAGATTTTAGCACCATTATGGGGTGTACTCTTAGTGATGGGACTGATCTTTGGAATCAGTATTCGGTCGAATCTTGACGGAATTGGAAATACGATGATCGTATTTAGTCTTGTGGTCATTGTTGCAGTGATCGTTGCGATCTTTGTAATGAATGTGATCATTGTGATTCAGCGCTTCTGGAATGGGTTATTGCAGGAAGAAGGATATTTAATGTTCACGCTTCCAGTTACTACAAGAAGCCTGATCTTATCCAAAGTGATCAGTGCATTGATCATTAGCTGTGGGACAGCACTTGTAATCTCTTTATTGGGAGTAGAGATCATTGCGATAAGCCCGGTAAAACTTATGGACACCGTAACATATTTTGGAAATTGGGTCATCAAAGTACATGCAGGACCATGGATTGGATATGGAGCGGTGATCGCAGTGGTAGGTTTGCTAAGTGGAATCTACCATATATATGCAGCAATGGTGATCGGACAGTTGAGTAATGGCAATCGATTCTTGTTTGCATTTGTGGCATATGCAGTGTTATCGATCATTGTATCACTGATCGGAATTCCAAGTATGACAAACTTAGATAATATGGGATCAAGTCTGCAGAACACATTTGGATTTGATAGTGATCTGTGGATCTATCTTGTAGAGAATATTGTGATCATTATCATTTATCATATTGTTACAGAAGTGATATTAACGAAGAAATTGAATCTGGAGTAGGAAAAATAGAAGGGATAAGGAGAGGAGGAAAAATTATGTTAAGGAAATTGATGAAATATGATCTAAAATATTATCGTAAGATCATGCTGCCACTATGGGCTGTTTTGATCATTTATGGAATTGTCCATGGAATCAATACTGTGTTCAATTATGAAACATTTTATGATCATATCCCAATAAAGGCACAGGCTATTGTTGTTGTGACCGGTATTTATTTTATATTCTGCGTGAATATTATTCTTGTGATACAAAGGTTCTGGAAAAGCATGTATGGAAAGGAAAGCTACCTTACACATACACTTCCAGTGACTGAGAGAAAGTTGATCTTGTCAAAGGTCTTCAGTGCGATCATCATCAGTTTTACAACAGTTTTTATCTTCTTTGCAGAAAATGATATATTGATTTATATACAAAGTATTGTATATCACGGAGAAGCTTCACTTCAAGGAATACCGATTCGACATTTTCAGGATTTTACAAAAACAAAAGTTGTTTTAACCATTCTTTATATGATCATATATGGAATCATATGGACGATGCATCTGATCTATCAGGCATATACAGCAATATGCATTGGACAGATGAGAAGTAAAAACAGATTTGCGACAATGATCATTGTAGGAGCTTTTTTATTCTTGGTTGGCTATGAAATGCAAGTGGTATTGTTGCAACATAATAGATATTACAGTTGGTTTTATCTTCCGTGTCTTATTGCCTTTCTTGTGGAAATTGTGTTGTGTCATTTGGTGATTGAGTTTATTTTGACTAGAAAGTTAAATATAAATTAGATAATAGAATTGACATAAAAAATTATAGATGTTAATATAACAATATAAAAAGGTGCTACCGATGACGGTTTGCCTGATTAATATAAGTTTTATAGACCGCTTACTTTCTCAGGGTAGGGCGGTCTTTTTCTGTCTTGGCATCATGCTTTCCACGCACATAGCCAAGACTATAAAAAGTCGCACACAGTGAGATTACTGCGATTAGGTCTGTAATGGTTAGCATAATTTCAAGTCCCCTTTCCGTCAGATTTCTCTATGAAAGAGATGGATCTATGTAATCGGGGCTAGAACTCCCCGTAGGAAGCAAACCGCCATTCACGTCAATGTGAAGTAACACCTTGACGTTTATTTTAACAGAAAACATATATTAATTCAATAAAAAACAAAGTATAAACATATAAAAGTACAAAAAATTTTACATACATTTAACACAACACATCTCCTAAATAAGTTAAAATAAAACTGTTGTAAAAAATAAGTGAAAGAAAAGTAAAGAAAAGAACAACTAAAGGAGAAAAAAAGTGAGCAGTACAAACATTTTAGGTCTGTTGGGAGGATTAGCATTATTCCTCTATGGTATGCAGATGATGAGTAACGGATTAGAATCTGTTGCCGGAAATAAAATGAAAGACATTTTGGAAAAATTGACATCCAATAGATTCTTAGGAATTATCGTAGGAGCCTTGATCACAGCCGTGATCCAGTCATCCTCAGCTACAACGGTAATGGTTGTAGGATTTGTAAACTCTGGAATGATGACATTAAATCAAGCAGTATGGATCATCATGGGAGCAAATATCGGTACAACGATCACGGGACAGTTAATTGCATTAGACGTTGGAGCATTAGCACCATTGATCGCATTTATTGGTGTAGCACTTGTTGTATTTTCAAAGAATGAGAAAGTACAGTTTGTCGGAGAGATCATTGCGGGACTTGGTATCTTATTTGTCGGAATGAACATGATGGGAGATTCCATGGTGCCACTTCGTGAGTATCCACCATTTATCAACCTGATGACAAGATTTTCTAATCCACTGATCGGAATCATCGCAGGTATGATCTTTACAGCCGTGATCCAGTCATCTTCAGCTTCTGTAGGTATCTTACAGGCGCTGGCGTTAAGTGGGGTTATCAGTTTTCATGACGCAGCTTTTGTATTATTTGGACAGAATATCGGTACATGTATCACAGCAATCTTAGCATCGATCGGAACAGAGAGAAGCGCGAAGAGAGCAACGATCATTCATTTAAGTTTCAATATCATTGGAACAGTTATTTTTACAATTTTATGTTTAGTGACACCTTTGACAAATTATGTGGCAGGATTCAGTGGAAGCAGTATTACAAAACAGATTGCCAATATGCATACATTATTTAATATCAGTACAACCATCCTGCTGATCCCATTTGGAAATTATCTGGCAAAACTTGCAACTAAGATCCTTCCAGAGAAAGCAGAAGAGAAAGAACATCACAAACATTTAAAATACATCAAATCAGTTGATACAAGAGTGGATGCAACATTTGGTACATCAGCGATCAACTTACAGAACTTAAGAAATGAAATTCAGAGAATGCTTGAGATGGCAAGAGTCAATGTAGAAGAAAGTTTTGATGCATTTTTGGCAGGAAGCAGCAGATTCTTAGGTGATGTTGATAAAAGAGAAGATTATATTGATTATCTGAACAAAGAAATTTCAAGAGCCGCAGCAAAGATGATGGCGCATGAAACGAATGTTAAAGCTTCAAAAAATATCGGCTCATATCTTGATATGACAAGTAATATCGAACGAATTGGAGATCATGCAGTTAATATTTGTGATTATACAAAGTTGATTGAAGAAAAACATATTGTATTTTCAGATGACGCAAAACAGCAGATGGAAGAAATGAAAATGATCTGTGAAAAAATGTTCCATAATATTTCTAAGGTACCAGAGGATACACAGGAATGGCTTCAGAAAGTTCATGATTCAGAGAACTTTATCGATCAGAAGACAGAAGAATTCTACGAAAGTCACTTGGAACGTATCAACAGAGGAGAATGTAATGATGAAGCATGCATCATTTTCTCTGAAATGTTAACAGACTTTGAGCGTATCGGTGATCATACATGGAATGTTGCGAAACAGATGGCAAAGATCATTGAACGTGGGTAAAACAATTACATAAAATTCAAAAAGAACCTTCTGAAAGAATTAAAATAAGAAGGTTCTTTTTTTGATAGTAACTAGACTTGTTATAAACAATACGTTATACTAAAAAGAGTGCTAAAAACAGGTGTGTAAAGGAGAAATGAGTTATGGATTATATTTTATCCCCATCAATTTTGTCAGCAGATTTTGCGAATCTTGGAGCAGATGTAAAAGAAGCAGTAAAAGCAGGTGCAAAATGGGTGCATATTGATGTTATGGATGGAATGTTCGTACCTAATATTTCCTTGGGACTTCCAGTGATTAAATCACTTCGTAAAGAAACAGAAGCTTTATTTGATGTACATTTAATGATTGAAGAACCAGGAAGATATATTGATGATTTCGCAGAAGCAGGAGCTGATCTGATCACTCTTCACGCAGAAGCAACAAAACATCTTCATAGAGCGATCCAGCAGGTAAAAGCGAAAGGATTAAAAGTTGGAGTAGCATTGAATCCAGCAACGCCATTATCTGCATTAGATTATGTATTAGAAGAATTAGATATGGTACTGATTATGACTGTAAACCCAGGTTATGGCGGACAGTCTTATATTGCGAAGATGGATGACAAGATCAAAGAATTAAGAGCGATCATCAATGAAAAAGGACTGGATATCGATATTGAAGTAGATGGAGGAATCTCAGCAAAGAACGTAGCACATGTCAAAGAATGTGGAGCAAACGTATTTGTAGCAGGATCCGCTGTATTTAACGGTGATATTGCATCTAGTGCAAAAGATATTTTAGAAGCTATGGAGGCGTAAAAATGAGTGAATGTAGTCATGACTGCAGCAGTTGTAGTGCAAACTGTGGAAGCAGAACACAGGAGAAAACAGATTTTCTTGAACCATTATATAGAGAAAGTAAAGTAAAGAAGGTCATCGGTATCGTCAGTGGAAAAGGTGGCGTAGGTAAATCCATGACAACTTCTTTATTAGGAGTCGCAGCAATGAGAAAAGGGTTGCATACAGCAATTCTTGATGCGGATGTCACAGGACCATCCATCCCGCAGGCATTTGGACTTCATGAGAGATTATTAGGAAATGCAGAAGGAATCATTCTTCCAGCAATGACAAATTTCGGAATCGAAGTTGTATCCTTAAACTTAATGTTAGAAGAAGAAACACAGCCAGTGATTTGGAGAGGTCCAGTTGTAGCAGATGTTGTAAAACAGTTCTGGGGTAAAACATTATGGAAAGACATTGATGTGATGTTTGTGGATATGCCACCAGGAACAGGAGAAGTTCCATTAACAGTTTTCCAGTCTATTCCATTAGATGGAATCGTTGTTGTTGCAACTCCACAGGAATTAGTAGGAATGATCGTGGAGAAAGCTGTGAATATGGCGAACATGATGAATGTACCAGTTCTTGGTCTGATCGAGAATATGAGTTACATCAAATGTCCAGATTGCGGCAAAGAGATCAAGGTATTTGGAGACAGCCATATTGAAGAAATTTCTGAGAAGTTTAACATTCCAGTACTCGGAAAACTTCCAATTGATCCAAAATTAACACAGGCATGTGACGCAGGGCTGATTGAGGATGTGGAAAATATTTACTTAGATGGTGTCATGGATATCATTTTATAAGAAGAAACAACGTAAAGAAGCGGTTTTCCGCTTCTTTTTTTAATGGAAAAAATGCAATGAAAAATAAAAATATTGTATACAAATGCATAAAAAACAAATCGTATAAGTTAATAAATTTGTAACAACAAACTTACATATATTGGAAATAAATTGTATTTTATCGAGTACAAAGGTTGACATATCGATGGATATCGGGTAAAGTATGAAACATAGATTTCGAAAATGTTACAAAAATGTTTCGAAATTTAAGAAACTATTGAGCACAGAAAGAGGTTTATATGCTGAAAGTTATGAAGAAGAAATTGTTAGTAATGATCACAATGCTAGTAGTAGCATCAGGATTCATTTTTACAGGATCAACTTCAACCAAAGCAAAAGATAACGACGTAAAGTACTTAGGAAAATATAAATTAACAGCTTACTGCGGATGCAGAAAGTGCAGTGGAAAATGGGGAACAAGAACAGCTTCTGGAAAGAAAGCAAAACAGGGAAGAACCATTGCTGTAGATAAAAGAAAGATCAAATTAGGATCAAAAGTACAGATCAATGGAAAAACATACGTAGCCGAAGATGTCGGAGGCGGTGTCAAAGGAAAACATATCGATGTATTCTTTAAATCTCATAAACAGACAAAGAGATTTGGTAAGAAAACAGGTGTTAAAGTTTATAAGATAAATTAAGATACGAATGATGATCATAAAATATAGCGTAAAAATATCAGCCAGTTTGGAAGAAAAGATGAATTCAAACTGGCTGATATTTTTTTGCTTTTACAAATGAATATTTAAGGTATTAAAATTTATAAGTACCATTTTCTCTTAAAGCAGCTAAAGCATCAATAACGCTTTGTTTATCTTCAGGATATGTAACACCATACCACTGATCTTTAGATACAAGTACTTCAAGAGAAGCTTTTCCATTATGCAACAGGTCACTTGCGACACTAGGAATAAAGTATTCACCTTTTAATGGATTCTCTTTGATCGCTTGATCAAGGAAAGCAGGGAATCCTTTTTCTAATTCGTCCATGATCATAGGCTGGAATCCAAAGAAGTTCATGGACACTAAAGTATCAAATGGAAGTGATGTCCAAGTTGCACCATCATCTTCTGTGAATTCTGCATGATCTTCACGTTTTTCGATATGAGTTCTTTCCGTGATAGAAAGTAACTGGTGGTTGTCATCAACCTCACAGACACCTCTGGATACGTAACCATTCTCTGTGACTGTATTTCCAAGGTGATATCCTACCATTGCAAATGGTGCCTTTCCATCTTTTTCTTCATGGCTTGTAAGGAAATCAGCCATGACTTTATATCCATCAACACCATAATAATCATCTGCGTTGATCACGGCAAATGGTTCATTGATAAATGGTTTTGCACATAAAACAGCATGTGCAGTTCCCCAAGGTTTCACACGTCCTTCTGGGACATTATAACCTTCTGGTAATGCATTTACTTCCTGATATGCATAACATACTTCCATTCCTTCAGGAACCCTTGCTCCAACAGTTTCTTTAAAATCTTTCTCAATTGCTTTTTTTATCACAAAGACTACCTTACCGAATCCGGCACGTTTTGCATCATAGATGGAATAATCAATGATCGCATGTCCCATTGGATCCATAGGGTCCATCTGTTTTAATCCTCCATAACGGCTTCCCATTCCGGCAGCCAGAATTACTAATGCTGGTTTTTTCATGAAAAAACTCCCTTCTGATTTTTAAACTAAAATAAGTATAACGCAAGATAGAACAGATGGAAAGAGAAAGAAAAAATAATGAATTGGAATGGGTAAAGAGATATTCCAGACAGCCAAAATTTATTGTATAATTTGAGTATCGAATTGTAGCAAGAAAAGAGAAAGATTTACAAATATTCGAGGAGGAAGAGTATGAAAAAACGAATATTATCAGTTTTATTATCGATGGTTGTGGCAACGACCATTTCATCCGCAGTTCCAATGAGTGTTCAGGCGGAAACAACTGCAGATAAATCTGCAGTACAATCAGCAAATACAACTACGACATATGGAAGCAATACAAATCCCGGAGAAGTTGCTACGAAAGATATCAAAGAGTGGAGAGATAAGGCGAATGAGAATGATGTCTTACCAGGTTGGTATCATTTCAAAGGAGAAGATACTGGATGGCAGAGTGTCAGGATACAAGCACATAATGAATCGAGTTCTGGTGACTATGTTTTAGGTACTACATTTTTTACTATGGAAATATGGAAGAAATCGGGTTCCACCTATGAAAAATTAATGGAGAAAGACTATTCTACAGGAATTGATGATTCACAAGTTTTTTATATGGAAAAAGGGACAGATTACTATATTTATATGGGAGGAGTCAAAGGCTGCAATGCAGATTTGACGCTTGGAGGAGCAGGTACTATATATGCATATGATGCTGACATAAATGAACCAGCTTCATACAAAGTACTTAGCGAAAAAATTCACAGCAGGTCGATGCGGCTTCTCCAGAAGATGTGCAATGGCTGAAATTCGCAGTCCCAGAAGATGGAAAATATAAATTAAGCTATAAAGAAGAAAACAATGCATCACGTGTACAGTTATTTGGATCTTCCAATGGAAAACTTACATACAAAGCTTGGTACAGTCATCCAACAGATGATAGATCTTATTATGATCTGAAAAAAGGCGATGTTTGCTATCTTGCATGTACAAGTTTTAAAGAAAAGGCATCTTATAAAGTTTCTGTAAAGAAAGTCACAGTAAAAGAAGTATATGCCAACAAAGACCATGCATTTGCGGTTCGTAAATCAACAAAGGCTTCCACAGTTGCAGCTGTACAGGCAAAAACAAGTATAGATTATCTGAATAAGATCTATACACCAAATCCATCATTTGCAACCCGGATCGATCATGCAGAGCAGCAGGATATCGCTGCATTTAAAAAGATGGCAGAGATCATCACGAAAGGATGCGAGACAGACAAAGAGAAAGTAGAAGCTATCACAAAATGGGTCAAAAATAATATTGAATATGATACAACCGTTAGTTCTTACTCTACTGCAGTTTTTCACAGCAGAAAAGGAGACTGTCAGGGAATGTCCATGTTGATCGCAGATTTCTGTCGTTCCTTAGGAATGCCAGCGGCATATGCTTCTGGATGGAAGGCGGATCTTACGAGGTGGACCATTGATGATCTGTATCATTCTTATGACCGCCACGAGTTTGCCGGGCATGGATGGGATATGATCTATTTTGATGGAAAATGGCATATGTATGATGTTTTATTTGATAACTATGATGTGACAGATGCAGATACTATGACAGAAAAGGGGTATTACTTTGCATTTATCGAAGGTATGCCGATTGCCGGAGAAGGTTTGAATTCAGCGTTAGCAGGAATGGATGTCGGAAATATGCTCGTTACATCATGTTATTATCAAGAAAATTTTGTAACACTTGTTTATGGATGTCTGAGTGACAGGGAATATCAATATGAGATTGATCAGGATGGAGATACTTGTAAAGAAGCACGGATGGGTGGAACAATCCGGCATCAAAAATTAGCAATGGAAGATCAATTTTTCCCAACGATGACGAGTAATGTGATTTATTTCCCATACAGCGATGAAATATCCAGCAATGGCGGTTTATATGATGATGGAAGAAAGGACCCAGACGCTGGATACCTTTATACGAATGGATGGCTGTTTGGACAATATCTGGCAGACGTAGATGGTATATTGCGCAATATGGATCTGCAGACGATTGGTGATAAAACTTATTACTTTGATCAGAACGGAGATGTACAGATGTTGAATATGAATGCAGACCAGTACTATATGTATAAAGGTCAGCTTTACATAAAAACAGGTGCAGTCGGAAGTATTATTCCAAAGCAGGTTGAGGAATACTTAAATGATTCAGAATATGAAATTTCAACTAATATTCGATTAGCATTAGATTGGGAAGGAAATGATGTGGATGGAAGTACTCTGATTAATTTCAGTGGCAAAGATTGTACAATAAAAACGTTAAAAGCTGGATATGTATGGTATGAGATTCAGGTAAACAGAAAAAGTGATAATGCAAATTTAATCAATGCACAGGTACAGATAAACATTACAGATCAGGAAAAACCAACCTATAGTTTTGAAGATACACCAGTTTCTTCAAAGGAGGATTCAAAACCGGACGATAATCAAGGAAATAATTCAAATAACGATAAAAATAATTCATCAGATAATAATAAAAACAATACATCAGGTACAAATTCAGGACAGACAACAAAGACAAATCCATCCGTACAGAAAGCGACACTCACACAGACTTCTTATAGTTACGATGGAAAAGTAAAGAATCCAGCAGTGAAAGTGTTTGATTCCAATGGAACGCAGTTATCTTCCAAAGATTACACAGTAAGCAAGGCAACAGGTCGTAAAAATGTTGGGAAATACAAATATACCATTACCTTTAAAAATGAGTATAAAGGAGAAAAAGTAAGGACATTATACTTTACAATCAATCCAAAACCAACGAAACTGACTTCACTCAAAAAAGGATTCAAAAGATTTACAGCAAAATGGAAGAAAGTATCCAAGCAGGCTTCCGGATACCAGATCCGTTACAGCATGAAATCTTCCATGGCTAAATCAAAAATACTGACAGTTAAAAACTACAAGACGACATCCAAAAAGATCACACGTCTTAAGAAAAAGAAGAAATATTATGTTCAGGTCCGAACATATAAAACAGTATCCAAAGTAAAATATTATTCTGGATGGAGTGGAAAGAAAGCAGTTGTGACAAAATAAAAGGATATCCATGAGGATAAGAAAAGGATAAAGCAATGACAGAGATTCAACATGAACTAATCATGCCCAATGAGGATCTTCCGTTTAAGATGTTCCTTTTTGAAGGCAGAGACGGCAATTATATCAGGGAAAAACACTGGCACAGGTCAATCGAGATCTTTGCAGTCTTTCAGGGGACACTGGGGTTTTATTTAAACGATCAGGAGTATTTACTGGAATGTGGAGATTTTATTATTGTAAATTCCAACGAAGTACATTCCATTCATGCACCAAAGGAAAATATGACTGTTGTGCTCCAGATGTCTCTTGATATGTTTGAGAAATATTACACTGGTGATCAGTTCATTTGTTTCGCCCATGCTCCACAGGCACAGGATGAGCAATTGATGGAAATGATCTGTGAGATGTATATGGCATATTCCGATAAGCATTGCGGCTATGATCTGAAGATTCAAAGTCTGTTTTATGACATGTTATATCTGATGGTCACAAGATACCGAGAGATCAGTGTACATCCGGATATTTTACATCAACATAAACAGTTAACAAAATTATCGGTGATCACAGATTATATGAAAGAACATTACAAAGAAGAACTGTCTTTATCTAAATTGGCAGAAATATTCGGGTATTCTCCATCTTATCTATCCCGAATGTTTCAAAAATATGCAGGTATCAATTATAAAGACTATATGCAGGCAATCCGTACAGAACACGGATATCGCCAGCTCGTTGAGACAGATATGACGATCAGTGATATTTCCATGGAAAATGGATTTCCAAATAATAAAGCATTTTCCAAAGCCTTTTATAAAAAGTATGGAATTATGCCCGCTCAATTTCGAAAAAGACAAAAAAGTGCCATAAACAAGATAAGTAATTAGTCGAGAAAACAAAAGTATATTGTTATAATCTCCTTATAAGTGATAAATGGAAAAGACAAAAAACGTCCATATCATAATTATAAGGAGATTTTTTTATGAAGATTCAAAACGTCAATGATACATCTTTTAAAAAGTATGGAAAAATTTTAAAAGGTTGTCCAACCGATAAGATTTTGAAAGAAATGCAGCACACACCATTACCAGACGATGTGATCTATGTGCCATCTGTTGACACATTAGAAGCAACAAATGATGCCAAAGTATTTAAAGAAAAAGGATTCGGTGGTCTAGAGATTCAGATTGGATACTGCAATGGAAATAACCATAAGTTAAATGGATTAGAATACCATAGATCTTCAGAAATCAATATCGCAGTTAATGATCTTGTTCTGATTCTTGGTGCACAACAGGATATCACAGATGACTACACGTATGATACATCCAAGGCAGAAGCATTTTTCGTTCCAAAAGGAACAAACGAAGACTTAACATTTACATCAGACAAAGACGGAGAAGACAAACTTTTAACTGCCCAGAATAAATGGCTGATCGCACATGAAGAAGCTCAAATACCTGGAGCATTTTGTGGATTAGTCGGAGAAAATATCACACTAAAATAATCAAATATTGAAAGGATGGAGAGTCAAATGAGTAATATGCCAAAAGTAAAGATCGGAATCGTAGCTGTCAGTAGAGATTGTTTCCCAGAAAGTTTATCAGTGAATCGTAGAAAAGCAGTCGTAGAAGCATATACAAAGAAATATGGAGATGCAGATATTTATGAATGTCCAGTGTGTATCGTGGAAAGTGAAATTCAGATGGTTGAAGCATTAGAAGATATCAAGAGAGCCGGATGTAATGCTTTAGCCGTTTATCTTGGAAACTTCGGTCCAGAAATCGCAGAAACATTACTTGCAAAACATTTTGAAGGACCAAAAATGTTTTTTGCAGCAGCAGAAGAGAGAGGGGATAACTTATTAGATGGACGTGGAGATGCTTACTGTGGTATGCTGAATGCAAGTTATAATCTGAAATTAAGAGGTGTGAAAGCTTACATTCCAGAATATCCAGTTGGTAATGCCGAAGAATGTGCAGAGATGTTACATGAATTTGTACCAATCGCAAGAGTTGTCGTTGGATTAAGCAGCTTAAAGATCATCAGTTTTGGGCCTCGTCCATTAAACTTCTTAGCATGCAATGCACCAATCCAGCAGTTATATAACTTAGGAGTCGAGATCGAAGAAAACTCTGAATTAGATTTATTCGAAGCGTTCAATGCACATGAAGGTGACGAAAGAATTCCAGAGATCGTCAAAGAAATGGAAGCAGAACTTGGAACAGGAAATAAGAAACCTGAGATCCTTTCTAAACTTGCACAGTATGAATTGACATTAAAAGATTGGGTAAGAGACCACAAAGGTTACAGAGAATATGTAGCGATCGCTGGAAAATGCTGGCCTGCATTCCAGACTCAGTTTGGTTTCGTTCCTTGTTATGTAAACAGCCGTTTAACAGCACAGGGAATTCCTGTATCTTGTGAAGTAGATATTTATGGTGCATTAAGTGAATTTATCGGTACAGTTGTCAGCGAAGATACCGTGACATTACTTGATATCAATAACACAGTTCCTCATGACCTTTATGAAGAAGATATCAAAGGATCTTATGATTATACACAGAAAGATACCTTCATGGGATTCCACTGTGGAAATACAGCATCAGAGAAATTATCTTTCTGTGAAATGAAATACCAGAAGATCATGGCAAGATCTCTCCCAATCGAGGTAACACAGGGAACACTGGAGGGAGATATCAAACCAGGAGATATTAAATTCTTCCGTCTTCAGAGCACAGCAGACTGCAAATTACGTGCATACATCGCACAGGGAGAAGTTCTTCCAGTTGCAACAAGATCTTTTGGAGCAATCGGTATTTTTGCAATCCCTGAAATGGGAAGATTCTATCGTCATGTATTGATCGAGAAAAACTTCCCTCATCACGGAGCCGTAGCATTCGGTAATTTCGGAAAAACACTATATGAAGTATTTAAATATGTTGGAGTTCCAGTAGAAGAGATTGGATACAATCAGCCAGCTGGAGTCAGATATCCAACAGAGAATCCTTGGGGATAAGATCGGAGGTTTGTATGTTATACATTGGTGTAGACCTTGGAACATCCGCAGTGAAATTACTGTTAATGGATGAAAAAGGTGGAATCAAAAAAATCATTTCCAAAGAATATGAGCTGCATTTTCCACATCCAGGATGGTCTGAGCAGAAACCAGAAGACTGGTACAGTCAGTCTATGGAAGGAATCAAAGAACTGATCAGTGAATGTGATAAGTCACAGGTTGCAGGGATCAGCTTTGGTGGTCAGATGCATGGACTTGTGGTTTTAGATGAAAATGATGATGTGATTCGTCCTGCAATCCTATGGAATGATGGACGTACACAGAAACAAACAGATTACTTAAATAATGAGATTGGAAAAGATAAATTATCCGAGTACACAGCCAACATCGCTTTCGCAGGATTTACAGCACCAAAGATCCTGTGGATGCGTGAAAATGAACCGGACAATTTCAACAAGATCAAAAAAATCATGCTGCCAAAAGATTATCTGGCATATAAATTATCTGGAACATTTTGCACGGATTATTCCGATGCATCCGGAATGTTATTGCTGGATGTAAAGAATAAATGCTGGTCTAAACAGATGATGGAAATCTGCGGAGTGAGTGAAGAACAGCTTCCGAAACTGTTTGAAAGTTATGAAGTCGTCGGAACATTAAAAGAAGATATTGCAGAAGAACTTGGATTATCCAAAGAAGTCAAGATCATCGCAGGAGCCGGAGATAATGCGGCAGCAGCCGTAGGAACTGGAACAGTCGGAGATGGAATGTGTAACATTTCCCTTGGAACATCCGGAACGATCTTCATTTCCAGCAAGACATTTGGTGTAGATTCAAATAATGCTTTACATTCTTTTGATCACGCAGATGGATACTATCATCTTATGGGATGCATGTTAAGTGCAGCATCCTGCAACAAATGGTGGATGGACGAGATCTTAAAGACAAAAGAATACAGCAAAGAACAAGAAGGAATCACCAAACTTGGAGAAAATCATGTATTCTATCTTCCATACTTAATGGGAGAGAGATCTCCACACAATGATCCAAAAGCCAGAGCAACATTTATCGGAATGTCCATGGACACAACAAGAGAAGAAATGACACAGGCAGTGTTAGAAGGAGTTGCATTCGGACTTCGTGATTCTCTGGAAGTTGCAAGAAGTCTTGGAATCAAGATCGAACGCACAAAGATCTGCGGCGGTGGAGCCAAGAGCCCATTATGGAAGAAGATCATTGCAAATGTCATGAATCTGAAAGTCGATGTGATCGAAAGCGAAGAAGGACCAGGATACGGCGGAGCAATTCTTGCGGCCGTTGGATGCGAAGAATATGACAGCGTACAGGAAGCGACAGATCAGCTTGTGAAAGTTGTGGATACGGTGGAACCTGATGCTAAGCTTGTTGCGAAGTATGAGGAGAAGTATCAGCAGTTTAGAGAGATATATCCGGCACTTAAGGATGTATTTCAGAAATTTGATTAATTGCAGGGTAACTATTAACTAAATAATAGACAACGAAAAAGAAGCATAGTTTGTAAAGAAAAGATACAAGTTATGCTTCTTTTTGGTGTGCCTTGCGGCGCACGTCGCTAATGGATGAAAGTTCCTAATCC
>OLQH01000322.1_pt1 | contig 55510 bp, 47 predicted proteins | sample 1672671 | NCBI WGS metagenome assembly OLQH01 (sample SAMEA3136712, study PRJEB25190) | human gut metagenome
GAACAAAAGTTTAAGCACATCGTTGTTTAATTTACAAGGTACAATCTGCTGTTTTGCGCTTGTTTCTGAACTTTCCAGCTCATCAACTCTCGCTGACAGCTTATTTAGTATACCGCAGTATGCGCCTAATGTCAACACTTTTCTTCAACTTTTTCAAAAAAAATTTTACAGGAAATTTGTACACTCTATATATACCTATATTATATATTCCTCCTGTCCAAATGTCCTGAAAATAAAACACCACCTGCCGCTGTACACCGACAATCGCGGAAATAATGCAGCACACCATCTTTCCGAGGATATTTCAATATTCGGTTGTAATCTTTATCACATATTACTAACTTTTATACCGTATTTTTAATATTTCCGCGGAAATTGTGCGCTGCTCTGTGTCTTTTCCGCTGTATGCAATATGTATCGCACATACAAAAAATTTTTCTTTTATTAAAAATCACGTTTAGAGTTAGCTTATTCTAACTCATTGCAGGATTTTGTGTACTTTTGTGTTGTTTATGTGATACGGCCGTTCTTTCATGTAAATATCAGGATTTGACAACACAAAATCTTTATGGTATTTTATTACCCACTCGTGAGTTAGCATACGATAACTCGCTGTGATCGCGCTCCTTTCCTACTGGAAAGGAAAATTTTTACCGGTACAGTTAGCCAAGTCTAACGACAAGGAGGAAATATACTTGAACAAAAAACGTACCCTTGCGATGCTTTTGGCAGGAGCTATGCTCCTGCCAGCGAATGCATTTGCTGCCTCGCCCGAAGACTTTACCGATTTCCCGACCGACTGGTCCGCAGCCGGCCTGCGCAGCGCTGTACAGAACGGCCTGCTGAACGGCTCAAACGGCCAGATTAACAGCTCCGGCCTGCTGATTCGTGCCCAGATGGCTGCTATCGTCAACCGTGCCTTTGCCGCTCGCAAAACAGCTGATCTGTCGGTTTACAGCGATGCAAACACTTCTGCATGGTATTACAACGATCTCGAACTGGCCGTTGCCATGCGCACATTTCAGGGTGCAAACGGCAAACTGAATCCCGAAGCGCCGATCACCCGTGAAGAGGCTTTTGTTGTCCTCGCGCGTGCATTTGCACTTGAAAGCGGCGATACGTCCGTTCTGAACAATTACACCGATGGTGCTTCGGTCTCTGCATGGGCACGAAGCAGTGTAGCTGCATTGATCGAAAACGGCTATGTCAACGGTGCAAATGGTAAGCTGAACCCGAAAACCAGCATCACCCGTGCGGAATTTGCCAAGGTCATCAGTGAGATGGCCAGCACCTACGCCGATGCAGACGATTCTCTGTCTGCCACGGTAGACGGCAGCGTTATTGTGCGTGAAAACAGCGTTTCCCTGTCCGGCAAGACCATCAACGGCGATCTCATCATTGCAGACGGCGTCAGCAGAATCGACCTGACGGGTGTTACTGTCACCGGCCGCATTGTGCTGCGCGGCGGCGAAAGCGGTGTAACCTTCAAGGACACCAAGGCCGGCAAGGGCATTATCGCCAATACCGACATTGCGGTTTCCGGCTCGGTTGACAACATCACAGTCGCACAGGGTTCTGCCATTACCGTAAACAGCGGCGCGTCTGTCGGTTCCATCAACGTCAACGCAGAAGGCGCAAAGATTACCGGTGCAGGCAAGGTTGGAACCGTAAAGGCGAACGCCAATAATGTAACCGTTACCACCACCGGCACCAAGGTTACCGCAGCAGACAGCATTTCCGGCGTCAAGGCCGGCGATAAAGCGGTTTCCGCAGGTAAGACCGAGACGGTTGGCAGCACAGCTTCCGGCGGCTCGTCCTCCGGCGGTTCGTCTTCGGGTGGTTCGTCGAGCGACGGTTCTACTGCACAGCAGAATCTTGTTGTGGCTGAGCAGACCAAGCTGGTTGATATGAACACCGTAAATCTGGGTGCACTCGGCCAGTTTGTTGTGGTGCATTTTGAAAAGGGCAATAATCTGGATAACTGCACACTGACCGTTGACGGTGCAGAAATCAACTCTGCCTGCACAGATGTCTCGACCGATGGCAGCATTGTTAAGTGGCAGTCTACCGTTCTCAACCCGAGCACGCTGACCGTTACCAACAAGAGCACTGGCAAGACCCAGACGATCCATCTTGGCGGCACGAATACCGCAACACCGACCGTAGCTGGTAAACCGCAGGATTACAATCTGCTCGCACACGGTCCGGTTTATGTTTGGGACTATCATCAGACCAACAAGGATAGCGCCGGTAATGTCCGCGTTTCCCCGTCTCACACCACCATTGACACGGCAGAGGCCTCCAACGCGATCCGCTTCTACTCTCCGGACGCAGTTCTGACGAAATCCGAGAATTCCGGCAATCTCTACGGTGTTACCGGCACCGTAGAACTGATGTTCAACTACGCAAACGGCACCCAGGCAGAGCGTGACTGGGTAGACGGCATTAGCAGCGTTGTACTGCTCCAGGATGACGAAAGCAACAGCGAACTGAATACCAATCTGACGTGGAAGCTTGACAAAGCCTATCCGCACGGTAAAGCTGTAGATGGTGTACAGCCGACGGTTGCCTGCATCAAGGTTCCGATTGGCCAGATCAACTTCTACTCCAACGGCCGCTACAAGCTGCGCGTTGTATCCAACGGCAAAGCCGAGCTGTTCCCTATCCATGTGGTAAACGAAAAGACTCCTTCTATGGCCCTGAGCGACATGAGCGCCAAGAGCGGTGTCAACACGCACTTTGAAGTATCCGATATGCTGTATGGCATTACCCAGCCGATTTACCGTGTAGAGCTGACCGACCCGAACGGTAACACCTCTGAGCTGACAAAAATCGATGACTGGTACCTGATCGGCGATACTTTCGTACTGTACAACGACAACACCGATCATCTTTCGGTTTCCGGCAACTATACGCTGACGATCTATGCAAACGGCTTCAAGAAGTTCAACAAGACCTTCTACGCATCCGGTGCAGACAATCAGCAGGTAGTTACTCCGGCGGCTCGCGCAGCGGCAGCAGGTGTCGATGCACTTTCTGCTGCAACCAGTGGTGGCGGCGGCGCTACCTCGTCCAGCGGTGCCGAGAGCGGCAGCAATACCATGAACGCTGACCTTGTTTTCAGTGCCGACCTGCTGACCAATGCTAAGATTGTAGAAGAACTCAAGCTGGATAACACCTACGCTAACGCAATCTCCGAGCGCTGGGATAATATGATCTCCGACTCAATCTATTATGAAGGTGCAGAAAAGGTTTACACCCGCACCGGCTTCTTTGATGCAGCAAATCAGGCCCGCACCCAGAATCAACTTCTCACCTTTGCAGAATATACCGCACGCGAAGATGCAAAAACCACGCCGAACCGTCCTTATGCGGTAAAGAAGGTACTGGAAGATAATCTGCTCGGCGAGGCCACCTCGTTCAGCGAGGCTTCCTCTTGGGCTGCACCGTATCTGGTTCCGGTTATTGAAAACGAAGATGCCACTTTCGATCGCGTTACCTCGATCAGCGAAGGTCAGGATGTTACTCTGCTTGCTTCTGGCAGCGATGTAGCAGCATATCTGAACAAGCTGCAGGACAACGATAAGGCTCAGGTATACCTGAATCAGGGCACCAGCACGCTGTCCCCGCTGGTAAAGGGTACGGATTACACCATTGATCCCGATAAGGGCACCATTACCATCAAGGCTGATAAGCTGAAATTGAGTGATAATGACCTGAAGATCGTTGTAGAAAACTACCAGCCGGTTAAGCTGACGCTGACGGTAAATAAAGAACAGGAAAACGTTTCTCTTTCTGCACCGGAATCGATTGAACTCGGCAATGATGTTACGATCACCTGCAGCAGTGCAGATCACGTAAATGGCGTTTGCGATTTCTTCAAATATCTGAATAAGAATACCGCTGTTCGCATGACCGGTCCTGACGGCACGACTCGTAATGTACTGCCGGATGGTCAGGAAGGCACGAACCTTGGCTGGAAGGTCAACGGCACTACGCTGACGATTGGTGCAAACCTGTTCAAAGAGAAGGCGTTCAACAATGCTGTCGGTACCTACACGCTGACTCTGGCTCCGGATTATTACACTGAGCAGACCGTTTCCTTTGAAGTAAAGGCTAAGGATAACTCTGGTAATACTGAGGTCACCACTAAGGATGCACCGACTCCGACAAGTGCTGAAAAAGATTTCTCCCGTGATTTCAAGATTACCTTCGGCATGAATAATGACGATTACATGAAAGCCATTACTTCAATTAAAGTAAACTCAACTTCTTACACCTCTGGTTCTGTATGGAACAACAATAAGTATTCTATTGCAGTTACCGATGGCTCGATTTCTCTCGGTAACTCCGCTTTCACCGAGGACAACAATATCGTTACCATCACCGCTACCGGCTACAAGGAACTGACGGTTACCATCACTAAAGACGGCAAGCTGGTTGTTGACAACAACCCCGGCAGCGATAACGGTGAGAATAATGGTTCTCCCGAAGACAAAGACACAGAAACCGGTCTAACTCCGCCGACTGTTGAATTGAGTGTCCCCTCTATGTTTAGTGATTATTATACACTTAATTTGGGCATGAATGAAGCATATTGTAATGCAATAGAATCTATTGCTGTCAACAATACTACCTATACTAAAATCAATTATTCTTTTAGTATGACGGCTACTTCTTGGTATATTGCAGAAAAAAGTCCCTATAAAATTAGTATTGGTGCAGGTGCTTTCGTAGCCGACTCTACCAACACCATTGTAATCAAAGCAAATGGTTATAAAACACTTACTCTTAATTACACTAAGCAGTAATTACCAACAAAAAGGAAACCCACCCGGGTTTCCTTTTTTCTTACCTATATTCCCTCAGCAGCGCCTGACACCCTTCCAGCAAATCCTCCCACACGGCATCAAAATCGCCGGTATACCATGGGTCAGCGACCTCCTCGCCTTTTCGGTCGGTAAAATCCAGCAGCAAATGCAGCTTTCCGTCCGGATCGCCGCCGCAAATGCGCTGCATGGTGCGCAGATTGGACCGGTCCATGCCAATCAGCAGATCAAACCGATCATAATCTGCGCGCGTCATCTGCCGCGCCGCATGCTGCCCGCACGGGATTCCCTGCTCAAGCAGCTTGCGCCGCGCCGGCGGATACACCGGATTGCCGATCTCCTCACGGCTGACAGCCGCCGATTCGATTTCCCAGTCACCCGCGACGCCTTCTCGCTTTACCAGTTCCTTCATGATATATTCTGCCATCGGACTGCGGCATATATTTCCATGGCAGATAAAAAGTATCCTCACTCAAACGCCTCCTGCTGTTTTTCTCCATCATATCACACAGAGCCGCAATCGTCACGCAATTTCATACCCCCGGTGCTTCCACCATTCCTGTGAACGGCATGCGCGTCTCGTTTTTTTCCGTGCAAAACAGTACCCCGCCGAACGGAATTTTACTCGCTTTCCATCCGGCGGGGTATCTCAATTATGAGGAGTTGTTCTTTATATTGCGGAAGCTGCGACCCTGCAATTCATCAGCCGGTATCGAAGCCGTTACTCGACGGTGCTGTCCGTGCCTTCCGCGTTGTCTGCTGTGTTTATACCATAGCAGATTTTCGATCAGCCGGAACGTCTTTTTCACGAAATGCAGTTTTGCGGGAACGAAATGCAGAAAGTCCCTACCTGAAAGCAAAAATTGGAAGTTTACGCGTCTGGCGAAGCTCTTTCTGTAGAAATTCCGGCAGATTATTAAGAAACAGGCACGACAATGTCATAAAAAAAGGGTTTCCCGATAGGAAACCCTTTCATTTCGCAATTTTGCGACCGGTTAGAATGTAGGCAGATTCTTTTTCCACGCACCGGACTTATAGAAGAACACCGACAGACCCGAGCCGAGGAACCAGCCGATCGGCCAGCTGAGCCAGATACCGTGCTCGTTGCCGACCACATAGAACAGTGCAATGGACAGCACCACGCGGATAATCAGGTCGGAGAACGTCGTTACCATGAACGGACGCATTGCACCGGCACCGCGCAGCACGCTGTCGCACACGAACTTGGTGCATACGACCAGATAGAACGGTACGACCGTGAACAGATAGCCTCGTGCGACATCAATAACGCCGGAGGCACTGCCCGCCGGAACGAACAGGCTGATAATCTTGTTCGCAAACGGCAGATAAATCGCCATAAACACCACGGACAGGCCGAGCGAATACACCGCACCCCATTTGAGACCCGGACCGATGCGGTCCAGCTTGCGGGCGCCGATATTCTGCGCAACATAGCTGGACAGACCGGACGCGAACGACATGCAGCAAGTCAGCGCAAACTGGTTGACGCGGTTTGCCGCCGAGAATCCCGCGATAACGGTCGCACCGCACAGGTTGATGTAATACTGAATGACCACATTGCCCACCGACACAAAGCTCTGCTGTGCGATGGACGGCACGGCGTAGTTTGTCAGGCGGCGCAGCATTTCGGGCGCGAACAGCACGAAGTGATGGCCCGTATCAAACGAACGCACGCGGCGCAGCAGCAGCACAAACGCCAGAATACCGGACGCGCCCTGCGCGATAAACGTCGCCCATGCAACACCGGCAACGCCCCAGTGCAGGCCGGCAACAAATACCATATCCAGAATGACATTGCCGACCGAGGACAGCACAAGCAGGATCAGCGGCGTTCGGCTGTCGCCCATGGCATTGAAGATACCCGTACACACGTTATAGATAAACAGGAACAGCAGACCAAACACATACACGCGCAGATACAGCGAGCCGTCCGCAAAGATATTCTCCGGCGTGGACAGCGCGTTCATGATGCCGTGCGTTCCGATGGCTCCGATCAGCGTCAGCAGCAGCGCCACCGTCGTGGTGGTGAGCAGTGCGGTCGAGATGGCGGTCTTCATGCGCAGATAGCGCTTTGCACCGAACAGCTGCGAGACGAGTACGCCGGTACCGATGTTGATACCGGTTGCGACCGCAACGAACAGCTGCGTGATCGGGTAACTCGCGCCGACAGCGGCCAGCGCCAGCTCACCGGCTTCTACAGTTTCGGCAAAACGGCCTACGATGATGGAGTCAGCCATCTGGTACAGCTGTTGGAACGCAACGCTGAGCAGCAGCGGAATCGAGAACCAGAACAGCTTCTGCGACGGTTTTCCGACGGTAAGGTCAGTGGTCAAATGGGATACCTTCTTTCGGGAGTCTGCTTTTACCCGTTTTTACGGACAAAAATGGATTTTACTGCAATTTTATGCTCTCCCCGAAGGGAGAGCATAATTTTGCGACTTTAATTGACGTTGTTACGCCTTTTTCTTCTGGCGTGCAGTAATAACCGCAACGGTGAGCACTAGCAGCACCACACCTACGCCAAGCGCCAGAATGTCGTTTCCGGTCACACCGCCGACAAGGAAGCCTACAAAGCTTATCGCCGCGATCATCAGCGCGTACGGCATCTGCGTGGAAACGTGATCAATGTGGTTGCACTGTGCACCCGCGGATGCGAGGATGGTCGTATCCGAAATCGGCGAAATGTGGTCGCCGCAGACCGCACCGGACAGGCAGGCTGCCACGGTCATGATCAGCATGGTGGACGGTGCATCGCCGAATACCGCAATGGCGATCGGAATCAGGATGCTGAACGTGCCCCAGGAGGTACCGGTGGCAAAGGCCAGACCAAGCGCGATGAGGAAGAATACCGCCGGCATGAACATACCGATGGTGGATTCCGCCTTCACCACAGAGGATACGAAGCCGCCGATGTTGAGGTACTCTTCACGGCAGACACCGGACAGCGTCCACGCAAGCGTCAGGATGAGGATAGCCGGAACCATCGCCTTGAAGCCCTCGGTGAATGCCTCACAGAACTGGCCAAAGGACAGCACCTTGCGCGGGATGTACAGCACAAAGGTGAACAGCAGCGTAAAGAACGAGCCGAGCACCAGCGAGGTGGAAGAATCGCAGTTTGCGAACGCCTCAACGATGTTCGCGCCTTCCAGAATGCCGCCGGTGTACAGCATGCCTGCAATGCAGAGCACGATCAGTACGCTGATCGGCAGGATCAGGTCGTAAACCTTGCCCGAGCCGGCTACAACGTGAGTCTCCTCAATCAGAGAGAGATCATCATCCTTATGCGCAAGCTCGTACTTTTTCATCGGGCCGAAGTCGAAATCAGCAGCCATCAGCCAGATGAGGAACGCCAGCGTGAGCAGCGCGTACAGGTTCAACGGGATGGTCTTGAGGAACAGCGAGAAGCCGTCCAGCGTGCTCGATTCCGGCAGGGACGAGCCGACCGCCGCCGCCCACGAGGAGATCGGCGCGATGATGCAGACCGGAGCCGCCGTTGCATCGATGATGTACGCCAGCTTTGCCCGGGAAATGCTGTACTTGTCCGTCACCGGGCGCATGACCGTGCCGACGGTGAGGCAGTTGAAGTAATCGTCCACGAAAATGAACATTCCGAGGAACGAGGTCGCAAACGACGCGCCGCGCCGGCTGCGGATGGTCTTGACCGCCCACTCACCGTATGCGCGTGACGCGCCCGATTTTGTGATCAGCGATACCAGAATACCGAGCAATACAAGGAAGATACAAATATTGATATTATCTCCCAATTTACTGCCCATGATGGTGAAAGTCGTCTCGACGGCTTTCAGCGGATGGAAGCCCGTATAGAGCAGCGCACCCGAAAGAATACCGATCATCAGCGAGGAGTAAACCTCCTTCGTGATCAACGCAAGCGCGATCGCGATGATCGGCGGCAGCAGTGTCCAAACAGTTGCCGTAACGTCCATTCCTTATTTCCCCCTTATACACAGACAAATCGTGTCCGCAATTCCATTCTATTTTATATGGATTTAACCGGATTTACAAGTGCTAATCCTGTTTTTTCCGTCCGAAAGGATATTTTTGTGCAACTTGCAATGGTTTAACGTCATAAATCGTGTTTATAGCGACACCATTCCGCAATCACCTGCCGCCGAAGTGCCAGCACGCCCGCCAGATTAGGCAGCGCCATCAAGCCGTTGAACGTGTCGCTGAGCGCCCACACCGGCTCAAGCCGCATCATGCAGCCCGCTACCGCCGCCAGAAGAAAGGCCGCCTTGTAGACCGGAATTACCCGCTCCCCCATCAAATAGGCCGCTGCACGCTGCCCGTAATACGACCAGCCGAGCAGGGTCGAGAATGCAAACAGCGCGAGCGACACCGCAACGAAGCCCCCGCCGAACCGTCCGAATACGGTGGAGAACGCCTCTGCGGTAAGCTGTGCACCGGTTGTCAGCTGAGAAAGCAAAGGCGTGCCGGACGCGAGCGCGTAGCGGCTTACGTCGTATACCCCGCTCGTGAGAATGACGAACGCGGTGACGCTGCACATCACAATCGTGTCGAAGAACACCTCAAACACCGCCCACATCCCCTGTTCGCACGGCTCTTTGGCATCGGCGGCGGTGTGGACCATGACGGACGAGCCCAGTCCGGCCTCATTCGAGAACACGCCGCGCGACACGCCCGCTCGGACGGCCTGCATCATGCCGTAGCCGAGCACGCCGCCCGTGCCTGCTCTTGTATCGAACGCCATCGAGCAAATCTGCGCGAACGCCTGCGGCAGATTTGCTCGATGCACCCACAGCACAACGACCGCGCCGCCCATGTAGAACAGCGCCATGAACGGCACGAGTGTTTCCGTCACGCGGGACAGCCGTTTGAGGCCGCCGAGAAGCACCGCACCGAGCAAAACCGCTGTCACCGCGCCGACGATCCCGCTCGGTATGCCGAACGAGCCGGAAAGTCCCTGCGCGATTGAGTTGCACTGGCTCATGTTGCCGATACCGAACGATGCCAGCACACAGAACAGCGCAAAGGCTCCCGCCAATAGCGGACTGTGCAGACCGTTTTTCAGGTACAGCATGGCTCCGCCGCGCCAGCTGCCGTCACTCCCCTTTTCACGGTAGAGCATGCCGAGCGTGTTCTCCGCAAAAGCCGTCATCATGCCGACAAAGGCGCTCACCCACAGCCAGAACACCGCGCCCGGACCGCCGAGCGTCAGCGCGGTTGCCACGCCTGCGATGTTGCCCGTGCCGACCGTCGCGGCAAGTGCGGTGCACATGGCCGCAAACGGCGAAACGCCGCCGCTTGTCCGTCTTGCGGCACCGGTAAAGCAGGAAAACAGCGTTTTCCGCAACCAGAGCGCGCAGTACCGCACCTGAAAAACTCCGGTCACCGCCGTGAAGTACAATCCGGTGCCAAGCAGCAGAATCAGCATGGGCGCGCCCCATATCAGGCCGCGCAGCCGCTCATTTACTTGTAAGATATCGTCCATCGGCATCCCACCTCTCCCCTGTTCCGCATTATATGAACCGGATTTCAGCGGCAGAACGCCCATAATTACACATTTCTAACGACTAATTCCTACTTCAAATAACAGAAAGCCGCCCGGACAGGCGGCTTTCTGTTATTTGCGAAATTATTCCATCATACCAACGCAGTCGAAGTACGGCTTCTCTGCGATCTTATCCTTATTCTCCTTGAACAGCGTGTGACCGAGTGTGATGACCAGATAATCTGCCTTGAGAACCTCCTCGAACGATACGTTCGGGATGTTCTGCACCTCAGTGTCCTTGGCGAACGGCTCGCACGCGATAACCTTTACGCCCTTTTCCTGCAGGATGTGGCACAGCTCGATAGACGGCGACTCACGCAGGTCGTCAACGTCCGGCTTATAGGACAGGCCGAGCACGCCGACCGTGTCGGTTACCTTCTTCATCTTTGCTACAACCTTGTCAGCGACGAAGTGCGGCTTGTTCTCGTTGCGCTCGCGTGCCGCAAGGATAACCTTCGCCTCCGCCGGGAACTGCTCGTAGATAAACCACGGGTCAACTGCGATGCAGTGGCCGCCAACGCCGACACCCGGGGTCAGGATGTTAACGCGCGGATGGCAGTTTGCCAGCTTGATCAGCTCAAAAACGTCAATGCCCATCTTGTCGCAGATGACGGACAGCTCGTTTGCGTAAGCGATGTTGACATCACGGAAGGTGTTCTCGGTCAGCTTGCACATTTCGGCGGTCAGGTCGTCGGTCTTGTGAACGACACCCTTCTCAAGCACCTTCTCGTAGATGGATGCCGCCATTTCAGCAGCCTCCGGCGTGCGGGCGCCGACGATGCGGTCATTGTTCTTCAGCTCGTACATCATGTTGCCCGGGATAACGCGCTCCGGACAATGTGCAACGTGAATCTCATTCATCGGGATGCCGGATTCCTCGCTCAGTACGCGTGCGAGCATCTCGGAGGTGTGCGGCGGCACGGTGGACTCCAGAATGACCAGATTGGACGGCTCGAGCACCTTGCCTGCCATACGGCCTGCAGACTCTACAAAACGCAGATCGGCCTTGTGGCTGCCGTTCTCGTCCTTGAAGAACGGCGTCGGCACCGAAATATAAAATACATCGGACTTGCCAAGCTCTTCGGAAAAATGCAGATGGCCGTGTGCAACAGCCTTTTCAAATGCTTCCTGCAGACCCGGCTCTACAATATGGATATGACCGCCCTGCAGGGTTTCGATAGTCTTTTTGTTTACGTCAAAGCCGCAGACCTCAAAACCAGCCTCAGCCAGCGTGATCGCCGTCGGCAGACCGATATAACCCAGTCCCATGACAGTAATTTTCATAATTTTCGTACCTCGTTCAGCATAATCTTCTTACATTATACCACTTTTTTCACGGAATTCAACGTAGTGTTTGAATTTTCACCGAAAAGAGTCTATAATGATACTATCGTTCGTTTATGCAAGTATCATAAACGGCTGTCGGAACCTTTTATCTTCCGATTACATATACTGTTTTATACCCCTAAAGTTTGGAAGGGATACTATGATTTTTAAGGGATTGCTTGAGGATGCACGCTCGATCCGGGACCGCGACCCGGCAGCACGCACCACACTGGAAGTTGTTTTGCTCTATCAGGGCTTTCATGCCCTGTTTTACCACCGTCAGGCGCACTGGCTGTACAAACACAAGCATTTCTTTCTTGCGCGTGCGCTGTCGCAGTTTGCGCGGCATATGACCGGTATTGAGATCCACCCGGGCGCCAAGATTGGCAAACGCCTGTTTATTGACCACGGCATGGGCATCGTTATCGGTGAAACCGCTGAGATTGGCGACGACTGCACGATTTACCACGGTGTAACGCTCGGCGGTACCGGTCACGACACCGGCAAGCGTCACCCGACCATTGGCAACAACGTGCTCATTTCGACCGGCGCGAAGGTTCTCGGACCGTTCAAGGTGGGTGACAACAGCCGTATCGGCGCGAATGCTGTCGTACTGCAGGAGGTTCCGCCGGATTCCACGGTTGTCGGCATCAAGGCGCGCGTCGTCAAGATTGCCGGTCAGCGTGTCGGTCCGTCCCCGGCGTATGCGCTCGACCAGATCAACCTGCCGGACCCGCTTGCACAGGAGCTGTGCCGTCTGCAGAACCGTGTTTACGCCAACGAGCAGAAGCTCAAAAAGGAAGAGGAACGCGAGCGCGAAGCCGACAAATAATACACATAAAAACAAGCCCTTCGGTGCAAACTGTCACCGGAGGGTTTCTTTTATGAAAATTTCAGTGAAATATGCGGTCACAGGTGCTCTTTCCGGTGCAGCAAACGGATTTTTCGGGGCAGGCGGCGGGTTATTTCTTGTACCACTGCTGATTTCCTGGTGCGGCATGGAGCAGAAGCGCGCGTTTGCTACCTCAGTCGCGGTAATTTTCCCGCTGTGTGCGGTCTCGGCGGTCATTTACTGGCTGAAGGGTGGTCTGCCGATTGCGCAGGCGGTGCCGTATCTGCTCGGCGGCGCGGCAGGCGGCGTGCTGGCCGGAAAGTTATTCGGCAGAGTAAAGGCAGACTGGCTGCGCCGTGCATTCGGCGTGCTGATTCTCTATGGCGGCGTCCGTGCCGTCCTGCTGCTGTGAGCGCGGTACTTGCAGTCGCAATCGGCCTGCTGACCGGTATTTTAAGCGGCTTCGGCATTGGCGGCGGCTCACTTTTGCTGCTGTATCTGACACTTTTTGAAGGGGCAGGGCAGTATCAGGCGGGCGGCATCAACCTGCTGTATTTTCTCTCGTGTGCGCCTGCAGCGCTGATTTCGCACCGCAAAAACGGACTCATCGAAAGGGAAGCGGTCAAATGCTGCGTACCGGCAGGTGTGGTGACCTCAGTCCTTTCGGCGCTGCTTGCCGCAAGAGTGGACACCGACCTGCTGCGGCGTGCTTTCGGCGTGGTTTTACTCTATATCGGCGTAAAAGAGACCTTTTTGCGCAAAAAATAACACCTTCTTCACATTTCGTGAAGAAGGTGTTAGGCTGTCGCGAAACTACTGTTTCGCCAACAAGCAGGAACGGACCGTGGGCCGTTCCAAAGTCGTTCAAAAGTTCCTATACAGAAACTTTTTCCCTCCAGAAGTGTAAAAACTTGCGCTATCCTTGCGCGGTTTCTTGGCCGCGCTGCGCTGATACATGCTCCCGGTTTGCTCTCATTAAACATTTTAAGGATAGAGGCCTACGGGCTACGAATTTGCGAAGCAAATTCTATTTTACGCGCGCTGCCGCGCGAATGATTTGAAATTGTGAAAATATGGACTTGGGGGACAGACTGACACCTTCTTCACATTTCGTGAAGAAGGTGTTGCTTTTATTTATACTTCTGATACTCGCCGACGGCAAGCTCGTCACAGCGGTTGTTATACGGATTATCCGCATGCCCCTTGACCCAATGGAACCGCACCTCGTGTTTATCCAGCAGATCGAGCAGACGCCCCCAGAGTTCCGGATTTTTTGCGGGTTTCTTATCGCTTTTAACCCAGCCGCGCGCACGCCAGCCCTTGGCCCAGCCCTTGGTAATGCCGTCAACAACATACTTGCTGTCCGAATACAGATCGACCGAGCACGGCTCCTTGAGGGTCTCGAGGGCGGTAATTACACCGAGCAGCTCCATGCGGTTGTTCGTGGTGGACGGCTCGGAGCCGGAAAGCTCCTTTTCTGCCTTGCCGTACTGCAGGATCGCACCCCAGCCGCCGGGTCCCGGATTGCCCGAGCACGCACCATCTGTGTAAATGGTTACAGTTTTCATTGGTTTTCTCCTGTGAGAGTGATTTTAAATTGTGAAAAGGTGGAATACCTTTGTTGCCAATTCCGAAGCGAGGATCGCTGCCAGCATCACCGGAGCCACCCAGCGCACCATAACGCGGTGCAGCTTCTCGCGGTGGAACGAACCGGCGCCTTCCTTTACCTCGTCTGCGATGACCTTGGTGCCGACTACATGACCAATCAGGATGCAGGTGAGCAGCGCCACGATCGGCATGAGCACGGAGTTGGAGATAAAGTCAAAGAAGTCGAGGAACTGCATACCGATAATGGTGATCGTTGCCCACGGACCATAGCCGAGACAGGACAGCATGCCAATGATCAGGCAGCTTGCCGTAATAGCGATGGTAGCCGTCTTGCGCTTCATGTGTGCCTTGTCCATCAGCACGGAAACCAGTGTTTCCATCAGCGAAATGGAGGAGGTCAGCGCCGCAAACAGTACGAGCAGGAAGAATACCGCGCCGATAATGGTGCCGAACTTCATGGAGTCGAATACCATCGGCAGAGTGATGAACATCAAACCCGGACCGCTGTTTACCTGAGACGGATCGCCGCCGTTGAACGCGATAACCGCCGGAATGATCATCAGACCGGCCACAAACGCGAACAGCGTGTCGAAAATCTCAATCTGAGCGACAGAGTGCTCAAGCAGATTTTCCTTCTGCATGTAGGAGCCGTAGGTGATCATAATACCCATTGCCAGCGACATCGAGTAGAACATCTGTCCCATCGCACCAAGTACGGTAGATACCGAAAACTGCGAGAAATCGGGCAGAATATAATATTTCAGGCCCTGCATCGCACCCGGAATGGTCAGCGAGTAGATTGCGATAACGACCGCCAGAATGGCGAGAATCGGCATCATGATACGGCTTGCCTTCTCGATGCCCTTCTCAACACCAAAGATAACGACAATGGTGGTCGCCAGCACGAACAGGATGAACCACGGGGTCGGTCCGTTGAAGCTGAAAATCGTCGAGGACAGCGAACCCGCATCGTAGCCAATGAAATTGCTGAAAAATCCGCCGTTGTCGGCCGCCTCAAGTGCGTTGCCGCTGATAAAGGTGAACAGGTATTTCATAACCCATCCGCCGATAACACAGTAATACGGCGTGATGATGAACGGCACGAACGCCGCCAGCCAGCCAAGGAATCCGAACCGCTTATCGAGCGCCTTGTACGCACCGATGCAGGACAGACGGGTCTTTCGTCCGATGGCAATCTCGGTAATCATCAGTGAAAAGCCGAACGTCAGCGCGAGAATAAGGTACACCAGCAGGAAAATACCGCCGCCGTACCGTGCCGCCAGATAGGGGAATCGCCAAAGGTTGCCCAGACCTACCGCCGAGCCTGCCGCCGCCAGCACGAAACCAATTCGGCTGGAGAAGCTGCTTCTCTTTTTTTGTTCCATGTTTTGTGTTTTACTCCCTTACATACAATATCTTTTAGACTGTCCGAAATGACAGCCATAATGAAATAAAATTATTTTCATTTTACCATATCCGAAAGTTTTTCACAAGCTGTTTGCAGAAAAAGTACATTGTGCTATAATATCTTTTATCGGATATGATCGTTTTATCTGCCATAATTTGAAAGAAACGGCAGTATTCCTTCCGCAGAGCGGGCTGCCCTCTATCATTTAAGGCAATACCGCATAATTGAACAAGAGCGATTTGCGAGCAAATTTTGCGTGCTGACAAGGCGCGGTTTTGCGGTAATACTTGATGTATTACCGTGAAATCGCAACAAAGTCAAGACACAAAATTTCCGCAAAGCGCCGTAGCTTTAATTGTGCGGTGTTGCCTTAAGCATATATGAAACAACAAACCATAAACGAGGTGTATTGACATGAAAAAATACAAATTCGGTGTTCTCGGTGCCGGCAACATGGGTACCGCTATTGCGGAAGGCGCAGTGCGCGCAGGCCGTTTTGCGCCTGAGCAGGTGCTGATGTTCAACCGCAGCGAGGAAAAACGCGCCGCTCATGCAGCCAAGGGCTACGCCGTCACGGGTGACTATACCGAGGTCTACGCAGAAAGCGAGATCGTGCTGCTGGCCGTCAAGCCGCAGAATTTCGATGAAATCCTGCCGAATCTGGCGAAATATGAAGGGGAGAAGCCGCTTGTCGTATCCATTGCCGCAGGCGTGACCTTCGCCAAGCTGGAGGGTGCGCTCGGCGCGGACACCGCGATGATCCGCGTGATGCCGAACACGCCGCTTATGCTCGGCGAGGGTGCAACCCAGCTGGTTAAGAATGCGGCCGCAACCGACAAGCAGCTGTCCGAACTCTGTGAACTGTTCAACACCATGGGCGTTACCGTCACGTTTGAGCAGGAGAACATGCTCAACGAGGTCATTCCGTATGCCGGTTCGGCTCCGGCGTACCTGTATGCCTACGCAGACGCGTTCGTGCAGAGCGCAAAGCAGCACGGCATCAACGAGGACGACGCGCTGACGCTCATCTGTCAGACCATGATCGGCTCGGCAAAAATGCTGCTGCGCCGCGATAAGACACCGGCAGAGCTGATCCGCGCGGTGTGCTCGCCCGGCGGCACCACCATCGAGGGCATGAAGGTGCTCGAGGACCGCGATCTGTACGGAATCGTGTCGGAAGCCTGCGATAAGTGCATTAAGCGCGCCTACGAGCTTGGCTAAATGTGCCGTTAGCATTGACTTTGCCCCGTCCGTATGATAAAGTATAGGCAAAGCACTTAATCGGCATTTACGCCGTATTTTGTTTGATTGATTTTTATTATGACAATAGTTCCGCATCATTTGAGAGGGAGTGGATACCGTGAAAAATTCTACCAAGGTGAAAGCAGGTCTGCTGCTGACCAGCCTTGCCTGTGCCGCCGGTGCTACCGCAGCGCTTGTTATGCTTCAGAAAAAGCGTGAAGAGGAAGTTTACCACGAGGCTGAACTGAAGGCCATGGATGAGCTGGAGGAAATGATGCGTGCCGAGTCCGACTGTGCCTCCTGCGCATGCGCAGAGGAGTGCGCGGATACTTCGGTATATCAGGACGCATTTGACGATGCCCCCAAGGCTGCTGAACCGGCGGCTGAGGAGCCTCAGACTGAGGCCGAGGAAGAGCCGGAAGCCGAAGAGGACTAACCCAATGTTACCAGCAAACGGACGGAATACTCCGTCCGTTTTGTTTATCTAAATAGCTAAAATAAGGAGTTTTACCCATGATCGAATACGAAGGCAGAGTTTTTCGTCCGCCCTCTGAGGCATACAGCCTGATTGTGCAGGTCACCATCGGCTGCAGCCACAACAAGTGCACCTTCTGCGATATGTACAAGGAAAAGCGTTTCCGCGTGCGTAAGCTGGAGGAGGTCAAGGCTGATTTTGATGAAGCACGCCGCATGTACCGCCGTGTCGGCCGCATTTTTCTGGCAGACGGCGATGCGCTGATGTGCCGTCCCGAGCACATGGCAGAAATCCTGCGCTACATCAAGAAGGTATTTCCGGAGTGCGAGCGCGTTACCAGCTATGGCTCTCCGGCGTCCATTCTGTGCAAAAAGCAGGAAGATTTGAACATGCTGCACGATCTGGGTCTGGATATGATCTATCTGGGTCTGGAATCCGGCTCGGATGAGGTACTGCGCCGCATCAACAAGGGCGAAACCGCCGATGAGATCGTTCGTGCGGGTTTGATGGTCAAGGAAGCCGGCATGAAGCTGTCCGTTACCTGCATTGCGGGTCTCGGCTCGCTGGAGCTGAGCGAGGAGCACGCCATCAAGACCGCAGAAGCGCTCTCCCGCATGAAGCCGGAGTACATTGGCCTGCTGACCCTGCTGTTTGAGCTGCCGACGCCGCTCATGCGCGACTGGCAGGAGGGCCGTTTCTACCTGATGAACCCGATTGAAATCGCGCACGAAACCCTCATCCTGCTCGAGCATATCGACTCCGAGGGCAGTATTTTCCGTGCAAATCACGCGTCTAACTACGTTAATCTAGCGGGCACGCTCAACCAGGACAGGGAAGCCATGTGTGCACGTCTGCGCAAGGCCCTTGAGGGCAAAATCAAATTCAAGAGTGAGCAATACCGGGCAAGATAACCAATTTAATGCAACTTAAATTGTGATAATCCGCAAAATTGTTAACATTCTGTGTTGTTTGCGTTACAATTTTCAAAAAAGCGAGACAATGTGCAAAAAGTGTGCTATACTGGTTTCGATCGTGAAAAGCGGAGAGGATGCTTTTCGGGCGTTAAGAATTTGTTAATTTAGTATTTACTGTTAGAATTAACATGTGTTCCGTCTTGGAGGACTGATAAATGGATTCCGTATCCCACATTCGCGTTGCAAATCTGCTGATGGATTACGTTGAGCAGACCTGCGGCGTGACCTTTGATCAGAGCGGCTTTATTTACGGCAACCTGAAACCGGATCTGACCGGTACTTACCTCACCAAACGCCATAACCCATCCATTATGATGGATGAGGTGATGGAAAAAATCCGCACTTTTACGCGCAAGTATACCATCGGACGTACCAACGGACGCGAGCTGTCGGTCGATCTCGGCGAGATCTGCCACTACATGACCGACTTTTTCACCTACCCGCACAACGACGATATCTATGAGCACAATCTGCTCGCACATTATGTTTATGAAAAGCGCGTTGCACTGGTCATTCGCCGCCGTATGACCGAAGATAAGTTTGAGAAATGGGCAAATCCCATCATTCCGCCCACAACCGTGGACACACTCGTGAACCGCATTTCCACGATGCACGAGGCTTACCGCACTTCGACTAAGCCGCATGGCATCAACGACGATCTGCAGCATATCTGCATCGCTACCGCTACCGTGGTGCTGTCTATCATCAGCATCGTTTACGAGCAGGTCGAGGATACTGCAGTCGCTACCGCGTAAAACTATATAAGTCAAAAAAACCGCCTTTACAGGCGGTTTTTCTGTTTTTCAGGCACAAAAAGACGAGTCCAAACGGACTCGTCTTTTGCTTTTTATTCTTCGGTACTCTCTGCGTTTTCAGTGGATTCAGAAGTTTCTTCCTCGGCTTCTGCCGGATCTTCCTCCTCCTTGTCCGTGCGGGCAATCGAGATAACCTTTACGTCCTCGCCGGTACGCATGACGATAACGCCCTGCGAGCCGCGGCCGCATTCGCGGATCTCCTCAACGCCGGTGCGGATGATAACGCCGTCGTCGGTGATGATCATAACGTCGTTTTCGCTGTCTACAACAGCGATGCCTGCCACCAGACCGGTCTTTTCGGTCAGGTTATGCAGCATCATGCCGCCGCCGCCGCGATGATGCACGGTAAACTCCTCAACAGGAGTACGCTTGCCGTAGCCGTTCTCGGTGATAGAAAGCACATATGCGTCCTTGCGGGCACGCGCCGCGCCGATAACGTAATCACCCTCGGCCAGCTTAATGCCGCGCACGCCGGTAGCCACACGGCCCATTGCACGGACCTCGTTCTCGTCAAAGCAGATAGCCTTGCCGTCGTGGGTGGCGATCAGGATGTTCTGCTCGCCGTCAGTCAGACGAACGTCAACCAGTGCGTCGTCCTCGTTGAGGTTGAGCGCACGCAGACCCGCGCGGCGGATGTTCTGCAGGTCGCTCAGCACGATACGCTTTGCAATACCCTGACGGGTGACGAAGAACAGGAACTTATCATCCGCAAACTCCTGAATCGGGAACATTGCGGTGATTTTTTCGCCGTTTTCCAGTTCCAGCAGGTTAACAATGTTCATGCCCTTAGCCGAACGTCCGGTCTCCGGAATCTGGTAGCCCTTCAGCTTGTAAACCTTGCCGCGATCCGAGAAGAACAGGATGGTGTCATGCGTAGAGGCGGTGAAGATATCCTTTGCGAAGTCCTCCTCACGGGTGCTCATTGCGGAAACACCGCGGCCGCCGCGGCGCTGTGCGCGGTAAACCGAGGTCGGCTGGCGCTTGATATAGCCGAAGTGGGTGAGGGTGTACGCGCAGTCCTGCTGCTCGATGAGGTCCTCAATGTCGATCTCGTCAGCCACATTCTCAATGCGCGTATGGCGCTCGTCGCCGTATTTCTGCTTGATCTCCTGCAGCTCCTGCTTGACAACAGCAAGAATATTCGCATCGCACGACAGAATTTCCTCAAAGCCTGCAATGCGGCTCTCGAGGTCTTTGTACTCGTCGTTGATCTTCTCCTGCTCCAGACCGGACAGGCGGCCCAGACGCATATCTACGATAGCCTGCGCCTGCGGCTCGTCGAGGTGGAACTCGAAATGCTCCGAGCCGTCCACGATGCCGAGCAGCGCAATCTGGTCGATCCAGAACGGCTCTGCCATCAGGTTTTCCTTGGCTTCGGCCTCGTTCTTGGAGGCGCGGATGATTGCAATAATGCGGTCGATATTGTCGGTTGCGACCTTGAGACCCTCCAGAATGTGCGCACGGTCGCGCGCCTTCTTGAGATCAAAGCGCGTGCGGCGCTCGACAACGTCCTTCTGGAAGCCGATATACTGATCGAGGATCTGGCGCAGCGTCAGCACACGCGGCTGCAGCTTGCCGCCCGCACCCGGCACGAGCGCAATGTGGATCATCGAAATGGTATCCTCGAGCTGCGAATAGGTGAACAACTGGTTGAGGATGACCTGCGCGTTGGCATCGCGGCGAACATCCACGACAATCTGCATACCCTCGCGAGAGGAGTGGTCCTGAATATTGGTGATGCCGTCGATGCGCTTGTCCTTGACGAGATTTGCCATGGATTCGACCAGACGGGCCTTGTTTACCATGTACGGGATCTCGGTAATGACGATCTGGCTCTTGCCGTTCGGCAGATCTACAATTTCGGTCTTTGCGCGAACCTTGATCTTGCCGCGGCCGGTCGCGTAGGCAGCACGGATGCCGCTGCGGCCCATGATCACGCCGCCGGTCGGGAAGTCCGGTCCCTTGATGAACTGGCAGATTTCGTCCATCTCGGCTTCCGGGTGGTCGATGACATAGCAGGTGCCGTCGATGACCTCCGCGAGGTTGTGCGGCGGGATGTTGGTCGCCATGCCGACCGCGATGCCGGACGAGCCGTTCACCAGCAGGTTGGGGAAGCGGGAAGGCAGTACGACCGGCTCCTGGCGCTCCTCATCGAAGTTCGGCTGGAAATCGACCGTGTTTTTCTTGATATCCGCCAGCATGTAGTTCGCCAGCTTGGCCATGCGGGCCTCGGTATAACGGTATGCTGCCGGAGGGTCGCCGTCCACGGAACCGAAGTTGCCGTGACCGTCGATCAGCGGATAGTGCAGCGAGAACGGCTGCGCCATACGCACCATCGCGTCGTAAACCGATGCGTCGCCGTGCGGATGATACCGGCCGAGCACATTACCGACGGTCGTTGCCGACTTGCGGTAGGGCTTGTCCGAGGTCAGGCCGTCCTCGTACATCGCGTACAGGATACGGCGGTGTACCGGCTTTAAGCCGTCACGCACATCAGGCAGCGCACGGCCGACAATAACACTCATTGCATAGTCGATGTAGCTTTTCTTCATCTCGCGTTCGAGATCGACCTGCATGATTTTCTGCTGTTCGTATTCTTGACTCATATTTTAATTTTGCCTCCAAAAGTGTTGGCTTTCAGCCGAAAACGACTGTTTTTATCGCTTAGAGGATACTGAGCAGCTCGTCTACCTGCTCCTCGGTCGTGGCCCAGCTGGTCGCCAGACGGATGACCGTATGCTCCGCGTCATATTTCTCTATAAAGCTGTAAACTACCTTGCTTTGCAGCTCGGGCAGTCTGCTGTTTTCTACAATGATGAACTGCTGGTTTGTCGGGGATTCCAGTGCAAAGCGGTATCCCTTTGCTTTGAGACCGTCCCGCAGCTTGATGACGAGTTTGACCGCCGGTGCACAGATTTTCTCGTACAGACCGTCGGTAAACAGGGCATCGAACTGCAGCGCGTTCAGACGACCCTTGGCGATCATCGCGCCGCGGCGCTTGACCATCGTGACGAACTGTTTCGGCATATTGCCGTGCGTGAACACGACCGCTTCGCCGCAGAGCGCGCCGCATTTGGTGCCGCCGATGTAGAACACATCGGTGAGCTTGGCGATGTCCGCCAGCGTTACATCGGTGTCTGCCGTAAGGCCGTAGCCGAGGCGTGCGCCGTCCAGAAACAGCGGCATATCGAACTCTCTGCACACGGCAGACAGGCGTTCCAGCTCATTTTTGGTGTAAAGCGTGCCGTATTCGGACGGATGAGAGATGTACACCATGCCGGGAAATACCATATGGTCGTGGCTGGCATCCGCATAGAACGTCTGGACGTACTCGCGGAGATCATCCGCATCCAGCTTGCCGTTCTTGTGCGGCACAGTCAGCACCTTATGGCTGGTGGACTCGATGGCGCCGGCTTCATGCGTGTTCACATGACCGCAGGAGGACGCTACAACGCCCTCATACGGACGGAGCAGCGTATCAATGACGACCATGTTGGTCTGTGTGCCGCCGGTCAGGAAATACACCTGAGCGTCCGGGCAGTCCGCCGCTGCTTTAATCTTTTCTGCCGCCGAAGCGGTAAATTTATCGTTGCCGTATCCGGAAACCGGCTCCATATTCGTCTGTGCCAGATGCTCTAAAACCTTGGGGTGTGCGCCATAACCGTAATCATTTTCAAAAAACAGCATAGTTTTCTCCCTTATACGTCCAGATTCATTACATATTTTGCATTTCGCTCGATAAATTCGCGTCTGGGTTCTACCTTTTCGCCCATCAGGAGCGCAAAGGTCTCATCGGCGGCAGCCGCGTCCTCCATCGTCACCTGCAGCAGCGTGCGGTGCTCCGGGTCCATGGTGGTTTCCCACAGCTGCTGCGGGTCCATCTCGCCGAGGCCCTTGTAGCGCTGGACGCGCACGCCGTCGCCCATTTCGGCGATGCAGTCGCGCTGCTGCTCATCGGTATAGGTGTAGCGGACGTCCTTGCCCTTTTCGTTCTTGAACAGCGGCGGCTGTGCGATGAACACATGGCCGTGCTCGATCAGCGGGCGCATGAAGCGGAAGAAGAATGTCAGCAGCAGGGTGCGGATATGCGAGCCGTCAACATCGGCATCGGCCATCAGGATGATCTTGCCGTAACGCAGCTTTGCGAGGTCAAAATCATCACCGAAGCCCGCGCCGAATGCGGTGATCATCGGGGTGAGCTTGTCGTTGCCGTAAACGCGGTCGAGGCGTGCCTTTTCAACGTTCAGCATCTTGCCCCACAGCGGCAGGATGGCCTGATGGCGGCGGTCGCGTCCTTCCTTGGCGGAGCCGCCTGCGGAATCACCCTCGACGATGTAGATTTCGGTATAGGTCGGGTCCTTTTCGATGCAGTCCGCCAGCTTGCCCGGCAGAGAAGCGGAATCCAGTGCGGACTTGCGGCGGGTCATCTCACGCGCCTTTTTCGCAGCCTCGCGGGCACGCGCGGCGGTCTGCGCCTTTTCGATGATGGTGCGGGCCACCTGCGGGTTCTCCTCGAAGAAGGTCATCAGCTTCTCGGAAACCATTGCGTCCACCAGCGCACGCATTTCGCTGTTGCCCAGCTTGGTCTTGGTCTGGCCCTCGAACTGCGCTTCCTGCAGCTTGACCGAGATAATCGCAGTCAGACCCTCGCGCGCGTCCTCGCCCTTGAAGGACTCATCGTCCTTGAGCAGCTTGTATTTCTTACCGTAATCGTTGAGTACACGGGTCAGAGCGGCCTTAAATCCGGTCTCATGCGTGCCGCCCTCGGTGGTGTTGATATTGTTTGCGAAGGACAGCATCAGCTCGCTGTAGCTGTCGGTGTACTGCATGGCAACCTCGGCCATCGAGGTATCGCGGCTGCCCTCCATGTAGATCACATTCTCGTGCAGCGGCGTCTTCGTGCGGTTGAGGTGCTCGACAAACTGGCGGATACCGCCCTCATAGTGCATGACCTCCTCGACCGGCTCATCGTCGCGCTCATCGCGCAGCGTGATTTTCAGACCTGCGTTGAGGAACGCCTGCTCGCGCAGACGCTTTTCGAGCACATCGTACTCGTAGATGGTCGTCTCAAAGATCTCCGGGTCCGCATGGAAACGAATGGTCGTGCCGGTTTCGCTCTCGCACGGCGTATCGCGCATCTTGACGGTCGTTACACCGCGCTCAAAGCGCATGTAGTGCTTGGTATGGCCGTCGCGGACCTCGGCCTCCAGCCAGTCGGACAGCGCATTTACGACCGATGAACCAACGCCGTGCAGACCGCCGGATACCTTGTAGCCGGAGCCGTCGAACTTGCCGCCTGCGTGCAGGACGGTGAGCACAACCTCGAGCGTCGGAATGCCCATCTGCGGGTGAATACCGCAGGGAATGCCGCGGCCGTTGTCGGCAACGCGGATGATATCGCCCTTTTCGATCGTAACTTCGATGTGCGTGCAGTAGCCTGCGAGCGCCTCGTCGATCGAGTTATCGACGATCTCATACACCAGATGGTGCAGACCGCGTGCCGAGGTAGAACCGATGTACATACCCGGGCGCTTGCGGACAGCCTCTAAGCCTTCGAGCACCTGAATCTGATTTTCATCATATTTGTCGGTAACCTTCAGGTCGAGCACTTCGTCCTTGATTTCGATTTCTTCACTCATATCGTTAAATTTCCTTTCCAGAAATTGCGGGAACAAAACAAATCGCGCGTCAGCGCGCATAAAATAGAATTTCCATCGGAAATTCATAAAAAGTGGGAGTATGTATCACACTTTTTATACAAGCGCGGAGAAAAGTTTCAACCATCGGGCGGAACTTTTCGTAGCTTGGGATATGTCCGCGTATACGCGGCATATCCTTTTCGTCGAAAAATGTATTTTTCGACGAAGGCGGAGCCTACACGGCGTAGCCCTTTTCAGCGCGGCGCTGAATGGCCTGCGGAGAAAGCTGTGTCAGGTACAGGGTCTCACCGAGGGCGTTTTCGCACAGCACAGCCGCGCGCGGCAGATCGTCGTACAGCTCGATGATCCGTCCCTCGTCCTGCAGGCGTTCAAGCAGCAGGCGCGTGCGCTTGGATGCGGTCGCCGTGTCCATATCGAACACCGCAACTACGCTCTGCAAGGGCACGATGTAGTCCTGACCTAAATGTAAATACATTCTATTCCTCCGGAATAATTAGAAATTAGTAATGCGTAATTAAAGTCCTGCGGATTTTCTATCCGTTTCAACAATCGCGCCGTGCGCGATACCCTAATTTCTAATTACTAACTGGATTTAATTATACCACTTTTTTCACTAATTGTGTACCCTAAACCTAAGGAAAAACAAATATTTCTCTGTTTTTTTGAAAGAAAACAAGGGCACGGCAGGAAATTTCGAGGTGGTATCTGTTCCCGCCGTGCAATAGTTTGTAAAATTATGTGATTTTAGTGTGTTTCTGCGGATTTTTCGCCGTTTTGAATATGGAAAACCGCGCCTGCACGCAGCTTTTCCGAGATGCCGTCCTCGCAGCAGGTGATCATGACCTGACCCGCCGATATGCGGTTGAGCACAAAGTCCTGACGGCGGCGGTCAAGCTCGCTGAGCACATCGTCGAGCAGCAGCACCGGATACTCACCGTCCTCGTCGAAGAACAGCTCACGCTCGGCGAGTTTAAGCGACAGTGTGCAGGTCCGCACCTGTCCCTGCGAGCCGAAGGAAGCGGCACTGCGGCCATCCAATAACAGCTCCAAGTCATCCTTATGCGGACCGGAAAGACAGCTTTTAGCCGCAATCTCGGCGGTTTTATGGCTGAACACATGGTCGATGAGTTGCTTTTCGATTGTTCGAGCGTCTGCAAACGGGTCGGTGACGCTCGACACGGTCTTGTACACACCGGAGAGCACCTCATGCGGCGCGATATCTGCATAGACGGCAGCCGCGGCCTTGAGCAGCTTGCGGCAGTAATACGCGCGGTAACGGATAATCTGCGCGCCGATATGCGCCATGCGCAGTGAGAAATCCTCCCACATAGAGAGCAGGGAAGGCTTTTCTTCGCTATCGCGCAGAATGCGCGTTTTATGCTCGTGCAGACGGTTATATTCCTCGAGATAGCGTGCGTAGTTGGGCCGCATCTGGCACAGCGCGGTATCGAGAAATCGGCGGCGAGCCGCCGCTCCGGCACGGACGAGCATCAGGTCCTCCGGGCAGAACAGCACGGTTTTGAGCAGTCCCTGTGCGTCCGACTGGCGTTTCTGCCGCACACCGTTTTTGTAGATTTCCATCGCTTTGGTGCGGGAAAATCGCAGTTCAAGCGAAATATCGCGCTCCTGCGCGAGAAAATCCGCAAAGATGAACGCATGATTCTCCCCGAACCGCAGCCCCTCTTTTTTCTGGGCCGTGCGGAACAGCCGCATGGTCGAGCAGGCCGCTGCCGCTTCGAGCAGGTTGGTTTTGCCCTGTCCGTTTTCGCCGCAGATCAGGTTGACCGCCGGATCGAACGCAAACGATTCGTCCGCGTAGTTGCGGAAATTCTGCAGTTTTAACGACTTGATGTACATGGGCTTCTCCATATCAGACGGTTCGTACGATAACGAACACGCAAAATCGCGTTCGTTATCATACGCAGTGTTTGTTTTATTTGATGCAGACCTTCGCGCCGTCCAACTCTACCGTGTCACCGGAACGCAGTTTTTTGCCGCGCATGGTGCAGATTTCGCCGTTTACCAGCACTTCGCCCTCGGCAATGCGGATCTTCGCTTCGCCGCCGGAGCTTACCAGGTTTGCAAATTTAAGGAGTGCATCAAGTTTGATGAATTCAGTTTCAATTTTAATTTCAGTCATTGGCTTTCAGTCTCACAGGCAGTACAAGATAGGTGTATTTATCGCCTTCCATCGGCGAAATGATCATCGGGTTGAGTGCGCCCTTGAGCTGCAGCTTCACCTGCTCATCGCCGGCCGCGCGCAGCGCCTCCAGAATGTAGCGGTTGTTGAAGCCGATCTCAAGGTTCTCGATCGAGCCGTCAAACGGGCATTCGTCATAGCTCTTGCCGATCGCGGTCACGCACGACATCTGCACATACGAGCCGTCAAAATGGAAGCGGATCGGGTTTTTCAGCTTTTCCGACACGATCAGGGAGACACGTTCGATGCACTGGATCAGCTCCTGACGATCCGCCGAAACCTCATGCTCGAACTCCTTCGGAATGGCCGCACGGTAGTTGAGAAACTCGCCGTCGATCAGACGGGTAATAAGAGTCGTGCCGCCGATGCGGAACAAAATGTTCTTGGAATCCGGAAAAATCTCGACAATATCGTCATCATCGCCCAGAATTCGTTCGATCTCGCGCAGGGACGCGCCCGGCACAACAAACTTCATATCACCGGGAACGCCCTCGACGGTCTCGCGGCGTACAGACAGGCGGTAGCCGTCAACGGCCACGACGTTCAGACGGCTGCCTTCGATTTCAAACAGGCAGCCGGTATGGATGGGCTTGGATTCGTTGTCCGAAACCGAGAAAATGGTCTGCGCGATCATGCTCTTGAGAATGGGCTGCGGCAGAGAAAGGCCCTTGTCGCTGGCCACATCAGCCAGAGCCGGATACTCGTCGGCCTCGCTGGCCATCAGATTGAATACCGAACGGCCGCACTTGATGGTGGTCATCAGCTTGTCGTCGGTCTCAAGGTAGACTACGTCCTGCGGCAGCTTGCGCACGATTTCGCAGAACAGACGGGAATTCAGTACGATTCTGCCGGGTTCTACCACATCGACCTGAGCGGTCGTGCGAATGCCCATGGACAGGTCGTAGCCGGTGATGGTCAGGGTATCTGCATCGGCTGCCAACAGCAGACCTTCGAGCAGCGGCATCGAGCTTTTGCCGGTTACTGCGCGGGAGGCGATGTTAAGCAGATTCAGCAGGGTTTCTTTTTCACAGGAAAACTTCATAGTTGCTCCTCTCAAAACTGGAAATAAAACAAAGAGTCGATTTATGCAGTGTTTGCATATCTATAAATATACGCCAGCAAATACTGTGCGATTGCACACACCATCTAATGACCATGTCCGCAGTGGGCGAACAGCTTCTGGCCTGCGTCGCCAGAGACTCGAAAGATCACACATAACAGAAGGATAGGATATAGTATTCGTAGTAGTACCTGGGGAAATTGGGGAAAACCCGAAAATCCTCAGGTATGGCGCGGGAAATGTCGTACACAGGAGGTTGTGGATGAAAAATAAACGATACACAGCGAAAATAACCCTGTTATTTATCCACAGAGTTATCCATGTGGAATCCACAGGATGATTGGGGATAACTGAACTGTGCATTTTTAGACTGTGGAAAAGCCGTTTTGCACGAATGCACGGCAAAGATCAGCCGTCGCCGCGGATATTATTATGCAGCTTTTTGATGACGTCCTCGGTCTCGCGGGAGTTCTTGCGCTCCTCCTCGATCTTGTTGCAGGCGTGCATGACGGTGGTATGGTCGCGTTTGAATATCTTTGCAATATCGGGGAAGGAGTATTCAAGCTCCTGCCGGATCATGTACATTGCCATCTGCCGCGGGTAGGCCACATCCTTGGAGCGATTCTGCGAGATCATCTGCTCGACCGGGATATAGAAGTAGTTCGCTACCGCTTCCATAATGCGCTCTGGTGTCGGATTGAGACCCGGATTCTCGGTGCGCAGCGCGTCGATCGCGTTTTCTGCAAGCGAAACCGTGATGCGTTCGCCCATCAGCTCGTGCATGGCCTTGATCTTTTTGACCGCGCCTTCAAGCTGGCGGATATTTGCCTGGATATTCTCTGCAATGTAGTTGGATACGTCATCGGGCAGTTCAACGCCCATTTTGACCGCTTTATCGCGGATAATGGCGATTCTGGTCTCAAAATCAGGCGGCTGAATATCAGCCAGCAGACCCCATTCAAAACGGGTCTTCATGCGGTCCTCGAGCGTGTTGATTTCCTTCGGCGGACGGTCAGAAGTGAGCACGATTTGCTTTTTTGCCTCATAAAGCGCGTTAAAGGTATGGAAAAATTCCTCCTGCGTGCGCTCTTTGCCGGCGATGAACTGCACGTCGTCCAGCAGCAGCAGGTCAACCATGCGGTACTTGTTGCGGAATGCCTGTACGTTGCCTTCCTGGATGGCGGTGATCAGCTCGTTGGTGAAATCCTCACCCTTTACATATATAATGCGGTATTCCGGATGGGTGCGGCGCAGCACGTTTGCGATCGCGTACATCAGATGCGTTTTACCCAGACCCGAGTTGCCGTAGATGAAAAGCGGGTTGTTCTCTGCCGCCGGGCGCTGCGAAACCGCAAGGGCAGCCGCATGGGCGAATTTGTTGCTCGAACCGACGATAAAACGCTCAAACGTGTAGTCGTCATACGGAGAAGTGCTCGTGCTCGGCGCGGTGTATTCGCCGGTTACTACAACGATCGTGATCGGGTCGCCGGTCAGGTTGTGCAGCACCTCCTGCAGAGGAGCGATAAATTTGGACTCGATAAATTCTTTCTTAAAGGGTACCGGAGAGTGCAGCACCAGCCGATTATCCTCAAAGGAAACGACCGTTACGTCGTCAAACCAAGCGGAAATGGTGGAAGGAGGGAAGTCCAGCTGCTCGAGCGCCATCTCCAATATATTGTTTGCCATAGGGCGCCTCCTGTCGATAATGATTCTATTTTATAATAGCATATTTTATCCACAAGTTCAATGCGTCGATGTGGATAACTGTCCGGCGGCGTGCCGCGCGGCAGCATGATTTTGAACAGCCGAACCGGTTTATTTACTTCGCGGAATTTAAAAAAATCGGCGTTTTTTGCGTCGAAATCATCGAAAATTAAAGCCGGTTGGAAAAAATGCACGGCGTTTTTTATGAAAACTGCGGAATTTATGCAAAAATTCATCGAAAATTGGCGGCTTTTCCGCGAAAATCCGAAAATCCGCAGATTGCCGAAAACCGTGATTACGCAAGACATTGAGCAGATGCTTCTGCTTATCCACAACATGTTGACAACCTGTGCAAACTGCTGAAATTCGTTCCGAGGGTCGGAAAAAATGCTTGACAAAATCGAACCTATATAGGATAATAAATATCGTATCCTATTATGCAGACAGGCAGCGGCATATGCCCGCGTCTTGCGCCGGACCTATGCCGGTGCCCATCTGTAAATTTTAGAACAGGGAGGTGCACAAAGTTATGAAGAGAACGTTCCAGCCGAAGAAGCGTCAGCGCTCCAAGGAGCACGGCTTCCGTAAGCGTATGTCCACGTCCAACGGCCGCAAGGTACTTGCACGCCGTCGCGCTAAGGGTCGCGCTAAGCTGTCTGCTTAATGACAGCCTATAAAGGAAGTATTCAGACTTCCTGAAAATTCGCGCCAGCGGCGCAAAAGAGTTCGTAACGAGCCGCATTCGTGCGGCTCGTTTTTTCGTTTACGGGCAACACCACTCAAGCAATCGCTGTCTGGAGCGGTGTCACCCTGTTTAGGGTGCAGTCCATGCAGCGAAAATACGGTATTCAGGTTTGGATTTTACTGACCGAAACGAACGAAATAGTAAAATCAGCTTTGCAAACCATCAGATGCAAAGAAAAAATACGTTTTTTTCGAGGGCATCAGGAAAAAACGGGAGCATCAGAAGATGAAAAAAACAGTATCCTTAAAGGAAAACCACGAATTCCGCCGATTGTATCATCGTGGTGTGTCCACGGCAGGAAAACACGTTGTGATCTACTGCCGCAGGAACAAGCTCGGCTACAACCGGCTGGGACTCACCGTCAGTGCCAAGCTGGCGTGTGCGGTGAAAAGAAACCGCATCAAGCGTTTGTTTCGTGAGGCGTACCGTCTCAACGAGGACAAATTTGCCGACGGCATCGACCTTGTGCTGGTCGCACGGGTACGGGCCGTAGGCGCAAGCTATCAGGAAATCGAAAAATCGCTGCTGCGCGCCTTGAAGGACAACAAGGTTGCGGCAGCTCGGACATGAAGCGGCTGCTGCTGGCGATGATCCGGTTTTATCGCCGGTATATTTCTCCAAACAAACCGCCCTGCTGCCGGTATATCCCGACCTGCTCGCAGTACGCGATCGAGGCCATCGAGAAATACGGCGCGATCAAGGGCGGCTGGCTGGCGTTTAAGCGCATCTGCCGCTGCAATCCTTTCTCTAAGAGAGGACCCTATGATCCGGTTCCATAATAGGAACGGGATCATGTTTTATACTGCCTTACGGCGGTAAAGTGAGGATTTTGCTTTGCAAAATCCTTTTCACTGTGTCGTTTTACAATTTAACATGGAGGTTTTTATGACCCTGGATCAACTTTCTAACCTGGTCAAAGATCCGAAGCTGTTCGGCATCTTGATCGTAAGACCGTTCGGCCTGCTGCTGCAGTGGCTGTACAGCATCGTGCAGAACTACGGTATCGCCGTTATCCTGTTCGCGCTGCTGGTAAAGCTGGTCTGCATCCCGCTGACCATCAAGAGCAAGAAGAGTATGCTCGCCATGAGCGCGATGAACGCCGAGCTCCAGCAGCTGCAGAAGAAGTACGCGAACAACCGCGTCAAGCTGAACGAAGAGATGCAGAAGCTGTACGAAAAGCACGGTGTCAGCCCGATGAGCGGCTGTCTGCCCAACCTTATCCCGCTGCCGATCATGATGGGCCTGTACTACGCGGTTCAGCAGCCGCTGCAGTACATCGTCGGCCTGAGCCGCGAAACCGTTATCGCTCTCGCACAGATGATCGGTCTGGATCAGCTCGCAGGCGCGAACTACACGGTTCAGATTCTGATCGCAGAGAAGCTGAACGCATTTGTTGATGCAGCAGGCAATTTCTCTTCCGACGTAATGAACTGCCTGCAGAGCGGCGAGACCATTTTCCCGCTGGATTTCCACTTCTTTGGTCTGAATCTGGCTGATACGCCGTCTATCTCTCATCCGAGCATTATCTGGATCATCCCGATCCTGTCCGGTCTGACCGCATTCCTGTCCTCCTACATCATGCAGAAGATGCAGGGCACGCAGAACTCTGCGGCAGCAGGTCAGATGAAGATGCTCAACTTTATGATGCCGCTGATGTCGCTGTACTTTGCGTTCATCCTTCCGGGTGCGATCGGCATCTACTGGATCTTCAACAACGTATTTACCTGCGTACAGGAGATCATCCTCACCAAGACGCTCCGCGGCAAGCAGGAGGCCAAGCAGGCTGCTGAGGCTGCCCGCATCGAGGCAGAGAAGCAGGCCAAGCGTGAAGCACACAAGGCTGCACAGAAGCAGCAGTCCCAGAACGCAAAGAACAAAAAGGGGGACAAGTAAATCATGCAGAAGTTTTTAGAGGCTACCGGTGAAAACCGTGACGCAGCAGTCGAGAATGCCCTCGAGCAGCTCGGTCTGGAGCGCGACGATGTATCGGTAGAGGTACTCGAGATCGGCAAAAAGGGCTTTCTGGGTATCGGCGCAACGCCGGCACGCGTGCGCGTGACCTATGAAGCACCGGATATTCCGGCGGCAAAGCCGGAGGTAAAGCATGAGGAGCGCAAGCCCGCTCCCAAGGCTGAGCCGAAGCAGGAGAAGCCTGCTGTCAAGGCGGAAAAGCCGGCTCCGAAGCAAGAGAAACCCGCTGAGAAGCCGCAGAAGCTGTCCATCACCACGGATGATAACACGCCTCGTCTGGTAAAGGCTGCTCCGGCAGACTTTGTCCCGGAAAAGCTGGAGTTTGAGCGTCCGCCGCGCCGTGAGCGCAGCGATCGTCCGCGCCGTGACCGCGGCGACCGCAATGGCCGTGACCGCCGTCCGCGCCGCCCGCGTGAGGACCGTCCGATCACGCCGTCCGTTCCTAAGGAGCGTGAGCTGATCCCGGTTTCCGAAGCAGGCATGCAGCAGGCGGAAAAGCTGGCTACCGATTTTGTAACCGGTCTGCTGGCAAAGATGGGCGTTGAGGGTCAGGTTAAGACCCTGCCTCAGGTAGAGTGCGACCAGCTCCGTCTGGAGATTTCCGGTCCGGATATGGGCCCGATCATCGGCCGCCGCGGCGACACGCTGGATGCCATCCAGTACCTCGGCTCTCTGGTGCTGAATAATGCACTGGATGAGCACGTTCGCCTGTCTGTCGATACCGAAAACTATCGCGAGAAGCGCGCGGAAAGCCTGGAGCGTCTGGCCCGCAAGATGGCGATGAAGGTCGTTAAGGCGCATCGCTCCATGACGCTTGAGCCGATGAACCCGTATGAGCGCCGCATCATCCATGCCGCGCTGCAGGACTTCAACGGTGTGACCACCTATTCGACCGGCACCGAGCCGGGTCGCCGCGTTGTTATTGCGCCGGATAACAGCTATCGCAACCGCGACCGCGGTTAAATCGGGGTATTCGTTATGAACGATACGATTGCCGCAATTTCCTCCTCCGGCGGACCGATCGGTTTGATCCGTGTGTCGGGTGAACGCGCAATCGAAGCGATAAATGCCGTTTTTCAGGCGAAGAACGGCAAGCCGCTTACGGAAGCACCCTCGCAGAAGCTGGTTTACGGCACACTGACGGACAAGTCCGGCAATGTGATCGACTGCTGCTACGCTGTCGCGCTGCACGCACCGCACACCTATACGGGTGAAACGATGGCGGAGCTGCAGTGCCACGGCTCGACAGCCGTGCTGTGTGCTGGCCTGGACGCTCTGTTCGCGCAGGGCGTGCGGCAGGCAGAGGCAGGTGAGTTTACTCGCCGCGCCTTCTTAAACGGCAAAATGGGCCTTTCTGAGGCTGAAGCCGTGCATGATCTGATCACCGCGCGCACCGCAGAGGCGGCGCAGAATGCGGCGGCACAGGTCATGGGCGCGGTCGGCTCTCCCGTGCAGCAGATGCGCGATGAGCTGCTCGGCATGGTGGCGCATTTCCACGCGGTCGTGGATTTCCCGGACGAGGACATTGATCCGGTGCTGTTCGAGGACGCCGCAGCGCTGCTGCACCGCACGACAAGCCGTCTGTACAGCATGGCAGAAAGCTATGAGCGCGGCCGTATTCTTAGAGAAGGCGTACCGTGCGTTATCCTCGGAAGGCCGAACGCCGGCAAGTCCACGCTGCTGAACACGCTGCTCGGCCGCGAGCGGGCGATCGTGACCGATATTCCGGGCACGACCCGCGATCTCATCGAGGAGAATGTCAAGGTCGGACAGATTCTGCTTCGCGTGACCGACACCGCCGGTCTGCGCAACACGGACGATCCGGTGGAGCAGGCGGGCATTGACCGGGCGATGGCGGAGGCTTCGGCTTCCTCACTCATCCTGGCTGTGTTCGACGGCTCCAAGCCCATCAGCGACGAGGATATGCTCGTGCTGGCACGCTCGGCAGGCCACCGCGCGATCGCGGTTGTGAACAAGGTCGATCTGCCGCAGCAGCTGGATGAAAAGCTGCTGAAAAAGCACTTCCTGCATATCGTGCCGCTTTCTGCGAAAACCGGTGACGGACTGGATAAGCTGCTCAATCTTATCCCGCGAACCGTGGGTCTGGGCGACGGTGCGTTTGACGGTGCGCTCATCACTAACGCAAGACAGGCGGCGGCGCTGGCGCGTGCTGCCGAACGCTGTGAAGCAGCGCTGTATGCGGCGCAATCCGGTATGACGCCGGACGCGGTCGTGATGGACGCCGAGGGCGCGATTACCGCACTGGGCGAGATCACCGGCGAAACCGTGACCGATGCCGTTGTCACCCGCATTTTCAGCGACTTCTGCGTCGGAAAGTGATGCTGCTGCAGCTGTTATTAAGAGAAATTGCACTTAAAATTCAGAGAGGACGTTTGCAATCTGTGCAAACGTCCTCTTTTATTTTGCGCTGAAATCGTGTATGATATATACTGTATGTCCGCAGGTAAAAATGAGGTAAAAACCACTTGTGCACAACTTCTATCCGGCGGTATACGAGATATAGTGGATAACCCAGAAAATTGCCCTATATTCAACTACTTATTGTAATAATAAAATGGAAATAAAACTATGCGTATAAAAATATGGTCAAAAACTCACAAGTTATCAACAGTATCCACAGAGTTATCAACAGTTACGCACAGGTTTCACACAACCGAAATCACAGGAATTTTTTGAAAGGGGAGAGAGCGCCAATGACGGTTTTTTCGGCAGAGAGCTTTGATGTAGCGGTGATCGGCGCCGGTCATGCCGGTATTGAGGCGGCGCTGGCTGCAGCACGTTTGGGTGCAAAAACAGCGTGTTTTTCGATCAATTTGGACGCCGTAGGCAATATGCCGTGCAATCCGGCGATCGGCGGAACAGCTAAGGGACACCTTGTACGCGAGATAGATGCGCTCGGCGGTGAGATGGCGCGTGCGGCTGACGCGGCCTGCATCCAGTACCGCATGCTCAACCGCGGCAAGGGACCGGCAGTGCACTCGCTGCGTGCACAGGCCGACCGCATTAAATACAGAGAGTATATGAAGCACACGCTTGAGCGGCAGGAAAATCTGTTTCTCATGCAGGACGAGATCGTGTCCGTTGAGGTGGAGAACGGTGCCGTTTCCGCGGTTGTTACCGCCATCGGCGCACGACATCCGGTCAAGGCGGCTGTCATTGCGTCCGGCACATTCCTCGGCGGACGTGTGATCATCGGCGAGTACACCCGTGAATCCGGTCCGGACGGCATGGCGGCAGCCAAGCCGCTCACCGAGTCGCTGCGCGGTCTGGGACTGCGGCTGCAGCGGTTTAAGACAGGTACGCCGCCGCGCATCAATCGCCTTTCAATCAATTATACCGATTTGGCAGAGCAGGCCGGTGAGGATGAGATCATCCCGTTTTCGTTCGAGACCGACCACCCGCCGGACAACCGCGCGGTGTGTTATCTGACCTACACGACTGCGAAAACACATGAAATCATCCGCGCAAATCTGAGCCGTTCGCCGCTGTACGGCGGCCAGATTGAGGGCGTAGGACCGCGCTATTGTCCGTCTATCGAGGACAAAGTGGTGCGCTTTGCGGATAAGCCGCGCCATCAGCTGTTCCTTGAGCCGATGGGTCTGGACACCGAGGAGGTCTATGTGCAGGGCTTCTCGTCGTCCATGCCGTTCGACGTGCAGCGCGAGATGCTGCGCTCGGTCAAGGGATTGGAGAACGCGGAGATTATGCGGCCGGCGTACGCCATCGAGTATGACTGCATCGACCCGCTGGAGCTGCGGCCGACGCTCGAGACTAAAAAGGTGCCCGGACTGTACGGCGCAGGCCAGTTCTGCGGCTCGTCCGGTTATGAGGAGGCGGCTGCGCAGGGACTGGTTGCGGGCATCAATGCTGCGCTCAAAATCAAGGGGGAGGAGCCGCTTGTACTCGACCGTGCGGACGGCTACATCGGTACGCTGATCGACGATCTGGTGACGCGCGGCACGAGCGAACCCTACCGCATGATGACCTCACGCTCGGAATACCGCCTGCTTCTGCGGCAGGATAACGCAGATGAGCGTCTGGTGCCGATCGGTGTTCGAGTTGGCTTGAATTCGCCGGAACGCGGCGAAAAGGTGCGTAAAAAGTACGAAGCAGTGCAGGCAGAGATCGACCGCACAGCCTCGGTCGGCGTGGCGCCGAGCGATAAATTGAACGGCTTTCTTGCGGGTAAAAACTCTACACCGCTCAAAGCGGGCTGCAAGCTGATCGACCTGCTGCGCCGCCCGGAACTCAGCTATGCGGACCTTGCAATGTTCGATCCTGAGCGTCCGGAGCTGCCCGCTGTTATCCGTGAGCAGGTGGAAATCCGCGTCAAATACGCGGGTTATATCGAGCGTCAGATGCGCGATGTGGAGCAGTACCGCAAGCTGCAGAGCCGCCCGCTGCCGCTCGATCTGGACTACAGCGAGGTGGACTCGCTGAGACTGGAGGCACGTCAGAAACTGAACGCCGTCAAGCCGCTGAATTTCGGTCAGGCGGCTCGTATTTCGGGCGTTTCACCGGCGGATATCACGGCACTGATGATCTACATCGAGACCCATAAAAAGGAGGAAAAGGCATGACCGAACGCGAGCTTTTGACCGCCGGTCTGCGCGAGCTGGGCGTCGCAGAGTGTCCGTCTGCAGCGGACAACTTACTGCGTTATTCCGAGATTCTGCGCGAGAAAAACAAGGTTATGAATCTGACTGCCATTACCGATCCGATCGAAATCGTGACCCGGCATTTCCTCGATTGCGCGGCACTTGCACCGTATATGCCGCAGAATGGACGCGTGCTCGATGTGGGAACGGGAGCCGGTTTTCCGGGCATGCCGCTGGCGATTCTGTGCCCGCAGACCGAGTTTGTGCTGCTCGATGCACTGCGCAAGCGCATTGATTTTCTAAATGAAGTCATCTCCGAACTGTGCCTGACCAACGTTACGGCGGTGCATGCCCGTGCGGAGGATTACGCCAGAGACAACCGCGGCACGTTTGATCTTGCGGTGTCGCGTGCGGTAGCCGATCTGCGCGTGTTGAGTGAACTGGCGCTGCCGATGGTCAAGGTCGGCGGTGCGTTCCTCGCCATGAAGGCCGAGGACTGCACAGAGGAAGTTGAAACAGCGGCCAATGCCCGCACGGTTCTCGGTGCGCCGGACGCTGAAGTGCTGCACTACACTGTGCCGTTCGATGAGGTTTCCCGCGCCATCGTGCGCCTGCAGAAAACGCAGGAAACACCGGAAAAGTATCCGCGCCGTTTCAAGAAAATACAGACTTCGCCGCTGTAAATCAGGCGAGAAATATACGGAAAGTACCCCTCTGTACGGAAAATTACAGAGGGTATTTTTTGTCCGAAAATAGGGGAAAATATAGATATCAGGTAGAATTTGTCATGTTTTCGTCGGATTTTGCAGATTGTGCGGTCGATTTTACTTGTCAATATGTAATTATATGGTAATCTATTACCAAGGGCGACATTTCTGCTGGTGGTGCGGCAGAGATAAGCGCGAATGAAATGAACGAATAAGACGAATTGGAGAGTGGTTGACCATGATGTCTGTATTAACACTGGTTTCCGGCAAAGAGGATCGCACGCTGCGGCGTATTCGCGTGAGTGAGATTGCGCGCAATCCCAATCAGCCGAGGAAATACTTTGATCCGGAGGCAATTGCGCAGCTGGCAGAGAGTATCCGGCAGTATGGCGTACTCAATCCGCTGACCGTACGGCGTGCTCCCGGAGGCGGTTACGAGCTTGTGGCAGGGGAGAGAAGGCTGCGCGCGGCGCGTGTTGCGGGGCTTAACGATGTACCGTGTCTGCTGATTGCGGCGGATAACGAGGATTCCTCGGCGATTGCGCTCGTGGAGAACTTGCAAAGGCGTGATCTGGATTTTTTCGAGGAAGCCTATGGCTTCAAGCGTCTGATTGATCAGTACGGACTGACGCAGGAGGAAGCCGCGCGCAAAGTGGGGAAAACACAGTCTGCGGTGGCGAATAAGCTGCGTCTGCTGCGGCTTTCTCCGCAAAATATGGAATTGATTCGCAGTGCGAACCTTACAGAGCGGCACGCGCGCTGTCTGCTGCGTCTGCATGATGATGAGGAACGGATGAACGCCACACACTATATTATCGAGAACGAATTAAACGTCAGCCGATCGGAGGAGTATATCGAGAACCTGCTGGAGCAGAAAAAGCATCCGGAGTTGACCGAGCCGCCGCATAAGGATAATGTTGTGCGGCTTATTAAGGATGTGCGTTTTTTCCTGAATACGCTCAATCGAGCGGTCGGCGTGATGGTGGACGCTGGAATCGGTGCAACCGTAGACCGGCAGGAAAACGAGGATGGGATTACGCTGACAATCAATATTCCGCACGCAAAGAGCTGATGTTTCACGTGAAACACTTTTGTTCCACAGGAGGGCGGATTTTGTTTCACGTGAAACATGGGATAGTTGCTTGCGAAGCAAACGGAATCTGCGCTGACGCCGCGCGGGCGCACAAGAGGGTAGACACCAAGGTTTGCCCGTAGGCTACTAAACCTTTTTTCCGCGCCGTGCGCGGATTAAATGAGTACCACCCTCTGATTTTCTCCTCTTTCTCTATTAGCACGGCGAAAATCGGAGAGCGGCGACCGCTGCGAAAAGGAGAACGGCAGTCGGGTTACTCTTGCGTGGCTTTCGAAAACGATTCGCAGTTCACAGATAACGTACTGCTACATATGTCGGCTATTCTACGCAGGCGCGACATGACAGTGTCGCGCGAGCTTTTTGCGAGCTATTACGGACAGCACTTCTGGGTAAAGTTGGAGAAAGTCGGAAAGCGTGTAGAAGTATATATAATAAGGTAAGAGAGCCGAACGGCTCTCTTTTGTTTCACGTGAAACAAAAGTCAATGAATTTACCAGTTGTATCCTGTAAAACGGCAAAATACTTGATGTTTCACGTGAAACAGCTGTAAAAATACTGCGATTGCTTTGCAATTAAAAGTGCAATGTGATATAATGAAATCCGTAGAAAAAACCATGGACGAGAGGAAATGACTATGGGGAAGATTATCGCGTTTGCCAATCAAAAGGGCGGCGTGGGAAAAACTACAACCGCCATCAACCTCGCGGCAGCGTTGTCGGAGCGCGAAAAGCGCGTTCTGCTGTGTGATTTCGATCCGCAGGGCAATGCAACCTCCGGTTTTGGCGTGGATCCGCGCTCACTGGAAACCTCGATTTACGATTTGATTGTAGCCGATCAGCCGGATGTCAAGAGCGCAATCGTATCGACCAAGTGGGTTGATCTGCTGGGCGCGAACGTCAATCTGGCGGGTGCTGAGTTGGATTTGATTGGAATGTCCGACCGCGAGTACCGTCTGAAAAACGTACTCGATCAGGTGAAGGACGATTACGACTATGTATTTATCGACTGTCCGCCGTCACTCGGTCTGCTGACGCTCAACTGCCTGTGTGCAGCCGACAGCTTTCTGGTACCGTTGCAGTGCGAGTATTACGCGCTCGAAGGTCTGAGTCAGTTGATGACGACCGTGCGCATGGTAAAGAAGGCGCTCAACCGCAAGCTGGTGATGGAAGGCGTGCTGCTGACCATGTTTGACGGACGCACTAATCTGTCGATTCAGGTGGTTGAGGAAGTGAAAAAGCACTTCCCGGGCGAGGTGTTTTCGGCTGTTGTGCCGCGCAACGTGCGTCTGAGTGAAGCGCCGAGTCACGGCAAGCCCATAACGGCATACGACAGAATGTGCCGAGGCGCAGAGGCTTATCTGGCTCTCGCGGACGAGATTCTGAAGAAAAATGACCGAAAGGGGAGAAGCTGATGGCAGGCGCAAAAATGGGTCTGGGAGGCGGCTTGTCCAACCTTTTCGGCAGTGATACTAGCGATTTAATGGAAGAAAGTCTGGATAACGGCACAAAAAACCTGCCTTTGGCAAAAATCGAGCCGAATCCCGATCAGCCGAGGAAGGTCTTTGATCAGGTATCTCTGGACGAGCTGGCAGAGAGCATTCGCCTGCACGGCGTCATCACACCAATCACGGTACGCAAGGGCGAGAAGGACGGCTACTACCAGATCATTGCAGGTGAGCGCCGCTGGCGTGCAGCACGTCAGGCAGGTTTGGAAGACATTCCTGCGATGGTGCTTGAGGCTGAGGAAGACGAGGTCATGGAGCTGGCACTGATCGAAAATCTGCAGCGGCAGGACCTGAACCCGATCGAAGAAGCCGAAGGCTATGAGCGTCTGATGAAGCAGTTCGGACTGACGCAGGAGCAGGTGGCCAAGCGCGTGGTCAAGTCCCGTTCGGCGGTGGCAAACGCACTGCGTCTGCTGGCTTTGCCGATCGAGGTGCGGACGATGGTCAGCGAAGGCGAAATCTCCGGCGGTCATGCGCGGGCAGTCCTTGCAGTAAACGAAGCGGATAAGCGCGTAGAGGCAGCCAGACAGATGGTCGGCCTGTCGGTCCGTCAGTCGGAGGCGCTGGCCAAGCGCATGAACAAAAAGCCGGTCGAGAAGCCTGAGCAGTCGCCCGAGGTTTCCGTGGACTACATTGCCGAGCTGGAGAAGGAGCTGGAGGGTGCCCTCGGACGCAAGATCAGCATCCAGCAGGGCAAGCACAGCGGCCAGCTGACGCTGGAATATTACGGCGCAGAAGATTTGGAGCGGCTCAGTGAAGCACTCCGAAACCTGCGTGTATAAAGGAGGCAAGCAATGGACGAGCAGAATAAGCAGCCGGAACAGAACAAGCCGGAGAAAAAGCTCAGCCGCACCACGCTGACCTTTTATATCGTCGGACTGTTTTCTGTAGCGATTGCGCTGATCCTGATCAGCTATGTGGCACAGTCGCGTGCGGACAAGCAGGTCGAAAATCTAAGCTCACAGCTGACACAGCAGCAAACCGTGGCACAGGGCGCAACCCAGAAAGTGGAAGATTTGCAGAAGCAGTATGACATACAGAACACTGCACTGGATAAGGTCCGCAAGACGCTGGACAGCGAGCAGGCGGCAACCGATGTAGTCGGTGCGACCGAGCAGCGTATGGAGGAGCGTGAGGTGTATCAGTACCTTGCGCAGATCGGCGTTTCTCTGGCGGCAAAGCAGACCGCAGATGCCCGCAAGACCTGCGACGAAATGCTGACGAAATACAGCGAGGAGCGTTTGCTGGGCAGCGGCGAGGATGGCTTTGATGAGAACATCAGCAAACTGTTCCAGTCGGTCAAAGCTGCACTGGAGCAGGCTGAGCAAGCGCAGGATGCAGAGCCGAACGACACGGAAGAATAACACGTATATAATGTAAAAGGAGATATAGACACAATGCTGGATATCAAATTTGTCCGCACCAATCCGGATGCGGTAAAGGAAAACATCAAGAAGAAGTTCCAGGACGAGAAGATCCCGATGGTTGACGAGGTCATCGAGTTTGACGCGAAGTACCGTGCAGCCAAGACCCGCTGTGACGAGCTGCGTGCACAGCGCAACAAGAAGTCCAAGGAGATCGGTGGTCTGATGGCCAAGGGTCAGAAGGAAGAGGCTGAGAAGATCAAGGCCGAGGTAAAGGCTATGGCCGACGAGATGACCAAGCTCGAGGAGGACGAAAAGACCTTCGCTGAGGAAGTCAAGAACCGTATGATGGTCATCCCGAATATCATTGACCCGTCCGTTCCGATCGGCAAGGACGATTCCGAGAACGTTGAGATTGAGAAGTTTGGCGATCCGGTCGTTCCGGATTTCGAGGTTCCGTATCACGTTGATATTATGGAGTCTTTCGACGGCATCGACCTCGATGCTGCACGCCGCACCTCCGGCAACGGCTTCTACTACCTGAAGGGTGATATTGCCCGTCTGCATTCCTCCATCCTGTCCTACGCACGCGACTTCATGATCGACCGCGGCTTCACCTACTACATTCCGCCGTTCATGATCCACGGTGATGTCGTTAAGGGCGTTATGTCCTTTAAGGAAATGGAGAACATGATGTACAAGATCGAGGGCGAGGACCTGTACCTGATCGGTACCTCCGAGCACTCCATGATCGGCAAGTTCATCGACACCATCAACGATGAAGAAACCCTTCCGCAGACCCTGACCAGCTACTCTCCGTGCTTCCGTAAGGAAGTCGGCGCACACGGCATCGAGGAGCGCGGCGTATACCGTATTCACCAGTTTGAGAAGCAGGAAATGGTTGTTGTCTGCAAGCCGGAAGAGAGCAAGATGTGGTATGACAAACTGTGGCAGAACACGGTTGACTTCTTCCGCTCGATGGACATTCCGGTTCGCACGCTCGAGTGCTGCTCCGGCGACCTGGCTGACCTGAAGGTTAAGTCCTGCGACGTAGAGGCATGGTCTCCGCGCCAGAAGAAGTACTTCGAGGTAGGCTCCTGCTCTAACCTTGGCGACGCACAGGCTCGCCGTCTGGGCATCCGTGTCCGCAGCAAGGAGAATCCGAAGGAGCTGTACTTCGCACACACGCTGAACAACACCGTTGTTGCACCTCCGCGTATGCTGATCGCATTCCTCGAGAACAACCTGCGTGAGGACGGCTCGGTTGCAATCCCGAAGCCGCTGCAGCCGTATATGGGCGGCATGACTGAGATCCGCAAGAAGTAATTTACCTTACTATAGAAAAAAGGAGAGATTCCAATGCAGGTTGGTATTAAGGGCGAGAAGAAGTTCACCGTAACCAAAGATCAGTTGGCATGCAATGTCGGCAGCGGTCTGGTATCCGTGTTTGCCACTCCGATGATGATCGCAGCCATCGAGAACACTGCTGCAGGCAGTGTAGCCGGTGAGCTGGAAGAGGGCAAGACTACGGTCGGCACGCTGGTAAACGTAAGCCACGTTGCCGCTACGCCGGAGGGCATGGAAGTCCGCATCGAGACCGAGCTGACCGAGATCGCGCCGAACGGCAAGATGCTTACCTTCAAGGTTGCCGCATACGATGAGGCAGGTCTGATCGGTGAGGGCACGCACCAGCGCGCCATCGTAGCCAAGGAGCGCTTTGAGCAGAAGGCACAGAGCAAGCTGTCCAAGTAAAAATCGGCAAAAGAAAAACGCTGTGGAGAGATTCCACAGCGTTTTTTTGCTGGTGCGGGTAACAGGACTTGAACCTGCACGTCGAGGACACCAGAACCTAAATCTGGCGCGTCTGCCAATTCCGCCATACCCGCGGGTGAGATTAGTATACCCTTTTTGCGGGTATTTGTCAATCTTGATGATGGTGCTCATCGGGAGTGGGGCGCTTGCGAAGCGAGCGGAATCTGCGCTGACGCCGCGCGGACGCACAAGAGGGTAGACACCTGCGGTTTCCACCCTCTTGTGAATCTCCCCTTTCCCTTGGAGAGTCTGGCGCAGATTGCCGACATGTGACCGCTGCGAAACAGGGGAACGGCAGTCGGGTTACCTCAGCGTGTCTTTCTCCGCCTTTTCGCAGTTCACAGACCGCGTACTGCTACACATACGGTTAAATCTACGTAGGCGCGGCATAACCGTGCCGCGCAACTCTTTAACACGTTATACCGCACGGTACCTACGAATTAAGCGTTTGGTACAATTTATCTTCGCAGGCCCTGTCCATTATAACGTGCTGACGACTTGCGCGACACTGTTATGTCGCGCCTGCTTAGATGAAATCACATGTGTAGCAGTAATGTATCTGACACTGCGAATATGTTGAGAAAGACACGGAAGAAAAAATCCTCTGCCGTTCCCCTTTTCGAAGCGGTCACATGTAGGTAATCTGCGTCAGATTAGGAAGCAAGGGAAAGGTAGGAGTTCAAAGAGGAAGGGAAACCGCAGGTATCCCTTCCTTTTTGCCCCCGCCGCGGGCGCGGCAGTCTCCCGCGCTCCGCAGAGCGCAACTCCCTCGCTGAACCTCAGCGAAAAACCTGCCGCCCGGATAGGGTGAACCGCCTGCGCGGTTCAAGTCCCCCGCTCAGCCGGTGCCGAAAAAGGCTGCCGCCCGTCAGGGGCGAACACGCTTGCGCAGTTCGCGCACCCCGCTCAGCCGGTGCTGAAAAAAGGCTGCCGCCCGTCAGGGACGAACACGCTTGCGCAGTTCGTGTCCCCCGCTCAGCCGGTGCTGAAAAAGGCTGCCGCCCCGTCAGGGACGAATCCATCCCCGCTGTGGTTCAGCGCCGCAAAACAAAAACACCGCAGACCCCCAGTCCGCGGTGTTCTGTTTTATTCCATTTCGTCAAGGACGGAAAACGCGGCAAGCTGCTCGGTATTGTCCTCGTTATACTCAATCTCGCGCGAGTACGCCTTGCAGATGCAGATCTGCGCCCAGTGCGTGACCTCGCCCTTGGCGAGCCACTCGTACACATCGAGCAGCTGAATGACCGCCGTGCTCACGAGCGCCAGCTGCACCTTGTCCTGCACGGCGTCGTCTCCGAGCGCTTTCATAAAGTGCCGGTACAGGAAGTACGTCAGCAGGTTATCGTATTCATGGCGTTTGCCCTGATACGCCTGCAAAAAGTCATTCCTGCGGGCGATAATCTCCGGCAGGCGCGCCTTTGCGCCGGTCAGCAGCGTGCGCCAGTCGTCCTTGTTGATCTCAAAGCCGAGCAGCATCTCGAGCAAACTCGTGAGCGTGCTCTCCCGCCAGAACGCCTGCGACCACGAAGCCGTGTCCTCGTCCGTCTCGTCTGCATCCTCGTCCTCCCCCTCGGGGAACGGGAACAGCAGGTCATCGTACTGCTCCTGCTGCGCCTTTGCCGTGCGGTAGAGCCTGTCGGCCTTGTCATCGAACGGCGCGTCCTCGCACGCCAGCCGGAACAGCGCATCGCGCATGGAAAACAGCACGTTCTCCAGTTCGGTTTCCGCCTCCGTGCCGGTTTCGGATACGCCGTCCGCCTCGGTCACGTCAAACGCCGGTGCGCCGGTCTGCGCGAGGATGAGCTCTGCGGCAGCCTCACAGCACAAGCCGAGACCGTCCTCGCGGCCGTCCGAAAACCACTCGTAATACCGCGGGTGGTCGGTGCAGATCTGCGCCATTTTGTCCTCGCCTAAGTGAAGCAGCACTTCGCACAGGTTGCAGTCGTTCAGCAGCGGACACCGCTCCTCGGCGTCCAGACGAAAATGCGCCGGCTCTCCGGTCTGCGCGTCCGCAGGCGCAATGCTCGCGCGCAAACGCTCGCCAAAATCGCCGGGAACGGTCTCGTAGTACGCAAGGGAATCCTCGTCTACGTCGATCTCCCAGCCGATACAGCAGTTTTCCGTGCAGTCCGAGCCGATGCACCGGAATGCCTTGTAATACGCAGGACGGCGAATGTAGCCCATCCTAATCACCTCTCTTGTCTGTCTCATTATAGCAGACACGGGCGCGGTTGAAAAGGGTTATGACGGCACCGCCTTTTCCCTTGTGTACCGCTTGACCCGCTCGTACCATTCCTGATCGAACGCGGACAGCTGTTCGCTCGACGGCCCGATTGCAGGCTGCGCCGGTGCGGGCTTTGCCCGTTTCTGCATATCCTCAGCGGTGAGAATGCCGTCACGCTCGCAATTCTGCAGCAGCGTGCGGAAATACCCTGCCGGATTGCGCGGTGCATTCTCAGCCGTCTGTCGGGCGGTATCTAAGAACACCTCACGCTGCATACCCTTGTTCTGCAGCCTGCGCAGCTCCAGACAGAAATTATGGTCAAACTTACAATTCAGTTTTTCTTCCAGTTCGGTCGTCAGACCAGAATCAGCCGTAACTGCTTTCTCTTCTCTGGTCTGCTCTGCTCTACTGTCCTCTACTGTACTCTGCTCTTCTGTTCTCTGCTCTTCTCTGCTCTGTGTACTTTCTTGGCGAGAAATACCGATTTCCTGGCGAGAAATGCCCTTTTCTTGGCGAGAAATAAAGGAGCGCAGAATAAAAGCCTTGCCACTTGGGTTTTTCTCCCTCATTTCGTCCTCGGAGAGCAGCCAAATGTCAAAGTTGATCTGCTGGGCATTTCGTCCTAAGGTTGCGATGAAATACCCCATCTGTATTCTTTTGGATGTGAGAAAGCCGCGTTCATATAACGCAGCATGGAACAGGCCGCTTGCCGCCAGCTGATCGACTACGGCGGCCAGTGTTTCGATCGTCACGTTTTCCAGTCCGGCGGTGTACTCGCGGAGCTGCCACAGCGTGTCCTCGCGGCCCTCGCCGCTGTAGGCGATGTAGTAGCCCTTGTCGCCGTAGGCAATGTCGAGCAGGCATTCGTACACATACGGCCCGAGCACGCCGAATTTCTGCCGTGCGACTCTCAGCTTCGGGTCGCGGTACAGGCCGATGTCGCGCGGCCACCAGTCCAATCCAACTTTTCTGTTTCTGCCCATGTGAGCACCTCCCTTTACCCTACCGCCGGAACGGATAAAAAATTGACCACAAATGGTCAACTCCGAAAAAATATTTTCCGGGAAATAAAAAAACATCCCCTGTTCACAGTCAGAGGATGTTAAAATCTGTTCGCAGCCCGCGCGTAAGCGCGTATTCAATAGGATTGCTCTGCAATCCGAAAAAACCGGGAGCATGTATCTCGGTTTTTTCACTTCCGGAGGGAGAAAGTTTCTGCATCGGAACTTTCGGACGACTTTGGAACGGCCTACGGTCCGTTCCTCCTTGTCGGCGAAACTGTAGTTTCGCGACAGGTAATGCAAAAAGAGCCGAAACCAAAGTTTCAGCTCTTTATGGCGGAGAGTTAGGGATTTGAACCCTAGAGACGCTCATCACGCCTACACGATTTCCAATCGTGCGCCTTCGACCACTCAGCCAACTCTCCATCTTGTTAAGTTGTTGTCGTTTTTGATGACTCATCGCTGACGACTTGTTTAGTATATAACAGAATCCCCGTTTCGTCAACCCTTTTTTCAAAATTTTTTGAAAAAGTTTTTTCAGGTCGAATCTGCACCGTTTTCCTGCTGTGGTTTACCGTTGCTATCCGATCTGTACACGTTATCCCGTAGGGGAGCACATTGTGCTCCCACGTTATGGTTAACCGGATGTGTGGCCGTTCCTTGCACAGGCTCCGGTCGCGCTGCGGGCGAACAATGTTCGCCCCTACGGGATAATTATGTGCAGGTGGTAAACATACGGTAAATCCTTTCAACCGCCAAACGCAAAAAAGAAAACCGCCTGCTCTCACAGACGGTTCTCCCTTATTTACTTCTGAAACTGCTCGCGCACTTCCATATACTTGATGATCTCTTCAACCGTGCCGTCAAAGCCGAGCACGCCGCTGTTGAGCGACAGATCATAATTCCGCGCATCATACCAGTCGTGGCCGGTGTGGTGCTTGTAGTAGCGGGCGCGGTAATCGTCGATCTCCGCGATCTTCTTCTCGACCTCCTGCTCCGGCAGCGAGTCCACCTTCATGGCCTGCTCGAGACAGAAAGCCTTGTCCGCATGGACGAACACGCGCACAACATCCGGTCGGCCTGCCAGAATATAGTCGGCACAGCGGCCGATCATAACGCACGGACCCTGATCCGCCAGCCGGCGGATGATCTTCACCTGATAGGCAAACAGCGCCTCATCCTTGAGGTAGGACTTGGACGAGTCGTTCGGCACGGGCGTGTTGCCGTGATAATGCGCGCGCAGGCGCGTCAGGAAATCGCCCTTGAGACGCTCGTCCGAGAACAGCATGGCGTTTACACCGCTGTCCTCACTCGCCATGGTGATGATCTCGCGGTTGTAGAACGGAATGCCCAGCTTGTCCGCCAGCATCTTGCCGACCGTGCGGCCGCCGGAACCGTACTGGCGCGCGATTGTGATAACGTAAGGTTTCATAATTTACCCCCTACATAAATTGATAATGGAAAATTGAAAATGGAAAATGAATGTGCGGCGCATTGCGCCGTTATTTAATCATCGCGCAACGCGCGATACCACAATTCTCCATTCTCCATTCTCAATTCTCAATTTCCGAAATTTATTCTCCCAGATAAGCCTTCTTGATGGCATCATCATTCAGCAGGTCGGCTGCCTTGCCGGTCTTGACGATCTTACCGGTTTCGAGGACGTAGCCGCGGTCCGCGATGGACAGCGCCTTCTTTGCGTTCTGCTCTACGAGCAGGACAGTGGTGCCTGCCTTGGACACTTCCTCGATGATCTTGAAGATTTCGCCGACGAACAGCGGCGACAGACCCATGGACGGCTCGTCGAGCAGCAGGATGCGCGGCTTGCTCATCAGCGCACGGCCCATTGCGAGCATCTGCTGCTCGCCGCCGGACAGCGTACCGGCTGCCTGATTTTTACGCTCCTCCAGACGTGGAAAACGCTCGTAGACCATTTTCAGCGACTCCGGGATCTCATTCTTCGGGCGGGTATACGCGCCCATACGCAGGTTCTCCGCGACCGTCAGACCCGCGAACACGCGGCGGCCCTCCGGAACGTGGCTCATGCCCAGCTTTACGATGGCATGACCCGGCTTGTGCGTGATGTCCTTGCCCTCAAACGTCACCGTGCCGCCCTTCGACGGCAGCAGACCCGTGACCGTGTGCAGCGTGGTGGTCTTGCCCGCGCCGTTCGCGCCGATGAGCGCTACGACCTCGCCCTCGTTTACCTCGAAGGAAACATCACGCAGTGCATGAATCAGGCCGTAATACACGTTGATGTCCTTTACTTCCAACATTGCCATACTTGTTTCCTCCTTTCTTATTCGCCCAGATATGCCTTAACGACTTCCGGATTGCTCAGCACTTCCTTGGGCGTGCCCTCAGCCAGCAGACGGCCGAAGTTGAGCACATACAGGTACTCGCAGATGCCGGAGACCAGCTTCATGTCATGCTCGATGAGCAGGACGGTTACGCCGAACCTCTTGCGGACGATTTCGATCGTCTCCATCAGCTCCTCGGTCTCGTTCGGGTTCATACCCGCGGCAGGCTCGTCGAGCAGCAGCAGCTTGGGGTTGGTAGCGAGCGCACGCGCGATCTCGAGCTTGCGCTGCTTGCCGTACGGCAGGTTTGCCGCCTTGTAGTCGGCTACGCCGTCCAGATCGAACACGCGCAGCAGCTCCATCGCCTTTTCGTCCATCTGCTTCTCCTTTTTGCGGTAGGAGCCGAGGTGGAACATGCTCTCTGCGAACGAGTAGGTGATCTGATTGTGCAGACCGGTCTTTACGTTATCCAGCACGCTCAGCTGCGAGAACAGGCGGATGTTCTGGAACGTGCGGGCAACGCCCAGTTTACAGATTTCATGCGGCTTTTTGCCGATGAGGTTCTGTCCGTCCAGACGGATGCCGCCGTCGGTCGGGCGATACACGCCGGTCAGCATATTGAACGCGGTGGTCTTGCCTGCGCCGTTCGGGCCGATGAGGCCGACCAGACCGCCCTTTTCGATTTTCATGCTCAGCTCGTCAACGGCACGCAGACCGCCGAACGAAATGCCGAGCGAAGTAACTTCCAGCATTGCCATGGCTTACGCACCCTCCTTCTTGCCGCCGGCCTTTTCGGCCTTTTCCATCTGACGCATTGCGCGCTTCTCCAGCAGGCGAACCTTGAAGGAGGAGTTGTTGAACAGCATCATTGCAATCAGCAGGATTGCGTAGATGAGCATACGGTAGTTGCTCAGGCCGCGCAGCAGCTCAGGCAGCAGCGTCAGCAGCGTTGCGGCGATAATCGAACCCCAGATGTTGCCCAGACCGCCGAGAACGACGAATACGAGCACCAGAATGGAGGTGTTGAAGTCAAACTTGGCAGCAGTTACGGTGGAGAAGTTCATCGCGTACAGCGTGCCCGCCATGCCTGCGAACGCCGCAGAGACCACGAACGCGAGCAGCTTGTAGTGCGAGGTGGAGATGCCGATGGAGTCAGCGGCGATCTTGTTGTCGCGGACCGCCATGACAGCACGTCCCGTGCGGCTGTTTACAAAATTCAGCACGAAGAACAGCGTAACGAGGATGAGCACAACGCCCGAGGTGAAGGTGGAGATCTTGGTGACGCCGGATACGCCGATCGGGCCGTTGATGATCATCTTGCCGCCGTCGCCCAGCTGGAAATTCTGGTTGACCAGGCTGAAATGCAGACCGGCATCATCCAGACCGAGATACATAACGTTTACAAGGTTTTTGATGATCTCACCGAAGGCGAGGGTTACGATGGCGAGGTAGTCGCCCTTGAGGCGCAGTACCGGCACGCCGACGATGACACCCGCAATCGCCGCAAACAGTCCGGCAACGACCATGGCGACAGCCAGACGCAGCGGTGCAAGCGGAATCGCATCCGCCAGACAGGTGGTGGTGACAATGCCCGCAAACGCGCCGACCGACATAAAGCCCGCATGGCCGAGCGACAGCTCACCGAGGATGCCGACGGTCAGGTTGAGCGAGATCGCCATGACAACATACGCGCAGATCGGCACGAGCAGACCCTTGATCTGGCTGGAGATGCCGCCGCCCGCGATGGCTGCCTGCACGATGATGTACGCAATAATGACAATGCCGAAGCACAGCAGCGTGTCACGTCCGCGCTTGGACGCAGCATAGGATTTTAACTTGTTCATATGACTGCCCCCTTAAACCTTTTCGCTCACATGCTTGCCGAGCAGGCCGTCCGGCTTGACCAGCAGCACCACGATGAGCACTGCGAACACGATCGCGTCCGACAGCTGCGTGGAAATGTACGCCTTGGCGAAAATCTCGATGATGCCGAGCAGAATGCCGCCGATGAACGCGCCCGGAATCGAGCCGATGCCGCCGAATACGGCAGCGGTGAATGCCTTAATGCCCGGCAGAGAGCCGGTGGTCGGCATCAGGGTCGGGTACGCGGAGCACAGCAGCACGCCCGCGATAGCGGCAAGACCCGAGCCGATGGCAAAGGTGATGGAAATGGTCGTGTTGACGTTGATGCCCATCAGCTGGGCCGCGCCCTTGTCCTCGGAAACCGCACGCATCGCCGTGCCGACCTTGCTCTTGCCGGTGAACAGCATCAGAGCGACCATGATGACAACGCAGGCTGCAATGGCAACGAGCGTCACCTTGGAGATCTGCATCTGACCGCCGAACAGGCTGAGCGCCTCGCCGGTAACGACCGAGGTAAAGGTCTTCGGGTTGGAGGACCAGATCAGCAGCGCCGCATTCTGCAGAAAGTACGAAACGCCGATGGCCGTGATCAGCACCGCCAGCGACGGCGCCATGCGCAGCGGCTTGTAGGCAAGTCTCTCAATAACAACACCGAGCGCGGTGCAGACAATAACAGCCAGCACAACGCCCATCCACGCCGGCCAGCCGAGATAGGTGGTAGCGCAGAAGCACATGTAGCCGCCTACCATGATAACATCGCCGTGCGCGAAGTTCAGCATTTTTGCAATGCCGTAAACCATCGTGTAGCCGAGTGCGATGATGGCGTAGATGCTGCCCAGACTGATGCCGCTGATCAAATGATTCAAAAAGCTCATGGTTTGGAACACCTCAAATCTTTGTTTCTCCTGTTTAGGCAATACCGCATAATTGAACAAGAGTGATTTGCGAGTAAATTTTGCGTACTGACGAGGCACAGTTTTGCGGTAATACTTGATGTATTACCGTGAAACTGCAACAAAGTCAGGACACAAAATTTCCGCAAAGCACCGCCGCTTTAATTGTGCGGTGTTGCCTTTATGAAATGGGGCAGTGGTTCGGCAATGGTCAAGCCACCGCCCCACCCCACAACTTTTGGTGGATGATACCTTCTCCGCAGGACACGCCGCCCTGCAGTACAGGTATACCTCTTTATAAATAGCGGTAAAGGAGGACTGCTTCCAGACCTCCTTCACTCGCCCTTGCGTTCTTAATATGTCCCGGGCGAGCTTTGCCCGTCCGGGACACCGCTGCCCGCGCCATCGTGGCGCGACACCTTTGCCATGCAAAGGTGAGGGGGTTATCCAAAAAAGTTTCTACGGAACTTTTTTGGTATCTAAGGGGGACAGAGTCCCCCTTAGAGGGTCTTACATACCAACGTAAGCGCCGTTCTCGATAACCATGCCCTTCGGGGACTTGGATACGGCACCGGTCTCATCCCAGGTCATGCCCTCGCCGGTCAGGCCGTCAAAGGTCATGGAGGTGAACTGCTCGATCATCTTGTCGCACAGGTCCTCAGCGGACATATCCGGCGTAGCGCCTGCATTCTCGAGTGCCTGCTTGTAAGCGTAAACACAGTCGTAAGCGTCAGCTGCGAACTGGTTCGGGGTCTCGCCGAACTGCTCCTTGTACTTCTTAACGAAGGAAGCGGTCTTTTCGTCGGTTGCGTCTGCGTTGAACGGGGTCAGCAGCATTACGCCCTCGGCCAGCTTGGGATCAAAGCCTTCCATGGTCAGGATGCCGTCCATGCCGTCTACACCGAAGAACTTCGGTGCGTAGCCCATTGCGTTTGCCTGGGTCAGGATCAGGGATGCCGGCTGATAGTACATCGGCAGGAATACCAGGTCAGCGCCCTTGCTCTTTGCGTCGTTCAGCTGAACGGAGAAGTCGTTAGCGGAAGCGTCGGTGAAGGTGTTGTCGGAAACGACCTGCAGGCCCTTGGTCTTTGCCTCTGCAACGAACTTGTCGTGAATGCCGGTGGAGTAAACGTCATCGTTCTTCCAGATGACAGCGATCTTGGTGCCGAGCTTCTGCTCTGCGATGTACTGTGCGGATGCGGTGCCCTGGTTCGGGTCAACGAAGCACATCTGGAACACATTGTCCTTATCTGCGGTTACCGCAACGGTGGAAGCAGACGGAGTCAGTGCGAAAATACGGTCGCTGTAGTTCTCAGCGGCGGTAGCCTCGCACGGCTTGGAGGTTACAGAGCCAAGAGACAGCTGCATGCCCCAGTCCTTCAGGGTGTTGTAGGCGTTGACAGCCTTCTCGGCGTCGTGCTCATCGTCCTGATAGTTCAGCTCGAACTGAATATCGCCGCCCTCAGCGTTGATCTCGTCAACAGCGATCTGTGCGCCGTTCTTGCAGGCGTTGCCGTAAATAGCAGCCGCGCCGGTCAGCGGGCCGGTGCCGCCAATCTTGAAGGCAGTGCCGGAAGCGGTGCTATCGGAGCCGCTGTTTGCGCTGTCGGAGCTGCTCGAAGCGGAGCCGCCGCAGCCGGTCAGCGCCGTAGCCAGCATAGCGCCGGCAAGAAGCATACTGAGTGTTTTCTTCATGGTGAAATCTTCTCCTTTGTTTCCCCCGAATCAGCATATCCTATCGGGTGTCTTGGATTATGCTTCACATTATACTACCATTTCCGCATTTCGGCGCACTTTTTTTGCGCTGAGAATACAATTTCAGATAATCTACTGATTATCTTTTGAGTAACTTTACGTTTTTTGTATCTTCTCACAAGAACACTTGTCCACCCCGCAAGGATTCCTGCAAATTACTCCCATCCTGCCGCCGTTTTTGCAGGGAGAGTCTGCAAAATTTTTCTCACGCTGAGAACCGCATAAGCGCCCTTCCCCTTTCATAAATTGGATTGACTCGGCATGCCGTTTCAAACAATTTGCATGTACACCATACCGATTACGATATTCATTCAATCTGTGCAAAATTTCAAGGAGGGTACCCCATGACCGAAAAACGCCACGGAAAAGGACTGTTATTCATCGTAACGCTGGTTCTCGCTGCCGGTGTAATAAAGTACGCCGATATCCCCTTCGCGCAGACCGTGCGCGAAAAGGCGGCTTCTGCCCTGTCCGGCGCGGCAAATGCTGACCATGTTCTTGCGGTATTCGGCGGCTCTGCCATGCCCGCCGATACCGTTCCTGCGGAATCCTCCGGCGGTGCCGACGATATTTTAGACCGCGACCAAACCCTGTTCCCCGACACGGTTGACCAGACCGTCTATCCGCTGGAGTTCGAGCACGCCACGCCGACTTCCGGCACGCTGACGTCCTCTTTCGGCAGCAGGCTCAGTCCCATCACCGGTCAGCCTGGTTTTCACTATGGACTTGACCTTGCCGCGGACGAGGGCACGCCCATCACCGCCTTCGCGGACGGCACGGTGCGCGAGACCGGCGAATCCGGCTACGGCCTGTACATCATTGTCGATCACGCGGACGGTTTTGCAACCTTATACGCGCACTGCAGCAGCATTTCCGCCAAAGTCGGTGATAAAGTGACCTGCGGCGAGCAGATCGCCAGTGTCGGTCAGACCGGCAACGCCACCGGTCCGCACCTGCACCTCGAGCTGTGGCACAACGGCGCGGCGCTCGATCCTGCCGACTATCTGACGCTGTGAGCCGGATTCAGGTCCGCGACGGCTTTCTTGTGCTCATGGCTGCGCTCTGGTGCGCGGATGAGAGCGGCGTGCTGCCCATTTTCCTGCTGGCGGCGGCTGTACATGAGTGCGGACACCTTTTCGTCATTCGGCTGTCCGGCGGCACGGTGCACGCCCTGTGCCTGACCGCCTGCGGCGGGTCTTCCGACGATAAGAAGGATAACAAGAAGACAGAGGATACGGATGCCAAGAAAGATGACAAGAAAGATGACAAAAAGGATGAAGAGCCTGATGACGGAATCATCAACTTCGATGGCAAGGATTATAATGTGACTTACTCAAGGCACGAGGTGGGCACCGACTATGAAGGCAACCCCTGCCTGTTCTACTACTACAACTTCACCAACAATAAGAGCGAGGCTTCCAGCGTGATGGCCGTGGCTATGATCAAGGCTTTCCAGAACGGCGTTCAGTGTGACAGCGCATACATCCTGGAAGAGAATGAGGCGATCAACAATTATATGAAGGAGATACAGCCAGGCACATCCCTGGAAATCTGCCAGACCTTCAAACTGGCTGATATGTCTGAAGTAACGATAGAAGCATCTGACTTTGTTTCCTTTGACGACAAGAAGGACACCCAGATCATCACCCTTCAATAATCATCGCCCGGATATAATAAAACCGGCACGCAGGTTCTTAACAACTTCCTGCGTGCCGGTCTTTTTTACATCAGCGGGGCAACCAGCCTCATCACCTGTCCGGCTATCTTTGTCAGCATGCTCCGGTTCTTCACTTCAATCAGCGTCACCTTATGGCATCGGGCCAGCGTCTGCTGGAAATCCCGCTCAATCTTATCCACTTCGGAATTATTATAGATAAATGCCCCGCACTCAAAATGCAGATACAGACTCCGGTAATCCAGATTGATCGTGCCAACGGTGGCCGTGTCGTCATCGGATACAAACACCTTGGCATGG
>OLQH01000324.1_pt1 | contig 55455 bp, 49 predicted proteins | sample 1672671 | NCBI WGS metagenome assembly OLQH01 (sample SAMEA3136712, study PRJEB25190) | human gut metagenome
ATTAGCTAAATCAGAACTTAAACTTGCAAACTGGAAGCTCGGATTCCAATTCAGCCCTTTTACTCCGTTATAGTAGCAAAACCCATATAAAAATACATTGAAATGAGAAAAAAACGAATTTGGATGTTGATTTTGCACAAAAACTGTATATAATAGAAAGTAGAAAAGAAGGTGAGGTAGCAATCATGTTAATTCAATTTAATTTTAAAAATTTCAAATCATTTAGAGATGAGGCTACTTTGGACTTGTCCGCATCAAAAATGACAGAGTTCTCGGATAGAGTAGTGACTGTTGGTAGTGAGAAGATTCTGCCGGTTGCTGCCATTTATGGAGCAAACGCAAGCGGAAAGTCTAATATATATAATGCTTTTGAATATATGTCTGGTTATGTTGCAGATTCTTTCAAGTATGGTGATGAAGAGGAAAAGTTTGAGGAATTCAGGCCTACTCCGTTCTTGTTCGATTCTACATCGGCCAGTGCAGAATCCAGTTTTGAAGTTTATTTCACCTTGCCGGGCGATAAGGCAGAGAGAACATATAATTATGGTTTTTGCATTGACAAGGAAGGAGTAACAGAAGAATGGCTCAACTCGAAGGCAAAGACCGCCAGAAAGTACAGTACCGTATTTTACCGTGGAACTTCCGATGATGAGTTGGATTTATCCGGATTCCCTAAGAGCAGTAGGGATAATATTCAGGTTGCTCTTGAAAAGCAGGTACTCATTATCTCTTTGGGAGCGAAGTTGAAAGTCGGTAAGTGTAAGGCAATCAGAGATTGGTTCCTGGCAAATGAATTTGCTGATTTTGGCGATCTTTTCACAAACTTCTTTATGTCGCGTAGATTGCCAAAGGGATTTGTAGAAAACAAGGATGTTCAGCAGAAGGTGGTAGAATATTTTGCATCTTTTGACGAGCATATCAAGGACTTTAGGATTGAAAAGGTTCCTCACGATGGAGAAACAAAAGAGGATACCTACAAAATTAATGCCCTCCATAAAATGATTGATTCGGATGGTATGGCAGAAATCCCTTTGGGAATGGAGTCTGCCGGAACATTGAAAATGTTTGCATTATATCCGGAATTACAGGAAGTATTGGAAAAGGGAAGCGTATTTTTTATTGATGAATTAAATGCCCGCCTTCATCCGTTACTTGTAAGAAATTTTTTGCTTACATTCTTAAATCCGGAAATCAATACTAATCATGCACAGCTTGTATTTACAACTCATGACACATGGCAGTTGTCTAATCAGTTGTTACGTCGTGATGAAATATGGTTTGTGGAAAAGGATGAGAGAGGCGTTTCTACACTGTATTCATTGGCTGATTTTGTGGATGAGGCTGGTTCCCGTATCCGTAAGGACGAAAGCTATGAGAAGAATTATTTGATAGGAAAGTATGGTGCAATCCCTACCTTAAAGAGTATTGATATATTTAAGGAGGATTGAGTATGGCGAAAAAGGATAGAACAGGTAACCGAAAATCGCGAGAGCAGAGAAAACAATTCAAAGTGCCGGAATTAGGTTACTATCTGATTGTTACAGATACAGAAGCTACAGAGCGTTGTTACTTTACAGGACTCCATCAGGCTTTGCCAGAGGATGTTAGAAATAAGCTGGTTATTAAGGTTGTGGAGACAAAGACACGTACCATGATTGATAAATGTCTGGAACTCACAGCTTATGATGCACAGTATCGTATTCCGTGGATTGTATTTGACAGAGATCAGGTGCAAGGGTTTGACGAAATTATTGCAGAAGCAGTGAGTAAAGGAATACAGGTGGGCTGGTCTAATCCATGCTTTGAAATATGGATGTATGCCTACTTCGGTGCCATGCCGGCAATCCAAGATTCTTGGACTTGTTGCTCAGATTTTGGACGAGTATATGAGACCAAAACCGGGCAGAAGTATTCCAAAGCCGATGAGCAGATGTATGGAAAACTCTGTAAATTCGGTGATGAAGAAAAGGCAATTCAGATAGCACAGCAGAAGTTGGAGCAATGTAAACGAGAAGGTAAAACAAAGCCATCAGAGATGTACCCGTGTACGACGGTGCATGAGCTGATTGGGGAGATTAAGAGGAAAATCAGGAAATAAATTGATTGGAGATAGTGATGGGTATGGATAATATTTTTATGCATGATGCAGTTCCTACTTGGAGTGGTTTTTTGTATCAAGGTCGTATCGCAGTTTATTTGGCAGTTAGAAAGATAAATGAGTTGCGGGAAGCTGGTAATGAATCTGAAATCAAAAAATATGCGCTTGAAATGGAAAAGTGTGAGGATATTGCAGTAGTTTATATGGATGGAAATAATAAGAAGTATCATTCAATTCATCAAGTAAAGAATGAAAAGGGGTGTAAACTTACATCATATAAAGATCCATTAATTCAGCTTATGCTAGAAAAGGGGTTTTGTAGAAAGAATAATTATGGTACACCAGCTGCCTATCTCCATATTAGTAAAGAAATAAATTATGAAAGTGAAAGTATGAATGAATATGCTTTGGAGTGTATGAAAAATTGGAAGGCTGATATTCTAAAGTTCTACAATGATCTGAGTGTGACTTATGATAGCTTTGTCGGTAATGAAGTGACTTTAAAGCGTCTACTTGATCTTATGAAAAATAATACGAAAACAATTGGCATAAATAGAGAAGAATATAAAAAGAAATATTCGGAACTTAAAAAAATGTGTAATGATGCATTAGAAGATGTTGGAAGTGACAATTTCAAAAATGAACAAATGATTAAGGATACATTAGGTGATTTCATAAACTATTTAGACAGAAAGTTGTATGCGACACAAGTGAGTGAAGAGGTAGAAATCTATGAATACGAAACAGGTAAAAGTTATTGTACTGGTTCGGATGTGTTCACCGCAATAGTAGGACAAGTAAAGCGCTATAAGGGGGAAAGCTGCGGATTTATTGATGAGCAATTTAAATATATCGCAGATATAATGATAAACTTCATTGAAAGTAAGATATTGGAACGTCATAAATGTATGCAAGAAAAGAAAGATGCATCCTATGAAATTATGTTGAGTGAATTTAAAAAAATGTTAGATGGAACGGTAGAGAATTATGAAAAAGAAGCAAATATTTTAGCATTGAATAGAATTTATAATGACCATTTAGAAAGTTACTGTAATGCTTGCCAAAGAAAAAATAGAGATGTTTGTCAAAGTGAAATATGTAAATTACAACAGGCTGAGTATAGAAAAGGAAGTCTGGAAAAGAATGAGTTTATAAAGTTTTGCTATAATCTTAACCCAGAATGTGATAAGCAGATTTTTGACAGAGAATGCTTAGGGTATTTATTGATCAAGGATGGAATGATGGAATCTGTATTTCCAATTATTAAAGAGGTTGCACATAAAAACCTTATTGAAAGAGAAGACAAAATACATATAAAGGTAAAAAATAAAAATAAAGTAGCATATGTAACCGCAATTTCAAGTATAGACGAATTTCAAACGGTTGAGAATATAGCAAAGGCGATGGAGAAAAATCAAGGCTTAGTTGAGACTATATTTGAAGCAGATCAACTTATTACAACACGTTTGAAAGAAAACTCCGATGTATGGGATTCAAGTTGCATAAAAGTAAGACCAGATGATATTGATGAGGTAGAAATAAATCATAATGAAAATAGTATTTTTGTACCTAAAAGGCCAGAGTTTATAAAGGCAACAGAAGTTATTGAAAATATGGAGAGAGAAGTATGAAAGAATTTATAAATGCACTTTTTGATGAAAAGAACAAGATAGATTTTCAGTATATGGACTATGATATGTCATTTTACTCAGGAGAATTTAGAAGTTATTATTTATTATTTTATATAAGCACAACGGAAGAATTAATTAAACTTTGGGAGAATACCGGGGATATTTTTAGAACAATGAAACAAAGCACCAGTACATATAGTGTTGATATGGATAAAAATACTATGTGTATATATTGTTTACAAACGACAGATGAAGAGTATTATGAAACAGGGAAAACAGGAACTATTAGTGAATTGAGTAAAAAAATAAGTATGGTGGAAGAGGATTTAAACTATTTTGCAAAGCATGTTTTCCTATATACTAATAAGATGAAACAGTTTGCAGTTCAACACATTGGAAATTTTGAAAAACTATGTGAAGAATACTTAACAAAGGAGCGTTTTGAAGATTACAAAAATGATATTCAAAATAGTTATGAATATGATTTTATAATTAACCTATTTATCAAGTTTCCATTTCTCAATTTTGAGAAATATTATATGCGAAATCAAAAAGAATTACAGTATCGTTCTGTAACAAGTTTTGTGCAAGAGAAGTTTAATGATAACGAAATTAACTTGGATAAAGTACGGGAAGATATGGAAAGTTTAGAGACAATTTTGGATGATGAAGATGCATTATTTAAATGGCTTGACCAACAGATTGAGTTAGATTAAAAACAATAGAAAGAGGAGATTAAATGAAAATACACAGTATAGAAGCGGATAATTTTAAGTTATTTACAACTAATTTTCATAAAATACAGGATATCACTAACGCAGAAATGATTTTGTTTAATGGACCTAATGGATATGGTAAAACGAGTGTTTTTGATATTATTGAGTTTTGTCTAACAGGTGAAATTAAACGCATTAGTGATTATAGCGATAAACTTGCAATTGCTAAAAACGAGAAATTTGAAAATAAAATTTTGATTTCGGATGAAACAAAAAAAGCGTTTGTAAAACTTGGGCTTGAAGATAAGGGGCAAAAAATAGAAATATGCTATTCTTATAATCCGATAGAAAAGAAAAAAGGTGGTTCTAGGGAAAATAACCCACATAATATTTTCGATTGTTTTACAAGAACGATAGTATGTGATGGCAAAGGAGTTCAAAATCAGGAGGAGTTTTTAAAAAGATTACAGTTTGATGATACAAAAGAGATTTTTGATAAGTGTTGTTTCCTTTCGCAAGATGAACATCTTCAATTTCTTAAAACAACGAAAAAATCGAAAGCTGAAGCTCTATCGTTTTTATTTGATGTTCCAGATATATGGAAAAAGAAACAGGAAAGTGTCTATGAACAGCTAGATATTTTGAGTAATAAAAAAAAGAAAACCTGTTATTTAAAAAAATTGGAAAATGAAAGAGAAGAAAAAGCTGGAGAAATAGAGGGATTAAATGCAGCAATTCAAAAGTGTAATAAAGAATCCAATGTAGTTTACCAGCGACTTTTTACTAATAAAGATATATTTTGGGATAAAGAAAGTGTTAAGTTTGATGATATTACATATACAAATGCAAAAAAAGAGTTAGACAATCTTATATATTTTGCAGAACATAAGACTGAGTGTACAAATTTTCTTTTTAACATACCTTATCAAAATCTAATAAAAGATTTTAATGGTGATAAGAATATCTCTTATACACAATATCCGTTAGAATATTCATATAGATTTATAGGTTTAGTAAAACAAGTAGAAGTTTTAGAAGAAAAGTACCAAAGAGAAAAAAAAGCCCAATTAATCCTAAAAAACATTCAGGAAAAACAATATGAGGATTTAAATTGGTTATTTATCCAAGAAGAAAAGTTGTTAGATGATGATAGTATTACGATAATTAAACAACAGTTGGGTGTCATAAGTAATTTGAGAAAAGCCCAGGGAATTCTTCAAAATGCTATGACTGCTTTGGGACAGTCTAGAGAAAACTTAGTAAAGAATGCCAATGCGGCAATGGAAGCGGGAGGTATTAGTGATAAACAATGTCCACTTTGTGGTGCACCATATTCTGATAGAGATGAACTAGATAGTAAGATAAAGGAAGAGACCAAATTATTAAGTGATATATCCGATGATTCTGTTATAACCATTCAAGATATAAGAAATCAAATATACAATAATTATTTGAAGAAAGTTGAAAAAACAATTCAAGAAATATTAGCGGATGTGGTTACAGAAGAAATGTATCAAAGTTTGCAAGATGCAAAAAAATACGGATCCCAAATTTTGGAAGTGGAGCGTATTTTAGAGAAAATAGGAGTTGGCTTGAATAGAAAAGATAATGAGTCAATTGTAGAGGGATATAATAATTTACTCACAAAAGTAAAAGAAGCATTAAAATATATTCCTAAAGAAGTTGAAATTCAATTAGAAAGTAGAAAATTTATAGAGTGTTATGAGAGGTTTTACAGTAAAGAGGAACAGCGGTTTATTGCAGTTGATGTAGAAAAGCTAAGAAATAAAAAGAAGTATATTGAAACTTTGAATTATAATTTTTACGTAGCTGAGTTATCAAAAAAGAAAGGGGAACTAGAGCATATTCAAAAGAGAATTGATAAATTACATGAACTTATTATAGAATTGCAAGGATATCAGTCTGCATTAAAAGAGGGAATACAAGAATATAAAAAGAAGATTATTAGTGATATAGAACCTTTATTGCATATATATACGGCGAAGATTCTTCAGCAGAAATTTAATGGTAAGAGTATTTACATTCATACAAGTGAAGATGTTGAAGATATTCAGTTTGTTAATTCACCTCAAGATAATCAAGATATTTTATATAGCATGAGTTCAGGACAGCTATCGGCAGTAGCGCTATCTTTTTTGCTTTGTATGAACCAAGCGTATGGTGCTCATAAAGCATGTTCAATTTTACTCATAGATGATCCAGTGCAAACGATTGATGATGTAAATATGGTAGGGCTAGTAGATATTCTTCGTTATGGATTTGGCGATAGACAGATATTCATATCAACTCATGAACAATCATTTGAATGGTTTTTGCGTTATAGGTATTCAAAAGCAGGAAAAAATGTGAAAATTTTTAATATGAAGGATATTATGTTGCAGGAAGAATAGTTGCGTGGCAGTATCAACAATTGGGCGCAAAGACTTCTGAAAGAATAATGGTGTAAAATAGCTGTTAATTGAAATTGTCCGACAATCAATCTATACACGTGATATACAACCGACCTCAAAACCCCAGTAAATCTGCGGACGCCTCAGAAGATGCTATGTTAGCACAGGGTGTCTGCTAATTAATAGTTATTCGAAATAAGTTACCCCACATGTTGCGGAAACCCGCAAATATGTGGGTTTTTTTGATCTTTTAACTGAAGATGATTGTATAAAAATTCATAAAATTTTTTATGGACATATAAAAAACACAGAAGTATAATAGTACTAAACAACTACTTATACAGGAATCACTAGAGAATGGAGGATCTAGAAATGAGTATCAAAGAACGTCAGCAAAAAGAAAAAAATCATATAACACTTGTACTTGGAATAATTATCATTGGATATTCGACGATTTTAGCGTTACTCGGCCTCGTTGACAAAACCGCAGACCTGTCTATAGTTATACCACGTGCTATTGTTAGTGTAATAATATTCATAGCATTTATTATATGTTATTTCAAATTCAAAAACACAGAAAAGAACAGCTACGTGTGTATAAGCTGTATGCTGTTAGAGTATGCTGTTACGATCCTGACACAGAGACATACATATATGTATGCGCTTGTATTCCCAATAATGCTTATCACGATCGTTTATATGAGTGTAAAGCTTACACAGATAGTTATGGCTGTCAGTATTTTACTTAATCTCATAGCCGGAATAAAAAACTTTATGTCATATCCGGAACTTCAGGGTCAATGCTTCATGCAGATAGTATATACGGTTGTGTTCTGTATAGCTACATGTATAGTTGTAAAAGCCTTGTCAAAACATACAGATGAGAATCATGACGAAATAGTTCGTCAGATGAAGAGCCAGAGCAATATTGCCGAACAGATTAAAAATGACACACAGGAGCTTATAAATAATCTTGATGAAGCTAAGGAAAAGGCGGGCAGCCTTACAGAGAGCATGGATGGCACAAAAAATTCTGTAAGTGAAATTGCAGAGAGCGTAAAATGTACGGCTGAGGCTATCGAAACACAGACAGAAAAAACAAATGACATACAGGTAAATATAGATAATGCCGAAAAACAGACTAATGAAATGAAAGAAAGCGCTGCGCAGTCAAAGAAAGCTATTGTTGAAGGCGTTGATCTGATACTTTCACTTAGGGATAAAGCAGTAAAAACCTCAGAAGTCACACGCCAGACAAAGGATAATACAGCGGAACTTGATGACAGCATAAAGGAAGTTGAATCAATAATAGCAACGATTCTAGGAATTTCACAACAGACAAATTTGTTGTCCCTTAATGCATCAATTGAGGCTGCAAGAGCAGGGGAAGCAGGAAAGGGTTTTGCGGTTGTAGCTGATGAGATCCGAAATCTTTCAGATGAAACAAAAGCTGCCACAGAGCAGATCACAAAGATAATTGAGAAGCTTACAGAAAAAGTATCCGAGGCATCAGATAATATGGAAAAATCTGCAACATTTGTTGAAGAACAGAATGAGATGATAGATAATACAAAAAGTGTATTTGATTCTGTCATAGAAAAGACAGATTTTCTGTATGAAACAATCGAGAATCTTTCCGGTGCGATCGATGAAATACTTACATCTAACAGCCAGATAACAGATAGCATAACTAATCTTTCAGCGACAAGTGAGGAGGTTGCAGCCTCGTCTGAGAACTGTGATCAGATATGTCAGGAAAGCATGGATGCTCTTTCAGATATGAATGTTATCCTCAACAAAATTTTTACGATAACAAATGATCTAAGGAAGATCGTATAAACATATTGACAATAAACAGTGCAATGTTTATACTAGATTTTAGTTAATAATTTAATAAATCTTCAGGGCAGGGTGTGATTCCCTACCGGTGGTATAGCCCACGAGCCGCAAGGCATGATTCGGTGAGACTCCGAAGCCGACAGTAAAGTCTGGATGAAAGAAGAAATGGTATTTTGATATATGGTATGTTTTACATAACATGATATGTCAATATGAATAACAGATATTTACTCTGGAGTGTATGATACATTCCAGAGTTTTTTGTTTAATACACATTACATATTTTCAATTAAGAAAAGCCCCGGACAGTTATAGTTTGGGGCTTTTAATTATTCAATTCTATTTTGGGAGGCTGAAGTATGGATGACAAAGATTATATGAAAAGGGCACTTGAGCTCGCCAAAAAAGGTGAAGGGTTTGTATCACCTAATCCCATGGTAGGTGCAGTCATTGTTAAAGATGGCGAAATCATTGCAGAGGGATGGCATGAAAAATATGGAGGTCTTCATGCAGAAAGAAATGCATTAAAACATTGTACGCAGTCTGCAGAGGGAGCTGATATGTATGTCACGCTTGAGCCATGCTGTCATTATGGAAAGCAGCCGCCGTGTGTAAATGCGATAATTGAGGCAAAGATAAAGCGTGTGATCGTCGGATCAGGTGATCCTAATCCGCTTGTTGCAGGAAAAGGAATACAGATTCTTAGGGAACACGGAATAGAAGTTGTCGAAAATGTACTAAAAGATGAATGCGATAAATTAAATGAAATATTTATGTATTACATACAGCATAAAAGACCATTTGTGGCAATGAAATACGCCATGACAATGGATGGAAAGATAGCCACATATAAAGGTCTTTCAAAGTGGATAACAGGTGAAAAAGCGAGGGAACATGTTCATAAGCTGCGTCACAAATACAAAGCAATAATGGCAGGAATAGGAACCGTGCTTGCGGATGATCCTCTTCTTACGTGCAGGATTGAGGATGGTATAGATCCGGTAAGGATAATATGTGACAGTAATCTTCGCATACCATTGGATTCGCAGATAGTAAAAACTGCAAAAGATATTCCTACAATAGCGGTATACTGCGAAGATAATAAGGCTGGGCTTTTGGACAAAATCGAAAAATTAAAGGCAAATGGAGTTGAGACATTATGCATCGGAAAAAAGGACGGACACATAGACCTTAATGAACTGATGTATGAGCTTGGTAAAAGAGATATTGACAGTATTCTGCTTGAGGGCGGAGGAACCCTTAACTGGTCAGCACTCGATAGCGGAATAGTAAATAAAGTATATACATACATAGCTCCAAAGTTATTCGGTGGGAAAGAAGCGAAAACTCCGATAGAGGGGCGTGGAACAGATTGTCCGCAGAATGCGGCTTTGCTTAAAAATGGAAAAGTTATGATGTTGGGCGATGATCTGCTTATAGAGAGTGAGGTTTTCAATAATGTTTACGGGAATAGTTGAAGAAATAGGAAAGATAGAATCAATATCCCGCGGTAGAAATTCAGCGGTTTTGACGATATCAGCAGAAAAAGTCCTGCAGGGGACAAAGATAGGAGACAGCATAGCTGTAAATGGAATATGTCTTACGGTTACAAAGCTTATGAATAATGCATTTCAGGCTGATGTAATGCATGAAACACTTAGCCGCTCATCGCTTGCTGAAGCAGTAAAAGGGTCAGAAGTAAATCTGGAACGTGCAATGGCAGCAGATGGCAGATTCGGAGGACATATCGTTGCAGGACATGTGGACGGAACTGGAACGATAGCAGGAAAGAAAAAAGATGACAATGCCATCTGGTACAAAATAGAAGCATCTCCACATATCATGCGGTATGTCGTTGAAAAAGGTTCAATAACGGTTGATGGGATAAGCCTTACAGTTGCAAAGGTAGAAGATAATAATTTCTCCATATCAGCAATCCCACATACTGTAAGCCAGACAGTATTAAAGGACAGAAAAGAAGGCGATATAGTAAATCTTGAAAACGATATAATCGGAAAATATGTCGAAAAGCTGTTGTATGTGCAGGATGAAGAAACTAACGGGCTGATAGGAGCAAGGCAAAAGGATAATACAAAGAAAAGTACGATAACAAAAGATTTTCTGGCGAAATATGGATATTAATAAATGCCGGCAAATATAAAAAAGGAGATAGAAGGATTATGGAATTTAATACAGTAGAAGAAGCTTTAGAAGAGCTTAGAAATGGAAAGATAATACTTGTAACAGACGATGAAGACAGGGAAAACGAGGGCGATTTCATCTGTGCAGCGGAATTTGCGACAACAGAGAATATTAATTTTATGGCTATGCACGGAAAAGGTCTTATATGTATGCCAATGTCTGAGAAATATGTAAAAAAACTCAGATTTCCGCAGATGGTACAGGAAAATACTGATAATCACGAGACGGCATTTACAGTTTCGATCGATCATGTATCTACAACAACTGGGATATCTGCTGCAGAAAGATCTATCACTGCAATGAAATGTGTAGAAGATAATGCAAAACCTGAAGATTTCAGAAGACCGGGACATATGTTTCCTCTTCTTTCGAAGAAAAATGGTGTGCTTGAGAGAAACGGACATACGGAAGCGACTGTAGATCTCTGCCGGCTGGCAGGACTAAAGGAATGTGGTCTTTGCTGTGAGATAATGAGTGAAGACGGAACGATGATGAGAACATCAGAGCTTATGGAGCTTGCAGAAAAATGGAATATAAAGTTTATAACAATAGCTGCATTACAGGAATACCGGAAAATACATGAAAAGCTTGTAGATCAGGTGACAAAAGTAAATATGCCTACAAAATATGGCGACTTCAAAGCTTATGGTTTTGTAAACAGGTTAAATGGTGAGCATCATGTAGCGCTTGTAAAGGGTGATATAGGAGACGGAAACGATGTATTATGCCGTGTGCATTCAGAATGTCTGACAGGTGACACATTTGGTTCATTAAGATGCGATTGTGGACAACAGTTTGCAGCAGCAATGACGCAGATCGAAGAAGAAGGACGGGGAATACTTCTATATATGAGACAGGAAGGACGAGGAATCGGACTTATCAATAAATTGAGGGCTTATGAGCTTCAGGAACAGGGAATGGATACGCTGGAAGCAAATCTTGCATTAGGCTTTGCCGGTGATGAAAGAGAATACTACATAGGGGCACAGATATTGCGGGAACTAGGAGTAAAAAGCCTTAGACTTCTCACAAATAACCCGGATAAAGTATATCAGCTGTCTGAGTTTGGAATGGAAATAACACAGAGGGTTCCAATCCAGATGAATGCGACTGCACATGATCTGTTTTATCTGAAAACAAAGCAAAACCGTATGGGACATATACTCTCATACTAAAATATATAAAATTTTCATAACTGTTCTGTATTGGATAGTTACAAATTTTCCCTATTTATATGGGAGAAAATCAAGATAATAAAGGAGAATAAAAATGAGCACATTTGAAGGAAAAATGACACAGGATGGAATCAAAGTAGGAATCGTGGTAGCAAGGTTTAACGAATTTATCACATCAAAACTCTTAGGCGGAGCAATGGACGGACTTTTAAGACATGATGTAAAAGAGCAGGATATTGATGTGGCATGGGTTCCGGGAGCATTCGAGATTCCTCTTATCGCAAAGAAAATGGCAAAAAGCGGTAAATATGACGCCGTGATCTGCCTTGGAGCGGTAATAAGAGGGGCAACAAGCCATTATGATTATGTATGTAATGAAGTATCAAAGGGAATTGCCACAGTATCGCTTGAGAGTGAAATACCGGTAATGTTTGGAGTTGTGACAACAGAAAACATCGAGCAGGCGATCGAGAGAGCTGGCACAAAGGCTGGAAATAAAGGATATGACTGCGCACTCGGTGCGATCGAAATGGTAAATCTCATAAAAAAGATCGGATAAAACAAAATATATATAAAACAAAATATATATAAGATGACAGTCAGACGAAAGAAAGCAAGATAAAATGAAAGCTATATAAGTTATATAAAAAAGACATCATGTCTTCCGGGACATGATGTCTTTGGTTTATTATACAGTAAAATTAATTTGCTGATACAAATTCTGCCTCATAAATAAGAGTTCCGTCTGCATCATAATACTGAGCTACAACTTTTACAGGAGATACTTCGACATATGGAGCAAGTCCGTCTGCAACACCCTGCATAGTTGTTTTCTGGGCATCCATTGCTGTCTCAAGAGCTGATTTTGCATCTTCAAGAGAAGTAGTATCACCTACAACCTGTGTAGAATATGTGTACTTATAAGTAAGAGTATCACCCTCACCTAAGATTTCCATGTTCATTCCTGAACCCTGCATAGCATCAATAAGCTGGTCTAAAGAAGCTTTAACTGTTGGATCGTTGACATAAGCTTCCATATCAGAAAATTTTCCTGTTACAGCAGCATTATCCATGTCAGCAAGCTCGCTGTCAGCTTCATCAACTTCTGATTCGAGAATAGTTTCTTCTTCTTCAGAGGCATCCTTTTTAGTATCTGTTGTGTCTTTTTTGTCAGAAGAAGCCTCAGTCTTTTTGTCAGATTCTTTGCTGGAATCACTTCCGCATCCTGCGAAAACTGAGCATGCTAATGCAGCTGAAAGTAAAAGTGTAAGTAATTTCTTTTTCATAATAAATTCCCTTTCTTTTTATATTTTTTTACAAGAAGATTTTAGCTGTTAAAAAACGCAAAGTCAAGTATATATATAAAATCTTAATATTTGCAAGGAAAAATCCGATATAGTATAATAAGCCTAATAATAAAGAAAACGGAGAATTTAAAATTGATAGATATACATTGCCATATGCTCTACGGTGTTGATGATGGAGCAAAAACGATAGACGAATCCGTAGGAATGTTGAAGATTGCACATGAGCAGGGGATAGAAGCGGTAATACTCACACCACACCTGCGTCATGGAATGTTTTCACATCCGCTTGATAAAATCGAGGAACATTATAAAAAGTTAAAGCCATATGCAGATGAGTATGGAATAGATTTAAGACTAGGAACGGAATATCATGTGGCATCGGATATAGTCGAATCGTTTAAAAGTGGAAGGTGCCACACACTTGCGGATTCACAGTATATACTCACAGAATATTCAAGTGTGAGTGAATTCTCCTTCATGTTAAATATGACAAAAGAGGTTATATTTGCAGGATATATCCCGGTTATTGCACATGTAGAAAGATATGGATGTCTTGTGGATGACCCGGATAATATCGAAGAACTCCGTGGGATGGGGGCATATATACAGGTAAACGCAGACGCAGTACTTGGAATAGATGGAAGGGGCGCAAAAAAATATACAAGACTTCTCCTTAAACGTGGTCTTGTAGACTTTATTGCGAGCGACAGCCATGGAACGAAAACGAGAGCATGCAACATGAAAAAATGCTATGATGTTGTGTCAAAAAAATACGGAAAAGACTATGCCGATAAGATAATGGAAATAAATCCATCAAAGATCATATACAAAAGGAATTAGCAAATGGAAAGACAAAACGATTTTCAAAATGACGAAATTGAAATAGACTTAAAAGATCTGCTGTTTGAGATACTTATATACTGGAAATGGATAGTGCTTGCAACGATCATAACGGCAGGCATCACGTTTGCTGTCAGCAAGTTTGTAATTATACCACAGTATGAATCAACATCAGAGTTATATGTCTTGTCAAAGAGTACATCAATAACAAGCCTTGCAGATATACAGACAGGAACAAGCCTTACAAACGATTACATAGTAGTAGTAAAGGGGCGTCCGGTTTTAGATCAGGTTATAGAAAATCTTGGAATAAACGAAACATATACATCTCTTGGAAACAAGATAACCCTGGATAATCCATCAAACTCACGTGTTTTAAAGATAACAGTACGTGATAAGGATCCCCAAAGGGCAAAGGTCATAGCTGATGAGATAGCTAATGTAGCATCTGCATATATTGCAGAAAAGATGAATCAGGATCCTCCGACAGTTATCCAGAATGGATATTCAGATGGTGGTCCGGTAAGTCCAAGTATAGGAAAAAATACAGTTATAGGTGCGCTTGGAGGAGCTTTTCTTGCGATTGCAGTTATAGTCATATCATATTTGTTTAATGATACGATCATAGATGCAGATGATGTGGAGAAAAAACTTGGCATGAATGTACTTGGCTCACTGCCGCTTGAAGAAAGTGAAGATGACGGCGAAAAGACCAAAAAGGAACTCACAAAAAAGTCTAAAAAGGCCGGGAAAAGAGGTAGGAAGTAAGAGATGGAATTAGTCAGATTTGGAAAATTAAAAGAACAAAGTTACACCATGAAAGAATCTCTTAGAGCCTTAAAGACCAATATACAATTTTGTGGTGACGATATACAGACGATACTTATCACAAGTTCAGTTCCAAACGAGGGAAAAAGTACGGTCGCAATGGATCTTGCAAGATCGCTTACAGAATCGGGAAAAAGAGTTTTGTTTATAGATACCGATATGAGAAAGTCTGTTCTGGTCGGAAGACTCAGGGCAAAAACAGCATCCGGAAATGATATATGTGGACTTTCACATTATCTGTCAGGTCAGAAAAAACTTGAGGAGGTACTGTACGGAACAGAGGTTCCGAGACTTTTCATGATATTTGCAGGACCCTCAGTTCCGAACCCGACAGAGATACTTGAAAAGAAATATTTTGAGGAATTGCTTGAATTCGGAAAAGAACACTTTAACTATATCGTGCTTGACTGTGCACCTATAGGAGCAGCGATTGATGCAGCTGTAGTAGCAAAGCATTGTGATGGTGCACTGCTTGTTATTGCACAGGGAATGGCGAGCGCAAGGATGATACAGGGAGTAAAGAAGCAGCTTGAGGCATCAGGTGTCCGTATTCTGGGAGCTGTGCTTAACAAGGTAAAAGCAAAGAAATCAAACCATGAAAAGGGATATTATGGGAATTACTATGGAAGTTATTATGGTAAAGAAGGCAGCTGATTATGAAACAGAAAAAACCATTTACACAGAAACTGAATAATATTTTGTTTTTCCTTCTAGGAATACTTGCTGTGGTTATAGCTGGGGTTATATTTATTAATTTCCAGACAAATGCTACAGGAAGTGAGCAAAAGGATTATGTTGTAAAAGATGATACGCAGGCAGGTGAGACGAAAAAAAGTAACGAATTGTCCTCATCGGTAGAGAAGTGGCAGGAAGGAACCATTACATATAATGAAAAAAAATATGTATACAATACGTCGATCGAGACATATCTGCTTATGGGAATAGACAATGACGAACCTGTGTCAACGGCTAAGGACAGCGTAAGCGGAGGACAGTCTGATGCGATTTTCCTGCTTGTAGCAAATAAAGAGACGCAGCAGATGTCGATCATATCTATAAACAGAAATACAATGACACCGATCGAGATATATGATGAGAACGGAAAAGACCTTGGCGAGATGACAGCCCAGCTCTGCGGTCAGCACGGATTCGGAGATGGAAAGAAATTAAGCTGTTCAAGAACAGTAAATGCAGTGTCAAAGATGTTTTACAATCTGCCGATAAGCGGTTATATGTCTATCAATATGGGGGCGATAGGTGATATAAATGATGCGATCGGAGGGGTTGAGGTAAATGTGCTGCAGGATATAAATGTTCCGGCAAAGGATGTTGACCTGAAAAAGGGACAGACCAAAACATTAAACGGAAATGAGGCATACTGTTATTTAAGGAACAGGGATATAACACAGTTCGAGAGTGCAACAGACAGGCTGCGCCGTCAGGAACAGTACCTGAATGGCTTTATTTCAAAGGCACAGAGCCAGAATCAGGCAAATTCTGCACTTGCGATGGATATATATAATTCGGCAGCAGATTATCTTGTTACAGATATTGATTTTACTGAGCTTGTATCAACACTTATGGGATATGGATATTCGGACGACCGCATGTATACGGTTCCGGGAGAAACAGTAAAAGGTGACAAATACGAAGAATTTAACATAGATAATCAGGCATTTTATGATATGGTCATTCAGATTTTTTACAAAGAAGCCGATAAATAAAACAGATATTAGACACAGTTATTGTGTTTGATATAACCACATGTATTTATTAGGGAAAGGAGGTATGGAACAAATGAAAAAGAAACTCGCAGCCATTTTAGCTGGATTATTGGTTCTTACAATGGGAACAACAGTTTTTGCACAGACAGATGGATCACCATCCGTAGACAGCAAGGCGCAGGAAGCGGAGAAGTATAAGCAGAATATATCTTCGATAGAAATCAGTTCCGGAACTGTTTCTGTCAAGGCAGCAGATCCAAAGGTCATGGACGAGGCAAAAGCTGAGGCTGCAAAAGCAGGAGCTGTAGATAACGTTCTTGCAATGGCTGATGTGCATCCTTCAGTTGAAGATGCTTCATCAGGTCTTACAGTTAAGTTCTATATTTCTGGTGTATCAAAGGGAGACAATGTATATGCTCTTCATCAGAAAGCAGATGGAACTTGGGAAGTTTGTAATACTGTAGTTGGAAATGGATATGTAAAGGTTACATTATATTCATTCTCAACAATTGCTATCGTTAAGTATGATGATGGTGCAGTTGTAACACCAACACAGCAGATCAATCCAAAGGATGATACTGATGATGGTAATACAACAAACAACACAACAACAAACAACACAACAAATACAACAACAGGTGACACCGGCAATACAAACAGTACTACAACCAATACTACAGGAGATACAAATAATAATGGTGGCTCTACAAGCACAACAAACAATAATCCTGTAGATAACTCTGTAGGAAACACTACAAATTCTACAACTTATAATACAACAAACAACACAAACAATAATACAATTGGTAATGCCGCTGTATCAGACAATAATGGTGCTGCAGCAGGTGGTGCAGCTGTTACAAGAACAAGCGCTGGTTCTTCGGGTGTTGCAACATCACCTAAAACGGGATCTGGCATCCCGGCCATACCGGTTATTGCATTGCTTGCCCTAATGAGCATTGCAGTATGTACAAAAAAAGCGCATAGCCTTTAATGGAATAAGGGCAGATTCGAATCTTATGTGAGCATGTGGTTGGCTGCTCCTTCAGGAAACTGGAGGTGCAGCCAAATATTTTTTGAGTTGATGTGCGTGTTATTATTTTATATAATAAAGTAATAATACACATATTAAAACGAGGAAGCCAATATGGATAAAATCGAAAAGCAAAAGAATATCTATAAAATATTATGCATAATCTTACTTATAATATTGATCGTTGTGCTTGTTATGTGGGGACATTCAACCCTTGTAGAAAAGAGTGCAGCAAAGACATATGAAAAATTACAGGAATCAGTAAACTCCAATGCTTCTGATACAAAAACGCAGGCAAGTGAGACAGAGCAGCAAAGCACACAGGTATCAGAAAATGCCGGCGATACAGAAACAGACAGTCATAAGGAGCAGTACGATATCCCGCATAAAAATCTGGACTGGGAGGAGCTTGAGGCGGTAAACCCTGATATATATGCCTGGATTTATATCCCGAATACAAACATTGATTATCCCGTGCTGCAAAGGAGCGGGGATAATGATTATTATCTTGAACATAATCTTGATGGTTCAAGGGGAAAACCGGGTTGTATATATACCGAGGATTTAAACAGCAAAGAATTTACAGATTACAACACTGTTATATATGGACATAATATGAAATCAGGAGCGATGTTCAGGACACTTCATGATTTCGAAGATAAAAGCTTTTTTGACAATAATCAATATGTCTATATTTATACAAAGGGCAGGACGCTCGTATATAAAATATTTGCGGCATACACAAATGATGCAAAGCATATTTTAAACTCTAATGATTTTACATCGGAGCAGGGACTTTCGGATTATCTGGAGAAGGTATTTAAACAGGCACAGGCAGAGGGATATTTAAGGGATGATGTCGCAGTTACAGGAGAAAATGCGATCCTTACGCTTTCAACCTGTACGACAAGCTCAGACAAACGTTATATAGTTCAGGCGGTATTGGTAAACGAATGAAAACAATTCATGTAGATATTGAAAATACAAATATGATGCAGTCATTTGCAAGCGAGCAGTTTTATGAGACATGGACTGCGTTTATCAGGGAGCTGCTTATCAATGCGATAGATGCATGCAATATGCGTCAGGCACTTGAATGGAGCTGGGGAACAGAGTTTCTCGAGATGGAGCAGGCAGAACAGATAAAAACAGTACGTGAGCCATACGAGCCGCATATAATAATCGCATATCGTTCTGATTCTAGACTTTTTACGATAGAGGATAACGGAATCGGGATAAATGAGTATGATCTTATAAATTATGTTTCACGGATAGGAAAAAGCTATTATACGAGCAAGGATTTTTATGATCAGAGGGTAAGCTATGTCCCGATATCAAAGCATGGGATAGGATTATGCTCATGCTTTATGGTCGCCAGGGCAATTCTTATAGAATCCAAAAAAGACAATATAATAAATACAGCATGGATGGTAAATAACCAGCAGGACTGTTCCCCTATAATGGCAAAGTGGTTTGAGGATAATCCACAGATAGAATACGTTCCGTCCAAAAAGAAGACATCAGGGACAAGAGTGGCACTTCCACTCAGGCAGAATTATGATCCTTTTATCGACATGGATTTTCTTGTGCAGACAATAAAGCATTTTACCATGTATCAGCCGATCCCTATAACGATTTTATATGATAACAGGAAAGTCGTCCTAAACCAGCTGCATCTGACATGGAGATTCCCACATTCAGAGGTTTTAGGCTCTACTATAATAGAAGTAGATGATGAACTTCTGGAGGGATATATTGCAATATATAATGATGGTCATAAGGATTTTTTTGGAAGATCAGAAATATTCCAGCAGAATATAAGAGTTACCGAAGATGCGCAGTCACTTGGGATCCAGCCTGAGTGGCTTAGGAATTTTACATACCAGCTCAATATAAAAACTAGATTCATTAATATGAATCTATCAAGATCTACAGCAGCGAGGGATGATAAACTGCTTGAGCTGCGCCAGAGAGTCGGGCAGATAATAATAAATCATTTTGGGCGTCAGCCGCTGACACTTGAGCAGTATATGTCGGATGGAAGATATCCGATCGTAGGAACATATAAGGCAGAGACAGAGCTTGTCAGCCGCGCAGTACAGGTGTGGGTGTATTTAAAAGAACAGGAAGTGGAAGTGCCTGTCAGAACAGTTATAAAAGGGTTTATGGGGCGCAAAATAAATATAGCTTTTATGGCGAAAAGTCTTTTTTATTATTATAAAAAGGGTTATACTTTTGATTATACAAATTTTGCGGCGAAATATGATATGGTCATTTATGAACATAATATACGTGCTTTTATGCAGTTTATCGCACCTTATGTTACGGATATGCACTATGTAGTGAATGAAGATATCCAGGGGCTGATATACACACATATTTCAGCTGATATGACCGTAGAAAAAGATACAAATCCAAAGAGGGGCAGATACATAACACAGCCGGTAATCCCGGAGGAGCATATGGAATTTTGCCTGGTATCAAATGAACTGACATCACCACTTGAGCTTGTGATGAATCCTGCAAACAGAAATGTCATGCTGCTTAACAGGGCACAGGATCATATAAAGGTCAGAAGGCTTATGGCTGTGATAAAGGAAAACATAAAGCGCAGAATATTAAATCCGAACAGCAGATGGACGAAAGCTCTTGATTTTGGCGGAGAATATCTTGAGGAATACAAGTCCTTAAAGGCACTCAGCATGCAGTGTGTATGGTGTCTGGAGAAGGACTTTCCAAATGAATTAAACGAACTTGTTGTGACAATCCTTTCACCAAAGGAACTGGCGGATTACGGACTTACAAGTTTGTACTTTACAAAAGATGATTTTATATCATGGTGGATTTCACCATAGAATTATGCAGGGAGACTTATAATGGAAGTAATGGACTTTAATGAAGATAAGCATAAAGAAATGAATACAGACGGGCAGGAGATGCATAAGAATAATGATAAGAAACCACAGAAAAATTCTCCGCTCAGGGAATTATTCAGCTGGGTGTTTACATTTGCAGTTGCGTTTGCGGCAGCACTTCTCATAAAGAATTATGTCATAATAAACGCAAATATCCCGAGTGGTTCCATGGAAAATACTATAATGCCGGGGGATGATGTGATAGGTTTTAGGCTGGCATATAAGTTTTCAGATCCAAAGAGAGGCGATATAGTTATTTTCTGGCCACCGACAGATTCCAAGGATCCATATATAAAGCGTATAATCGGACTGCCAGGTGAGAAGATTACTATAGAGCCTGAAGAAAAAGAGGTCAATGGAGCTACGATACAGGTAGGGAAAGTATATATAGACGGAGAGGCATTGGATGAGGATTACCTCAAGCCGGAAGAATGGGATGCAAGTGTAGGACCATATGAATTTGAAGTCCCGGATAACTGTTATCTTATGATGGGGGATAACAGAAACGGATCAAGCGATGCCAGGGCATGGCTTGAGAAAGGTCTTAATCCATATGTTTCAAAGGATGATATAATAGGAAAGGCAGTATTCAGATATTATCCGTTTAACAGAGTTGGAACAATAGATTAGTCAGTGTATAAACAGGGGGAAAAATGGATAAAACAAAACGGAACATGTATGGAATGTTATGCGGTGTAGCCGGGATAATATTCAATATCATGCTCTTTGCAGGAAAGCTTTTCGCAGGCACGATAAGCGGAGCTATATCAATAACTGTGGATGCGTTTAACAATTTATCGGATGCAGGTTCATCCCTTATTACTCTTGTCGGATTTAAGGTGGCATCCCAGCAGGCTGATGAAAAGCATCCTTATGGACATGCCAGAATAGAATATGTTGCAACATTAGCTGTGTCAGCCATAATTCTCATTATGGGATTTGAACTTTTCAGGGATTCAGCCGCAAAAATATTAAATCCATCACAGATAGAATTTTCGCCAGTGATAATATGGATATTGATAGGTTCGATAGCTGTAAAATGCATAATGGCAGTTTACAATTTCTATTTTGGAAAGAAAATAAATTCGTCTACACTTGATGCGGCATGCAAAGATAGTCTGTCAGACTGCCTTGCTACAACTGCTGTTTTAGTGAGCACCCTGATAGCACACTATAAAGGAATCCAGCTCGATGGTATCTGCGGAGTGCTTGTATCAGCATTTATATTTTATTCGGGAGTATCGGCAGCAAAAGAGGCTATAGATCCGCTTCTGGGCGAGAAACCTGAACCGGAGTTCCTTCAAAAACTTATCGACGAGGCAGAAGGATTTGATGAAAACATCCTGGGAATTCATGATGTTATGGTTCATGATTATGGACCGGGACACAGGATCGTATCGTTTCACGCAGAGGTACCGGCAGATGGGGATATGGTAGCGCTTCATGATATAGTAGATAATCTCGAAAGAAAGCTTCAAAGGGATCTGGAATGTGTTGTTACAGTCCATATGGATCCGATCGCGATAAATGACTGTGAGGTTCAGGAGCTCAAATGTGACGTCATAGATGTGGTGATAGAAATAGACCCAAGGATCACAATCCATGATTTCCGTGTTGTAAAGGGAGAGACACATACAAACCTTATATTTGAGGTTGTTGTGCCATACAAATTCAAAATGCCAAAGGAGCAGCTGACGGCTCTGATAGAAAAAAAGACGAAGGAAAAACTTGGGGAGCAGTACTTTACGGTTGTGGAAGTAGACAGGGATAATTATATCCACATTATTTAATGAAAAATGCTGTGCGAAGTTTTATTGTTCGTTAAAAAGTTCAGCATTTAATTTTGTATCATGTTATACTTACAGTACATACCATGTACATGGTGATATGCGGATGCATGATCTTCCATCAAGAATGGTTATCAATACACAATTTGAAAAGGAGAGAGATAAAATGCCTGAAAATAGTAGCTGCAGCAGTGCGGGAAGCTGCTCTAAATCAAGCTGTGAGGGCTGTTCATCAAATAAAGGACCTCAGAGTTTTATAGTAGAACAAAATAAATACTCAAATATCAAGCATGTTATAGGAGTAGTAAGCGGAAAGGGTGGAGTAGGAAAATCATTTGTTACTTCATCACTTGCTGTTAATATGGCAAAACAGGGCTATAAAGTTGGTATCCTTGATGCCGATATCACAGGACCATCAATTCCAAAAATGTTTGGAGCACATGAGCAGGTTGTCGGTGACGAGAATGGAAATATGATTCCTTTTGAGACACCGGAAGGAATCAAGCTTATATCAGTAAATCTCCTCATGGATGATGAGGAAGCTCCTGTTATTTGGAGAGGACCGGTAATTGCCGGAGTTGTTAAGCAGTTCTGGAATGAGACTGTATGGGGTGACATAGATTATATGTTTGTAGATATGCCGCCAGGAACAGGTGATGTTCCGCTTACAGTATTCCAGTCACTTCCTGTAGATGGAATTGTTATTGTCACATCACCACAGGAGCTTGTAAACATGATAGTAAAGAAAGCCTACAACATGGCAGGACTTATGCATGTGCCAGTGCTTGGTATTGTTGAAAACTTTAGCTATCTCAAATGCCCGGACTGTGGCAGAGAGATAAAGTTATTCGGAGAGAGTAACATAGATGAAACTGCAAAAGAACTTGGAGTAGAAGTGCTTGGAAAGCTTCCGCTTGATACTTCATATGCACAGACGGCTGACAAGGGAGAATTCTATACAATAGACAACAATTACCTTGATAAGGCAGTCGAAGTGTTGAAAAATATTTAAAATACAAGATAGAGAGGACAAATTATGGACATTTTATTAGGACAGTACAAAGGTTTAAAAGCTACTATCCCATATATCGCATATACAGATGACGATATTAATTCACAAATTGCCACCCTTTTATCAGGAAACCCTATCAGGGAGAGTAAAAAAGGCCCGGTTGAGATGGGAGATACCGCAGTTATTGATTATGAAGGATTTAAGGATGATGTTCCGTTTGATGGTGGAAAAGCCGAGAAATATCCGCTTGGTATCGGATCAGGAGCATTTATTCCGGGATTTGAGGAACAGATCGTCGGAATGCAGATAGGCGACAGCCGTGACATCAACCTTTCTTTTCCGGAGCAGTACCATGCACCTGATCTTGCAGGAAAAGAGGTTGTATTTAAGGTTAAGCTTCATGATATTTATACAGAAAAACCGGCAGAGTTAAATGATGAGTTTGCTGTTTCACTTGAAATACCGGGAGTATCGAATGTAGATGAGCTAAAAGCACATATAGGAGAATTCCTTGATTATCAGGTTCAGATGAAAAAAACTGATGCGTCAAGAGAACAGATCTACGATCAGCTTCTTGAAAACTGTTCATGTATCGTGACACCGGAGGCGGTAAGCACTGCAGTGGAGATGCAGATCCAGCAGATGGCTGCTCAGCTTGCGCAGCAGGGTGTATCAGTAGAGCAGTATGCACAGATGACAGGAAAAACAATGGATCAGATGAGGGAAGAGTTAAAGCCATATGCACAGAAACAGGCAAAGCTCGAGGCTATCCTGGATGAGATCATTAAAGTTGAAAATATTACAGTATCTGATGAAGATATGGATGCGCAGTATGAACTTTTGGCACAGAAATACAACCAGCCGGTTGATGTTGTAAAGCAGGTGCTTCCGAAAGCGCAGCTTAAGCCGGATCTTCTTCATATGAAAGCATCACAGCTTATCTTAGATGCTGCTGAGATAATAATGGAAGAAAAATAACAGTTTAAATATTTAATGTTTTATTAAGTATTTGCTGATCCTATTTACAATTAAGCCTTTACGTTTCATAATCTAAAAATGAAGCGTGAAGGCTTTTGTTAATTTATGGTAAAAAATAGGTGGTATAAGGGCAAAATAACTCAAAAAATGAATTTTGGAAAGATATTTTTATAAAAGATTGCTATTGTTTTTGAAAGCTATTTCCACTATATTATCATAGTAGTAAAAAGGAGGAAAAGATGAAGAAATTTTTTGATGTAATTAAAGAAAAGCTTTTTGTGAAAAAAGATAAGATCCATTCCGAAAAATACTATCGTACAGTTGATTTTTTTAATAAATATTCACTTGTTTTCCACGCATTGATCGCTATGACAATAGTTTTCGCAGTGGAAGTAATATCAAGAAGAAATTTTATTTCAGCATGTAAATTTGTCGATACGCACACACTTGCGTTTATGTATAATTCATTTCTTGTATTTGTTTCGCTTGCACTTGTATATCTGTTCAGAAGAAGGGCATTCACAAGAGTGATCATTTCGGGATTGTGGATGATACTTGGAATCATTAACGGATGTGTACTCTCAAACAGAGTGACACCTTTTGGATATACAGACTTAAAGTGTATCCCGGAACTTCTGGCGATGGATAACACAAACTATTTTACGGCACAGCAGGCAACGATCGTTGTTATAGGACTTGGTTCATTTGCCCTGTTTCTCATTGCGTTGTTTATAAAAGGACCGAGATATAGTGGAAAAATTCATTTTGCCGGGACATCAGTGGCATTCCTTACGTTATTATTTGTAGCAATTCCTGTTACAACAAATGTAGCACAAAGTACAAATATTGTAGCAAGCTATTACTCAAATATCGCACAGGGATATGATGATTATGGATTTGTATACTCATTCTCGTCTACAGTCGTAGACAGAGGAATGAAAAAACCTGAAAACTATTCAGCAGATGCAATCGAAGGAATCAAGGATAAAGTAAACTCACAGAAACAGACAACTACTGTTGACGGAAAGACGGGACCAAACATTATATGTGTACTTCTTGAGTCTTTCTGTGATCCGGATGAGATAAATTTCCTCAATGTAAATAAAGACCCTATTCCTACATTCCATTCACTTGAGCAGAACTACTCAAGCGGATATCTTACAGTTCCGGTAGTAGGAGCAGGAACAGCAAACACTGAATTTGAGGTGCTTACAGGACTTAGTATGCAGTATTTTGGTACTGGTGAGTACCCATACAAGACTATACTTAAGCAGACAGACTGTGAGAGTATTGCATCGGACCTTTCAAATATTGGATACGCAACACATGTTGTACACAACAATGGAGGAAACTTCTACAGCCGTGCAAATGCATTCTCACAGATGGGATTTGATACCTTTACAAGTAAGGAACTTATGAATATCACTGAGTACACTCCGAATGGAAGCTGGCCTACAGATGATATACTTGTAAATGAGACAATGAAAACATTTGATGCAACACCTGATCAGTCAGATTTTACATATATCATCACAGTCAGCACACATGGTGACTATCCAAAAGAGCAGGTTATCGAAAATCCTGAATTTACGGTTTCAGGTGTGGATGATGAGGGAATGGCAAATGCATGGACATATTATGTAAATCAGCTCAATGCATCAGACAGATTCATCAGCTCACTTATAGATCGTTTAAGCAAGAGGGATGAGGATACGATAGTTGTGATGTTTGGTGATCATCTTCCAACTATGGGACTTAAAGATTCTGATATGAAGTCAGGAGATATCTACAAGACAAAATATATTACATGGAACAACATGGGACTTCCAAAGGAAGATGCAGATCTTTATGCTTATCAGCTTCTTGCAAATACAACTAATAAAGTAGATATTCATGAGGGCACTATCATGAATTATCATCAGACACAGATGGGTACAGCAGATGAGGCATCATATGACGAGGGCTTAGACTTATTACAGTATGATCTTTTATATGGAAAACGTTACAGCTATAACGGAGCTGATCTTTATCCTGCATCTGATCTTGTAATGGGAATCGACAAGGTCACAGTTACAAGTGCTGCAGAGTCGTCTACAGGTGATAGAGTTTATGTATACGGATCAAACTTCACAAATTGGAGCAAGGTATATGTAAACGGCGAAAAAGTAAATACATCATATCTGTCAGCAAGCATGCTTTCTATAGACAGAGCGGATGTTGAGGATGGCGATACAATTACGGTATGTCAGGTAGGCTCCAGTGATACAATATTCAGAACATCTGAAAATGAAGTCACATTCCACTCAGAGGGCGCCGGTTCTACAGAATCGGAAAGCAGTGCTGAATAATATATTGTAACAGAATGATTAAATATCAGGAGGACGCACGAAGGTGCGTCTTCTTTTTCATATATGCTTTTATTCCGCAGACTGAATATGGTATTATATAAAAAATGTGTATTGTTACGAAAAAGGAAAACAAATGTATAAGATTTTTTTGGTAGAAGATGATGAGACAATAGCAAAAATGGTTAAGAACCATCTGGAAAAATGGGATTACGAAGTAAGGATCGCACAGAAGTTTGACCGGATAATGGCAGAATTTGCAGATTATGAGCCGCAGCTTGTACTTATGGATATCGGTCTGCCGTTTTATAATGGCTACCACTGGTGTACACAGATACGGAAAGTATCAAATGTTCCGGTCGTATTTTTGTCTTCAGCAGCAGACAATATGAATATTGTGATGGCTGTGACAATGGGGGCGGATGACTTTATTGCAAAGCCGTTTGATATGCAGGTTTTAACTGTAAAAATACAGGCAATATTAAGGCGCAGCTATGACTTTGCAGGGAACAGCAACGTATTGGAGCACAAGGGAGCAATGCTCAATATATCTGAGGCAGAATTATCGTATGAAGGCGAAAGTCTGGAACTTACTAAAAATGAATTAAAGATTTTACAGACCTTGTTCGAAAATAAAGCGTCAATAGTGACAAGGGATACTCTCATGACAAAGCTGTGGGAAAGTGATACATATGTCGATGAAAATACACTATCTGTAAACGTCAACCGGCTCAGAAAGAAGCTTGCATCTATAGGACTTAGCGATTTTATAATTACAAAAAAGGGAATAGGATACAAACTGGGATGAAACTTTTATCGGGATATATAAAAAGAAATCTTATATGGTTTAGTCTTATTTTGCTTATAATTATTCTTCACATGGGATACATGATCCTTATAAATGTAAAGAGTGCAGATATAGGATATTCGCTCATTCTTGATCTGATGATAACTGCCGTGGTATTTATTATTGGATTTGTGCTGTACGCAAAAAAGGTAAAAAAGCTTGGAAAGATCTTAGAGCATCCGGTTGAGGAACAGAAAGAACTTCCGGAGCCGGCTGATGACATAGAACTTGCTTACAGCGATATAATTGAAAATCACGATATTGCCAGAAGTGAAGCCGTAAATCATATGCAAAAGCAGCAATCGGCAACAAAGGATTATTATGCCCGGTGGGTTCATCAGATAAAAACTCCGATTTCTGCGGCAAGGCTTCTCTTACAGGCACAGAGGGAAATACTGGATGAAATGTCGGATGAGAATGATTGTGGATGTGAGACTAATAGCATTGAGACTAATAGTATTGAAACTAATAGCATTGAAAATAATAGCGGACCTGATGAAAATTATCTAAGGCTGAGCGATAATATTTCAGAACTTGAGGATGAATTATTTAAGATTGAAGAGTATGTAAACGTTGTCTTGCAATATCAGCGGATAAACATGAGCGGCAGTGATTATGTTATAGAGAGGGCTTCACTTGATGCGATAATAAGAACTGTTATAAGAAAATATGCCAAAACCATGATCCGGAAACACATACAGATACAATATGATGGAACTGATCAGAACGTATATACCGATATAAAATGGACAGAATTTGTGCTGGAGCAGATATTATCAAATGCCATAAAATACACAAATAAAGGGACAATCCACATACAGATCGTAAATGAGCCTAACTGGTGTTTTATCAAGGTGATTGACAGCGGAATAGGAATAAAAGCGGAGGATCTGCCGCGTATTTTTGAGAATGGATATACCGGATATAATGGACGCTCACAGAAAAAAGCAACAGGGATAGGGCTTTATCTGTGCAAACAGATACTTGATAAGCTTGGACACAGCATAAGGATAGAATCTGAAATTGGAAAAGGAACCACTGTGTGGATAGGGTATGGAACGAAAGCGGTGGATGTCCGTGACTGACATTACAAAACTGTAATAAAACTTGTAATGAAACTGTAACCTTGGTTTGTTATACTTTTTATAGATAACAGATCAGGGTATTTTTAGCATTAAAGGATAATACAGTTATGAACAGAGAATTATTTAAGATTACAATCGATGGCATAAAAGGAAGAAAAAAGATAAGCATTTTGTTTGTAATTATCTTTACGGTATCGTTTGCTTTTGGCATTATCACGCTTTCGATCACGTCAAGTATGAATCAGACAAATGAGCAGTACAGGATGAATACATATGGGGCATGGAGCAGTGCGGTAAAGTTTTCAGAGGATGATCAGGTAAATGCTTATAACGGAAAAGTAATTTTGCCTGAATGGGTGGAAAACTATGGGAGTATCACGATATGTGCAAAGCTCCAGACCGACAGCGGAGACGAGTATATCGGAACGATGGATGAGGCGGTAAAAGACGTAGGAAAAATCGAAATGGTCGATGGACGTATGCCGCAGGGGAATGATGAAGTAGCTATGGAGGCAGATGTCTTAAGTGAACTTGGATATGATTATACGCTCGGACAGAAGATCTCGTTTAATGTATCAGGGGAAGTTGAGCCGTCTGAAACAGAAGAACCTGTCAAGGCGGAATGTACATACACGCTTGTCGGCGTGATAAAAGAGTATACAAAACTTTGGAATATAAGCGATGATAACGGATATGAACCACTGCCATCTGCTGTCGTGTCTGATGATGGCGGAATGAAGCTTATGGATTCATTAAAAGCCGGACTGGACGAGCGGCTTAAGGAATCGCCGGGGCAGATGATAGAGTTAAAACCATTTGATAATATATGGTTTCTATCAGGCGGGGAGCTTTATGATTATGAGAAGATTGCGGCAAAACAAAAGGACTATGAGGCATCACTTAAAACATTAGAGGCTGATGGTTATGTAGATGAATATTGGATGAATGATGCGGCTTTTAACAACAAAGATATGCTTGAATATAATTATATATACACAGCAGTGATATTTGTAGTCATGTTGTTTGCAATAATATGTATGTATTCTATCTATATGCATAGGCAAATACGCCAGACAGCACTTTTTAGAAGTATAGGGATCACAAAAAGGCAGCTTGGCGTGATGATTTTTTACGAAAATATCGTGCTTGGCATACCATCACTTATATGCGGAGCGGCACTCGGAGCAGCCGGAACATGGCTTATACTCAGATTCGGGATGGCTGAGAATATAGCAGATGTAAAATTATATATTCCGCATAAACAGCTTCTTGTTATGGTACTTTTGTGGACAGGCGGAATAATGATAGCAAGAATGGCGATAAATATAGCAGCGCTCCGTCAGCCGCTTACAGGAAAAATGTATCCGGTGGGAAAACGTGCAAGGGGCATTATGATTTTAAAGAAAGCCATGATATTACAGCTTTCGGTACTGCTTTGTTTTGTTATGATATTTGGGATATTTGAAAGTCTGTATCCGTACAGCCAGATGGAGCATTGGAATAATCTGCCGTCGTATAAGATATATTCGGGAAATTTAACTGGAACGGATGATATAGAGCAGATAGAAAATATGGACAGCAGCTTTGAAAAACAGCTTATGGCTATACCCGGAATAAGATCAACAGATAAGATGGGGATACTCGAGGCTTATCTGACATTTGAGGATATGTGGGATGACGGACTTGCAGTGGATATTTTAGCGGGGCAGGACAGCGCAGATGACGGAATACAGATAAGCCTTTGTGTGGTGCCGGATGATAAAATAGATGGTGCTGATATTATCATGACTTTTCCGACAGATATAGATGGAAATATCACATACAATGATAAAAAATATGGGAAACTGGACGAGTATACCGATCTGTTAGGATCAAAAACTGATATCGGGATAAAATTAAAAGGGCAGAAGATACTTACAGATAAATTATCCAATGCGCATGAGGCCCTTAAAGAACAAAGACTTAATATCGGAAAAATAATTGATATAAAGCAGACAGACAGGCTTCTTGCTTCCGGAAGTGGAGAGTTTTATGAGCCATATACGATATTATGTTCACAAAAATACTTAAAGAACCTGTTAAGCAAAGTGGAACCGGGTTATATGTGTAGGACTTATAGAACAGGTGGTCAGGATGAAGAGAAAAAGGATAGCGGTTATAATTTTATGGACGTATACACAAAACTTGACGCAGGATATCTGGCAACAGACTATGCTGTTGCGGGGCAATGCCGCAGGAACGGATTGCAGCTTATAAACAATCGTGAAACCTATTACGCAAATGCACAGCAATATATACAAAATTTTATAATGCTTTTGTGCAGCAGTTTGTGTATAGTCATAGTCCTTATACTTATAATGATAAATATAATCACTTTGCAGATGGAAAACGAGAAAAGAAAATATGAGATACTTAAAAGCATCGGAATGTCAAACCGGCAGATAAAAAGGAAGATATCGGCAGAAGCATTTCTTGGCGCAGTTGTTTCGTCTGTCTTTGGCTGGGGAATATATCTTTTTTACCTTGGGATAAAGAGTGCAGGAACACTGGAGAGATTTTCAGACAAGTTTGTGTCTAACCTGTACGGACTGCGTTCATATGGGTTAAATGCTGTAACGGCAGGTATAGTTACGGCGGCAGGTATAGTTACAGTATTTATGGTACGTTTTGTGATAAGGAGAAAGCAATGGCAGAAATCATAATAAAGGCAGAGGATATTAAAAAGATATTTAAAACTTCATCGGGTGATGTGTGCGCACTAAATGGCATAGATGCTCAATTTGAGAGTGGGCTGTTTTATGCGATAATAGGTAAAAGCGGCTCTGGCAAGTCTACACTTTTACAGATACTTGGAGGACTTGACAGGCCTACGTCCGGAAAAATTTCTATAAACGGGGCAGCTATAGAAGATTACAGTGATGAAAAAATGGCGATATTCAGGCGCAGACATATGGGCTTTGTATTTCAGCAGTTTAATCTTTTAGATGAATATACGGTATTAAATAATATACTTATGCCGCTTAAACTGGATGGAAAAAAGCCGGATAAACAGTTTCTGGAGGAAATCACAGCTTTGCTTGGAATAGCAGATAAACTAAAAAAATATCCGGGGGAACTGTCTGGAGGACAGCAGCAGCGAGTTGCAATCGCAAGGTCTATAATCGCAAAACCACAGATCATATTTGCCGATGAGCCGACTGGAAATCTGGACAAGAAAACCGGAAATGAGACGATGAAACTTTTGCGTGACTGCGCAAGGCGTTTTGGACAGACACTTATAGTGGTGACGCATGATCTAGACCTGGCGAGGGAGGCTGACCGGATCATACATATCGAGGATGGAGTGGTCATATAAAGAGCGAACTGGTGTAAGAACTAGAAGGTGTTTAAGTTGTGGAGATGGAAGATCCTATAATGTAACACAAACAAAGACTGAATGTCACGGATATAATAAATAAGAATATAACAAAGAGGTAATAGCATGAAACGCTTTTTTCTGATTACTTTAATTTTACTATCTGTATCAGGTAAAGATTTTGTCAGTGCAAGGCAGACAACGATTAATGACAATAAGTTGATAAATGGGAGTGTGGATTTATACACGGCAAGATGTAGTAATTGCGGCAGCATTGCAAAGGCAGATTGTGAATATACTGCTTGGAACATTAATGATGAAAAGACATGCACACACGGATATGCATGGGGAATGGATGTTGACATTTGCCGTGTGAAAAAAGATAATATTTACTGTAAACATTGTGGAAAAACAGATAAAGAGGAAATCGTACAAAAGAAATTCGAATGTCATGGATATAACAGATAGAAAAAATATATTGATAATTGAAGATGATGAGAGTGTTGCGGAAGGTCTTGCAGATATATTGGCTGGATACGGATATAACGCACTTAAAAGCAGTAATGCGTCGGACAGTATACAAAAACTTTCGGATAACAGAATAGATCTGATCGTGCTGGACGTGCATCTTGGAGATGAGAACGGATATGAGCTGTGTAAAAAAATCCGGATGGACAGCGATATACCTGTAATTTTCCTTACCGCCTGCAACAGCGAAATGGAGCTTATAAGAGGCTTTCAGTCGGGAGGTGATGATTATGTGACAAAGCCGTTCCGTATGCAGGAACTTCTTGTAAGAATACAGGCATTGCTGCGCCGGACTGCAAAATCCGGGCACGGGAAAAAGATCACCGGAGAATTAGAGTTTGATATAAATAGATGTCACATATTCAAAAATAAAAAGTCTGTAGAACTCAGCACAACTGAATGGAGGATAGCGGCTGTACTTATCGAACATTATCCGGCGGCGGTATCCCGAGAGGAGCTGTTGTATCAGGTGTGGGATAAGGATGCAATGTATGTTGAGGAAAATACACTTAATGTAAATATAAGCCGTGTGCGTGAAAAACTTGGAAGGTATGACGGGCAGCAGTATATAGAAACTGTCCGTGGTATCGGATACAGATGGTCGGTGGATGTAAAATGATATATATAATATTAATTTTTGCTGTGGTATGTTTTACCGCAGCAATTGTCATGTTTTATAAACTAAATAAACAGCGGGCGTACATAGAAAGACTGACTGCTGAAATTGATAAATTCATGCATTATCCGAAAGAACAGCTGCCACAGACCCTCGACGAGGGATACATGGCGAATCTGGAAAATACTATTTCGCAGATGGAAAAACATATTTTAAATATGTATGAGGCAAAGAATGTAAGAGAAAAGGAAATAGAAAATTTTGTTGAAAACATGGCGCACCAGATAATGAATGCCATAACAGCACTTCAGATTCAACTTGATATATTGCAGATAAAAGATGATAATAGTATAAAAACAACTGTACAAAAAAGCCAGGCATGTGTTGACAGAATGCATTGGGAGATCGATCGCATACTCCGCTCGAGCCAGCTGGCATCAGGCAAAATTAAAATGATCTATGAGCAGATAGATATGGAAAAGGTCATATCGGACTGCTTGATCAAATTACAGCCCATGATAAAAGAAAAAAAATGTTATAATAAAATCCGTATGTCCCAAGGGATTTAAGCTGACAGGCGATGGATTCTGGATTGCAGAGGCATTTGAGAATATAGTAAAAAATGCGGTTGAGCACACCAAAATGGGCAGTACAGTAGAAATAACTGTGAAAGACCAGATCAAAGATATATGTATCACGATATCCGATCAGGGAAATGGAATACCAAACGATCGAATAGGAAGTATTTTTGACAGATTCAGCAGATTTGACAATAAAAAACGTGGTTACGGAATAGGTCTTTCGATGGCTAAAGATATAATACAGGCACATCACGGAAGTATATGCGTAGAAAACAGAAGAGACATTGACAGCGGAGCTGCAATTACGATAGTACTTCCGGTTTTAGATAGTGAAAATACATACAAATAAATCAGTGAGGTAAAGTTTATGAAGAAAACAAAATTAGCGGCAATAGGAATCTCTGTTCTGATAGGGGCGGTCTGTTTCAGCGGATGTTCCGACAGCTCGGACAGCGGTGCAGCAAATAAATCAACCGTAAAACACGAGTCTAAGCAAAAGAATAAGAAATCAAAAGAAAAAGTAAGCAAAGATAAAAAAGACGATGGTACTGAGTCGCCAGAGGAAAGCTACAATGGAACAGAAAATATAGAAAAAACGGATGATTCTATCGCAGACGAATTGTGGAGCCAGTTAAAGGGTCAGTCATTCTATTTTTCCAGCGGTGCAGGAGCATGGGAAACAGACATGAAATTTGATGATGACGGAAGCTTTTCTGGGTATTACCATGATACGGATGCAGGGGACACAGGCACGAATTATCCTAACGGAACGAGATATGAATGCGAATTCCGGGGCAAGTTTACGGATGTTAAGAAGGTAAATGACTATACATACTGTGTGCAGCTTAAAAACATCGAACAGAAACAGCCAAGTGATAAACAGGAAATAGTTGATGGCGTGAAAATTATATATTCAGATCCATATGGGTTTGAAAATGCGGGAAATTTCTATATTTATCTTCCGGGAACACCTGTAAGTTCTTTACCACAGGGATATTTAAGCTGGGTAAATATGCTTGTGAATAATAAAAACACACTGACATTTTACGGATTATATAATGAGAATGCAGGCGATGGCTTTGCAGGAACGGATACAGGCTCCGGCAGCACAACGAATTCTGTAACAGATAGCAGCAGTACAACAGGAAGTGGTCAGGCATCGGGGATAGATGATGAGCTTAAACAGATCGAAGCGCAGGCTGCGGTGATCGAGGATAAACTGCAGAACGATTCAAGTCTTACACAGTCAGAAATGAATACATTATCCGGGGATTTATATAAGCTGTGGGATGACGAGTTAAACTCTATATGGGCACGTCTTAAGGAAAAGCTGGATGAAAGCACGATGGACCAGCTCACCCAGGAGGAACGTCAGTGGATCTCAGATAAAGATGAACAGGTAGAGGCTGCAGGAAAGGAAGCAGAAGGTGGTTCGCTTCAGCCACTTCTGGAGAATGATGAAGCAGCAGAAATTACAAAAGCGAGGGTGTATGAACTTGCACAGTATCTGAGATAGATAGGTTCGCCATAGTGTTAATTGTTGCTGTTCACACTGTTAGGTGTGAGTGGCAATAAATGTGGAAAAGGTACTATCATTAATACTGGAAATTGTATCCAAATTCATATATAATAATATATTATGAGGAATAAAAGAGTATGTGATTATATAGCAGAAGCTATCCAGAATGAAATCTTATCAGGACATATGCAGCCGGGTGATCCGCTGCGCCAGGAAGAACTTGCAGACAGCCTTGGTTATTCGAGAATACCTATCCGGGAGGCATTACAGATACTTGAGTCTCAAGGGCTTGTAAAAAGGCTTGCTACAAGACATGTTGTGGTTGCTGATTTTTCGGATGATGTTATAGAAGAAATCTATGAGCTTTTGTCTGATGTGGAGATAAAGCTGATAAGGGCTATGATGAAATCAGGTGTGCCGTTATGGGGAAACAGTATAGAGGATATGACGGTCAGAACATTGAATATGGCAGGAAATATGTCACCAGAGGTACAATTCCATGAGACTCTTATAGTAAACAGTCACAATGAGTATTTTATACATATACTTGAAAATGGGTTATGGTGTTATATCAGATTCGCAGTTGAAGAGACGGCAGCAGGCAGGGAAAATACGCATAGACTTGAATTGCTATCTGAAATAGCAGCTGCGTATAATGCTATGGATATAGAAAAAGTAAAAAAACTTTTACGTGATTATTTTAAATGTCTTTGTGAGGCTGTAATTAAAGAACGGGTAGATAAAAACGGATAATGATGATATAGCTTTGCACTTATCATTGAACAATGCACAAGGTGAAAATATAGAATAATATTGTAATCAAGAGGAATATAATAATATGGCAGTATTAAAACCGATAAAGATTCCATCTGCGAAGGAACGTGTAGCATCAGAACTTCGAAAGGCAATCTTGTCAAAGCAGATAGAGGAAGGGGAAAATCTCTCACTTGAGAGTGTGGCACAACAGCTGAATGTATCTATAACGCCAGTGCGTGAAGCTTTTCAGATATTGTCCCGTGATGGACTTATCAAACTAAGACCCAATAAAGGTGCAATAGTTCTTGGCATTACAGAAACATATATCAGAGAACACTATCAGCTCAGGGGTATATTAGAGAGCGCATGTGCGGGGATTGCAGCATCACCGGATACAGATATCCATAAGATAGAACAGTCATACCTTGGTGCAAAAAAGATGATAGAGTCAGGAGACTACAGCCAGTATGCCAATTGTAACCGTGAATTTCACAGTGAAATCTGGGCTACGTCAGGTAATAAAAAAATGGAAAATATGATTGCTGAGCTTTGGAACGGACTTTCAATGGGAAGCATGGTCACGGAAGAAGAATACGCAAATATTTCGATAAGAGAACATAAAGCTATTTACGAAGCGATAAAAGCCCATGATGTGCAGCTTGCACAGCAGAAAATGTATGAACATATCATGAGAAGCTGTGATGACATGCTGACATATTATGTATAAACATAAAATTTTAAAAATCGCCGAAGTGTTAGGAATTTAACATACTATATGTTATAAGTGCATAAATTTAAAATGGTAAATATATATAAATTGCCGAAATTGTCAAAAGAGTATTGACGATTTCGGCTTTTTGTTATATCTTAAACTTAGAAATTGGATACATTATCACATATCAAATACTAAGCGGAGGAGGAAAATGATATGAGTCCAGCAACAATAACACTTTTATTCTTATTGTTTGCCGTTGTGATGTTCGTGTGGGAAAAGATTCCACTTGGGGTTACGTCTATGATAGTGTGTGTCGGATTAGTCGTCACAGGAGTGCTTGATTGGAAAAAAGCATTTTCGGGATTTATCGACAGCAACGTAATTCTTTTCGTAGCGATGTTTATCGTCGGAGGAGCATTGTTTGAGACCGGTATGGCAAACAAGATCGGAGGAGTGGTAACACACTTCGCCAAGACAGAGAGACAGCTTATTATAGCGATAATGGTGATCGTGGGACTGATGAGCGGAGTACTTTCAAACACGGGAACCGCAGCAGTTCTCATTCCGGTAGTTATCGGAATTGCTGCAAAATCAGGATACTCGAGATCGAGGCTTCTTATGCCACTTGTTTTTGCAGCAGCCATGGGTGGAAACTTATCTCTCATCGGTGCACCTGGAAATCTCATAGCACAATCAGCCATGGGAGAGATGGGACTTAGCTTTGGATTTTTCGAGTATGCAAAGGTAGGACTTCCGATACTTATAGTAGGTATTATGTACTTTGCATTTATAGGATACAAATTCCTGCCTGAAAAGCAGGGTAGTACGGAAAGCTCATATGATGAGCAGAAGGATTTTTCAAATGTGCCTAAATGGAAACAGATGATGTCATTGATTATCTTAATCCTTACACTTTTGGGAATGATTTTCGAGGACAAGATTGGCATCAAGCTTTGTGTTATCGGCTGTGTAGGAGCACTTGCCCTTATAATTACCGGCGTTATCAGTGAGAAAAACGCACTTAAATCAATAGATTTGAAAACCATTTTCTTATTTGGTGGAACACTATCACTTGCAGCGGCTCTTCAGGAGACAGGCGCAGGTGAGGAAATCGCAACAGCGGTCATTGGTATACTTGGCAAAAACCCATCTCCATATGTTCTCACATTCGTAGTATTTATGCTTTGCTGTGTACTTACGAACTTTATGTCAAATACCGCCACCACAGCACTTCTGGTTCCAATCTGCGTATCAATTGCCACAGAGATTGGAGCCGATCCAAGTGCAGTACTTATGGCATGTGTTATCGGTGGTTCATGTGCATACGCCACACCTATCGGTATGCCTGCCAACACAATGGTCATTACAGCCGGAGGATACACCTTTAAGGATTATGCAAAGGCCGGCATCCCACTTATAGTAGTGGCGACCATTGTAAGTATGGTCTTACTGCCAATCTTTTATCCGTTCTTCCCTTAGGAAAACAGGAAAAGATTACATTATTAAGACAGGCACATACATATCAGCTTATGTTGATAGTGTCTGTCGGTATAAAAAGTTACGAGCTTCACTATGCAGACTTTACATGATCATGATATAGATAGTCTGCAGTGATAAATAATAAATTAAAACAATGTTTAATTATTTATGAGATTTATATTAGGAGGAAAAACTATGTCAAACGAGAAACAGGTAGAACAGCTTACCACCTATATGGCAAATTTTATCGCTCATATAGCAAAAAAATTACCGGATGATGTCATTGCAAAACTGACAGAACTCCGTGACAAAGAGGACAGTCCTCTTTCAAAAACAATCTATGATACAATGTTTAGAAATCAGGAGCTTGCGGTAAAACTTAACCGCCCAAGCTGCCAGGATACAGGAGTACTTCAGTTCTGGGTTAAATGTGGAACAAAATTCCCACTTATTGATGAACTTGAGGGACTTTTAAAAGAGGCAGTTGTAAAAGCTACATTTGAGGCGCCTCTTCGTCACAACAGTGTCGAGACTTTCGATGAGTACAACACAGGCAAGAACGTTGGAAAAGGAACACCTACAGTATTCTGGGATATCGTGCCAAACAGCGACAAATGCGAAATCTACACATACATGGCAGGCGGTGGATGTACACTTCCTGGAAAAGCCATGGTACTTATGCCTGGAGAGGGCTATGAAGGAGTTACAAAATTCGTAATGGATGTTATGACTACTTATGGTTTAAATGCATGCCCACCTCTCCTCGTAGGTGTAGGTGTAGCAACATCTGTTGAGACAGCAGCACTTTTATCAAAGAAAGCACTCATGCGCCCGATCGGCTCTCATAATGAGAACGAGAGAGCCGCAAAGATGGAAACACTTCTCGAGGATGGTATCAATGCTATCGGCCTTGGACCTCAGGGAATGGGCGGAAAATACTCAGTAATGGGTGTAAATATCGAGAACACAGCCCGTCATCCATCTACAATCGGTGTAGCCGTAAACGTAGGCTGCTGGAGCCACAGACGCGGACACATTGTTTTTGATAAGGACCTTAACTATACAATCACAACACATTCGGGGGTGGAATTATAATGGTAGAGAGAATTAATGGAAAAACAATTTTAACAACACCAATCTCAGCAGAGGATCTTAAAGGAATAAAAATCGGAGATATTGTATACTTAAATGGAAGCATGACAACATGCCGTGATGTAGCACACCGACGTCTCGTTGAGGAGGGAAGAGAGCTTCCGGTAGACGTAAGAAACAATGCCATTTTCCATGCAGGACCGATCATCCGTCCACTCGAGAATGACAAATATGAGATGGTATCTGTTGGACCGACAACAAGTATGCGTATGGAGAAATTCGAGTACGAGTTCGTAAAAGAGACCGGCGTACGTGTTATCATCGGAAAAGGTGGTATGAAAGAGAATACAGAGCGTGCATGTAAAGAGTTTGGTGCCATTCACTGCGTATTCCCGGCAGGAAATGCAGTAGTAGCCGCAACAGAGGTTGAGGAAATCGTCCGCGCAGAGTGGAAAGATCTCGGAATGCCTGAGACACTCTGGAACTGCCGTGTGAAAGAGTTCGGACCACTTATTGTATCTATAGATGCAGAGGGTAACAACTGGTTCGAGCAGCAGAAGGTTGAGTTCAACAAGAAAAAAGATGCTGCAACAGAGGAAATCTGCAAGCAGGTAGGCTTCATCAAATAATTGTTGTAACCGGATATCAGATATACTTAGAAACGGAATTGCCATGACAATATTCAGGCAATAAAAATACGCCCCGCAGATGCGGGAGAAAACATAAAAAATATAATTTTCGCTCGAAGGCTCCCACATAATTTGACCATTATGTGGGAGTTTTATATATGAAGTTAGAATGGTGTGATAATAATTTTCATAGAATATTTAAATAACTATTAGAAAACAAAATTGGAAATCAAATATATAAAAGAGTAGTTGCGGTATATAGGGTATGCCCTGTATAATAAAAAAGTAAATTACTGCAATAAAAAGCTTATTGCCGGTAATTAAAAAGCGAGAGGAACGAAAGATGATGAAACAATTCCTTAGAAAAACAATGAAAAATATAGCAGCCTATGTGGAGCTTGTGCTGTCCGCATTTCTTATATTTGTGATAGGGGTGCTTATCATAAAACTCGTAGGACAATGCTTTTTTGACATATGGCACGATAAACTTGAACTTGAGTATTATATGGAATATGCGATGTCACTTGCAATAGGTGTGGAGTTTGTAAAAATGCTCTGTACACACCAGCCTGGCACGATAATAGAAGTGCTTTTATTTGCGACAGCAAGGCAGATGATAGTGGAACACCTCAATGTATATGAAACGCTGGTCGGAATAGGTGCGATAGCGGCACTTTTTGCGATCAGAAAATTCCTCTTCTGCAGTTTTGATGAGGCAGACCACATGATATGCCGCGGCAGCCAGACAGTAGCGCATGCAAACCTGATCACAGGCGCCAGAATACCTGAGGAAAAGAACAGATTGCTTCGCAATGTCGTGAGTGACAACTTGCAGAAAGAGGGAAAAAACGTGGCGATAGGTGCCTGCGTTTATTATAAAGACTGCGCACTCAGGGTGGACAGCATGAAAGAGGGCGTTGTTACGAGAGTTGAGGTAATAAAAAATCTGTAGTACATATTTGGGCAGAAATTAACTAAAATGTCTTTCTAGGTTAATTGAATAGTAGAATGTTGGAGAAATGGAGTAGATTATGATATTAGAAACGGAGAGATTAATACTTCGTCCTTGGAATGAAGATGATGCAGGGAGTTTATATAAGTATGCCAAGGATCCAGAGGTAGGACCTGTAGCAGGATGGCCGGTACACACAAGTGTAGAGAATAGTAGAGAAATCATAAAAAGTGTTCTGTCGGCAGACGAGACATATGCTGTGTGTTTAAGAGAAGATAATGTTGCAATCGGAAGTATTGGATTGACTTTGCCGGCTCAGTCGCATACACAAGCAGCTGATGATGAGATAGAGATTGGATATTGGATAGGTGTTCCATACTGGGGGCAGGGCTTGGTTCCTGAAGCTGTCAAAGCATTACAGAAGCATGCTTTTTTAGATCTGGGCTATAGTGCTATGTGGTGTGGGTATTATGATGGAAATGAGAAATCAAAACGCTGTCAGGAGAAATGTGGATTCAAGTATCATCATACGGAGGAGAATAAACCTTGTACGCTTATGGGGGATGTTAGAACGGAGCATTTTACTTATCTAACAAAAGAGCAGTGGTATGATAATCAGGACAAAGTAAAAAATAATGGCTAATAGTTGCTAAATTTTTATTTCTTACAAAAATGTAAGATACGAGGTCGAAATGTAAGCTTATTCGATAGCATACATTACGGCCTTTTGTTATTATAATGACATGAAGCGGCGGCAAAGCAAGTTGTAAAGCCGATTATGACGTCATATTTAAAATAAAGGTAAAATAAAAGTTGAAACAACATTTTTAAGAAATAATCGCAAAGGAGCATTGAAAATGGCAATCTTAGAAGTAAGCAACCTCAAAAAAATATATACGACAAGGTTTGGTGGCAATCAGGTACAGGCACTGAAGAACATAAATTTTACCGTGGAACAGGGTGAATATGTCGCAATAATGGGTGAGTCGGGATCGGGAAAGACTACACTGCTAAATATCCTCGCAGCGCTCGATAAGCCAACATCCGGTGAGGTATTGTTAAACGGTAAAAACCTTGTATCGGTAAAGGAAAAAGAAATATCAGCATTCAGACGGAATCATTTAGGATTTGTATTTCAGGATTTTAACCTGTTAGATAACTTCTCATTAAAGGATAACATCTTTTTACCACTTGTCCTCTCAGGTGTTGATCACAAAGAGATGGAGCAAAGGCTTAAGCCTATAGCGGTAAAACTCGGAATTGATAAATTACTTGAAAAATATCCGTATGAGGTGTCCGGTGGACAGAAGCAGAGAGTGGCTGTAGCTCGTGCAATAATAACAAATCCAGAATTAATTTTAGCTGATGAGCCTACGGGAGCGCTGGATTCAAAGGCAACAGACAGTCTGCTCACACTTTTTAACCAGATAAATGAAGAAGGGCAGACGATCCTTATGGTAACATACAGCACAAAGGCTGCAAGCCATGCCAACAGGATACTTTTTATAAAGGATGGCGAGGTATTCCATCAGATCTACCGTGGAAATCTCACAGATGACCAGCTTTATGTAAAGATCCAGGATACTCTTACAGTACTTACGACGGGCGGTGAAAAAAATGAATAAGGTTTACAGAAAACTTGCATTTACAAATATAAAAAACAACGGATCACTTTATCTTCCGTATATTATTTCGGGAATAGTAACGGTTGCAATGTTTTATATCATGATGTTCTTAAATAACAGCAAAGGTCTTGAAAAGATTTACGGAGCAAGCTATTTAACATCAATAATGGCGCTTGGAGTCAGAACTATAGCTGTTTTTTCATATATATTTATATTTTATACGAACAGTTTTATCATCAAAAGACGTAAAAAAGAGATCGGTGTCTATAATATCCTCGGCATGGAAAAGCGCCATATCGCAAAGCTAATGGGAATAGAGACAGTAACAGTTGCTCTTATAGCAATTATCGGCGGAATCGTGACAGGAATACTGTTTTCAAAGTTATCAATCCTGCTTTTGTACAAAATACTGGCAGTTAAGGAAACTGTTAAATTTGAAATTAATTTTAGTACTATTATAAATACACTCATAGTGTTTGGAATTTTATATGCACTCACACTTATTTACAATATGATGCAGATCAAACTGGCAAATCCAATCGAGCTTTTACGAGGTGGAAATGTCGGAGAGAAGGAGCCAAAGAGCAAATGGCTCATGGCTGTAATCGCTGTTGGATGTCTTGCTGTGGCCTATTACATTGCAATCACAACAGAGAACCCACTCAATGTACTTTCTCTTTTCTTTGTGGCGGTACTTCTGGTAATAGTCGGAACGTATTTGCTTTTTATCGCAGGCAGCATTGTTTTCCTTAAAATGCTCCGCAAAAATAAGAAATTTTATTATAACAAGAAACATTTTGCAGCAGTTTCCGGAATGATCTACCGCATGAAGCAGAATGCGGGTGGACTTGCGAGTATATGCATCCTTTCGACTATGGTGCTTGTAATTATTGCATCAACAGTAAGTATGTATATCGGACTTGAAGATGAGTTAAAAACAAGATATCCTATGGAGGCTGTCACTTATGTAAATTACCTTGAGGTTGATGATAATGTGGATTCGGTCAGAGATCACATCAGGCAGATAATAGAGGATGAGGGCAGAACCATTACAGATGAAAAGACATATGAATATTTCAACATGATGACAAATCAGTATGATAACAGACTGGAGAAAACATCGGAAAATGATATTTTGGAAAATGGAACGTATGTCAATATCGTCACAAAAGATGCTCTTTGTGAACTTGAGGATACGTTTGATGAAAAAGATATTCCTGAACTGGCTGATAATAGTGTGGCAGTGTATGGAACCAAAAAATATAATTATGATTCAATAAATGTCATGGGGCGTGAATTTGATGTTAAAGAGTCAAAATACTACAAGATAAAGAAAGATGCGTATATATCAAGCAGCTTCACGAACGAATACTATATAGTTGTAAATAATATGGATACGCTTACACAGCTTTTTAATTTACAAAAAGAAGTATATGGTGACAGAGCATTTACTTTCAGAAATACAATAGGATTTGATTTCGATGGAACCAAGCAGCAGAAGATCAATTGTACAAAAAAGATAAATCAATATCTTGTGTCGGATGCAGAAAAGGAAATAGGTAATGGAACGGCATATGTAGAGGGCAGGGCAGAGAATGAAGAGGCTGTATACACACTATATGGTGGAATATTCTTCCTCGGAATTTTTCTGGGTACAATGTTCCTGATGGTTACTGTAATGATCATTTTCTACAAACAGACATCAGAGGGATATGATGATAAGGAACGATATGAGATTATGGAGAAGGTCGGAATGAGTAATGCAGAGGTGAAAAAATCAATCCAGTCACAGGTAAGGATGGTATTTTTTCTTCCGATAGTAACAGCAGCGATACATGTGGCAGCGGCTTTCCCGATGCTTCGCAGACTGCTTGTGATGTTTAACCTTACAGATACGCAGCTTATGATAGAGTGCATGATCGGAACATTGTTAGTGTTTCTGGTAATCTATTATCTGGTATTTAAGCTGACATCAAGAACTTACTATAAGATTGTGGGAAATCAAGTGTAGAATTAATATTTTAAAAAATAATGTAATAAGGATTTAATATTTAAGCTCCGTACATGTATAACAGGATTTACATGTGCGGAGTTTTCCTGTGGTAAAAATAGTGTACATTACATATAAAGAGGAGTATTATTTATTAAGTAAGATATTTATAATGAGACTATTAAATAATTTAGATATGGACTATAGTTATACAGTATCAGATTTTTTTTGATTGCTATATTTAAGGATAAGTGAGGAAAAAGTATGAGTACACAGGAAACAATAAGATTATATGACAATGATGCATACGCAACAGAATTTGAGGCTGCGGTTTTATCATGCGAGCCAAAGGCAGACACTGATAATCTGTATGAGGTGGTGCTGGATCAGACATTATTTTTCCCAGAGGAGGGTGGACAAAGCCCGGATAAGGGAATCATTAACGGAATAAATGTGGTTGATGTGCAGATAAAGAATGGTGTTATTATCCATACAGTTGATATTTCGGTTACTGAAAATGAGACAGGGAATGAGCCGGACAAGACCAGGAATGACAAGACAAACATAGATAAAACAAAGCTTGATAAGATTTCAGCAGGTTCACATATATCCGGAAAAATTGACTGGCAGCATCGTTTTTATAATATGCAGCAGCACAGTGGAGAACACATTTTCTCAGGAATAGTTCATAGCCGTTTCGGCTTTGAAAATGTTGGATTTCATCTGAGTGATTCTGTTGTGACTATGGATTTTAGCGGAGTGATCTCTCCGGAGGATATCGCAGACATAGAGAGAGAAGTGAACGTTGCAATTACAAAAAATATTCCTGTTGAGGTGACATATCCATCAAAGACAGAGCTGGAGAGCCTTGAGTACAGAAGTAAAATCGAGATTGAAGGTCAGGTAAGGATAGTTACAGTGCCGGGATATGATGTATGTGCATGCTGCGCACCTCATGTAAAGAGAACTGGCGAGATAGGAATGTTAAAAGTCATGAATTATCAAAACTACAAGGGCGGAGTCAGGATAAGCATTCTCTGTGGATTTCGGGCTCTTGAAGCATTTCGCCAGAAGTCACAGATCATATCTGAACTTATGGGTATTTTTACTACAAATCAGGAAGCGATAATAGACAACGTAACAAAACTTAAGGCATCAAACCAAAGCCTGAAGTCAGAATTGGGCTCTGCGAAGGCTGAGATTTTGGATTACAAGATAGCCAGCCTTCCGACAGATATAGATAATGCTATACTTTTCGAGGCAGATCTTGATTCAAATGCGGCGAGAAACTGTGTAAATAAGCTGGTTGAGAAATATAGTGGAGTGAGTGCCGTATTTACCGGAAATGATGAAGATGGATATAGCTTTATCATCGGCAGTAAAAATGTGGACTGCAATAATATAGCTGCGGCACTTCGCAATAAACTTGAAGCCAGAGGTGGGGGAAAACCGGTTATGGTGCAGGGCTCTGTAAAGGCTGCCCGCAATAAAATTGAGAGAGTACTTGATGATGTGTTGGAATAGAAATTTTAATTGATGGCTGATGTAGAAATAATAGGATATAATTCCTATTATTTCACAAATTTTTCGATTGCTTCATTCAGATCTTCAAGAGCTTTCTTGTCACCGGTCTCAACGGCATCGACGATACAGTGATTGATGTGATCCTCAAGGATGATCTTTCCTATATTGTTGATCGCTGAGCGGACAGCTGCGATCTGTATGAGGACTTCTGAACAGTCCCGCCCATCCTCGACCATACGCTTGATGGACTCCATGTGTCCGATGGCACGGCTCATGCGGTTTAGCACGGCTTTTGTGTTCTCGTGGTGATGAGGATGTGAGTGGTTATGTGTGTGTGTTACTACAGTGCCATCTTCGAGGATGTGAGTATGCGCAGAAAAAGTATTTGAATTTGAAGTATCAGCAGATACTGTATCTAAATTATTCATGTTAGTTTCGTTTGGGTTCATATATTTTTTCCTTTGTATTTGTCGGCTATAAGTATTTCAATTATAGCATAATAGAGAAAAATAGAATAGACATGAAAAAATTCCAAAATAAAATAGACATCAACTTCTAAATCAATAGAATTTGATGTCTATTTTTATCCGGTATATTGATCAGCTGCTATAAGTTATTTGTTAGATTTTCTCCAGATATGCATCTTATCAGCTTCTTTGATGAGCTCATCACGGAAATCAGGATGAGCAACAGAGATGATAGCCTCTGCTTTCTGCCATGTTGAAAGACCCTTTACATTTACCATACCATACTCAGTAACTATGTAGTGGGTGTTGGCTCTTGTGTCAGTAACGACAGAGCCTTCTACGAGAGTAGGACGGATACGTGAATGAACAACGCCCTGCTTATCTGTAAATGTTGATGAACAGCAGATAAAGCTCTTTCCACCATTTGACATGTAAGCACCGAGTACGAAATCAAGCTGTCCGCCTGCTCCGCTGATGTGCTTTGTGCCGGATGTCTCAGAACTGATCTGTCCGAAGAGGTCGAGATCCACGCAGTTGTTGATGGAAATAAAGTTGTCGAGAGCAGCAATGTTTTTGATATCGTTTGTGTAACTTACAGGTGCACTCATAAGTTCTGGGTTTTCATCAAGGTAGTCGTACATTTTCTTTGTACCGGCACCGAAACCATAAGCCTGACGATAACGATCGATACTCTTCTTTGCTCCTGTGATCTTTCCTGCTTTTGCGATGTCAACGAATGCATCAACATACATCTCTGTGTGTACACCGAGATCTTTAAGGTCTGACTCTGCGATGAGAGATCCGACAGCGTTTGGCATTCCACCGATACCAAGCTGTAAGCATGCTCCGTTAGGAATCTGGTCTACGATAAGTTCTGCAACTTTCTTGTCTACTTCTGTAGCCGGTCCGCCTGCACCAAGCTCTCCGATTTGTGGGTTATCACCTTCTACAATGTATGAAACCTGTGAAATATGCACGTTTGCTTCAGAACCACCGTGGCAGCGAGGCATATTTTCATTTACTTCTACAATGATCTTCTTTGAAGTTTCGCAAACAGCACCAAGGTGGGATGCGTTTGGTCCGAAGTTGAAGTAACCATGTGAATCCATAGGTGCAACCTGGAACATAGCAACATCATCAGGTGTTGTTGAATCTCTATAGTAACGAGGGAGCTCTGAGTAACGGATCGGTGAATAGAAAGAACATCCTCTTGCAATAAGCTTTCTCTCATAACCGCCCATATGCCATGAGTTCCATGTGAAATGTTCTCCTGCATCCTCACGTTCGAAGATAGCAAGTGGTTTAAGTAAAATACCACCACGGACATTTACGTTTTTAAGTTCATCTGTTCGTTTTGCAAGTGCTTTGTCGAGTGCATCAGGTGTACCTGTACACCATCCGTAATCAACCCAGTCACCAGACTTTACGATTTTTACCGCTTCATCAGCAGTAACAAGTTTCTGTTTGTACTCTTCTAAAAAACTCATAAGAACCTCCTGCGACTTTGTTAAAAAAATATCATAATCTTTCTCTATATTAACACTTAATTGAGAATAATACAATCAGTATTATTTTACTTTGCTGCTGTTTTATAGTTCGTGTGGCATCATCCATTCCTTTGCCTGCTTTTCATAGTCAGCAGCCTGATTACGCAATGACTGGATCTGTTCTTTATCTCCTGTAAACATATTGCGTGACTGTGGGGGAAGTGAGTCAAGCTTTGCCTGTTTAGCATCAGCCCATTTACTGTAACATTCGGATAGTGCATGAAGTGCTTTGCCACCGCCGCTAGCAATATCAAGCACTGGTTTTACTTCGAATGCAGCATTGTAATACCATAAGCTTGCCTCATCATAGTCAGCTTTTGAAAAATAGTATGCGCCAAGCTCGCAACAGATTTCGCTGCATCCGTCGGTTGCAACATTTTTGAGGGCGACAGAAAAAAATTTATCGATGTCTCCGTGAAGTCTGTAATATCTTGATAAAACACATGAAGCTTCTATATCCGGGGACTTTTGGTATTCGCCGAGAAAATATGGAAGAGCATTGGAAAAATCTTCCAAAGTGCCGCATTTTATCAGTTCTTTTGCGTACATGGTTGCGATACTTTTTGGAAGAGTACCATTTTTCTCAAAAGATTGTTTAAAAATCTTAAAGTCGCGTTTTCCGTGCATTGATTGCGGAAGATGCTGGATGCAGATATCGCTGTCGTAGACAACAGGTTCAAGGCGCACTGTTTCGTGAACAGGATTTACCCAGGTAAATGTGCGCAGCCTTTTATATAGTTTAGGACGGTACTCCATTGCAGCATTCTGGATCGTGTTGTATTTATGAGGTGTAATGTATTTCATCTGGACGATCTCGATTTCAGGGAGAAGAGCAGCTTTTAACATCATAAAACGTCTCCGGTTTATCTCATCTAAAACCTCGTCAGCATCAGGTGCATAAATATATTCTTTTGTAGCCTTGGAAAAAGAAAAATTCCTGGCAGCCGCAAAATCATCGCACCATGAAAAATCATATATTTTGTCAGTATAATTTGCTGCGATCTCTTTTGTACGGTCAGTTGAACCAGTGTCAACGATAATTATTTCGTCCATAAGACCCTTTAGACTGTCGAGACAGCGGGCAAGTATATCTTCCTCATTTTTAACTATCATGCATAAACTAACTGTAATCATAGTATTAACTCCGTATCGGTATAATTTCCCCCCGGGTTTCCGGCATAAATCAATATGGGTGGGGTATATAAATATATATCGGATATTATTGGATATTAGTAACTATTAAGTTCATAAATAATCGAAAGGTTACTGTGCACACCTAACAGTGCGACAAGTAACATCTAAAGAGCTGCAACATTTTACATGTGTGAAGTTTGAGTTGTTAAAAAAAAAACAATGTGTTATAGTGGAATGCGAACGGTATTCGAAAGAAACTGTATCACGGAGGATATGTTGTCACCTGATGACTAAAAGAATCCGGCGGAAATCCAGACACAATGGTAAATCGACCATACAGCTTAAGTGGAGATTATACTACGTGCAGCAGAAACAAGGCTTTGGGGCTTATAAAAAGAAATCCGACCGGCAGTTGAAAGAAGGTGGTAGCATGAAAATAGGTATAATAGGTGCAGGCAGAGTGGGCTGTTCTATAGGCAGATATATGAAAGAAAAAGGTGCCCGGCTTGCAGGTTATTATGATGTTGATTCTGCAGCAGCAAAAGAAGCGGCAGAGTTTACAAAGACAGAGATTTTTGGATCGTTATGCCATTTGGCAGAAAACTCAGAAATAATATTTATTACCACACCGGATTCATACATAATACCAGTGTGGAACGAATTAAAGAAGCTGTCTCTTAAGGATCAGATCATATGTCATTGCAGTGGCGCATTATCATCCGATTCATTTTCTGGTAGCGGACACATGGAGGTATCATGCTGTTCGATTCATCCGATGTTACCGTTCAGTAACAGATTTTCATCTTTTGAACAATTAAACAATGCATTTTTTACAGTGGAAGGACAGGAACATGCCGTAAAAGTCATTTCAGAATTATTCCGCTCTTTTGGCAACGAAATATGCTGTATCGATGGAGCAAAGAAGGCGAAATATCATGCGGCAGCGAGTATTTTGAGCAATCAGGTAATTGCTGTTTTGGATATGGGATACAGTCTTTTGGAGGAATGCGGATTTTCGAGGGACGATGCGGTTTGTGCAACGGCGCAGCTTGTAAGAAGAAATATAGAAAATGTTATTTCAAGTGGCTGCAGCAAAGCACTTACCGGACCAATTGAAAGAGGAGACGTGCAGACGGTACAAAAGCATATATCTTGTCTGGATGAACAAGATGTTAAATTGTACAAATTGCTTGGTAAAAAATTGGTAAAAATTGCTGAAAACAAAAATCCTGATAAGGATTACAAAGAGATGGAAGATCTGCTTGATGATTAAACAGGTAATGAAAGGAAAAGGAAATGAAAAACACAGTTGTAACATTTAAACAGGCAAAAGAAAAAGGCGAAAAGCTTACTATGCTTACTGCTTATGATTATTCAACAGCTAAATTAATAGATGAAGCCGGCATTAATGCAATACTTGTCGGGGATTCACTCGGAATGGTTGTTTTAGGATATGAGGATACATTATCAGTAACAATGGAAGATATGATACACCACAGTGCAGCAGTGTCAAGGGGAATAAAGGATACTCTCCTTGTGACAGATATGCCTTTTATGTCATACCAGACATCAGTCTATGATGCGGTAGTAAATGCAGGACGTCTCGTAAAAGAAGGACATGCACAGGCTGTAAAGCTGGAAGGCGGAAAGGAAGTCTGTCCACAGATAAAAGCCATCGTAGATGCATCGATCCCGGTCTGCGCCCACCTCGGTCTTACACCACAGTCTGTAAATGCATTTGGCGGATTTAAGGTACAGGGAAAAGGTGAGGAAGCGGCACAGAAGCTTTTAGATGATGCCCGTGCAGTCGAGGAAGCAGGAGCGTTTGCGGTTGTACTTGAATGTGTACCAAAGGCACTTGCAAAGAAGATAACAGAGAGCATCAGTATACCTACAATAGGAATCGGGGCTGGCGCTGACTGTGATGGACAGGTGCTTGTATATCAGGATATGCTTGCAATGTATGCAAATATGAAACCTAAATTTGTAAAGCAGTTTGCACAGGTTGGAAAAGAAATGAATGAAGCATTTACAGCATACAAAAAAGCTGTTTCAGAGGGAACTTTCCCGGCAGAAGAGCATACATTCAAGATGGATGAGACAATAATTGATAAATTGTATTAGTATAAGGAGAAATTAAGATGGAAATATATGGACAGATCAAACAGGTAAGAGATGCTGTTAAAGCATGGAAAAGAGAAGGAAAAAGCGTAGGTTTTGTGCCAACAATGGGATATTTACATGAAGGACACAAGAGCCTTATAGATGCGGCAAGACGCGAAAATGATAAAGTTGTAGTAAGTATTTTTGTAAACCCTATGCAGTTTGGTCCTACAGAGGATCTGGACAGCTATCCACGGGATCTTGACAGAGATGCAAAGCTTTGCGAGGATGCAGGTGTTGATATTATTTTTCACCCGGAACCGGAGGAAATGTATGACGATGGATTCTGTTCTTATGTTGATATGAATGGTCTTACAACAGAGCTTTGTGGAAAAACAAGACCTATACATTTCAGGGGAGTACAGACCGTTGTACTTAAATTATTCCATATAGTAACACCGGATCGTGCATATTTCGGGCAGAAGGATGCGCAGCAGCTTGCAGTAATTAAAAGAATGGTCAAAGACTTAAATGTTGATACACAGATAATCGGCTGCCCTATAATCCGTGAGGAGGATGGACTTGCAAAAAGTTCAAGAAATACATACTTAAACACAGAGGAAAGAAAAGCCGCACTCGTATTAAGCCGCAGTCTTTCTATAGGAAAGAAACTCGTTGAGGCCGGTGAGAAGGATGCCAAAGCTGTAAAAGATGCAATAACAGCTGAAATAAATAAAGAACCACTTGCAAAAATCGATTATGTAGATGTGGTTGATTTTGACACAATAACACCTGTAGACGAAATAAAGGGAACAACACTTGTTGCGATAGCGGTTTACATTGGAAAAACAAGACTTATAGACAATTTTATTGCGTAAAATATTATTAAATGAGGATATAATAATGAACTATACAATGCTAAAAGGAAAGATCCACAGGGCTGTGGTAAAACAGGCAGACCTTAATTATGTAGGAAGTATAACAGTAGACACAAAGCTTCTTGAAGCAGCAGGAATAATGGAATACGAGCTTGTCCAGATAGTCGATGTGGAAAACGGAAACAGATTTGAGACATACACTATAGCGGGAGAACCGGGATCAGGAATGATATGCTTAAATGGTGCCGCTGCAAGACAGGTTGCTGTAGGCGATCATGTCATTCTTATGTGTTATGCACAGATGACACCGGAAGAAGCAAAGGAGCATCATCCAAAGGTTGTATTTGTTGATGATGATAATCATATTGCCCGTGTGACAAATTATGAAAAGCACGGAAAGCTTACAGAGGATTTTATTTAGGATGCAAAAATGGTTATAGTGTGCTAAAATCGAATAAATAAAAAAATAAGCTGATCTGCGTGGCGGACAGCTTATTTTTGACTACAATATTTGTATTCCACATGGAGGAGAAATAATATGTAATTAAAAATATAAGCAAATGTGAGTAAATATACTCAAAAGTGTTTAAAATCCAGAACACTAGTTGGTAACTTAAAACTACTGGAATTACAGGAAATATAGACCAGTGCAAGTTGAAATAGTCTTGCTAACTATAGGGTAGAACCTTGATGGTTGTAATTGAGTAATGGTATAAGTCTACGAAAACCAAGTAGCAAAATATAAAATATTAAGAAAGGAAAAGCTATTTAGATGGAATCTGTATAATATCATACACAAGACTATGCAGATATGTACCGATGGCTAAGTCGGGAATTTACGACTGTGAAGTATACAAGAACTTGTGAGTAGATTGATATTTATATCATCCAAAGCATATACGTTGAAGCAGTAACTACAAATCGTGAGGTTGTAGCAAATCATCTAGCATATACACATATGTATATGTTTTTAGTAGCAGCAGACATGGAAAATCATACAATAGTAACTTTGAAAAAAGGCGAAGGTCGCACAATAAAAGCAGGCGGAGCATGGATCTTCGATAATGAGATAGACACTATAACAGGTAAATTTACAAACGGGGACATAGTCGTAGTACACGATTTTGACGGATACCCGATGGGACGAGGATTTATCAATCAGAATTCAAAAATCCGTATCAGAATGATGACAAGAAAAGCGGATCAGCTTATAGATGATGATTTTCTGCGCATGAGAGTGCAGAATGCATGGGATTATCGTAAACAGGTCATGGCTGGTGGGAATGATAGTGTATTTTTACAGGGGGCTGCTTCAAAAGGCGAAGCCGGAAGCATGCCTGGAATAGCCGGAATAGGAACGACAGGAAGACCGGATCTTAATTGCTGCCGTGTGATATTCGGAGAGGCTGATTTTCTTCCGGGAATCACGGTGGACAAGTATGCAGATGTGCTGGTCGTGGAGTGTCTGGCGCTTGGAATGGAGCAGTTTAAGGAGAAGATCGTTGACTTCTTAAAGGAGGTACTCGCTGCGGATGGGATAAAGATACGTGGAGTATACGAACGCAGTGATGCAAATGAACGCAAAAAAGAGGGGCTTCCAAAGGTAAAAGGCTTTATCGGTGAAGAATTTGATACAAACGTGGAGATTATAGAAAATGGTGTGCGCTACATGGTCGATGTCGTAAACGGACAGAAAACAGGTTTTTTCCTTGACCAGAAATATAACAGACTTGCTATGCAGCGTATATGCAAGGATAAAAAGGTGCTTGACTGCTTCACACATATGGGAACATTTGCCCTAAATGCAGGAATCGCAGGGGCAAAAGAGGTTACAGGACTTGATATATCTGAGTTTGCAGTTAAGCAGGCCACAGAAAATGCCATGAGAAACAACCTCTCAGATACGGTTAAATTCCGCTGCGCAAACGTACTTGATGAACTTCCACACCTTGCCGCAGATGGTGAGAAATATGACGTAGTAATCCTTGATCCACCGGCATTTACAAAATCACGTGAAGCTACAAAGAATGCCATAAAAGGCTATCGTGAGATCAACATGAAAGGACTCAGGCTTGTAAAAGATGGCGGATATCTGGCAACATGTTCATGTTCGCACTTTATGACACAGGAGCTTCTCGCAAGGACAGTCAAGGAGGCTGCAAAGGCTGTCCACAAGAGACTTCGTCAGGTTGAATTCCGCACACAGGGACCAGATCATCCGATATTGTGGGCGAATACGGCTAATGTGCCGGAGAGTTATTATCTTAAGTTTTTCATTTTCCAGGTGGTGGAGGAGAGATAACCCAAAGAATGCTTATTTTATAGGGATTCCTTTATTTCTTGGAGATTTATGACGATATATACTATATAGCATAGAGTTAATTCAAAAGGATTTAGAATGTATTTACACGGAGGTTTTATATGTCAATGAATATCAGCGGATTAGGCAATACCTATAATGGCATCAACACAAATAGCAAACAATATAAGGCTTTGAAAGAAAAGGGCTGGTTATCAGGTATTGTGCAAAATGAAGCCATGATGTCAGCAGAAGAAAGAATGATATATGAAACATTTGGTGGAAGAGATACCATTATTAATAATCTGATGAAGCAATTTGATTCGGATGGTGATTTACTGAATGCAAATGGAGTGGCAGGAATGGATGTTACCGGCAAGGGTACATCATGGCAGCAGCTCACGAGTGTATCTGAGGAATATTGTCAAAAGATGTTTGATAATGTTAAGAGGGAATTTATTCAGGAAAACGGTCTTTCAAATGGTGATACAACGAAGCGTTCGGATATTTTTAAAGATTATCAGTTAAGTGTAAGCAAAGACAAACGACTAAGTGGTACATGGACTTTAGAGCAATACGAAGGACAGTATAGAACTGCTATGTATGCAGCAGTGAAATCGGCTAATCCAAATTGGAAACCGGGACAAAAGTTTGATACAAGTATTCTTGATAATGTCACAAGAGAATCAGTGGAATCTACTCTTGTCAAAAATGGTAATAGGTTAGTTCGCAATTCTATTGATGTATCAGTATAGAATATAACAACTTCAAGTTCGAAAAATTGAGAAATCGTAAAATTGAACAAAAAAGAAATGCACAGTTCTTAGCTTATCGTGAACTGTGCATTTTTGTAAATAAATACTTTTAATTAGCCGATTACGGCATCCTCTGCT